>Ga0209697_10000313_pt1 | contig 78538 bp, 82 predicted proteins | sample AliMusrvi5mmetaG_FD_184115 | JGI IMG/M metagenome (GOLD analysis project Ga0209697, IMG submission 184115) | Freshwater lake bacterial and archeal communities from Alinen Mustajarvi, Finland, to study Microbial Dark Matter (Phase II) - Alinen... | ecosystem: Environmental > Aquatic > Freshwater...
ATATTTTGAGAGCATTGATCATACCATACTGAAACAACAGCTTCGCAGGTTGTTCAAAGATAAGCTTCTGCTCTCGATTTTCGGGAAAATTATTGACAGCTATTCTACCGCAGCAGATAAAAGCGTTATTATCGGTACCAATCGTCCAGGGATGTTACTGCGAAAAAAAATGGCAGAGATCGGCCTTGATGTCGAGTACATCATGGAGGGTGAGAAATTAGAGTTTACGGAGGAAACGCTGGAGATGAATGCCGCTGTAAGAAGGAAGCTTGCAGATATGAAGTATCGCATCGAGCAGCTGGAAAAAGAATTGAGGGACATTCCCGGTTTGGAGTCTGAGCCAGATAAAAAAAAGAAAAAATGAGTTTCGGGGTTGTACTTTGGCAGTCGCAACCCCGCCTCCTTCAGTTTTTATTGCCGGTCGCCAGATGGTGTATGAGGAGAGACTGTTTCCGGTCATGTTCATCAAGCATGGCGAGCAGCTCCTTGTAATCAGCAATCAAAGCATGCATATCATCAAGGAAGTGCCTGTATGCTTCAAGCTTTTCGGGATGGGTGTCTCTATAACTTCTGAGAATATCTTTTATGAAATGAATATGACTACCTGGGGAGGGTGGAGTTTTTTGCATTTCTTTACTGATTAGTTTAAAAAAACTTAAGCAATAATAAAGTAACTTTATTATTCAACTCCCCCAATTTATTTTATTCGGTATTTATACTTCTTATTCCTCCATATCTAAGATAATGGCATCAGCAGCTGCACGTCGACTTGCATTGACAACGTGTGCATAGATCATCGTTGTGTCAATTTTGGCGTGCCCCAGCATCTCGCTCAGGGTTTTGATGTTTGTATTTGCCAGAAGCTGCAGGGTGGCAAAGGTGTGGCGCATGGTATGGAAGGTTATATTTTTCTGAATACCGGCAGCCTGTATCCACTCTTTAAAAAACTTTCTGTAGGAATTGCAATGGATTTCCATCAGTCTTGGGAAAATAATTCCGGTTTGCGTTTCTGCATCCTTGTCAGCGGGTGATTTCTCCGCTGGTTCATCCTTTGTGGCGGCAATCTTTATTGCCTGTAGAGAGATGGGCAGGTAGTTGACTGCCTTGGTTTTTCGCTGCCTGAAATGAACGCAGGGTCCGGTGGGTTCAAAAACTACATCTTCCCATGTCAAGTGTGCAATATCTGAAATACGCATACCGGTAAGGGCTGCAAATAGGGCAGCTCGCTTGATCATTGGATTGCCGCAAGGCGTATCAGCGAGTATGTTTAATTCTTCCTGTGTCAGGTAGATAATTTTTGTCCGTTGCTGTGGTATTCCTCTTACCTGCTCGGTAAGCTTGACTTTCATCATATCATTGCGGTAGGCATGGTTCAGAGCTGTACGAATGTATGAAAAATCAGTGTTGGCAGTATTGATAGCATTATGTTCAATCAGGTGTGTCCGGAAATTTTCAAGCAGTTGCTTGTCGATTTCGGAAAAATACAAAGGCTGGTCAGGTTTAAGCTTCAAAAATGCCTGTAATTTCTTCAGCGAGTTTTTCCAATGGCTTTTTGTCTTGCTTGTAATATTTCTTTCCTCGGTATGCTTTTTAAAAAATTCTATAAAGTCAGCAGGCTTGTTCGTTATCAAAAAGTCATAGCGACCTGCATGAAGCTGTAACTGTGTTTTCGCAAGGATAGCGTTGACCAGTGTCATGGTCTCCTTATTCTCCAGTCTTGCCTCTTTCGTTTTTGGGTTGACATGCAGTGACATGCCAAGATTGACAAACCGGGTAAGCTTGCCGGTTTCAGGGTGTGGTGCCGGAGGGTAAATATCAAGGCGTAATGAATAACGGGTTCCGTTATCGATCAGGCGTTTTCTGAGTGTCGCTTTCATAATTCTACTCTCCCCCCATAGGAATGGTAATGACATCAGCTGCAGCCCGTCGGCTTGCATTGACGACGTGGGCGTAAATCATCGTGTTCTCAATTTTGGTATGCCCCAGCATCTCGCTCAGGGTTTTGATGTTTGTATTTGCCAGAAGCTGCAGGGTGGCAAAGGTGTGGCGCATCGTATGGAAGGTTACATTTTTCTTGATACCCGCATCCCGAATCCAATTTTTAAAATGAGGTTGTTTGCATTGGGTATGGAGTTCTATCAGTCTTGGGAAAACAAGTCCAGTTCGCTTCTCTGCAGGTATGTCAGCTGGTTTGTCAGTTTGGTTGCCGGTAGAGTTGCCGGTAGGGTTGTCGGGTACATCTGTTGCGGCAGCTATTTTTATTGCCTGTCGAGAGACCGGCAAGTAGTTGAGTGCCTTGGTTTTGCGCTGCCTGAAATGAACGCAGGGTCCGGTTGGATCAAAAACAACATCTTCCCACTTCAAGTGCGCAACATCTGAAATTCGCATACCGGTTAGGGCAGCAAAAAGGGCGGCTCGTTTAATCAGCGGCTTTCCACAAGGCGTTTTAACAAGTTTGTTTAATTCTTCCTTGGTCAGGTATATAATTTTAGTCCGTTGTGGTTGTATTGCTTTGACCTGCTCGGTAATCTTGACTGTCATCATATCATTGCGATAGGCATGGATTAAGGCTGTACGGATGTTTGAGAAATCACTTCCGGCAGTATTAATCGCAAAATTTTCAAGCAGGTAGGTTCGGAAATTTTCAAGGAGATTCTTGTCGATTTCGGAAAAATACAAAGGCTGATCTGGCTTAAGCTTTAAGAATGCCTGTAATTTTCTTAGCGATACGTTCCATTTTTTTTTTGTCGTGAGTGAAATATTTCTTTCCAGGGTATGCTTTTTATAAAATTCTATAAAGTCAGCAGGCTTGTTCGTTATCAAAAAATCATAGCGACCAGCATGCAGTTGCAGTTGTGTCTTGGTAAGGGTGGCATTTGCCAGTGCCATAGTCTCTTTATTCTCCAGTCTTGCCTCTTTCGTTTTTGGGTCGACCTGCAGTAACATGCCAAGATTGAGAAACCGGGTAAGTCTGCCGGTTTCAGGGTGTGGTGCAGGGGGATAGATATCAAGGCGTAAAGAGTACCGGGTTCCGTTGTCGATCAGGCGTTTTCTGAGTGTCGCTTTCATGGTATGATGGGTAAAATTGTAAAGCCAAATCGTTTTATCATCGTGTGTTAAAGGAACGATCAGTGGAACAGATTCTGGAACAAATCGTGGAACAAAAACGGAACAACTCATGAACAAATCGGGAACAAATCGCGGAACAAATCGCGGAACAAATCAGGAACAAGCTGTGGAACAAGGTAAAAAAGCAAAGGTCACTATTCTTTGGTGTCCAGCGGAACAACTGTGGAACAAAAAGTAGCGAATTAATAACGAAACAAGAAATATAAAGAAAGAGGATAAGCTTGTAGAAGCAATGCTGGCGCTTGTTTTATACCTTAACGTATTTCTATGTTTTGCCCACCATAACCATCAATCCAAGTCGCTGCACCAGCGTTCGCCAGGCCTGAGTTAGACCAGTTTGGTGTTGAGGTGACAGCATTGTTATTGCCAGCAAGAGCAATGAGACTATATCCTGCCATATCATTAGCCGTTGAACCGGTCAGCATGGAGAGCAGTGTTCCATCTGGCTTGTAGAGGCGGACGGCACCTGCATTGGTTGCCGCAAAATCATCTGATGGAGTGGCAACAATAATATTGCCGTTGGAGAGTTCAACTATTTTACCTGAACCATGCTGGTTGCCTGCTTCAGGGTTGGCATCAGCTAACGGCGTGAGATAAAAAGTCTGAGTTGTCGGATGAACCTCAAGAGTTATGTTTCGCGGGTCGAGCAGCAGCAGACCGTTTTCGCCATTGGGGGCGGCGGTGATGACGTTACCTTCAAAGGTAAGCCTGTCATGGCTCGATATCTCGACCTCTCCACCGTTGCCGTTGTTTCTTCCTCCTCTCGCTTCGATTGTGCCGGCAAATGAGGTTGATTGGTCAGACCAGATTACTACGGTGCCGCCATTGCCGTTATCGAGTGCATTGGCGTTCAGCCTGGTGCTTTGAGTAACCAGTGTGGTTGCAGCGTTGGCCAGAGTGAAGTCGTTGCCCTGCCAGCCTCCGCCTATGAAGATTCGTCCGCCTCCGCTCTCTCCGTCAGCTGAGGCTGTTGTTCCGGCAATGATTGTTTCCGGCGCTGTGATGTCTATCTCCCCGCCTTGACCAGCAATGCCGCATGCGCTGACGCTTCCGGAAAAATAGAGTTTTTTTCCTGCGGTGATGGAGATGAGTCCACCCTGATTGCCATCGGCACGGATATGGCTGGCGGCGGTTTGTTCAATGCTGCCGAAAGCATTGATGAGGATATTCCCGCCGGTCGGATAGCCGCCTGTGTCCCATAAGCCGGCATCAAGCAGGTTATTGACGGTAGCATGAATTTCCGGAGCGCTGAATTTTCCTGTGTTGACCATCGTCCCTGCAGCGGTTGCATCAATGTTGTTTCCTGCCTCGATACTCCCACTGTTGCTGATTGTGCCGGCCTCAATGCTGACCTTGCCGTTGTGTTCTGTGATAGTGCCGGCACGCACCCTGCCGCTGTTGTTTACTCCTGTGGAAAGCAGTGCGTCAGCTGCGGATGCACTCATGACGACGCTGCCTCCATCAGCTTCAATAAGACCGCTGTTTTTTATCTGGGCGTTATAGGTTGCCTGATCTACCTTTATTGCAACAAGCCCGTAAGGATCAAAGCTGAGTGTGATTCCCTCTCCCACGGCTATTCCTGCCGTACCTTTGGATGCGATTATACTGCCTGTATTCTCAGCTGAGCTGCCGAGAAGTGCTGTAAAACCGGCGTTTATGTTCCCCTGGTTGATTACTGAGCCGGCAGAGCCATTCTTGAACAAGGTGTATTTTTCTGAGAGGAAATCGCTGTCCCTGATTGCGAGTGTTGAGGCTACCACGCCTCCTGCGTTTACGCTGGCTCCAGGGGCGAACAGCACACCGTTTTGGTTTACCAGAAAAATTTGTCCGTTGGCTGTGAGTGTTCCGAAGATGTGAGAAGGATTGTTCCCCAGCACCCGATTGAGCAGTATTGATTGGCATGTTGGTTGGGTAATGTTGACGGATTCGTTTTTGCTGATATCGAAGGAGTTCCAGTTAATGATGGCCTGCCTGCTTTCCTGAACGATATGCATGTCAGTGGAAGAGGGGTTGGTGATAGTGGCTTTTCCAACTGCCGTAAGCCCTTCTATCGGCAAGGCAGAAGTGCGGCCTTCGGGCAATAATGAGAATATCACTGCGACAGTTGTAATCCTGCATTTTCGGTACCATCTCCTTACCATCCTTTTCATGCCTGACTGCTGCTTTGAAATCGGCAATGTTAAAGAGTGCAGACGCGATGGCTGTTGTTCGATCTTGTCGTTCAGGATAGTCATGACGGTATAATTTACTTCTACAATACGTTTTTATTTAACGTAAAAATACGCAAATTTATCGTCAAAACAAAAAATACGATGTATAATAGTTCAGTTCATCGCTGGATATGCTTTTTTTCTGTGGCATGAGGGGCAGGAGCCTTCTTCTGCAATGAACCAGGGGCTGGTCATGTCTGGCAAAGAGGCTCCGTCGAAGTGTCAGGCAAAAAAGGTATTGCGGATGTTCTCCCGATAAAGGGTAAGTCTTTTCTGAATTTCATCAAGATGATCGCCACCGAGTTTTTCCAGCAGTGCATTGGCGATGACCGGTGCGACAACTGCTTCAGCGACCACACCTGCTGCGGGAACTGCGCAAGTGTCGCTCCTTTCAAAGCGTGAAAGGGTCGGCTGCAGCGTTTCAATGTCAAACGAGAGCAGGGGAGTGACCAGTGAGGAGATTGGTTTCATGGCTGCCCGGAGATGAATGATCTGACCGCTTGACATACTCCCTTCAACTCCGCCAGCCCGATTGGTTTTTCTTGCGACGCCATGTTCCGCACTAAGGTGAAATTCATCGTGTACCTGCGAACCGGTTTTTTTTGCGTTCTCAAAGGCGCTTCCGATTTCAACGCCCTTGACAGCCTGAATGGAGATGATTGCAGCTGCGAGTGCGGCATCAAGACGCCTGTCGTGTTGTACATAGCTTCCGAAGCCTGGCGGAACTCCGGTGATAAAAATTTCGATGATCCCGCCCAGAGTGTCACCACTTTCTTTGGCTGCGTCAATAGCTGCCAGAGCTGCGGCCTCTGTTGTTTTGTCGAGCATGCGGACAGGTGAGATGTCGGCCTGTGTTGAAACTGCTTCTGCGCCTCGGATGAGGAGTTCGTCGAGCTGCAGTTTGTCAGAGGGTTCTGCCGCAGGTCCGATAGCCGAGATGTAACTGCCTATTTCAATCCCGAGGGTTTTAAGAAAGACTTTGCACAAGGTTCCTGCGGCAACACGTGCAGCTGTTTCCCGGGCTGATGAGCGCTCAATAACAGGCCGGATATCGTCAAAACCGTATTTTATCCGTCCTGCTAGATCGGCATGGCCGGGTCTTGGAATCGTGATTTTGTCTATATTCTCATCAGGCTTCTCAAACTGGGCCATGGTGGTCGTCCAGTTATCCCAGTCGCGATTTTTTATGACTAATGTGATTGGTGAACCGATGGTTTTGCCGAAACGGATGCCGGAGAGTACCTCAGCTTTATCGGTCTCTATTTTCATGCGTCCTCCACGGCCATGTCCTTGCTGCCGGCGGGCTAACTGGGCGTTGATATCCTCGGAGGTTATAGGGACTCCCGCCGGCATGCCTTCCACTATTGCCGAAAGTGCAGGACCGTGGGACTCTCCTGCAGTAAAGTATCGTATCATGTTTTTATACAGTAAAATGCCCGGCTGTGTCCTGAGATGTGCAGCCGGGCTTTTTCAATGAGTTATTCTTTTGTCAAGGATGTTCAGCGAAGTCTTTTCGCCGCTTCTTTTGCATAGTAGGTAAAAATAAGGTCTCCACCGGCACGTTTCATACAAAGCAGAGACTCCATCATGACGCGTTCTTCGTCAATCCATCCGCGCTGGGCCGCTGCCTTGACCATGGAATATTCGCCGGAGACGTGGTAGATTGCTACAGGAATATCAAAGCGCTCTTTTGTGCGATAGACAATATCAAGATAGGCAAGACCGGGTTTCACCATAACGATATCGGCACCTTCCATGATGTCAAGTTCGATCTCCTTCATGGCTTCATCGGTATTGCCGGGATCCATCTGATATGTTTTTTTATCACCGAACTGTGGCGCCGAGTGCAGTGCGTCACGGAACGGGCCGTAGAAGCTTGATGCATATTTGGCGGCGTAGGAGAGAATACCGATATCGGAGAAGCCGGCATCGTCGAGTGATTCTCGGATAGCGCCGATACGGCCGTCCATCATGTCACTCGGGGAGACAAAATCAGCGCCCGCATTGGCATGGGAGATTGCCATTTTACAAAGCACCTCTACGGTTTCGTCATTGAGGATAATGCCATCTTTAACCAGCCCGTCATGACCGAACGGGGTAAACGGATCGAGTGCCACATCAGTCATGATGCACAGATCTGGCACCTTGGCCTTGATGGCGCGGATTGCCTCCTGAATGATGCCGTTATCGTTGTATGCTTCACTGCCGTCTTCAGTTTTCTTTTCAGGTATACCGAACAGGTCGATAGACTGGATTCCAAGATCCCAGAGCTCTTTGCACTCTTTTACTGCGTTGTCGATTGAGTATCTGAAGCTGCCTGGCATGGAAGATACCTCTTCAACAACGTTGGTTCCTGGACAGATAAAGAGTGGATAGACAAGATCATTGACCGTCAAGGTGTTTTCCTGGACAAGGTTTCTGATTGCGGCAGATTTGCGAAGTCTTCTGGGACGCTGGACAATATTGAGTAGATCGAGCTGGCTCATAGAGGAAGACGAATTAAGGTTTTAAAAAGCCAAAAATACGAAAATCCAAGAACATCGCGAAGTTCCTGCAGGGAAAAACTACCATGGATGCTTTTACAATAAAAAGCTCAACATAATGCCCGCCGCTACGGCTGAACCGATGACACCAGCGACATTCGGAGCCATGGCATGCATGATCAGGTGATTGTCAGGGTCGGCTTTCAGTCCTTCAATCTGAACAACAAGCGCACTGTCCGGCACAGCAGAGACTCCTGCAGCACCGATCAGCGGATTTACCCTGTTTTCCGGTGAAAGAAAAAGGTTCATAAGTTTAGCAAAAAGCACCCCGCCAGCAGTTGATATCATAAAGGCAGTTGCGCCGAGAATAAAAATACGCAATGATTCTTGTGTAAGAAAGGTGGTTGCCTGGGTTGAAGCGCCGATGGTGAGACCAAGAATGATGGTGACCATATCGATCATGGCATTTTTTGCTGTATCGGCCAGACGTTTTGTCACCATGGACTCTTTGAGCAGATTGCCTAAAAAAAGCATGCCGAGAAGCGGCAGCGATCCCGGCGCAATAAATCCCGTAAGAAGAAGAGCGACAACAGGGAAGAGTATTTTTTCAAATTTACTTACTGAGCGCGGCGGTTTCATTTTAATTCTGCGTTCTTTTTTTGTGGTCAAAAGACGCATGATCGGTGGCTGAATGAGTGGAACCAAGGCCATATAAGAGTATGCGGCAATGGCGATAGGTCCAATGAGATGCGGAGCCAGTTTTGAAGAGAGAAATATTGCTGTTGGGCCGTCAGCTCCCCCGATTATTCCGATTGATGCAGCTTCCGGATTGGTGAATCCCAGTGAAAGAGCTCCGATGTAGGTTAGGAAAATGCCAAGCTGAGCTGCAGCACCGAGGAGCATAAGTTTGGGGTTTGAAATCAGGGGTGAAAAATCTGTCATGGCGCCGATTCCGAGAAAAATCAAGGGCGGGAAAATCCCTTTCAAGACACCCATGTAAAGATAATTCATAACGCTGCCTTCCTCATAGATGCCAAGATGCAATCCGGCATGTTCAGCGAATGGTGTGTTACCGATCAGGATACCGAATCCTATCGGGACGAGGAGAAGTGGCTTATATTCATATCGGATGGCAAGATAAATGAATATTAGTCCGACAAGAATCATCAACAGGTGTCCCGGAGTCGCATTGACAAAACCGGAATGTTCAAAAAACCGTACAAGTCCTTCCATAATAGTGTTATTCAATTTCGATCAGAATGTCGCCCTGCATAACGGTATCACCTACGCCAACCCTGACTGTTGTAACGGTGCCGTCCTTTTCTGCAAAAACATTGTTTTCCATTTTCATGGCTTCCAGAATAATGACGGGCTGGTCGAGTTTAATCTGCATACCAGGGTAGACGTTAATGGCAATAATTGTACCAGGAAGGGGAGCCTTGATCAAGCTCAGGCCAGGGGTATTGAGTACCGGCGCTTTTGGAGGGGTTGGAGGAGTGTACCTGACAAGTTTTGGGGTTTGGGGTGTTTTGATCTCCTTTCCAAGTTCAACCTGATAGGAGGTTCCGTTTACCTCGACCTCGGCAATGTTTTCGTCAAATGATTTGATTTCAACGTTGTACTTGTTTCCGCTTATCGTGAACTTATATCGCCTCATCGTTGAAAACGGTTAAAATTAATGACATTGTAAATTTTAGAATTCCATGGGGAATAGGATTTCCCTACTTTTTTTATGGTAAGAATTGCAGTTTCCTCATCGTGCAGCTCTTCCAGGTAGAGTGATATAGCTGTAGCGATTGCGGCACTGACCTCTCCTTGAATCATATTTCCCGCAAAAGCGGTTTTTTCCTCGCCACCCTCTTTTTGAAACTTTTTTCTCAGATTACGGGTGAGAAACTTCGGAATGATAGTGAACACCAGAAAAAGCAGAAAAAGGGAAAGAAACACGACGCTATAACCGATGACGGCAAGGCCTATATGTTCCCTGCCGATTACTGAAAGATCAACAGGTAAAATTTGAACAAAAGCGGTCATTGACTTTTTCGGGTTATAGTGGAAGGGTAGAGTGCTTTTTTGGAGGATTGACATCCTTCTTGGTCGAAAGTGTCTGTAAGGCACGTATTATTCTGAACCGGGTATTTCGTGGTTCAATGATATCGTCAATATAGCCGTATTTTGCCGCTTCATAAGGGTTGGAAAATTTCTCGCGATACTCTGCTGCATTATCCGACACAAACTTTGCACGTTCTTCAGGGTTTTCGATTGCCTGAAGGTCGCGATTATACAACACCTCTATAGCACCGATTGGCCCCATGACCGCAATTTCTGCCGTAGGCCAGGCATAATTAACATCTCCGCGCAACTGTTTGGAACTCATGACAATGTAAGCGCCGCCATAAGCCTTTCGCAGGATAATAGTGATTTTCGGGACGGTGGCCTCTCCGTAGGCAAATATCAGTTTCGCACCATTACTGATAATACCTTCAAATTCCTGGGCACTTCCCGGAAGGAATCCCGGGACATCGACAAGGGTAACAATCGGGATATTAAAGGCATCACAGAATCTGACAAACCGGGCAGCTTTGCGTGAAGCGTTAATGTCAAGGCATCCGGCAAGAAAGTTCGGCTGATTGGCTACAATGCCGGTTGAAATTCCATTAAAAGTAACAAAACCAACAACGATGTTTCGGGCATATTGGCGCTGTACTTCGAGAAACTCCCCATTGTCCGCAATCGAATGAATAATATCCTTGACATCATAGGGAATTGATGGCTTGGCAGGGATGATCGTATTCAGTTTCTCATCCAACCGGTCAGCTGGGTCACTGCAGACGGCTAACGGTGGTTCTTCAAGGTTGTTCTGGGGGAGGTAACTGAGCAGTTTTTTTATCAGAAGGATACCCTCGGTTTCATTAGCTCCGACAAAATGGGTGACTCCTGATTTTGTTGCATGAACTGTTGCTCCGCCAAGATCTTCATCAGTGATGGTTTCACCGGTAACAGTCTTAACAACTTTCGGGCCGGTGACAAACATGTAACTGGTCTTTTCAGCCATGACGACAAAGTCAGTAAGTGCGGGAGAGTAGACAGCACCTCCGGCGCAAGGTCCGAAAATAGCTGATATCTGGGGAATGACTCCCGAAGCCATGATGTTGCGCTGGAAAATACTTGCATAGCCGGAAAGGCTTCTTACTCCCTCCTGGATTCTTGCCCCTCCGCTGTCATTAATGCCGATAAGGGGGGCTCCGACCTTCATGGCCTGATCCATGACCTTGCAGATTTTCAGGGCATTCGTCTCTGAGAGCGAGCCGCCAAGAACGGTAAAATCCTGAGAGAAAACATAGACGGTACGTCCATCAATGGTTCCATGACCAGTGATGACTCCATCTGAAAGATATTGCTCCTTGTCAAGACTGAAATCAGTGGTTCGGTGCGTGACAAACATATCGTATTCTTCAAAACTGCCTTCATCAAGCAGCATGTCAAGACGTTCCCGAGCGGTAAATTTGCCCTTTTTATGTTGTGCTTCTATGCGCTTTTCTCCGCCTCCGAGACGAGCTTTTTCGCGTTCCGCAATTAAGCGTTTCATTGTGTTTTACGATATTGATTAAGTAACTTGCCTATGCGGCTTTTTTTTCTTTCAGAATAATCTCACCTCTACCCTCATACCGTTGATTTGGTATTTGGATAATGTGATGTGCCGCTTTGTATTCCTTTTTTGCGTTCTTTTGTGCTTAAATAGTGATAAAAAAAAAGGAATAACTGCTTTTCAGTCTGTAGGAATGGATAATATTACATTTTATTGTTAAAGTTCTTAATAACGAGTAAAAACTATGACTTCCGATCTTCAGCTTGCCGTTGAATTGGCCGAACAGGCTGGCCGATTAACCCTGGACTATTTTTCCCGTAAATCGCTTCAGGTTTTCACCAAAAGAGATGCAACACCTGTCACGGAAGCGGATCGAAAAGCTGAAGAGCTTATACGGGCCGCTATTACCGACCGGTATCCTGATGACGGACTGCTTGGCGAAGAATTTGATGAACGTCCTTCCGTTAATAAGCGTCGTTGGATTATTGATCCTATAGATGGTACCAAGGCGTTTATTCATCGGGTTCCCCTGTACGGTGTTTTGATTGCTCTCGAAATTGACGGATTTATGCAGCTTGGTGTTGTTTATTTTCCTGCGCTTGGTGAACTTTATTATGCCGAGCGGGGAAGCGGAGCTTTTCTCAACGGATCGCCAATTTCAGTCTCCTCTCTTTCCGATGTCAGGCAAGCCACGGTTCTGTATACAGAACGTGAGTATCTGCTCGACCCTCCCTCTCTCCATCCTGTAGATCTGCTTCGCCGGGATGCGGCTCTTGTTCGCGGCTGGGGTGACTGCTATGGCCACATGCTTGTCGCATCGGGCAGGGCTGAAGTCTCCGTGGATAAAATTATGAACCCATGGGATTGTGCAGCACTGATTCCAGTAGTGATTGAAGCGGGGGGATGCTGTTTTGATTATCAGGGAGTCACGACGATATCCGGTGAAGGGCTTGTCAGTGCCAACAAGCACATCGGCACAAGCTTGCTTGAGAGCATAGAAAAACAAGTATAGCATACCAGTTACTGCAGTGCTTCGGCTATGGCTTTTGCAAAGCATGAAGCATTGAAATCTTCAGGGATAACATCAACCTTAAGGCCAAGTTTTTTGAGCGCGTTTGCCGTTGTTGTACCTATGGCCGCTATCTGAACACCCGGAGGAAGAGATGTGGTGCCGAGGGCTTCAAAAAAATTAATTGCAGTCGACGGGCTGGTAAATGAAAGACAGGAAAGTCCACCCTGTTCCAGCAGTGTTTTTACTTTCGTACTCTCTTCAAGTGAGGGCGGCAGGTTTTCGTAAACGGTGAGTTCAAGACAGTTTCCTCCCCGTTTGTTGATGACGCAGGGAATGGTTCCTAATGAAAGAGATCCTCTGAGAAAAAGAAACGTGTGTCCAGCAAGAGCATCATTACCAATCTCCTCCATCAGAGTAACGGCATCAGCAATTTTAGGTATCGGCTCAGTCGTGACACCGTATGCCGCAAGATCCTGAGCTGTTGTTTTTCCTACGGCCCATACCTTGAGCTTTTGAAGGTTTTTCAGTTCTTCCGGTGACTCCCGCAGCAGTTGTTCCATAAAAAAGCTGACACTGTTCGGGCTTGTAAAGAAAACGCCGTCAAATCCGCTCAATGAAGGGACTCCCCAACCGGAAACCGGTCTGATCTCGATTGTCGGAAAGACAAAAGAGTTCAGACCATACTGTTCCAGTTCTTTTACAAATGAGGCTGCCTGATGTTTCGGTCGAGTGACAAGGACAGTTTTCATCAGCGGGTTTTGCGGATTTCTGAGAGAATTTTTTCTGCACCCTGTTTCAGCAGTTCCTTAGCCAGAGCAATTCCGACCTCTTCAGCCTGTTCAGGAGAAGTAAGACCAGTTTTTGTAATTTCATTGTTCAACCCTGTTTTGCCATCTACCGAACCAACATAGGCAAGAAGTTTCAGGGTGCCGTTTTTAAACGAGCCGTAGGCACCGATAGGAATCTGGCAGCCGCCTTGCAGATGACGGAGCAGCGCACGTTCGGCTCTGCAGCAGTATTCTGTGGTGGAGTGATTGAGGATTCGGACAATCTCTCTTGTCTGTTCATCATCAACCCTGGTCTCAATGCCGAGCGCTCCTTGTCCAACCGCAGGAAGCATCACTTCGTGTGGCAGGATTTCTGAAATGCGGTCACTGAAATTCAGGCGGTAGACGCCAGCATAGGCAAGCATCATCGCGTCAAAATGTCCCTCGTCAAACTTCTGGAACCGTGTGTTGAGATTTCCTCTGATATCACATATCTCAAAGTCAGGACGCATGCTTAACAGCTGTGACATACGACGAAGACTGCTGGTAGCCACCTTCGCACCTTGAGGAAGATCCTTCAGCTTTAATCCGTTTTTTGAAATGATGACATCCCTTGTGTCCTCGCGTTCAGTAAAGGATGTTATAATAAGACCTTCAGGCGTTCCTGTAGGAACATCCTTCAAACTGTGAACAGCAAGATCAATCTCTTTGGTGATCAGATGTTTTTCAATGTCTTTGGTAAACAAACCCATATCCCCGATTTTTGAAAGGGGAGAGTCAAGCAGCTTGTCACCGGTTGTTTTAACCAGTTTAAGCGTTATTTCAAGCTCAGGGAAATGTCTGGAAAGTTCCGTTTTTGTGAATTCTGCCTGCCACAAAGCAAGGGGGCTGGATCTTGTGCCGATGATGAGCTGTTTTTTCAATGCAATTACTGATTTTTATTTAGTGTGACTGATTTGGTTCTTCAAGATCAAAAACGTTGCGTACAAGATTGACTCTGTTCGGAATTGAGTTCGTTGTGTCAATTGGTGCTTTGAGCATTTTGATAGGGTGGTGCAGGATCTTTTTCAGGATCCTGTCCGTAAGGTGTTCCATTCTTGCGAGTTCCTCTTCGCTTACCTTGTAACGGTATCGTTCTATCTCTTTATCCTTGATTTCAATGAACTTCGACTGAAGATCAACAATGGTCGGGCGGACTTTCAGGGTGTTGATCCATTGCCCGAAAGCTACCAGTTCCTCTTCGATGATGGCATTGACTTTTGGCAGCTCCGCACTGCGTCGTTCAAGGTTTTTATCAATGATATGCTTGAGGGCGTCAATGTCTTTAAGGAACATGTTCTGCAGCTTGGCAATACCGGGATCAACATTTCTCGGTAATCCAAGATCAAGAATAATGACTGGCTTCAGTTTCCGCTTGAGCATGCTCTGGTGCATTTCAGCCTCACTGATGACATACTCTTTCGTGCTGACGGCAGTGATGATGATATCAAACTCGTGAAGATGATCCTTGAAACATTCAAAAGGAAGGACTTGTTTGGTGCCTAACTCTTCAGCGAGGGTTTCAGCTTTCGAAAGAGTTCTGTTCGTGATAACGATGTTGCGTGCGTTTTTCTGAAACATGTGTTTTGCTGCCAGTTCGCCAGTTTCTCCGGCTCCGACAAGCAGAATCTTCTTCAGAGAAAGATTCGAAAAAATCTTCTGGGCAAGCTCAACGGCCGCATAGCTGACCGAAACCGCACCCTCCATGATTTTGGTCTTAGTCTTGACCTTCTTGGCAACACTGAACGCGGTGTGACAGAGACGGGTAAGGAGAATACCTGCGGACTGTGTTTCGGCTGCAATTCGATAGGCATTCTTAACCTGACCGAGAATCTGCCCTTCACCAAGAACAAGTGAATCAATCGCGCTTGCCACTTCAAAAATATGCCGTGCGGTACCGCAGTAAAAACGGTTGAAGAAATGTTCAGGCCGTACCTCCTTGCGTGCATCCTTGAAAGAGATGAGATACTCCTTGAGGAACTCACCCGTAACTTCATGCATGGCAGGCACGACATAGAGTTCGGTACGGTTACAGGTGGAAATGACCATGGCTTCATGAGCAAGACCGCTGGAAATAAGACCGGTAATGAACTCCTTGTTTTGAACTTCTGAAAGGGAGATTCTTTCGCGGATTTCAATAGGTGCTGTCTTGTGATTGACACCAACTGAAATGATGTTCATAGCAGGTTTGTTTAAGTGATCTGTTTACGCACAATGCTTTCAGGCAAAACTGTAACCAGTGACAAAGTAATAAGCCATAAATATATCGTAAAAGCACATATTTTCAAAGACAACGAATATTATAAGCTCAGCTTATGGAATGTCGGCGAAAGAAACGTCATCAGGACAATCAACAACGTGATAAAAACAAACAGAAAAATGAAAAGATAGGCCATATGTTTTATGTCCCATCCGATGATTGGCTTGATAACAATGCTGGTTCCGTAAAGCAGCCAGATGATGATCAGGGTGACAAGCTTCGGTTCTAAAAGGGAGATAGGCCAGCCGGAAGCCTTCTGTTCAATGATTCCTGCAAAAAGGGTTATTGATAGAAAGAGAAACCCGAATGAGACAGCATGCATCGTGAGTTTTTCAAGGACTTCAAGGTTCGGCAGGCGCTGAAACAGTAATTCAAATCGATTTTGCTCAATCTGACGGAAAAGCAGCAGATAGAGAATGCTGTAGAGTCCGGCAATTGCTATAGCGCTGAACCCGAAAATTGAAGCAATCAGGTGTACTCCCATTCCGATGCCGTTGAAGGTTCCGATTCCAGAATTGGGGATCTGAGCTGTCAGTATTGAAGAAATAAGCTGTGAACCCGAGGCAAAGGCAATAACAAAAAACCCTGTTTTGTCACTTTTGGTTGTAAATTCTATGAACAGGTAGGTGATGGTCAACGTGAGAGCAACCATGGTCATGAGATTGACTGTCGAGTAGCTGATTTTGTAGCCTTCCAGAGAGGTCAGAAGACCAAGGTACACCACGTGTGAAAGCACTGTCAGTGCAAGAAGCGGCTGTTTGTATGTTTTGGCAAATGTAATATCCTTGAAAAAATGGGCTCCGTAAAGAAATGTCGTTGACAGGTAGAGCAGTGAAACGACCTGATTAAGGACAAGTAACGGTAGATTGTTAAATAATATATTATTCATTGACCTGTTAGAAGTGGGGTGAATGGCTGCTGCATTAACGCTTTGACCTTTGCGGATTGCTGGCCTTCAATTCGTTGATCCACAAACAAAGATTGTGCCATAATTAAAAAGAAAAAATGTATATTCCGGCCAATACGAGCTGCAAATATACTTATTTACAAGGAAAAAAGATGAGATCGACCAAGAATATTAGAAATATAGCCATTATCGCACACGTTGATCATGGAAAAACAACACTTGTGGATTCTATTTTCCAGAAGACAGGTGCTTTCAGAGATAATCAGCAGGTAAGCGTCAGAGTACTTGATTCAAACCCTCAGGAAAGAGAACGGGGTATAACCATATTTTCAAAAAACGCTGCAGCAGTCTATAACGACCATAAAATCAACATTGTCGATACTCCGGGTCATGCCGACTTTGGCGGCGAGGTAGAGCGTATTCTCCAGATGGTTGATGGAGTCCTGCTTCTTGTCGATGCATTTGAAGGCCCCATGCCCCAGACCAAGTTTGTACTGCGCAAAGCTCTTGAACTGCATTTGAAGCCTATTGTGGTGATTAACAAGATTGATCGTCCTCAGTCTGATCCGGTCAAGGTTCACGATCAGGTTCTTGACCTGTTCATTGCCCTTGGCGCTGAAGAGCATCAGCTTGATTTCCCCTATATCTTCACTTCCGCGAAACATGGTATTGCCAAATACAGCATGGACGATGAAGATGGCGATATGAGCCTTCTGCTCGACATGATTATCAAGGAGATACCTCCACCGGTTGCTCATGACGACGGTGGCTTCCAGATGCTGGTGACGACGCTTGACTATAGCGACTACATCGGCAAGATAGCTATAGGACGTATCCAGCGCGGCAAGGTAAGCCCGGGCAGTCAGCTTGCGGTAGTAGGACCTGACGGTATCATGGGTAAGGGAACGGTAACAAAAGTATTTCTTTTCGACAAGCTTCAGAAGATCGAATCCAAAGAGGCGACTTCAGGTGACATTATTGCCATTGCCGGTATTCCTGATGCCACAGTCGGTATGACACTTGCCTCTGTTGATGATCCGGTTTCGCTCGCCTCTTTTGACATCAGCAAGCCGACACTTTCCATGCTTTTTTCCGTGAACGACTCTCCCTTTGCCGGCCTTGAGGGCAAGGAGGTCACCAGTCGCAAGATTCGTGAGAGGCTGATGAAAGAGAAAATGACCAATGTGGCCCTCAATGTTGAGGAAACAGACAGTGCCGATACCTTCCGTGTTTCAGGAAGGGGAGAACTCCACCTTTCTGTTCTGATCGAAACAATGAGGCGCGAAGGTTTCGAAATCGCCATTGCAAGGCCTGAAGTTATTATGCATAATGATGAGGAGGGCAACCTGCTTGAGCCGATAGAGCATGTCACTATTGATATACCGGAGGAGTATACCGGTGTCATTATCGAAAAAATGGGTCGTAGAAAAGCCGAAATGACTCACATGGGTACCCTGCGCGGTGGCATGGTCAGAGTTGAATTTGAAATTCCGACAAGAGGCCTGATCGGTTACAATCTTGAGTTTACTACCGATACCAAAGGCGAGGGAATCATGTCGCACGTATTTTTTGAATACCAGCCATTCAAGGGTAAATTGCCATCACGAGAGAGCGGTGCACTTGTTGTTGCTGAAACAGGAATATGTGTAGCATACTCACTTAGCGCCCTTGAAGATCGAGGCACCTTTTTTGTTTCGCCAAACACCAAGGTCTATGCCGGTATGATTGTCGGTGAGTCCACAAGAGGTCTTGATATCACCATCAATGTCTGCAAGACTAAGAAGCTCAGTAACATGCGCTCTTCAGGCACTGATGAATCGCTTCGCCTGACTCCGCCGAAAATTCTCTCACTGGAACAGGCTCTTGAGTTTATCAATGATGACGAACTTCTTGAGGTTACTCCCCAGAGTATCAGACTCAGGAAGAAGATTCTTGATGTGAACCTCAGACAAAAGGCTACCAAAAAGGCAAACGCCTAATTTTCGAAGAAAAGTTTTTTCAGTTGTGTCCGGGCACTCGCAAGCAGCTCCCGGACCGCTGATTCCTCTCTGTGTGTCAGTTCAGCAATCTCGCTGATACTTCTCTCCTGTTCAATCATCATGTAGACCTCTCTTTCTTCTGCGCTGAGCTGTTCAATGCACCTGCTCATCTTGAGATGATCATTGTCAAGCGAACTGCTGCAGATATCCTCCTGCGGAACGGAACTCTTTTTAAACCCGAAAAGCTCCTCTGAAGTCGCCGGTAATGGTGCGTCATCGCTGACATCGCCGAAAAGCCGGATAAAACGCATAAAATCAAGTCCTCCAGCTTCACAGGGAGTTATCCGGTTTTCAACAATATCAAGCGCAAGTTGCTGAAATTTGTCCCTGATTTCAGGCAGTCTGACCGCAAAATCAAAGCTGTCATCCTTATCTCGGGCCTCGGCGTTGTAGGGTACTTTCATGAGGACGGTAATGCCCGCCGCTTCGGCATATTTTTCAGCAATGCCGCTGCCGTCATCGCGGTTGATGATCAGTCCGAGAAGCCGGGATTCTCCCCCAATGGTTCTGAAGTAGTTGTTTGCCTGACAGATATTGTTTGCCGTAAAGATAGACTGCCTGTCATTGTTGGTGACAAGAATGACCTCTTCGCTGAGCGAACGGGCCAGAGGAGTAGCAAACCCGCCGCAGACAACGTCTCCAAGAAAGTCCATCAGAATGATGTCGATATCCCATTTGAAGATTCCAAGTTTTTCAAGGACATCAAATCCCGAAATGATTCCCCTGCCGCCGCACCCTCTTCCAATTTGAGGTCCGCCAAGCTCGATACCGTATATCGGCTGGGGAAAATCAGCTATATCTCTGCGAAAAACAATATCACTGATGGCAACTTGCTGGTTCAATGCGTTTTTTTCAGCGAAGACATCAGTCACCGTAGGCAGTGGGATACCACCGAACAGGGATGTTGTCGAGTCGTGTTTCGGATCGCAGCCTAATTGCAGCACCCGTTTGTTCATCAAGGCGAACGTGGCACTGAGGTTGGTTGTTGTAAAGCTCTTTCCTATTCCACCCTTTCCATAAATCGCTATCGTTCTTGCTGCCATGCAGATACTACTTAAAATGTTCCGGCGATTATCATCCTTTATCACCTTGCTTACTATAGGTTTTCCAGAGCAGTATCATTTTCAGGCAGTCAGGGTCGTTGAAAGCCTGCAGGTATGCCGAAGAAATATCATCCTCAACGGTGTGTTTATGGGTAAATATGCGTTCAGCGTTAAGTTTGTGTTGTGCAAGAAGCTCTCTTACCCGTTCCAGATCCCCTTTAGCCCATTGTTTGGCTGCAATGAAAGAGAGCTCTTTCTGAAAAGCCTGAGAGTAATCGATGTTTATTCTCTGGTAATAACCTCCCAGGAGAACAACCCCATGAAATTTCAAGAACCTGAGTCCGGTATCAATCGCACTCATGATTCCAGTGCTGTCTATAAGGACGTCAAACTCATGACCGGCAAGTGCTGCAGAGACATCGTCCGTTTCAGCATTCACCTTCAAGTCTGCGGTTGAATAGTTAAGTCTGTTTTTTTGCGTATCAGTCGCGGCTACCAGCGTCGATCCCAGATGCTTTGCCAGTTCAACAGCGAGAATACCCACTGCACCCTGACCGAGTACAAGAACCTTCTTGTTTTTAACCTGTGCAAGATCAACAATATGCAAGGCGGTAGCACCAAGAGGCAGGGCAATACCGCACTCAGGATTCTCAAGACTGTCAAGCACGGTGATGCTCTCAACCGGACAGACAATATACTCCGAAGCACCACCAAAAGCGGCATTAACTCCTTCGTAACCGAAAGATCCTGCAACATAGGCAAATTTTCCGATCAAGCTCTGGTTGACATGGTCGCCGACCTCTTTGATCTTTCCAACGGTTTCATAACCGGGAATAAAAGGGAAGATAAACGGCCATGAAGGGATCAGCCCGTTATAAGCCATTTTTTCTGTACCGGTACTGATTGACGACCAGTATGTTTCAACAAGTACATCAGTTGACGAAATGGGTTTCAGGGAAACTTCACAGAGTTCTATCTGCCTTACCCCTCTGAAGACAATCGCTTTAGCTTTCATAACAATGTTTGTCAGGGTTGCTCAGGTTAGGCGTTCTTCAGCTTTTTTTCATTGTGCTTTTCAAGAAGCAGACGGATGACGAATTGTGCGGCATTGATAAGATAACTGAGATAGGCAAGCAGAGCAGTCCTGATAAGAATAGTCTCATCCAGTCCCAGAAAAAAGAGGATAAAGTACGATATATGAACAATCATGGCTATGGCGCTGCCGAAATCCTCCCAGAAAAATTCAGGAGCAAAAGCAAACGCACCGAAGACCTCTTTTTCAAAAAATCCCCCGGTTACAAAAATAAGCACCAGCATCAGGGTTTTCAGGATCACAAAAAAAGTAATCCAGTAAAAGTTGTCTATCCAGATGTGGGCTTGGTAGAGATAGGTAACAGTGACGCCGATAAGAAACATTAGAAATTGTATGGGCGCCAGGATTCCCTGTACTTTTGTCCAGACCGAAGCATTTCTTCTTTCAAGCTGTTCAGGTGTATAACGGGGCATAAAACATTGAGTTCATTGGTGAAGGCAGAAATTCAACAACTACTTTTCAGAAAAGATGTTGAATATAGTAAAAATGTTACTTTATGCTCCAATCAAAGGCATTGTAAAGCGTGGAGATAAGGTTCACGTCACAGTTTTTGATCTGCCTGTTGAATCCTTCCAGTTCATCATAGTAATAGAGAAATGTCCTCGGTTGCTCTTCATGCAGGATTTTCTGGTAGCTTTTCCAGAGAACAAGTTTGCGCTCATCGGAAAGAGGATGGTTGAGTTCTGCAATAATTAAGTCAAGCTCATGGTTTTGAAACGCTGACGAGTTGAACTGGTGTATTGCAAAATCGGAACCCCAGATAATAAGCTGGAAGGGGAGAGTCTCAGCGGCCATACCGGAGAGAGCAGCATCATAGCGGAACTCGTTCTGGTTCTTTAAAAAAATCAGACTCTCATCAAATTTCAGGCGGCAGTCGATTCCGATCTCTCTGAGATTCTGCTGTACAATTGTGGCAGCATAGTTGCGACGGGGATTGCCGACTGGAGCGGCCAGTTCAAAAGAGAATTTTTTCCCCTGTTTCTGCAGAATACCGTCCTGACCAAGCTTCCAGCCGGCTTCATGCAGCAGCGCGGAGGCCTTTTTCGGGTTATAGCTGTAAGGGTCAAGCGATGTGTTGGCTATAGCTTTGTAGGCTGGCGAAAGTGATGTGTTGACGATGGTAGCATGCTCAGGCCCCATGAAACCGTCAATAATTGATTGCCGATCAATGGCAAAGGTGAGCGCCTGGCGCACCAGTTTGCTGCCAAACAGGGCGTTTGGTCGGACTTTACCGCTGTTGCGATACTCCTCCCCATCAATATTCAGCCAGACAATGCTGTCGAAATATCGGTTCTTTACCGGTTTGATGACAATTGAAGGAGCTGTCCTGGCAAGTTCTTTACAATCTTTTGGATTGATACCGCCAGCTGAGATCATTGCATCAATCTGTCCTGATTTCAGCATGGAGAGCCGGGTAGTGTATTCCGGTACAACAAGAAAGATCAATGAGTTTATCGCGGCTGGCTTCGGCAGCATTGATAACGGGTTCCTGACAAGCTCAAGTTTTGTCTGGCGAGTCCACTTTTTCACTTTGAATGCCCCTGCGCCAACTATAGGTATTTCTGATGCCTTGATGCGGATTTCATCAGGTTTAAATGATTTGAAGATATGTTCGGCTACCGGCATCAGATCGTTGAAATGATCCAGTACAATGTCGCTGTCCATCGGTTTGTTGAAATGCAGCACCAGCGTTGAGTCGTCAGGAGTTTCAACCCCGCGCTGAATGTCGGCTGTTCCATCCTGAAGCAGCAGCAGGTCGTTGAGATAGTGCTGCCGGGAACTCGCAATTTTGGGATGCTTGTATAAGCTGTAGGAGTATTTAAAATCATGAGAAGTTACTTTTATCCCATTTTCCCATACGACACCGCTCCGAAGGTGGAAAGTCACATTCTTCCCGTCTGAAGAGAACTCCCAGCTTTTTGCGGCATTGGGTAAAAAGGTTATACCGCCCTTTTTTTCATCATAAGAGGCTTTTACAAGAGCAGGATAAAGCAACCCGCAAACCTCCCGTGACATGGAAAGCTGAATAAGCAGGGGATTGAGATAGTCGAAATCAGCCGAAACCCCCGCAATAATCCGTGTACTTCGGAGTTCATCAGAGTTATTTTTGCAGGAAGAGATAACAGCAAGGATCAGTAATATTGCTGCAGTAAAAAGCTTTTTTCGCGGGCTGAATATTTTCATCATCAATAAATTGTATTTAAAGCTTGCCATTCTTCCCTGCCCCATTGCCAACTCTCTTTAATAAGATAAACTGTAAAGTACTGAAAACTTCGAATAACTTGAGAATGGGAAGATGTACTCTGTGCCTTCCTCTTTCTGTGTTCTTGCGTAAGCATGGTGTATATTAAAACTGGCCGGATCGTCAATGTTATGCAACCTGTCAACAAGCCCCAAAGCGTATTATTGCCGAAGATATAAAACACAGCGATGAAGAAAATCGATTGTATTGTATTGGTCGCGTTGACGAAGGAATACTGACGGTAAGGTTTACCGTTAGAGGCAGTATCATCAGAATATTCGGAGCCGGATATTGGAGAAAAGGGAGAAAAATATATGAAGACCAAAATTAAATATACTGATGAACCATTGGGTGAATTAAAAGTAATTAAAGACTTTCTGCCTTCGCCTGCTCAATTAATCCTGAAGGAAGAAAACGTCAAGATTACTATAGCGTTAAAAAAATCCAGTATAGAATTTTTCAAAAATGAGGCAAAGAGACATCATACTTCTTATCAAAAGATGATAAGACAACTCATAGACTGGTACGCAGTAAATAATACAAAAAGCGCCTAATATCATCGTCAACCCTGATGCGGGTTTTCAAGGATCTTGACATGGCGGAATACCTCGCCTCCGGCATGCCTTGGATTCTTAAAGCTTACCCACGTGAAGCCTACACTTTCTCTACCCATTTCATCAGGACAACCTTTCCTATAGATTTGAAACACTGGAAAACGTTCCAGCAAAATTATTTGAATCCATTGATTGATGCTGTTTTTTTGGAGCAGAAAAGACAATGAGAATACACTGACAATTTCACCATTAACAGTACAGATACAAGCCGATGCTTCAAAACAATCCTGAACTGAAATCAAAAATAGAGCAACTCTGGAACAAGTTCTGGAACAGGCAATCATCACCCAGTTGCAGGAGTTTTTGCTGGAGCTTGGCAACGGTTTCACTTTTGTGGCTCGCCAACAGAGAATTCATCTCAACGGCAGAAAGAGCTGTTCCGACGTGTATTGCGATTTTTGAAGCAGGGTCTGTTTCGCTTCAACATTCCGTATATTATTTTTCTTGGAAATGGGGTTTTCATTTGCCGAACGAAGAATCTCTTTGCAGCAGCGTTCAGCCACATTCAGGGGAGGAGACATTTTGGAGAAACTGGGGAATTCTTAAAAAATATGGGGATTGGAGCAGTAAAAAAAGAGCTTGCACGTCTGGACAAAGAAGAACTTATCAAGTTACTGGCCGAGTTGTACGGCAAAGACAAGGCAACTCGTGAGTTTCTTGATTTCTCTGTAAATCCGGATGAAAAGGCATTGCACATGAAATGCCGGGATAAGATTTTATATGCTTTTTTTCCGAAACGTGGTTACCGATTGCGTTTGGCCGAAGGGAAAAAAGCTATTGCTGATTTCAAAAAATATTCATCGAACGGTGAATTGCTTGCTGATCTCATGCTCTGGTATGTCGAGAATGGGGTAAAATATACCAACGAATATGGTGATATCGATATGCCGTTTTATAACAGTGTTGCCAGTGTTTATGACAATGCATTGGAATTGATCAAGCAAGAGCATCTTCTGACAAAATTTGCAGAACGAGCGGAACAGATGGTTAATGAAACACGTGGTATTGGCTGGGGATTTCATGATGACCTTGCCGGATCGTATATGCGAACCTACCTGGTTGAGTGATTGATATGACCACGTTAACTATTGAAAATCCAAGAGGTAACTATCTCTTGTAATATTATGGAATCTCTTAACGTACTCTGTGATCAGTTTCCTGAAGCAACCCCATAAGTGTTTCATAACAAAAGGTGAAATTCCGGAATTGGGATTTGCGGAATTCATTTCCCTTACAGCGATGATGATGTCGCTGGTTGCACTCTCCGTCGATACCATGCTGCCTGCTCTCTCCGAAATAGGCAGGGATCTCGGAATCATCGACAACAACAGCTCACAGCTCATCATCTCACTGTTTTTTCTTGGAATGGCTTTCGGTCAACTGCTCTACGGTCCGGTGTCTGACAATACTGGACGCAAACCGGCTATTTATGTGGGTTACGGACTGTTCATAATTGGCTGTTTGCTCTCGCTTGCCGCTACAACCCTTCCTGTCATGCTGGTGGGGAGATTCCTTCAGGGATTTGGAACAGCAGGCCCCCGCATTGTCTCGATCGCAATCGTCCGTGACCGTTGCGAGGGCAGTGCCATGGCCCGTGTCATGTCCTTTGTGATGACAGTTTTCATCATCGTGCCCATTATCGCCCCGGCCCTTGGACAGGGAGTGCTGTTTCTTGCAGGATGGCGTGCTATATTCGCTTCATTTCTTGTTCTGACTTTACTCTCGCTTGTCTGGTTCGCCCTCCGTCAGCCCGAAACCTTGTCCAAGGAAAAAAGAGTCTCGTTCTCGTTCAAACGGATCATCGGCACCATGATGACAATTTTCAGCAACCGCAGCGCAATCGGCTATACCATAACCGCCGGTCTTGTCTTTGGCTTTTTTTTCGGCTACCTGAATTCTGCACAGCAGATTTTTCAGGAAATCTATGCGCTCGGAGCAGAGTTTCCGTTTTATTTTGCCGCTCTTGCGCTCTCGATAGGCTGCGCATCATTATTCAATGCACGGTTTGTGGTGCACCATACCATGCAGTTCCTTTCAAAAAGTTCGCTCATTGCAATCAGCGTACTCTCAGCCGGATTCTTTCTTCTTGCGTTTTGGCATCATGGACATCCGCCGCTGTGGACGCTCATGGCATATCTCTTTGCAACGTTTTTCGGCACCGGAATACTCTTTGGCAACCTCAACGCACTGGCTATGGAGTCACTCGGAAAAATCGCCGGTATCGGAGCAGGCGTTGTAGGTTCGCTCTCAACGTTTATTTCAATCATTACAGGGACCGCAATCGGCCAGAGCTACAACGGATCCGTACTGCCTCTCACTGCAGGTTTTTTCATACTCAGCCTTGCATCGCTCGCCGCAATGAGATGGGCGGAAAAATAAACTTCTGGAGCAGCATTATGGATTATCGGCAGCGAAAAATTGTCAGGCAGAAAGCCGGTATACAATTTGCTGCATAATTCTGAACTGAAACTGACAAGAGTTGCGGGGATGCTTGATTCGCTTATGCCATGTAATTTCTCATGAGAAAAGGGTATGATCTTAAGGGGTAATTTTTTTATGAATGTTTCAGTGCTGATTTTATATTTCACCCGAAATACCAATACCAACCCCTTGTGTCGCTCAGATGTTTATGAATAATCTTGCTGATTTTGCCGTTTTGTGTGTTGATGATGAAGTCGAAATCATCAATGCCTTAAAAAGTTGTCTTCGCAGGGAGCCATACACAAAAATGTTTGCAGAATCAGGCGAACAAGCTCTCACTTTGCTGCATGAAAGCCAAAACAATGCCCGTATTATTGTTATCGTTACAGATATTCAAATGCCGGGTATGAACGGCACTGAATTGATTAAGAGGGTGAAAACCAGTTTTCCGGACACCATCTGTATGTTAGTCTCTGGAGCTAATAATATTAACGAGTTTATAAAGGATGGCGATACCGCTCATATTTATAACACTATTACAAAGCCGATAGATATACCGCTGTTTAAAAAAACCATAAACGACGCCATAGATTATTACCGTAATACTGCGATACCGCGATACCGATCATAACCATGAGCCGATTATTGAAACACTTGTTAAGTGTTGAGACAGTTGTTAAGTGTTGAGACACTGCAGGTGAATAAGTGATAGTCGGTGATGGAAAGACAGCACTCCACCCCTTATGCGATGGAGTACTGCGTTTTTTACTCTCCAAGCCCCACTTAAATACCATTACTTTTCAGCCATTGTTGCGCGTCGGGATTCCCAAGTTTTGCGGCCTGCAACAGGTCATCTTTTGCTCCTGGTTTATCGCCTTGGTCGAGTCTTATGGCAGCTCGATTGAGGTAGGCAGGCACAAAGGATGGATTAACTTCAATGGTCTTGGTAAAGTCTGCCGTGGCTCCTTTACTGTCACCAAGATCAGCTTTTATACTGCCACGGTTATTGTAGCTGTCAGCAGATTTTGGATTAATTTCAATGGCTTTTGTGAAGTCATCTAAGGCGCTTTGTTTTTCACCGGTGCTGAACTCTGCAGCTGCCCGGCTGTTGTAGGCATCAGCAAATTTCGGATTCAGTTCAATAGCTTTTGTGTAGTCTGCTATGGCACCCTTGAAATCATTGTTACCGAATTTTACTTCAGCACTGGTGAAAAATGTTTTGGCATCATCTATCGAGTTAGCACTTGCAAGAGTATTTCCAAGCGGTAGCGCAAGTATCGCGGTAAAAAAAATTCGTAAATACTGTTTCATAGAGTCGCTTCAATTAATTGGTTAGTAAAAAATTCTTTATCTCGTTCAGGGTTAGAAGGTCTGTGTTAAACCAACATTCAACGAACGACCCTGTCCGGCAACTGATTCGAATGAGAAGAGTCGCTTGTTTGCCAGGTTGAGGTCATAGTTAATGCCACCGAGCGGCAGATAATAGAACCGGTCGAACAGGTTAGTGACACCGAAGTCTAATCGGAGGTTTTTCCATTGGTAATCCGTGTGCAGATTGAGCAGGGCGAAGCCTGGAGTTGTTGGCTCTTTACGAAGAGGATCAACCTCTGTTTTCTTGCTGACAAGTTGCAGTTCAAGCGCGTTGGTCCATCCGGCGACTCTCTGTTCCAGCGTCAGGTAACCATTCAGCGGCATGATATGGTAGAGAGAGTTCCCTGTGTCTGAGTTTCGGCCGTGCACATAGCCAAGACTTCCACGAAGCTGGCCGTGTCCGAAGCTGCTGCTCTCCCATACACCAACTTTTCCCGACACATCCATCCCATAAATTCTTGCGTTATGATTGGCAAACTGCAGGGTGTTGCCGGTTGATTTCAACGTTAAAATATTTACATCAATGTAATCATTGACATACGTGTAATAGGGAGTAACCTTCAACTCCCAGCTCTTGCGTTCACTGTCGTGCCACTCAGCCGAGAGACTCAAGGTATTAGCAACTTCAGGCTTGAGGTTGAGATTGCCTACATAAGCATTACCGTCACCAAACCAGTTGATCATGCCGCTGCACATAAAGCTTTTCGACCATGCATAGCGTTCGTAGAGGTTCGGGGAGCGGGTCTTGCGGGCATAGCCGATCTCATAGGACGCCTTTGATGAAGGCTCAAATCTGGCCAGAGCGGTAATGTCCAGATTGTTGTCGTTGCGGGCATGATCCAGGACATTGAAGGCATTTGCATCAGCAGCATACATCATGCCGGTGTTATACCCCTGGACGCTGCCGGTATCCATCTGTACCAGTTCATCGCGTATACCGAGAACAGTAGTCACCTCTGTGCTTACCTTTGCTTCCCATTCGGCAAACAGACCGTACCTGTCACGCCGGCCATCATTGATATTGACGAAGGTGTTCGGCGACATCATCATACTGCCGGCAACCGGTGGCCATGAGTCGTTCAGGGTGAAGCGGTGGAATTCGTTGCCGAGGCGAAGGATGTTCTTTTCAGCAAAAGGAATATCTGTTTTCAACGAATAGCCAAGGTCGATACCGCGAGTCTCCATGGGCATATCCTTCATTCCCGTCTGAACAGCAGGAATGGCCAGCTTGTCTTTGCCGGAATCCATCTTGTGATAGGTCTTCTCCCAGTATGCCTTGGCATCGAGTTTACCCCAGCCGAAGCTGTTCTTGTAGGCGATATTGATAAAAGAAGCGTTATTGTCGACCATGTCCATCCACTGGTTGACAAATCCCTGGCCAGAGATCGATTGATGGCCTGCCTTGAAGGACAACAAGTTATCGTCACCCTTGAAGGCTAAAGTAGCTCCGAGATTACGCGACTCATAATAGGTTGATGTTACAGTATTATCATGACCATCCTTGTAGTCATCGGCATGATCAATTGAACCGGTAACACCAAAGCTGACACTGCTGTTTGCCACTGCGGCTGAGAATGCTGCACCGGTGCTCTGATTGACGCTTCGGTAAGAGGTTGACACACTACCCGATTCTTTGATGCCATCACCAGGTTGAGCAAAAATCGGCTGATCCGATTCAACGTGAATCGTGCCCCCGACGTTGTCACCACCGTAACTGACTGGAGAAACAGCAGTTTTAACACCGATGCGGCTCACGTTTGAAGGAGCGATGTAGGACAACGGCGGATTCATGTGGTTGGCACAGGCCGAAGTCAGACACATCCCGTCAACGTATATGGTTAAACGGTCGTCTCCCAGTCCGTGTATGATTGGCAGGCTCGAAACCCCCCCGCCCGTGGCAAGGGTGACTCCCGGTTCATCTTTGAGAAGCGAGGCAGTATCACTGGTTTTCAGTCGTTTGGATGCCAGTGGAGCCTCAGGTTTTTCTGAACTTCCAGTAATAACCGTTTCCTGGCTTATCGCTTCTATACAAAATGCCGGCAAAGGCAGTGCCGCAGTTATCAGCAGAAACGTTAGCAAGGGAATAAAGTGGTTTGTTGAATTTCTCATAGTATTAAAAAATGATAAGTTAACGCTGTCTGTTGTTTCCAAACAGATAAATTATGACAAACGCCTCATCCCTAACCTTGAGTTATCAAAAACCCAAGGTTGCGGTTGTCAGCGTTTCCAGTTCAAGAGGCGAAGCTAAGCGTTAGGAGGGTGGTCGATGTGGCGCAGGACTCCATCGAGGAGAAAAGAGGAGAGATTTGAGGTAAATATATGACCGGCGGCGGCTGTCACATGAGCATGATGTATGTCAGGGAGAAGGCCGGGCATCAGATTGAATAGCTCTTCCAGAGTTTTTGTCGGAAGTTGTTTCTCCGATGAAGCTGGCTTTGTATCGCTCGTGGCGGCAATTGTTTTGTGCAGGAAACAGTGTCCGCAGCAATCCATGTTTTTCTTTTCACAGACTGTTTCTGCAATTGCTTTCTGATTTAAAAAGAAAAGCCCATAACAGACAAATACGCCGTTAATTTGTAAAAGCATCCCGATAAGCATCAGAACGGCGATGGATCGGGTTGCTGCCCTCATAATGTCTTCTTGATATTCCGAAAATACTGATCAATCGCCCAAAAGATAGTCTTTTTTACAATTGTTAAAAACACTTCCCGATTTTCAGGGGAATAAGGAACTGAACGATCTGATTCCCAGAGTGCCAGAAAGCCGGAACCCTTCACCAAACACGACACCGATCTGTTCACCGAAATATCGAGCGCGTGCATCAAGTCCGGTAAGAAACTCCTTGCGCTTGATCAGCGTTAGAGGTTCCTCGGTTGTGCCTTCACGGTAAAACTGCGAACCGAAGGCAAGCACTCCTTTTCTGGATGCATCAAAAGTTTCCGAGACATCTACGATAAAGTCCGGTTCAAGGTGTTTGAACTGTATATAGTAAAGGAGGTGCTGCGGTCGGTGGGCCTCTTGCAGAGACCCGTTCATTGTTGTAGGAAGTTGCTGAAGACCGGCATAGTAAAAAGCATCGGTTACCAGCTTTGACGCTTTAGAGTGATCAGGGTGGCGTTCATCAGGGGGGTTGGCAAAAACCACATTCGGCCTGAAATGCCTTATAATCCGGATAATGTCAGCCAGGTTTTCTTCAGTATAGAATAATTTTGAATCGCCGAGATCAAGGGTGGTGCGACTCTGGTACCCCATAACTACTGCTGCGTCTTTCGCCTCACTTTTCCTTGTTTCAGGAGTTCCGAGTGTACCCATCTCTCCTCTTGTCAGGTCGCATACAGCTACTTGATGACCTTCACTCATGATTTTCAGCAGTGTAGCACCGCATGCCAGTTCAACGTCATCGGGATGAGCGCCGAATGCCAGCGCATAGACTTTTTCAGCTGAACTTTCCAATGGTCTTGTCATTAATCCTGTTATATTTTAAGCCGTCAACCCATGATAATATTACATTTCCTGCCAATGTTGAAAGTAAAGATTGTTCGCCTTGACAAACAAGCGGTACTGCCCGTTTATGCAACCGCTCATGCAGCTGGAATGGATATTTCTGCATGCCTTAAAGAGCCGGTAACTATCCAGCCTTTTACAACCATGTTGATTCCTTCCGGTTTTGCACTTGAACTGCCAGAAGGTTATGAAGCGCAGCTTCGACCAAGAAGTGGTCTTGCATTACGCTCTCTGATATCACTTCCCAATACCCCCGCGACTATTGATGCCGATTATCGGGGGGAGGTTAAGGTGATTCTCATAAACTACGGTAGAGAACCGTTTACCGTTAGTCATGGCGATCGCATTGCGCAGATGGTAGTTGCTCAAGTTGAAAAGGTCAGCTTTGAAGAAGTTGAAGAGCTAAGTACGACCGGAAGGGGTGATGGGGGATTTGGTCACACAGGAACCGGTAATAATCAAGCTGTTACTGAATAAAAGGTGAGCTTGTTTTGAGGTGCTCGAGGCCGAACTTGTCAAGTTTTCTGTAGAGAGTTGCCCGACCTATGCCGAGGATACGGGCTGTTTTGGTGAGATTACCGCGAGAAGCTCTGTATGCGGTGATGATGGCATCCCGCTCGTGCGCTTCAAGTGAATAAGAGTTCATGTCGTCGCTTTTGCCGGTGGGAACGTTGGGCTCCGTTAGAGTTTCCAGTAACTTTTTCTCAGAAATGCCAGCAGGTGTTGAATCAGGGACAGAAGCTGCACGCAGGGTTTCAATGGTGTTACCCTTTCGGGTTACGGCTGCTCGTTGTACGGCATTTTTCAGTTCACGGATATTTCCGGGCCATTGATAGTGCTCCAGGCTTTTGAGTGCTTCAGGTTTGAGTTGAAGTGGTTCAATGTTGTTTGCTTTTGCAAACTCGTCCAGAAAATATTTGGCAAGCAAAGGAATATCTTCGGCTCTGTCTCGAAGTGTCGGTATGAAAATCAGAAACTCTTCGAGCCGGTAGTAAAGATCTTCCCTGAAGAGATTTTCTTTAATCGCTTGGGAGAAATCTCGGTTGGTGGCTGAAATGATGCGAATATTGATATTTTTTTCGCTTTTATCTCCGACCTTGCGAATTTTTCTTTCCTGCAGCACTCTCAGAATTTTTGCCTGTACTTCAGAATTCATGTCACCTATTTCGTCAAGAAAAAGAGTGCCATTGTCGGCTTGTTCAAAAAAGCCGATATGATTTTTGTCTGCACCGGTGAATGAGCCTTTAATATGTCCGAAAAGAATGCTATCCGCCAGAGTGTTTGAAATAGCTGCGCAGTTGACTGAAACGAATGGGCCGTTTTTCCGCTTACTGCCGTAGTGAATGGCTTGGGCAAACAACTCCTTCCCTGTGCCGCTTTCGCCGAGAATAAGCACATTAAGGTCAGTATCCATGACTTGCCTGACCTGTTCCATCGTTTGTTTCAGTGCAGCACTTTTTCCTATGATATTGCTAAACAGCTCCCTGTTTTTCAGTTCTTTCTGCAGTTCCTGAACCTGGTTCTTCAGACAGGATTCCGCAAGTGCATTACGCATGACAATTTCAAGCCGTTCGATGTCCAAGGGTTTGGTCAGGTATTCGTATGCACCAAGTTTAATGCATGTTACTGCATTGGGGACATCATAAGATGCTGTAATCATTATCACCGGCATTGAGAATTTATGAGCTTTTAAGTGCTGCATTACCTCAAAGCCATTCTTCTTCGGCATATTTATATCAAGAAGAACAACGTCAAAAGTCGTTTCAGAAATGCATTGAATGCACTCATCACCGTCTTTTGCCTCTACCGTAGCATACCCCATTTTTTGCACATAATGGGAAAGAATTCGACGAGTGGTATTATCGTCGTCAGCTATAAGCACAACTTTCTTTTGCGGTACACCTTTATTTCTTCCAGAATAAAGGTGAGCATTATCTTCATCCAACACATACATACTTAGCTATCTTCAAGGGGTTGGGGGTAAAGAAAGAACAATATATATATAAACCTTACAATATAACCATCAGGGATTTCCAAAAGTTCCGATTGTGCTCTTCTTGTTCAGGTATTACTCTTAAAAAAAGTGTTTTATGGGCGTTGTTCGATTTTTTGTTTCAGGACAGGTGCCGGAGTTGGAGTATCATGGACAATTTCTTTCGGAGAAAAGTGAATTTGTGTGATCTCCTTTTTACGCCGATCTTGACCTGTCGGCATTCCTGGTGAAACGATATTGTTCACAAGCTGGCCTAGTCCGGAACTGATATTGTTAAACAAGTTCTGAACTTGACCTGAGCTTACGGTTGAGTTCAGATTTTCGAGCAGGTTTTTCCATAATTTACCGAGCTCTTGAAAAGAGCTTTGAACCTGTTCTGAATTAATAGTGGCAGTCACACCATCAATCAACTGCCCGGTAGTAGAGGTGACACCTTCGATCAACTGTCCGGAAACAGAGTTGACATTATTAATGATTCCCTTGACTGGCTCCGAATTGATAGTCGAAGTAACCCCTTCAATCAGTTGTCCGGTAGCGGAACTTACCGAGCTTATGATTCCCTGGACTGATTCAATGGTTGAGTCAATCAAAATGCCCACGTTGCCGATCAAATTAGCCATGTCCCCATTGCCGACATTGTTTTCCGGTGTTATCGGTGCCGACGGTTTTGGTGCGCCTGCCGGTTTGTTGAGCTCTGCTGCTGCCATAGTTGTAGATAGTTAAGGATAAGTAATTAGACGTATTTTGCTCAATATAACAATCTATTCACTAAGTTCGTTACCTCTCCAGGAGGTATTTTGATGAGGGGTGATGGTCTGTCAGGAGTTGTTACGGGCAATGTCGGGTTAACTCACTCTCCGATGATATTGTCTCTGTAGTAACGGATAATTGTCTCCTGGTCACATCCAAGTGCATACATCAAATGAATGGTTCCAAAGATTAACTGGAGTCTGATTATACCGTTTTGGTGATACCTTCTGGCCGATGTGGTGACCTGGTTTTCAAGAATATGGAATCGCTCGTGCTGTTCAATGCGAGTGATGATATTGATATCTTCCATGACCATCATGGTTTCGTCGAAACCTCCGATGTCATGAAACAGAGATTTATCAATAAAAAGGGACTGGTCCCCTCCGCGGCATACCATCAACGGAAATTGTGTGAACCATCCGTAAAGGCTCATGACAGGGTTGCTGTCGTTAAAGTCCATCCTGAAACATCCGGCTTTTTTCCCATCTGCAGAGGCTGAACGGATATTGTCGATAAAGGTTTCTGGAGGCAGAGTGTCAGCATGCAGAAAATAGAGAATATCCCCTTGAGCAAGACGCGCACCAGTATTCATTTGTATGGCACGTCCTTTTTCGCTGCGGCATACGGTTACCTGGAAGTCCGAAAGGATCATAGGTGTCTCATCGTTGCTTGCATCACTAATGATTATTTCAACTTTCTCCGATTGTTCAGTTATCGACAGAAGTGTCTTGAGCGACTGAGCAATGATTGCCTCTTCGTTATAAGTCGGGATGATAATACTTATGCTTCGAGGGTCCATAATCGGCTTTTTTTCAGGTCATCAAACGTATCGATATCCGACAGTTCAGGAAGCAGTTGGTGTGTTATATCGAGTCTCAGAAGTATTTCGATGGTTTCGCCGAGTACCTTGTTTGTGCTCCACTCACGATCGAGGAATATGTCTGGTATAAGCCTGTTTAATCCGATAAGGTAAAATCCTCCATCACTTGCAGGCCCCACGACTGCATCGGAATCTTCAAGAGCTGCGAATGCGGACTCAAGGATAGTTGCACTTAACTCATAACAATCTGTTCCAATAAGCACGATATGACGAAATCCTGTATTAAAGCCTCTCCTCATTGCATGCAGCATTCGTTCACCAAGATTGTCACCAACCTGGAGTTGAGCAGTATAATTATCCGTGAGAAAAATATCAGTGGCAGGGAGGAAGTGAGAATAAAACACTGTTCGGCTCACCTCAACCTTTTCAGCGATACAAGCAGTATGACGTCGAAGTGTTTCATAGACTGCAAGAGCTTTTTCATCACCTATAGAGCTGGCGAGACGTGTTTTCACCAATCCCGATTCAGGGTTTTTTGTAAAGATGATAAGCAGTGACTCGTTTGTCATACCAGAGCTCCCTGGCAGCTGGAACCACATCCAGCCGTACATCCGTAACAGTGCTGACCTGTGGTTATCAGACGATTGCGGAGCTTGTCTTCATTGAACAAGCTAATGTGCTGCGGCACACCTTTTTCTAAAGGAAGATTGAGCATCTGGTTGAAATCACAGTCGTAAAGAGTACCGTCCCAGCCGACCGACACTGTTGTTCGACACATGAGGTTTTTCACTGCAAGGGGATTGTAACTCTTTGCAAGAAGCGTCATATACTGGCAATAATGGCCGCTCTCAAGCAGATCGTTGAGAAAGCGGCTGATCGGCATATTCGTAATTGTATAAAGCTGGTTGAAAACAATACCGTGCTCTTCGAAAAGTTTCGTTCGGTATTCACTTTCAAGCTTCAACTGTTCTTGTGGCAGCGAAGGGCCACAGGGATTATAGACAAGGTTTAGTCTGAGGTCATGTTCCTGTTGACCGTATCCAAGGTTGTTGAGGAGTTTCAATGCCTCAATTGATCGGTCGAAAACCCCTTTTCCTCGTATAATATCGACAGTTGTCTTTGAGTAACAGGGAAGTGATGCAATAAGGGTTACCCCTTGCTGTTTGAGAAACTCCGGAATATCGCGATATTTTAGGCCACCAGTGAAAAGTGTCAGGTTTGAACGGACAAGGATGGTTGCGCCAGGCACTCTGCTCCTTATATTTTTAATGAACCATCGGAATTCCGGATTCATTTCCGGCGCGCCCCCGGTAATATCAATGGTATTTATGGAACTTTGCTCAAGAGCATCAAGACAATGCAGCATTGTTTTGCGTGTCATTATCTCACTGCGGTCGGGTCCGGCATCAACATGGCAGTGACGGCAGAGCAGGTTGCATGCATAGCCTGTGTTGATCTGAAGAACATCGATGCTCAAGGCAGAGAGCGGAGCACTTCCGGATTCGTCAACTTTTTTGCTGAATGGAAGGATACCGCAGTCTGTCTCCTCAAGAAGCTTTACCTGAGCCTCAGCAGCGGTAACCATTGTGTTTTGCCGGTGTAGTGATTGTTTTTTTTGCATAACAGGAGTTGGCTGTTCAACCGCCTAATCTGCTGATGAGCTTTTCAGCAACCAGCTTTCCACTAAGCGCAGCCCCTTCCATAGAGGCAAGATAGTGTTGATAGGTATAATCGCCGGCAAGGAAGAAGTTTTTGATAGGGCTGATCTGGTCAGGGCGGAATTGATCGACACCTGGAACTGCTTTATAAACCGACTCAGGAATTTTGACAATAGTTGCTTTCAACAGCTTTGCATCTCGTGACTTTGGGAATCGTTCATGAATGTCTTTCATGACCAGACCGGTGATGACATCGTTAGGCATATTCATGAGCTGGTGTGCTGGAGCAAGCACAAGGCTCATGACGCTGCCACCGTTTGCCGTTCCCATATTTTTTTGGAAATCTTCAGGGCAGGTAATTGAAACATCGGCAAAGGTTGCAAAAATAGTGCCTTGCGAAAACATGAGATTATCAGTGTCGGTTATTTTTCTGTCGAACCAGAGCTGACAGTTTGCAACCGGACTGCCTTCAAATTCGTGCAGGTTACGGAAATATTTATAGGTAAGCCACGGAACAGGTATTATTTTTTTAATGTTATGTACTGGCAGAGCAGAAATATAGGCGTCAGCGTCAATGTTGTGACCGTCATGGAGTACTGCATGTTGAATGCTCTCATCACTGTTCAGTTCAAATCTGCTCAGCTTGGCATCGACAAAAATACGTCCACCCTTGCCCTGTATATACTGACGCATTGGTTCAATCATCGAATCGCCAGGATTTTTACGAAAAAAGCCAAACTTTGTTGACGTATAATCAGTACCGAAATATTTGAAAATAGTAATCATCGGTCGGGCGCTGATAACGTTCGGTTCGATGAAGTTCATGGCAAGTGCAATGGCTCGCCACAGCTTCTGCAATGAATGTTCAGAAGCGCCCTTCAGTCGGTGCCATTCCGAATAGGTCATATGATCCTGGGAGCGAAAATACTCCTCATTACCTATAATGGCAGGGAAGAGACCCTTGATAAGAGAAATTTTATCCCACATGGTGAGAAAATCGGTCTGTAGACCACCCACCATCTCCGCCCAGGGGCTCGGTAGTTTTGCTTTTTTAAAATAAGACTGTCTTCCGTCAGACTCGGCATAGATGAGTGCATGCTCTTTCCAGTGATAATTATCTTCAGCACCGACTCGTTTGAGGTATTTCTGAAGCTGTTCGTAACCTCCGAAAACAATATGAAGTCCAGACTCTATGGAATCGCCGTCACTGTCTTTCCAGACGGAAACTTTTCCGCCAAGTATTTTGCGTTTCTCATAAATCTCAACAGAGTGTCCTCGATCCACAAGTTCTATCGCTGCGCTGAGTCCCGCAACTCCTGCGCCGAAAATTGCTATTTTCACCGTTACTTATGATTTTTGATTACAAGAGATGTGGATTGCCTGAATCAAGGCGTTAATATAAGTATTTATTATAAAACATTTCATCGCCTTTCCCAGGCAGTAGATTAAAATGGTCGAGGTTGATTGAGTGTAGCTTGATGCGCAATATATTAAGTATTATTGCATTTTTACGTTGTTGCGTGCATCCGTTCAAAAAAAGTCGGGTCGTCAATGAGGCACAAAATCTGTAAATTACACCACCGATGACAAGCTATTCGAAATAGTGTTTATATTTCATACGGATAACGTATTAAAATATTAGGGATAGGTATGTAACATTCAGGTTTCCATATTCACCTGTTTTTATCCAGTATATAAATAAATAATTGCAAATAAGTAATCATACTTTATGCAAAACGACAGCAATAAAGAAAACTGCAGAGATAGCCATTACCAGCAATGCGATAATGCGTTCCATGTCATATTCAATAACATTGCTGAACCAGTGTTTATTATTGATCGTGAGGGAAAAATTCTTGAAGCGAACTTCGCATTTGCTGACATATTTGGCCGACAAGTACAAGAGTGTTTGCATGTGATCGTTTATGATCTTCTTCCTCCTGAATTGGCAGAATCTCGGAAAGAAATGGCTGATAAAGCCTTCCGCACTCATAAGCAAATCATTTTTGAAGATGAACGAAGCGGCCATTTTATTCGTCATTCAATTAACCCGATAGCCGAAAAAGACGGCACAATTTCCAGACTTTATATTATCTCACAAGATATTACCGAAATTAAGGCTGTCCAGAATGAATCGAAGAATTACCAGATTTTCAGCAACAGTGTGATTGAGGCTATTCCCGGTGCTTTCTATATGCTTGACGCTGAAGGACGTTTTGTCGTCTGGAATGCTTATCAACGTGACATTATTATTGGAAAACCAGAAGGTGAAATGGTAAATATCTTCGGCATTGATTCCATTCATCCAGATGATAAAGCCTGTATAGCAGAAAAAATGGCGCATATCATGCAGTATGGTACTGAAGAATCTGAAGAAGCAAAAGTTCTCATCCACGGTGGCCCTGAATTCCGATGGTTTCGAGTATCGGGCAAGAGAATTATCATCAACAATAACCCATTTCTCATTGGGATAGGAACAGATATCACTGATCGCAAGAAGAGTGAAGAATCTGCGTTGAAAAATAGCGAGGAGCGATTTCGGAAACTGTTTGAGGAACACTCCTCCATCATGCTGGTCATAGATCCCATTACGCAACATATCCTTGATGCCAATCATGCAGCGGCTAACTTTTATGGGTGGTCAATTGATGAACTTAAAAAGTTGAGTGTAGAGCATCTTTCAATGTTATCTATGGAGTGTCTCATGGATGACATAAAAAATATGAGGATATCGAGACTGAACAAATTCTCAAGTATTCACAAGAGAGCGAACGGCTCCATTCGCGATGTTGAAGTAGCAATGAACGTGATTGTTATTGAGGGTAAAGAACTCATCTACGCGATCATTGCCGATATCACCGAGCGCAAGCAGACTGAGCAGGCATTGCTGGAGAGCGAAAAAAAGTTCCGCTCTATTACGGAACAAATGTCAGAGATGGTTTTTGTTACTGACTCCAAAGGATATGTAACCTATGTTTCACCGACTGTTGAAAAAGTTACCGGATATAAGCCTGATGAAGTAGTTGGTCATCTCTTTAGCGAATTTATGGTGGAAGAGGATATTTCAAGAGCTGTTGAACATTTCAGCGTCGCCCTGTCGCATCATTTGAGCAATCAGGTTCTGGAATTCAAGTACAGGAAAAAAAACGGTTCTTGTTTTGATACAGAAGTTCATTCTCAATATTTTGACAACAACGGCTCTGCCGGCGTAATCGGCTTGATCCTTGATATTACCGATCGCAAGCAGACTGAAAAACAACTCAAAAAACTGAGTGCAGCGATACAGCAAAGTCCCGCTGTTGTCGTTATTACCGATCCCCTTGGTGATATAGAATACGTCAACCCAATGTTTACAATACTTACAGGGTATTCTTCTGAAGAAGTAATAGGAAATAATCCCCGTATCCTGCAATCAGGCCTGACTCCAGCAGAGGTCTACGAAAATCTATGGCAAACAATTCTTTCAGGAGGCATTTGGCGTGGAGAGTTCCAGAACAAGAAGAAAAACGGTGAATTGTTCTGGGAAACAGCGGTTATCTCCGCCATTCTCGATAATAAAGGGGTGATAACCAATTATGTGGCGGTCAAGGAAGATGTTACTGCACAGAAAAAAATGTTAGGCGAATTGATCGAAGCTAAGGAGAAAGCAGAAGAGAGCGACCGGTTGAAATCAGCATTTCTGGCCAATATCAGTCATGAGATACGCACCCCGATGAATGGCATTCTTGGCTTTGCTCAACTGCTGAAGGAACCTGATGTGTCCGAAGAGGAACAGAGCGAATATATCGATCTGATTCAGCAAAGTGGCGAACGCATGTTGAGTCTTATTAACAACCTTATCAATATTTCGCTTATCGAAGCAGGTGAGATGAAGCTGCATCTGACCGCCACTCCGGTCAACGAACTGTTGCGAGATCTCTATGCCTTTTTCAAGCCGGAAATGAACAAAAAAGGATTGCTTTTTACCTGTAGCACACCTCTTCCAGACAGCGAAAGCATCATTCAAACCGACAATGGAAAACTGGCCCAGATTTTGACAAACCTTATCCAGAATGCCCTGAAATTCACGAACTCCGGAACAATTGACCTCGGATATAAGAAGATAAAGAGTACCCTGGAATTTTTTGTTCTTGATACAGGCATAGGTATTGCTCATGACATGAAAGAGAAAATATTCGATCGTTTTCATCAGGTTAATAACCGCATGACCCGAACCCACGAGGGAGCAGGTCTCGGTTTGAGCATTTCCAAGGTCTATGTGGAAATGCTGGGAGGTACGACCCGGGTCGAATCGAGTGAAAATAGAGGAAGTGAATTCTATTTCACGCTGCCCTATAACCCTTCAGATTTCAAGACAATGCCTCCCTCTTCTCTTGCAACTGAGGAATCAGCCGTATCTTTCCCCGACATGATTATTCTCATTGCCGAAGATGACGAAGTGAGTCGCTTACTGCTTTTGACAAGCCTGAAAAACGCAAACATCACCACCTTGTCGGCCGTTAATGGACAAGAGGCCGTGATCATGGTTGAGCAACACCCGGAGATCAATCTCGTTCTCATGGACGTTAAAATGCCTTTGATGAATGGTTATGAAGCGACAACTCTTATCAAAAAGATTCGGCCTGACCTGCCGGTTATCGTCCAGACTGCGTTTACTTCAAAAGAAGAGAGGCAAAAAGCACAGGACGCGGGTTGCGATGGCTTCATCACCAAGCCCGTCAATAACGATGAGCTGTTTGTGCTTATAAATAAAGTACTTAATAATTAACATAACAGCTATCACGTTCGACTGACAGAGCACAAGCCTCGTTAATCACTGTTTCAAGAGATAACAACCCCATTCAAAATCGTTGGTCATACTGCAAAGTCGAAGGTGTTCCTAAATTATTTAAGATATTTGTCGAAAAAGTTGCGAATTCTAAAGAAACCGGTTGTTATTTTCTTATTATTGGTTAATTTCCAATTAAAATTGGGTTAAACAAAATTATGTTATGTCGGGCCATCTTGATCTGATCGACCTTAAAATTATTGAGTCTCTTGGAGAAAACGGTAGAGTTCGATTGAGCGAACTGGCTGAAATTGTCGGCCTTTCCATCCCCTCTGTCAGTGAGCGGCTGGATAAGCTTCAGAAGAACGGTATCATTAAAGGTTTTTCCATGGAGGTGGATGAGCGTCAGCTCGGTTTTGATATCCATGCTTTTGTGCGGGTAAGAATCGATTCCTCAAAGCATTACAAGTCTTTTATGGAGCATGTCATGAAAGAGGATGAGATTATGGAGTGTTTTTCCGTGACCGGCGAAGGCTCGCATATTTTAAAAGTCATGACGCATAACACAGCATCACTTGAGATGTTTCTTTCAAGGATACAGAGTTGGCCCGGAGTGCTTTCTACCAATACAAGCTTTGTGCTTTCACAGTTGAAGAAAAATAAAAAGATCAGTGCCGAAATCGTTCGGACCAATCTTCAGGACCGTCAGGTACTGATCACATTTGATGAAAAAAAATCAAGGAAATAATAAAGACAAGAGAGGTTCATTTTTTCGGAGACAACACACACCAATATCATGCAAATCAACAAGGAGGGTCTTTTGAAGAGCGACAGTAAAATTCCGGTTTCCACCTACTTTGGTTCGATGACCTTTGATCACAAGGCCATGCGAGCAAAACTTCCTAAAGAGGAATTTGCCGCCTTGCAGGATACCATCAAAGCAGGTAAAAAAATATCTTCAGCAATCGCCGGTGTTGTTGCGCACGGCATGAAAGAGTGGGCAATGGAGCAGGGCGCTACTCATTACACCCACTGGTTCCAGCCTATGACGGGATCAACAGCGGAAAAACATGATGCATTTTTATCCATTGACCGCGATGGTACTCCCATCGAGCGTTTTTCCGGTGAACAGCTCATCCAGGGTGAGCCTGATGCGTCAAGCTTTCCGTCAGGCGGAATGCGTACTACCTTTGAAGCACGAGGTTATACCGCATGGGATCCTTCCAGCCCTGCTTTTCTTATGAAGGGAGGCAAAGATTTGACTCTTTGTATTCCAACTGTTTTCATTTCCTATCACGGCGAAGCACTTGATGCCAAGACTCCGTTGTTACGTTCAATGGAAGCTGTCAGCAAATCGGCCATCCGTCTGCTTGAAGTCCTTGGAGTTACTGGTGTCACACGAGTAAAAACCTTTGCCGGCTGTGAACAGGAATATTTCCTTATCGACAAGAAATTCTATACCGAACGTCCTGATCTTGTCATGTGCGGTCGTACCCTGCTTGGTGCCCTTCCACCGAAAGGCCAGCAGCTTGAAGACCACTATTTTGGTTCGATTCCAGACCGTGTGCTTGAGTTCATGCAGGATGTTGAACATGAGCTCTATCTGCTTGGTATTCCAGCCAAGACCCGTCACAACGAGGTTGCACCTCATCAGTTTGAAATTGCACCGATTTTTGAAGAGGCCAACATTGCCGTTGATCACAACCTGCTTGTCATGGAAGTGATGAGAAAGATAGCGGACAAAAAAGGCTTTGCCCTTCTTCTCGCTGAAAAGCCGTTTGCCGGCATCAACGGTTCAGGAAAGCACAACAACTGGTCGATCGGAACCAATACCGGTGTTAATCTGCTTGATCCAGGTGATACTCCTGAAAAGAATGTTCAATTTCTTGTCTTCCTTGTAGCCGTCCTCAAAGGTGTCTATAAGAGAGCTGATGTTCTGAGAATGTCAATAGCCAGTATGGGCAACGATCACCGTCTTGGTGCCAACGAAGCTCCTCCGGCTGTTGTAACCGTCTTCCTTGGCGAGTTGCTTGAAAGAGTGCTTGATGCCATCGAAAGCGGCAAGGTTGACCTGAAAACAGAGAAACAGGTTCTCAATCTCGGTCTTTCACAGGTTCCGGAAGTCAATAAGGACTATACCGACCGTAACCGTACATCACCGTTTGCCTTCACAGGCAACAAGTTCGAGTTCAGAGCTGTTGGTTCATCCCAGGCTGCCTCTGTACCGAACATGGTGCTCAACACCCTTATGGCCGAAGCTCTTGACGAAATATCTGACGCTATTGTCACAAAACTCAAAGCTGGAAAGGAAAAGGAATCTGCAATCCTTGAAACACTTCGCGAGCAGATTACCGCTACCAAGCCCATCCGTTACCAGGGTGACAACTATGCCGAGGCACTTCAGAAGGCAGCCAGTGAGAGAGGTCTTCCGAACCTGAAGAACACCCCACAGGCACTCAGAGCCCTGCTTAAGAAAGATGTACAGGATATGTTTATCAAATATGGTGTTTTGAGTCATCAGGAGATTGAGGCTCGCCTCCACATTCGTCTCGAACGCTATGTCAAGGGTATTGATATTGAAGCCCGCACACTGCAGCTCATGCTGAAGACCTTTGTTATTCCTGATGTGTCCGAATACCAGGGCGATCTCGGTAACTCCTTCAATAACCTGCTTGCCGCAGCTGATGCTATCGGACTTTCCGACAAGGCACTCAAGAGTCAGGCTGATAACCTTAAAGTGGTCGCTGAAAACCTTTCGACTCTTATTGATCTTACTGCTGAACTTGATGAGGCTGTTGAAAAGATTGAAACACTGAAAACAGAGTTTGAGAAAGCTGACTATTGCGCTGATGAACTTCTCCCGTTCATGAGCACCGTGCGTGAGGTGGCCGACAGACTCGAACAGGTTGTGGATCGTAGCCGCTGGCAGCTGCCAACCTATTCCGAAATGCTCTTTGAGCATTAATCCGGTAATCCCATCCAATAAAAAAGGTCCGCCACAAGCGGACCTTTTTTTGTTACCAGCTTCTCAGCACTCAAATCTCAGAACTCAATGCTTTTGATGCGGCGTTGAGTCTTTTCAGCAATGCCGAATACTCATCGATCAAAGCGGTAGGAGTAGAATCTGTACCTGCTGGATGATGCAGGAGCAGTTTCATTTTTTTATCCATATTAAAGCCGGGTTTGTACTTTTGCATCCATGGTTCCTGAACCGAAATAAAGAGGTACTGGAAAAAATCCCTGTTGCCAAGAGCTTCATCATGCTGATCAGGGAGAAAAAAGGTTACATGATGCTTTTGAATATCAATTTTTTCAAGTCCGAGAGACGATCCCGTGATTTTAAGTTTTGTCAGCAAAAGCAGGTTAGAAACCTCCTCAGGCAGGGAACCGAACCTGTCCTTAAGTTCGACTGCAAGGGCGTCGATCTTTTCTTCTGAAGGCGCTTTTGAGATTTTGTCATAATAGGCAAAGCGTTCATGGGTTGCGTTGACATAATAATCCGGAATGAGAGCATCAAAGAAAAAGAGAAGATCACAAGATTTTGTTTGCCGTTCCGTTGGTTTGCCCTCTTCTGAAAACATGTGGCTGAATTCGGTTGATTTCAGTTCTGCCACAGTCTCCGCAAGCATTTTCTGATAGAGATCAAAACCAAGTTCATGGATATATCCGGATTGCTCAGCACCAAGCAGATTCCCTGCACCGCGGATATCGAGATCGCGAAGGGCGATGTTAAAGCCTGATCCGAGTTCTGTAAAGCTTTCAATAACGGCAAGACGCTGAACAGCCTCCCTTTTCAGGGTGTGCAGCGGTGGCGTGATCAGGTAGCAGTAAGCTTTTCGATCGCTTCGTCCCACTCTTCCGCGCAACTGGTAGAGATCGGAAAGTCCGAACATGTCAGCCCGATTGATAATGATGGTATTGGCATTCGATATGTCAAGACCGGAGCCGATAATCGTGGTGGAGATAAGCACGTCAACCTCTTTCTGCATGAAATCCATCATGATTTTTTCCAGCTCCTTCGAGGGTAACTGGCCATGAGCGAAGACAATCCGAGCGGACGGCACAAGCTCTCTCAGGGTAATCAGGATATCATCAAGAGAAGAAATCCGGTTATGCAGAAAAAATACCTGCCCCTCCCGTTTGATTTCCCTGCGTATAGCCGATTGAATAAGTGCCGGGTCATAATCGGTAATAATTGTTTCTACCGGTTGGCGGTTTTTTGGAGGAGTTGAGACAATCGAAAGATCTCGTGCCCCAAGCATGGAAAACTGCAGGGTTCTGGGAATAGGTGTTGCCGACATAGTCAAGGTATCAACACCAGGGAACTGTTCCCGCAGTTTCTCTTTCACTTCAACCCCGAAGTGCTGCTCTTCATCAATCACCAGAAGTCCAAGCTCTTTAAAGTGAACGTCCTTCGATACCAGTCGATGAGTACCGATGACAATATCAATCAGTCCCAGCTCTATTTTTTTAAGTATTTCCAATTGTTCCTTTCTCGTCACAAAACGACTGAGAACTGCAATGGAAATCGGAAAATTCTCAAATCTTCTGGTAAACGACTCGGCATGCTGATGGGCAAGAATAGTAGTCGGAGTCAGCACGGCAACCTGCTTTTTTGATTCCACAGCCTTGAATGCCGCTCTCATGGCAATTTCGGTTTTTCCGAAACCCGCATCCCCACAGATCAGCCTGTCCATTGGATGAGGCTCCTGCATATCCTTTTTAACAGCCTCGATTGCCTTAAGCTGATCGGGGGTTTCGTCAAAAATAAAAGAGGACTCAAATTCGCGTATGAAGATAGAGTCCGCATCAAAGGCAAAACCCGGTTGCATTTTTCGCTGAGCATAAACTGTGATAAGGTTTATGGCAATATCACGAAGCTTCTTGCGAACCTTATCCTTTTTAGCAGCCCATTTAGAACTTCCAAGTTTGGATAACGATGGAAGGGAGCTTTCCGAAGCAGCATATTTCGAGAGCAGGTTGATATTCTGAACATTAACAAAAAGCTGATCGCCCCCGGAATATTCTATAAGCACAGATTCCTGCTCGGAATTTCCCACCGTTATGGTTTCAAGGGATTTGAAAATTCCGATACCGTAATCCTCATGGACGACATAATCCCCAACTTTAAGCTTCTGGAGATCCTTGAGTGAGATTCCACGTATTTTTCGTTTACGATGCGCCTTATGTGAGTGAAGTTTTCCGAAAATGTCGGATTCAGTATAAAGGTCAAGATCACCGAACGTGAAGCCGGTATGCAGGTTGATCGGAATCCAGCTTGCTTCAAGGGTATTCCTGCTTCCAGAATTCATCATTTCCTCAGTCAGAAAATCGGTCAACTCCTCGATTTCGCGGCGTGAACTGGTTGCAAAAAGCGGCTTTTTATTAGTAGCAGCTTCATTTTGCAGCAGGGTGGCAAGAATGCGGAAATTTGCATGAAGCTTTTTTTGTGCGTTTGAACTGAAGTCAATTGCCGAAGCCGAAGGGTGGCTGATGCTGACACAGCGAAACCGTGAAAGTGCATGAACCAAGGAATCATGATTATCCCGCGAGGCAAACTCCGTTGAGTCATCGATGATAATAACTGTTGAAGGATCGAGATAGTCAAGAATTTTTGTTTCAGCTCCGGCGGTGTTTGTTGTCGAATCTGTAAAGCTCGCCGAAATATCAGCCGCACTCAATGTTTTTCCTGAAAGCTGACTGTTGATGTCAAAAATGCGCAGCGATATGACGGTATCTCCGAAAAATTCCACTCGAACAGGTTCCCTTGCTCCAAAAGAAAATGCATCAATAATAGAACCTCGAACGGAGAACTCACCCTCGTCCTCAACAAACTCTCTCTGCTCAAAGCCGTTTGCGGCAAGAAACCGTTTCAGGGCTTCATACCCCGAATCCTGGTCGATTTTTAGTCGAAAAATCCGATTTTCGGCATCCAGTGGTTTACAAAGGGTGACATCGAGATCATCAAAAAAGGAGAGTAAGAGCGATTTTTTTTTCCTCACTATTGCCCCAATAGACAGGGAGAGTTCATCCGAAGTATTGCAGATTCTCTCTTTGGGAAGAAGAGCATCAAAATCATTGTCATACAATTCAAAGCTGTTCTGACCACAAAGCACCATCAGCGAGGAGTGCAGATCGGAAAAAAGAGCTGCTGCAAGGATCGAAGAGAGTGAGCCCTGCAGCCCGGAAATCTGGATAGGGCAAAAAGCATCATGGTCATCAGGCCGGCTGCCTCCTAAAGAGTCTTTAAGCAAGCTGTATGGAGTTGATTGCTTAACGGACTCAAAGATAAAATTGGAATTTCTTTTGGTGACGGCAGGGCTTTGCAGGTCTGAATCTGATAACGTTTTCATATGAAGCTTACAAACTATATTTTCATGCTTGATTCCGCAAACGCGGAGTAACCCTCTGAACTTTTTACAGTCAGGAAAGACTGTTATATATGGAAAAAATTCTTGAACTGAAAAATCTCAGGACTTACTACTCGACGGGGAGTGGTATAGCAAAAGCTGTAGATGGTGTGAGTTTTTCACTTGGACGCAACTCTACCCTTGGGGTAGTCGGAGAATCCGGGTGCGGAAAGTCGGTGACAGCACTCTCCATTATGCGCCTTGTGCCCATGCCGCCAGGTTATTTTGCCGGAGGGGAAATTTTCTGGAAAGGGAGTGATCTCCTGAAGCTCTCTGAAGAAAATATGCGCCAGTTGAGAGGAAACGAGATTGCCATGATCTTCCAGGAACCGATGAGTTCGCTCAATCCGGTGTTTACCTGCGGCAGCCAGATTATGGAACAGATTCGTATTCACAGGGAGATGAATCATGCAGAAGCAAAAAGTCGCTCAATCGAGCTTCTCCATCTGGTCGGTATTCCAAACCCCGCACAACGATTTTCTTCATATCCTCACGAGCTTTCAGGAGGTATGCGGCAGCGGGTCATGATAGCCATGGCGCTCTCCTGCAATCCCGCTTTGCTCATTGCCGATGAACCAACCACGGCGCTTGATGTTACCGTTCAGGCGCAGATACTGGATCTTATCAGTAAACTCAAGTCCGACACCGGCATGAGCGTCATGCTCATTACGCATGATTTTGGTGTTGTGGCCGAGCTCTGTGAAGAGGTTATTGTGATGTATGCTTCCAGAGTTGTCGAAAAAGGGTTGGTGCCGCAGCTTTTCAGCAATCCGCTCCACCCCTATACAAGGGGGCTGTTGAACTCCATTCCTCGTTTAGGTTCAACAAAAAAAAGGCTTCATGTTATCGAGGGCAATGTGCCGAGCGCTGTAAATCTGCCTGAGGGGTGCAGATTTGCAGGCAGATGCCCTCTTGCCGATGAGCACTGCCGGTTGGTTCAACCGGAACTGGTCACCTATGAGCCCGGTCATGATGCCGCCTGCTGGAAAGCGGGGCTCTGAGTTTTATTGGCATCCAGGATAATCTGGATGTGCAGCGGGATTCGTACCTCCGGAATGAGATGTTGAGGATAAAAGCCGGCATCGAACAACTCATGGTTGATCGTTATGGCGTCATGAGCAACGATAACCCTGTAGGCAACGACAAGCAGTGATCCATAGAGTTCAACATCACGATGATAAACGCCTATAAGTCTATCGATTCTTCCCTCAAGTGACGTCTCTTCCATCAGCTCCCGCAAACATCCTTCATGAGGTTCTTCGCCGGTTTCAAGAAACCCTCCAGGAAGAGCCCACTCATTGAATGCAGGCTCATGAGCCCGTCGGATCACAAGGAGTTCATTATTTTTGTTGACGGTATAGGCAACGGCAACAGGCAGGGGGTTGATATAATGCACCCAGGAACATGACGGACAAAACATCCGTTCACGTCCATCAATCATGGCCTGCTGAAGCCTTTGAGCGCATAGAGGACAAAATGAATAAGATTTCATGGTACCGTGAAGAAACTTTTTGCAGGAGCAATTGATTTACCATTCAAGTAAGGTTATATAAACAGAATTAGTTTCATTCATGTCAATTGCAATTCTTGAGGAAGGTACCGTTGCGCCGGCAATATTGGCTCAGGATCAGGACGGTAACGTTGTTTCGCTTGAAGAGTATCGAGGTCGGAAGGTCATTCTTTATTTTTATCCGAAAGATGATACACCAGGATGTACGAAGGAAGCTTGTGCTTTTAGGGATAATTTCCCTAACTTCAATAAACTCGGTGTCGATATACTTGGAGTAAGTATTGATAATGAGAGCAAACATAAAAAGTTTGCCGAAAAATTCAGCCTCCCGTTCAGGCTTGTTGCTGATCCAGACAGACTCATTGTTGAGGCATACGGAGTATGGGGACAGAAAAAGTTTATGGGACGTGAGTATATGGGCACCAGCAGGGTGACCTATTTGATCAATGAGCAGGGAGTAATTGAGAAAGTCTGGCCAAAAGTTAATCCGGCACTGCATGCCGAAGAGTTGCTCGACTATCTGCAGCAAAAAACATCATAAAAGAGCATGGTAAACGAATTTGACAAGCTTAAAGCCGGGAAACTTCTGCTTGCGTCAGCCAATATGCTGGAATCGAATTTCAAGCGGACAGTTCTCATTATGTGTGAACATAACGAAAAGGGCTCTCTGGGTTTTATTCTGAACCGTCCTATGGAATTCAAGGTTTGTGAAGCCATAGCCGGTTTTGAGGACATCGAGGAACCTCTGCACATGGGTGGCCCCGTTCAGGTTGATACCGTACATTTTCTTCATCTACGGGGCGATCTCATTGAGGACTCACTTGAAATTTTACCCGGACTGTTCTGGGGAGGCGACAAAAACCAGCTGAGTTTTCTGCTCAATACAGGCCTTATGCAGCCATCGGAAATCCGCTTTTTTCTTGGTTATGCTGGCTGGACTGCCGGGCAGCTCGAATCAGAATTTGAAGAGGGAGCGTGGTATACCGCCGAAGCCTCAAAGGAGATGATATTCAGCGATGCCTATGAGAGGATGTGGAGCCGTTCAGTGCGCTCAAAGGGAGGAGAATACCAGCTCGTAGCTAACGCACCTGAGCTGCCAGGCCTGAACTGACCGGGAGTACCAGGGAATTAAAAAGAGAGAGAAGTTGTTGTTCTATTGGTTGAAAAAGCATATATAACACTGCTTTCAAATTAGATTTGTTCTTTGTTAAGCATGGGGATGACAGGCTTTCGACAGGGTAGATGTGAAATGGAGTTGCACTCCGAGTTTCAGCATGGATGGACTCGTTAAAGAAGTCTATGCAACTATACATGCAGACGATTATTCGTATGCAATGGCTGCCTGATTAGCACAAGTTAATTAATCAGCCATCGTCCGTTGGGGGAGGCGCTTACTCTGAAGCCAATGGATGGCATAACCCGCGCTTGAGCTTCGGTTCGCGCAAGTAAGCCCCCTCTGTTTTTGCCTGGAAAAACAGACGGGTGACACAAAGAAGGATAGTGAATCGGACTTTACAGGTGTAGCAACGATTCGCGAAACACTAAACACCTGAGATGAGTGTGGTAGCTTTATCGAGCAATGTTTTGGACGCGGGTTCGACTCCCGCCATCTCCACCAAGTGACTATCCAACAACATACGAAGAAGTCCGAAAACCCCTGTAAAATCAGGGGTTTTCGCTTTTATGTTATCCGATAACATCCAGCGATATATACCCACATCCAATATTTTTCGGTATACTTCAGGGGCAATATTGGTATAGAGCAGATTTCTGACTCTAAAAGTATACCCAAAACTTACCGAAACATATACTCATGGCGAAGAAGATAGTTCCCTTAACTGACGCAAAAATAAAGACTTTTAAGGCGGCAGATAAGCCTCGAACTTTATTTGACGGGGGTGGTCTTTACCTCTACGTTCCAGCCCGAAAATATACCGATAATGGTATACCTCTTTCTGAGTCAAAGCTATGGCGGTTCAAGTATACCCATAACGGGAAACCGAAGCTGATTTCTTTTGGGCATTATCCGATTGTAAGCCTTTCAAGGGCAAGAGAAAAAAGGGATGCTGCAAGGGAGTTGCTTGCTGACGGTATCGATCCAAAAGAACAAAAAAATAAAATCGCCTCAGTTGAGAAGCATGATCAGGAGGTCAAGGAAAACACTCTTGCAAAGGTTGCGATGCAGTGGTTTAGAGTTGTATCAACAGAATGGACAGAAGGCCATGCCAGGACGGTTTTATCCCGGATTCAGAGAGATATTCTTCCGCCACTTGGCAGTAAGTTGATATCCGATATAACGACACGGGATATTCTGGATGCTTTGCGGATTGTTGAGTCACGCCAGGCATTTGAAACAGCCCACCGGATAAAAACAATTATTGGCCAGATATTTACTTTCGCGCTGATCAGTAATATTCCGGAAGTTAACAGCAACCCTGCTGCAGGGCTGAACAGGGTGCTCAAGAAGCCGCAAAAGAAAAACATGGCAGCGATACTTGATCCGGCAGAGTTTGGCCGACTGCTTGCCGATATCGATACTTATGCTGGAACATTTATTGTCAAGTGCGCTATGAAGCTCGCCCCCATGCTTTTTGTCAGGCCCGGAGAGTTGCGTAATGCGAAATGGGCCGACATGGACATTGATAAAGGTATCTGGAATCTGCCAACAGAGGATACAAAACTCACAGTGCAGGAGAAGGCGAAAAGGAAAGGTCAGGTGCATGCAGTTCCGCTGTCCAACCAGGCCGTTGCGATACTGAAAGAGCTTCATCCATTTACCAACCGAAGCCAGTTTGTATTCCCTGGACGCGCAGCATCGAGAGTAATGTCCGGAAACTCGGTAAATCAGGCCATGCGAACAATGGGATGGGATGGCGAAACGGTTTGTGGCCACGGCTTCCGAGCAACAGCCCGCACCATGCTGCACGAAACACTGAATTTCTCTCCGGATGCAATTGAGGCGCAACTGGGGCACCGAGTTCCTGACCGGTTGGGATCCGCATACAACAGGTCGAAGCACCTCAAAGAACGGACAAGGATGATGCAGGTTTGGTCAGACTATCTGGAGAAGATCAAGGGCGTAAAGGCGGAAGGAGAGTATTGAACGCACAGCAAAGGTGAGGGTGGTGAAATGACTTAGGAAAATGACAATAAAATCCCCGGAGATATTCCAGGGATTTTATTAATGGGTGTTTATTGATCAACAGCATGAATGCTCTTTGGATGAATCTTTTTCAAGAATCCTTTTTTCATGCGCATGCTGTTCAGTGATCTCATGTCCGGAAACAATGCGTAGTTTTTGGTGGCTATCGCTAAATCTCAACATGAAATTAAGCAAGACCTCTCCATAGAAAGCATTGATTTTTCCAATGATAAGTTCATCGCCGTCAACTTGTTTTGCTATCCCGACTAACTGCTCAAGCTGTTCGTGGATAGAATAAACATGACTTTTAATCTGTTCTGCGACAGGAAGCGTCTTGTCTTCAAAAATAATATTCACATCAACGCCCAGTGCGGATGCATATTGCTTGATGTCACAAACTTTAAGTTGCAAATCGTTTCCAGCCTCCATTCTTGAAATCTTGCTCGAGTCGCATACCATGCGTTTAGACAAATCTTTTTGAGAAATTCCTTTTCTTAACCTGAGTCGTAAAAGGCTATTGACAATTTGACTGCGATCAATTTCTTCCTCAACAAGATTCTTTACGGCATCATCGCCGGCAAGAAAAGCTGCAGCATCTGCAACCGATCTAAATCTCATGCTGTCTTCCATTTACTATTGCCCCCAACAGTTTATCAATTATTGTCTAATTTTATTTCTTTAGAGCTTTTACTGCTTTGTGAGCCTCGTTTAAATCTGAATTTTGGCCTTCTTTCGTTCCTATACCAAGCACATATATGATTTTTTCACTTTCCACAGGGTAAACATAAAGCCTCGTCTCTTTTGCGCTAACAACGCCTGTCTGAGCTATCCGGTAAACACCTTTCCCTTCTGATCTGAAAAAACTGGGGTTACGTTCGAGCTTGATTACTGTATGTCCATCCTCAAGGAGTTCGATTATCTTATTAAGATTGTTAAAGCACGAAGCATACTCTCTGCTATGGTTTTTCTCAAACTTGCTAAAGGCAGAACGGCTCGCTAATGACAGATTTAGCTCCCACTCATCTTGCATAATAATCTAATATTCGATGTAAAAGTTGACTTTTATCGCAAAATTTTATAAAAACATTGTGAAATATACAAAAATATTGGAAAAAGTATGCGATTTCGCTTGATTGTTAACTGTTAGAAAAATGTAAATTATGCACATACTCCTTCTGCTTAGGCACTGGATCAAAGTCCACTTCGGTGGCCTACAGTTTCCTGCGGGTACTTTTCCGACGGCTTCACACAAAAGGATTGCTCCTTTTGCATATGTCGGTGGGCTCCGCTGACTGAACAACGGGTCCGTTTTACCGGACAATTCACCTATGCAACCTCACGTCGCACTACATTATCATAATTAAATATGAAAACACATAGGTCTACTGAGAACGCATGTTGAAAATATCAGATGATCGCTTTGCTCAATGATTTTTAGCGCAGAAATGCTGGGAAATGGATGTAATAAATTACTATGGACAAGGGTATAAGTTTTTTTTCTGGAAGAAAAAGATCAGGCTATGCAGTATGAGGTAATTTTGATGATCAATACCGCGAAGGCTCATTTTTGCGAAGATTACGTTTGTAATCGGGAACTCATAACTATCATTTATGCCGTTAGTTAAGTTTATATAAAAACATAAAAGCATTAGAGATATGTGGAATGATATCGAAACAACAGAAGACTTATTGAATTTTAAAGTTGTAGCAGATACTGCTGCTCAAATGATCAAAGATGGTAACGGAGAACCTGTATCTATTGGTGTTTCAGGAAGTTGGGGAGTTGGAAAATCGTCATTGGTAAAAATGATTGGTGATTCACTTAAGGCACTTGATGGTGGGAAAAACTACATCTTCATCGATTTCAATGCATGGTTATATCAGGGTTATGATGACGCTCGGATGGCTCTTTTACAGAAAGTCGCCGATAAAATCATGGAAGAAGCTGAATTAAAAAAGACATGCGTTGATAAAGCTATGATATTTATCAAGCGCATCAATTGGTTGAGAACGGCAAAGTTTGTAGCTCCCGTTGCCTCAGGAATAATTACTGGGGGAGTAGTTGCTGGTCCAGTTGGGGCATTCATGGGTGCTATTAGCGGATTATTTAGCCAAAAAGGAAATCCGAGTCAGGAAGATATCTCCATGATTAAAGAGTCTTTCACTCAAATCGAGCCCGATATCAAAAAACTTCTTAATGATAAAGAAGAGAAATCCGTACCTAAAGAAATAGACGCTCTGCGGGTGCTTTTTCAGGATATTCTGAAAAGTCTCGAGTTAACACTGATTGTTCTTGTCGATGATCTTGACCGCTGCCTCCCGCATACAGCTATTGCGACGCTTGAGGCTATGAGATTACTGCTATTCATACCCCAAACAGCATTCATCATTGCCGCAGATGAGCAAATGATTCGCAATGCAGTCAGATCACACTTTGGCAACATTGATCTCAGCGATGAACTTGTCACCAGTTACTTTGATAAACTTATACAAATACCTCTGAGGGTTCCTCGACTTGGAGCAAATGAGGTCAAGGGCTACCTGATATTGCTTTTAGCTGACTTAGCACAACGCCGTGACATTATTACACAAGAAGAGAAACAACAAGGACAAGATGTAATTGTTGGGGCAATCAAAAAATCTTGGGCTGGCGGACTGACAAAAAAAGTAATCGAAGAAGCCTATGGCAATTCGGCATCTAAACTTTCAAAGCAGATTGAGTTAGCTGATCAGCTTGCCAATATCATGGCGACGTCTGACCATATTGCTGGAAATCCGAGACTCATAAAAAGGTTTTTAAATAATCTCATTATTCGTGAATCTATTTCCAAAGCACAAGGAATGAGTGTTGCATTCGAGGAGTTGGTTAAGATTCAACTTTTTGAAAGATGTGCTTCAGCTTCAGCTTTTGAATATTTGGCTAAGCAAGTTGGTGAGAGTGATGACGGCAAACCAAAATTTTTGAACCAATTAGAAGGTCAGATCGCCAAAGCTGAAGATCTTACCTTTTCGCATGATTCATGGAGGGTTCCATTTATTGCGGACTGGTTGAAACTGAGCCCTCCTTTGGCCGACATTGATTTACGTCCATTACTTTATTTGAGCAGAGATAAAGCAATATCTATCGCCAGTTTTGATGAACTTTCGCCTGGTGGAAGAGAGCTACTAACTGCTCTATGTAAAGCGCAGGGTATATTTCAACCTTTGATTGAAAAAATAAAATTAATTGGCGCAACTGAGTCTGACAAAATTCTCTCTAGAATGAAACGCAAAGTGAGAAATCAACAGTGGGACTCAACAGTAATCACTCAAGCATTACACTTGCCCAAAGCATTTCCTGAACTTGCTTCATCATTCCTTTCATTGCTTGACGAAATTCCTGCAACCAAAAGACAGGTCAGCCTGATTCCGCTTCTTAGAAATGAATCCTGGGCTCAGGAGATATTAGGTCGCTGGGAAATAGATGAGACTTCACCGCTTACAGTCAAGAAGGCTATACTCTCAAATAGGAGCAAAAAATAATGGGAACTTCATCGTCAAGTTCAGGTCCGGCATCAGGAGTTTCTTTCGATCCACCATGGCTGAGTTCAGTTGCCTCTGAAATAGGTTCTCCATTGGAAAATATTTCTGGAGAAGAATCTGATCTTGGTAATCATCAAACCGAACCAGTCACTCAACCTGTTGAAATGGCCCCACCACGGCGTTTTGGTAACGCAAGGCGATATTTGGGTGAATATGTAAGCAGTGGTGACAGAGGTACACTTAAAAAAGCAATAGGCAGCTACTCTCGTAAAGGGATGGGTGGTGCTGCGAACGTTGCAAGAAGGATGCGGGCATCTACATCTGCTGGAGCTGGGCTGTTTAATTTTCTTCAAGGGATTCGCGAAAGTTCGGATATAAATGTCAGGGATTGGGTAAACCAACTTACAGCGAACAATCTTTCGGCCTATGAAATCGCCGATCGAATTATTGTTCAGGTTATTTCTTCAGGTGGCAGTCTTGAGGAAGAGTCTTGCAAAGATTCGATGGCTCAAGCCATGTCTGAGTTGTTGACAATCAATCCAGAAGTTGATCTGATGAAAATGGACAATGACAGCATCTGGACAGTAATTGAATTGTTTATGGCTAATGAGGCATTTAATAGACTTGACCTTGATATTGGCCAATTGTTTGAGAGTGCAAAATATTCTCCCTATGAAGCTGTTTCTCGAATGAATGACATGCGAGAGTATCTGAAGTCTGAAATTTCCGCCCAAATTCAAGCGCTTAGAGCAAGCACGCCAAATCCATCTAAAGAAGAAATGAACAACCTACTTCAATCGGCATTGAGGCTGACCTTTGAAATATTTGAGGAGGAAATATGAGAAAAATTATTTGCGCCCCAGAAAACCTCATTCCTCAGCAAATGGATGGTGAAAAAAAATATTTCTCTACATACTCCAATCCTCAACGTGATAATGTGGGATATTTCGGTCGCACACTAAAAAAAGATATAGAACGTGCAGGACTTCGTCCTTCGGTTGCAGTTTGGGATTTTACCACAATTGCCCTCTCTGTCGCTGCGGCTGATAATTCCATTCATAGAAAGACGAGTGCTGACGGCTGGACAAGACAAATAGATCTCACTGTTCATCTTTCTGAACCATCGGTATGGGAACCAGTAAAGCTTACCCTACAGAAAACCTTAAAGTTTTTGACAGGTGATTTTTGGTATTTAACTTTCAAAGATGGTGGTGTAAATCCCCCCAAAGCTAAGAATATCAAGCAATATGATTGTGATTGTGTTTCTTTGTTGTCAGGAGGAATAGATAGTTTGGTTGGAGCAATTGACTTGACTTCAGATAATCACAAACCAATTTTTGTTTCCCAGATTGTAAGAGGTGATGCTACAACGCAAAGAGAATACGCTAAAAGAATAAGACCTGAAAGTGCTCACTTCCAGTGGAGTCACAAGATTCATCCGCCTAGTGGAGAATCGGAAGGCTCAACCAGGGGTCGATCAATAGTCTTTTTTGCATTTGCTGCCTTGGCATCCTCCGCAATCAATACACAAAATGAAGGTCCTGTTAAAGTTTTCATTCCCGAAAATGGTTTCATCAGCTTAAACATACCTCTCAATTCAGGTCGCATGGGAAGCTTCAGTACAAAGACGACGCACCCTGTATATCTGGCTGGCATCCAGAATATTTGGTCGAAGCTTGACATCGGCATTCAGTTGATTTCACCATATCAGCTTAAAACGAAAGGGGAGCTTATGTATGAATGTAGAAATAGAAGCCTTTTATGTGAATTGATAAATGAATCAGTGAGTTGTGGGAAATATAGGGTTCATACAATGCAACATTGTGGACGCTGTGTACCCTGTATGGTGAGAAGAGCTGCTTTTTTAAAAGCCGAGATCGTTGACATCACAACAAACGGATACAAATTTAATAATTTATCATTTGCTGGCCTGATGCATGGTCCAAATGATGTGGGTGCTATGGCGAAAGCCTGCCACAAAATCAGCCAAGTAGGTATTCATAATTTTATTTCAAGCAATCTCTTTTTTGCAGATACTGACAAGAGAAATAATTTTGAAGGCGTTATAACAAGAGGCTTCAAGGAAATTGAAGATTTTTTGAAAGAAAACGGTTTGTTATGATGGATTTGCATACTCATTTGGATCTTTACAAAGATGCGATGGATATTCTTGCAAAGGTAAACAGTATCAACAGTTTCACCCTTGCGGTTACTACAAGTCCTCGTGCGTGGATGGCAACAAGGAAAGTTTTTTCTGGCTATAATAATATCAAGGTAGCACTTGGTTTGCATCCGGAAATCGTTGTTGAGAAATTTAATGAACTCGATCTTCTTATAGCATTGATTCCACAAGCTGATTTTATAGGGGAAATAGGTATCGATGGCTCTGCAGGATATTTAAAAGCACTGCCACAACAGGAACTGATTTTTGATAAAACAATAAAAGAGTGCCAGAAAGCTGGCGGTCGCATTATAAGTATCCATTCCAGAGGTGCGGTTGCAAAGGTTCTTGAAATTTTAAAAAAATACCCGAACTCCGGAATACCAATTCTACATTGGTTTACAGGATCAATTACTGATTTACAAGCAGCAATTGATATGCAGTGCCGATTCAGTATTAATCCGTTAATGGTTTACAGCAAGAAGGGGAAAGATTTAATATCAAGAATTCCAAAATACTTGATATTTCCAGAATCTGATGGGCCATTTGCCATTCTGAATGGAAAACCTGTTATGCCTTGGGAAGCTATGGATGTTTGTACTTCCTTGAGTGAAATATGGGTCATTCCTATTGAGGAAGTAAAATCTATAATGCACAAAAATCTGAATGCGCTGTTAAATAATTGAATTCTGAGTTTTGTGTCTGGACGCTGGCTTGTTGCATAACCAGCTGTATGTAAAGCTAAGTTTCTTATTTCTATAATTTAGCTATATACTGACAGTCGAGACTAATTGCCCCGCCGCCTTCCTCTTGCTTAGCTCTTTATCAATCTTCTCGATTAGATCATCTTCCGGCAGAGCAATCCTCGCAGGCTGCTTGTTAAGCTCTGTCTGCAATGTCGCTGAATTGATCATCGCTGCCCCTTCCTGCGCTGCCTTGATGAATTTTCCCGTTGCCTTTTTCCTGAATCCCGCAAACCCTTGATTTTATTTGAGGACGAAAAATCCAAACTTTAGAAGCCATCTATACTATAAAAAGCCTCGGCACTCCACCGGGGTTTTTCATTTAGCATCTCCTTTTTTAGTTGGCGCGGATCAATTCAAGTTCATTCAGAAAATTATATCAATATACAGAGGTTCAAACGGCAGATATTTATGCTATATAAGCGCACAAAAGAATTAACCTGCACTTAAAAATTCGTTTAACACAATATTATGAACCCTTTGATCCATAGTAACCCATAAATTATGCGTAAAAAATGCTTGTTTTGTTTGTCTTGGGATACTCACGTCGAGACCGTCGGTATTTATGCTGTCGGCGTGTGGGGTTATTGCAAGATATATATCGATAAGGATGATGTGCGAGTGACCAGACATCATGAGTGGTGCGCGTTGTTCACCGTGAATTTTCCCTTGATTCTATTTGCGCTTGAAAACCGGCAAGCTCTGATGGCGTAAACTCCGGCCCTATCGGATAAATGGTATCATCTAAAGCCTCAGTCTCATTTGCAGGCTGAGGTTTTTTTCGTTTCGCTTCGCTTCGGCTTGGCGCGGCGCGGTTCTGGTCCAGCTGAGCTGAGCTGGAGTCAAAATTTGCGCTAAAAGTTTTCACTTTTTCCAAGGAATATTCGTTCATCAAATCCCGCAGTTCAAGAGCCTTCCGTCCTATCTCTGCAAGCGCGAGGACTTCCTTGTCAATATGTTTATTGACCATTTCACCGACGCCAGTCAGATACCATGTGCCGTTATAACCAAGTTCAATAATATTCTTTACTTTTGCGGACGGCAAGTTATTGCCTTTGGCTTTCATGTAGTTGCTGATATTGGCGTAATCAATCCCTGATTTAGTACAGAAATCCTTTTGGGATAAGCCTGTATGAGCGAAAATACGTCTCAGGTTGTCGCCGATTTGTGGCTCAGACAAAAGCATAGTTAAAATAATTTCACTTCTTTTAAAGAAAGTTATTGAATTTTAAATAATATTCTTTAAATTGTATGCAACAAAACAAGAACAGTAATAGTACAAATATACAACAAAGATGGGCAGTATAAAAGTTCTCGCAGGCGGCAGGAAACGAAAGCCCACTATAGTGTGCGTGAGTGATTTAGTGAACGAGATTAAGCGGGTATCGGGAAAAGAGTTATCGCTTGAGGCTGCAAGGATGAGGGTGTATAGGAATGAGCCGACAGCTATAAGGTGTCACACCGAAATCATGAAACGTGAACTGGCTAAACAAGAACAGGAGGCTGAGGAGCTGAGAGAGAATAAGGCTTTAAGAGTTAGGGTGTTGGCAAGTATAGAGAATGTCGGAAAGCGATCAAACACCGTCAGCAGGATAAATGTTGAGAAGTAAAAAAGAAAAGCCCACCAGTTAGAATGATGAGCTTTTGAAAATCAAATAACTCCAAACCAAAGGTAGGGAAAAAATGGAACCAACGCAAACGGCGCGGGTGCAAATGATGAAGTTCAGTGAAGGAGCAAGATACTTGGGGATGAATTATCCGGCTTTTTTAGCAGCAGTCAAGAGAGGGGACTATTTAGTCCGAACTCTCCCAAACGGGAAAAAGAGAGTTATCGCGGAAGACCTTGACAGAGTATCGGAACCAGAAATTTTAGTGCCGGTTACAAACCGGAAAGGAGAAGTAATGATTTTTGAAGACGGAATGACGGCATTGGTATCTGTCTCAGAGAAAAAGCGAATCCTAACCGAAACGAGGAAAGCTGTATGAGTGAACCATCATCAAGACTCTACCGCCTCCAAGAGATCATAGGAGACCGCAAGCAAGGGATCGCACCGATTATCCCGGTAAGTAGATCAAGCTGGTACACAGGGATCCAAGAAGGCAGGTATCCGAAGCCGGTAAAGTTGTCAGAGAGGTCGGTCGCATGGAGATCAGAGGACATCGAGGCGCTTATTTGCCGGTTATCTCAAGGTGGTTGGAAAACAGTGGCTTAATCAAACTTAACAGGGAGAATGAAAATGGAATGGAAGATGCCAATGAATCCGATCACGTCTGATAAAGAGATCGAGCTTGATGCCTTGAAAGCTCTTCTTGAAGCGGCTAAATGTGATGCTTTGGAGGCTATAGCAGTTTCAGAATCTCAGCGATACGCACTTGGCAGCATATCAGCACGCTTTTATCAGATAGCGGAAGACATTAGAGCTTTAAAAACCAGACAGGAGATTGCAGCATGACTTTAATCTTACAAGGCAATGACGTGCTGAGATACCACCCCGAAACAGGGTTACCGCTCACAGCAGAGGACTTCACGATAACAGAGATGGCAGACGGACGGACGATATACCATATCGGGGATATCAACAATCAGCTAAACGGAGATCAAACATGATACACTTCGAGACTGTCGCAGTGGGATTTATGGTGCTGGAAGTGTTGCAGGTTATCAAGAAAGAGCGCAGAGAAGTAACGCTTTAATCAACAATCAAAACGAAAAGGAAAAAATGGCAAGAGCATTACCGCTGGACTGCAGGCTCACAGATGTTGAGAAAATAGAGAGAGGGTTTACCCTGTCTGGATTTGTTCAGGACTTGAAGATACTTGAAGAGGAGAAGAAGGCTTCAGGTCAGGAGTTCAAAGAGAAAATCGACAGCAAGGTGTTCGATGTCCGTAGCCTTGCAAAAATCATTAAGCAGGGTTTTGAAATACGGTTGGTCGAAGTTGTGGAGGAGAGGGATTACATCAGATGCACCGTTTCGATAGTGAGGACTGATACCGGCGAGATCGTGTCAACAAGGTCGATGGCGGTTGAAGATGCTCAGGAAGAAATGGCTTTTGATGATGACCGGCATAACGGCTCCATCGCCTATTTGGGTGAAGGGTGACCTCGGGAAAAAACGAAATCCCAACGCGCTAACGTCAGGATTTCAGAACAAAATCTAACCATCTGCTAAAAGTAAGGAAATACCATGAGTTTTAAAAATGATCAGGATTGCCCGGACTGCTTAGAGTACACGGCAATAAGGGAAAACAATATTGTGGACGCGGACGCGACATCATCAAATCCGATGATTACCGGGATCAGTACAGATATAGAATTACCTAATCAAGCTCTTCTCCGCGAGAACCTGACGGAAAAGGTACTTGCTAATCTGGAAAAAAGAGCGATTGGGTTGACAGTAGATGGAGTTGATGATAAGGCTGGTTTTGCTCTGGTAAGAGGTACAAGGCTTGAAGCAAAGGGGCTGAGGACAAGAACCGTCAAGGTCTGCAAAAGTGGTCGTGAGGATGCTGTGAAGGTACAGAAGCAGTGGATCGCAGCAGAGAAAAAGATAACTGACCGGCTCGATGCTGTTATGAACCCTCTCCAGGCAGAGGAAGATCGGATCAACAGGATCGTTGAAAATGAGCGACGGGAACGCGAGGAGGCAACCTTCAAACGGGTTACTGATAGGGTAGCCGCCTTTGCTGCCGTAGGAATTACCATGGACTTTATAGACGCTCGTGACATGGGCGACGAGGAGTATGCCGATACTCTTGCAAGTGCCACATTTTTCTATGAAGGTGAACAGGCTGAAGCAAAGATTGAGACCGAAAGGCTTGATGCGGTTAGGATCGAGGAAGAGAGGCTTGCTCAGATCAAAGCTGATGAGGAAGCTGCCGAGAGAGACGCTCTTTATGAAAAAGCAAAAGCTGACGCGACAGAGTTTGTAAAAGCGCAGGCCGACTTGCGGATAGCTCAGGAAGAGCTTGAGAGACAGCGCAGGTTAATCGCCAAACAACAAGCAGGCATTGACGCTGAGAGGGTTGCGGCTGAGCAGGCTGCAGCGTTTAAAGATGATTTCCCAACAGTCCCCACGGTAGAAACTCCGGCACTTTCAGACTCAGAAATCTTACTGAGCCTCGCTCATAACCTTGACTCCTTCCCAATACCGAATTTACGCACTCCGCATGGGTTCGATATATCTGTATGGGTAGCGGCAGAGTTGGCGGATATCGCTACCGCTATTAGGCAGAAGGTGGCGAAGCTTTGAGCAGCAGCTATGAACGGATGCTCGACCGGCAAATGAGCACGTCCTTTTGGGGGGAGACGCAATACAGCGGGCTCCGCAAATATGAAATGGACGATCCGGACAAGACAAGAGAACAGATGGATGATGTGGAAATAATCAACAATCAAACCGAGGAGAGACAATGAGTGAAAAATCAACAGCAATGGCAACGGTGCATGAGGGTGCAATAACTCAATCCTCACAGCTCCCCGGACAGTTCAACAAGGACCAGGTCGATCTGATCAAGTCACAGATCATCAAAAACGGGAGTGATGATGAGCTTAAAATATTCCTGTATCAGTGCAGTCGGACAGGGCTTGATCCTTTTGCCAGGCAGATATATGCCATCAAAAGATGGGATGACGAGACAAGACGAGAAGTTGTTGGCGTACAGGTTTCAATCGATGGCCTTCGTCTTATAGCCGAGAGGACAGGGAAGTACCGAGGGCAGACGCCTATCATGTGGTGTGGAAAAGATGGCGTGTGGAAGGATATATGGCTATCTGAGGAGCAGCCATTAGCCGCTAAGGTTGGAGTTGTAAAGTCAGGGTTTATAGAGCCGCTTTACCGGGTTGCAAGGTTCTCAAGCTATGCTGCCAAGAAGAAAGACGGATCGTTGACAATGATGTGGAGAACAAAGGGCGATGTCATGATCGCAAAGTGCGCTGAAGCTCTTGCACTCCGGACAGCGTTCCCTCACGAAATGTCAGGCCTCTACACAAGTGATGAAATGGATCAGGCGGAAAATGATGATCTGAAGCCAACGGAAAAGCTAAAGCCAGCAAAACAGCAGGCTCTTCCACCTCCACCGCCAGCCCCAATAGTGCAAAAGGAGGCGATGACTGATGATCAGGCGAATACCATTGATGACATGTGCAAAAACCGGAACCTTTCCGAAGAGCAACTGAAATGGGTTGGAAAGAAATTTGCTGTAAACACCGCAGAGATGGGTGATTTCATAATCGCAAAGCTCAGTGAAGTACCTCTTAGGGAGGTAGCAGCTTGAAGAAAGTATTCTGGTTTGACGTTGAAACAACTGGCCTTGATCCAAAAATCCACGGGATCATTGAGTTCGCCGGTCTTATAGAGATTGACGGCGAGGTCGTTAATCAACTCAGCATAAAGATGCAGCCCCACGCAGGGGCTGTTATCGAACAATCAGCTCTTGACGTCACAGGCATCACGGAAAAGGATATCAAAGGCTTCATGCCTCACGTTACAGCTTGCCGGATGATAGAGGCATTCCTTAACAAGAGGTGTTCGAAGTTCGACAAGAACGACAAGTACTATCCTGCAGGGTTCAATGTCCGGTTCGATCTTGATTTCCTTCAGGTGATGTTCAAAAAGATGGACAAGTATGGTTTGGGATCATACCTAAACTGGAAAGCAATTGATCCTCTGTCTCTCCTATCAATAATGGACTACAAGGGATCAATATCTCTGCCAAGCTATAAACTGGCCAGCGTCTGTGAGTACTTCGGCATCGAGATCCAGGCGCATGACGCCCTTAGCGACATTACAGCGACAAGGGAATTGGCTTTCATCCTAATGGAGAAGATGAACGCATGAATGGAAGGCAGACAAAAGATCAGGTGCGCGTGTTCCTGATCTTGCTCTACAAACTTCCTCCAGCTGATCAGTTAAGGTGGTTTGAAATGTGGATCAGGGCTGAGATTGAGAGCAGTGAGATGAGGTCTCAGAAAGTGATTGAGAATATCAAAGAAGATTTAGGGCTTAACAAAGGAAATGAAAATCAAGGAGAGTTATCACTATGAGATGTATAGCAGAATACGCAATCGTAAAAGATGGCAAAGATGGCGTGTGGACAGATTATGATACTCAAAAGATGGATAGACTCATGATCGGAGGGTCTAAAGGTATTGCGCTCGATGTAACCAGAACATCAGGAGCAAGAATAGCTGACAGGGCTTATAAAAATCGCGATAGTGCTCCAGGATTAGTACGCCGCAGCCGATGCGGAAGAGTCCCTGGTGAAACGACAAAGACGATTGATGACTTTATCCTGCAGATAAATTCCGTTGAGTTGCCTGTAGAGCTTCTTACTCTTGATCGGATGAGAGCGCAGAAAACCAAGACTAAAGATCGGTACCGAATCATGGTATACCTCAACTGTTTTGCGTTCCATTTTCCAAATACTTACCTGATTGATAGTGTTGATGATGCTCGTAATGAGTGCCTTAGAATCGTAAATAATTGCATAGCAGAGCGAAATAAAAAGATGATAGCAGCATGAGTAGCGAATACCGATACACGCACGATAAGTCGGAGAGCGGTAAAAAGAACGACGGCTTTGATGGGAAAGGAGTACAAAAACTCCGCTACGATCTGGTACCAGTCAAAGCGCTCAAGGCAATCGCAAGAGTGTTCACCTTCGGATCATCGAAGTACGGCGACAATAACTGGCGTATCACCGAACCGAAAACTCGGTACATAGCGGCAGCATTCCGCCACATCGAATCCTTTCGAGACGGGGAAGCGCTCGATCCAGAAAGCGGAATACATCATCTGGCACATGCGGCATGTAGCCTGATTTTCATCTTGGCTATAGACCTTGAGAATATGTTCAACCCGGATCCCCATGGACTTGATGACTGAACCGACAACCTTCGTTTTTCCTGGAGAGCTGATCAGCAGCAAGAACAGCAGACGGCAGAGAGCGTTCAAATCAAAGTCAGGCAAAAAGTGCCTTGCTCCGGTAAAATCCAAACTGGCTGCAGCTGACGAAAAGCGCATCAGGGATCTGATCAAGAACAACCCGAAGTTTGTAATGCAGTGGCAGTTATCAATGCTTGGTAAGCGATACCCTGTGAGGATTAGATTCATGATTTACCGGAAAACCCATCGACGTTTTGACCTGATTAATATTGTGCAAAACCTTTGTGATTGTCTGGTGAAAGAGGGTCTTTTGCCGGATGACAGCGCGAAATACTTAATCCCTGTATTCGAGCCGTACCGGGTGGATGCATTGAATCCAAGAACCGAATTAACCATTGAGTGATGGCAATCGAGATCGACAGTTTCATAAAGCTCCAGCGGCAAATAACCCAATGGGAGTGGTACACAGACACGAACACGAAAAGTCTGTTTATACACTTGGTTTTGATGGCCCAACACAAGGACACTGAGTGGAGAGGAATAACCCTTAAAAGAGGCCAATTATTGACCGGCAGATTGCTCTTGTCGAAGCAAACAGGACTGTCAGAAAGGGAAATTCGCACCGCAATAAACAAGCTAAAAACGACCAACGAAATAGCCGTCAGAACGACCAACCAGTTTAGTGTTATAACTGTTAATAATTACAACACTTACCAAGAGAAGAAAGATGTTGATCGACCAGCAGAACGACCAACAGAAAGGCCAACGACCGACCAACGAGCGACCACATGCAAGAATGTAAAGAATGATAAGAAGAAGACTCTTAATACAGATAGTGTGAAAACGCCTGTTTTCACCATACCAGAAAAAAGAGAAACAGCTGATCTATTCATCTCAAAAGGGTCGACAAATGAAGAGGCTGGACGGTTCTGGTACTTTTACGACAGCAAAGGCTGGATGGTTGGGAAAGTCAAGATGACAAACTGGACTTCTGCTGCTTACCGATGGATTTCTGAAACCAAAAAACAAGAGGCAAGAAATGGAGCATTTAACGGCAATGAAAAACGTGATGCTCTCGGGCTCACTAAATCAGACCATTTCGCCGCTTCAGAGGCATGGGCGCAAGAATCACTCGCATCAATCAGAGCACGTGATGGCTGTGAGCAGCCTGCAGGAAATGAAGGGCAAGACCTACACAGAAGCGATGGCCCGGTTTTACTCGCACTTGCTACCTGACGACGTGGCGATCAAGGCAAGGGCGTATATGAATCGTTTGGCTGGAGTGTTTACAGAATATCTGGTATCTGACACCGAACTTAAGGCGGTTATGCGCCAGTGCAGAGAGACGGAGTTTACCGGAACGAGTTACATGCCTCTCCCTGACGAAGGCGCATTGATCAGGATTATCCTTGATGTTCAGTCGAGGATGACTGTTGAGAGGCAGAAAGAGCCTGAAGTGTCGAAGTGTGAGTTCAGTGACGTCGGGAATACGATGATCTGTTCCGATGGAGAGGTGATTGTCCGTGACGCTTACTTTTACCGCTCCATGATGGCGATGACTGATATGCTTTCCAACCTGTACCCTATAGAGTGGATCGAGGGAGCTTTTGATTTGATGGATGACAAGCACAAACAGCTTTACCGGAATGCTGATCTTAAAGGAAAACTGGCAGTGATGACAGATCATTTCAACAAACTGGATTTGCCGCCAAGAGTGGCGCTCACTTATGACGAGTGCTCAAGGGAAAGGGAACAGCTTGGTCAATGGAAGAGATACAAATAACCGACACAAACAGGAACGGAAATGAGTAAAGGAAAAAAAGATCAAGCCTACTTCTGCGACAAAGCCATGAAGGGCGCAACAATGAACATTACCCCAAACGCAGAGCTTATCGAGCTCACGTTTCGAGATGGATCTTACTTGACAATCCTTACCGAGCGGAAAGTTGAGGAAGCCGAGACAGAAGCGCAACTAGAAAGAGTCCTGAGATAAAACGAATACCCTCATAAACCACAAACAAAAACGACATGGAACTCTCAAAAGAACCAAGGCAGCAGAAAACCCTTTCCCTTGAAGGAGCTATTCAATACTTGTTTGAGGTCTACGGGCTGAAGATTGCACGCGCCACAATCTACAAGAAGCGCAGCCTTGAGCCTGAAACATTCCCCGGCAGGCGTTCACCTTTTGGGAGACTTGTGTTCGACCCTGTAGAGCTCGACCGTTATATGTTGACTGGAAGCGCACGAGCAGCAGTTGAGGATGATACCAACAACTAAACAAAAAATATCATGGCAGGAATTAACAAGGTCACAATCCTCGGCAGACTCGGAAACGATCCAGAGAGCAGAGCAGCCGGGGAGACAACGGTCACGAACTTCTCGATAGCGACAAGCGAGAAGTTCAAGAACAAACAGGGAGACGTCCAGGAGAAAACTGAATGGCATCGAATTGTGGCATGGGGAAAGTTGGCAGAGATATGCGCACAGTATCTCACGAAAGGCGCTCAGGTATATGTCGAAGGGAAACTGCAGACAAGATCATGGGAAAAGGAGGGAGTGAAGCTGTACACAACAGAAATCGTCATCAGCGAAATGCAGATGCTTGGAAGTAAGAGCGATCAAACGCAGAGTGCCGGACAGGATCAGCCATACAGACAGCCAGCGGCTCAATCATCGCAACCATCTCCAGTGGCAAATGACAGTTATAGCGACGACCTGCCGTTTTAATTGACCAGACATAACCTTTATCAACTTCAAGGATTAAATGCCGTCACGAGTGCGTCAGATATACCAGACAAAGTGCATTCGTTAAACACTCAAGGATATTTCGTAACCGACACGAAAAAAGATTGTCAATGCAAGTTTCATATCCAAATCCTGTGACGTTCAAGAAAAAAATGAAAAGCATCAATACTGGCGAAGTGAAGCTCTCCAGGTCTCGCAATTATGTGGATGAAAAGGAAGGAAAAAACCTTGCGGAGGTTATTCGTTACGATGGCATGTGGTTTATCGTCGATCAGCCGACAGGTGCGTTCGAGAACAGAGATAAACTGAAAAGAATACCATGGCAAGCAGTCTATACTGGCGAAACAAGAGATGAGGATTTTGTCGTCGATGGCTATACCAGAGAATTCGTTATCGAGAAAACGATTGAGATCCTCAAGCGCAGGAAGGGGATGGAAGCATTTAAAGGACTGATGCGGAAACGATACGTGCAGCAGGCAGTAGATGACTTGATATCCGGAAAGGATGGCATGAGGAAAAAATGATGCGGACAAAATCGACTGCAAAGATTTGTACAGTGCATCTTAACCAGCCTGACTTTAAGAGTATTTAAAGCGTTAAATAACCTATTAAAATGTTATATTATAATAAGTTAATTTTTAATGTGGAGGTTTGGTTAACGTTAAAACGAGGAGAAGACAATGATCTACACAGGCAACTTTGCAAACGAAAAAATTTATCTCGATGCAGGACTGACTCCGATCAGTATCGCGAGGTGGGCGAAGCACTTTACAGGGCGAACATACCAGAAACTTGCACCTCCTTACTCCATCATCAAGATGGAAGGAGAGGCTTTCGTCAGGCGGTATTACAGCGACGTTCTGGATCGGCTGAATGTCAATGAAGTGGTGGAAGAGATTGATGCAATATCTCACAATCCGATTCTGTTGTGTTATGAAAAACCAGAGGACTTATGCCATCGGCAACTGGTAAGAGATTGGCTGGTAATATGGGGATATGAGTCAGAGGAGTATCGCACAGTTACCGAAGCAAAGGTTTTACCATCAGACGAGACACTGAGTTTATTCGACTGATCTAAGCGGGAAAGGTGTAAGGGTTGCACGCAGTCTTTCCAAGACTGAGGGGTGGTTCAAATCCACGATCCCGCTCCAAAGAGGATGAAGGGCAAAACGAAAAGTCTCAATCATGTTTATAGGCTCAGTACCGCCGGAAGTTAGAACATTGTTTCAGGGGCTTGTTCATGAGTCCGGACACAAGAAATTTTACATCGGTTGCTCAGGCAACTTTTCTGTTGATAAGGTCATCGCAAAGATGGACTGTGAAGTTCACTCAAACGACGTCTCTCTTTATTCCCGCCTGGTCGCTGATGTTGTGCTTGATACTGATACTGAAATAACCGTCACCAGTGAAGATTTAAGGCATGTGTTTGCTCTGTGGCCAGAGACGAAGTACAAGAAGCTCATCCAGGTCATGTTTGCCATGCGACTCTCAAAGTTTGAGCCAAGAAAGAACGATTACCAGAAGTCTTTTTACGACGTGATGATGACCGATTCCGCCCGGTATTATGAAAGCACTGTGGAGAAACTGGGTAAAGGAGCCTTCGATTTTAAGATCAAGAGTTTCGATTTTGGCGATTTTATCGGGTTCCTAAAAAACAAAGATGGTGGCGTCGGTATTTCTTTCCCTCCCACCTACAAAGCAGGGTACGAGAAGATCTATGATTTCGTTGAAAAGTCGTTTGAGTATGACCGGCCAAGCTATGAAATATTTGATCCGAAATCAGCGGAAGCGCTCTATGGCCAGATGCTTAAGGACGATCAGAACATCTTCTGCAGCGATCAGGATTTCGAGACGCTCCAAGGCTACAAGACGGGTGTTGTTCGGTTAGGGTCCGGCAGACATTCCCTCTACGTTTATTCATCCCTCCAGAACCGTCAGTGCTACTATTACGAGCGCAATGCCAAGGCGTTCAAGAGTGACATTGAGCTACTCTCAAACGAGGAAGTGCTGACAGAGAAAACGAAGATCACGGTCAAGCTATGTGCCACCGACCAGATCACCTATTTCAAACATTTGTTCATGAGTTCCAGGGTAAACTACAGTGCCGGTGGCGACTTTGGTGTGATGTTTTTTGCCGACGGAAAAGCCTTCGGTTTCGCTGTTTTCTCCAAGATGCTGTCGACCATGGAACTGTGTTATCTGCACAGTGATTTTGTTGTTCCCTCGCAGACGAAACGACTCAGCAAGCTCCTTCTATTCCTGCTCCGTACAAAAGAGGTCAGGCGGTTTATAGCAAAGAAGCTCACTCACTACTATGACGGGCTGAAAACAACAGTCTACACTGACAACGCTGTTTCCATGAAGTACCGCAGTGTGTTCGAGCTGGACCGAAGAGACAAGGGCAAGCTGATGTATTCGTGCAAGTTCAAAGATGAGTCTATTACTCAAGCATATTCGCAATGGTTCAACAAGACAAAAACGTCTCATGCCAGAAATTCAAGAAATAAGGTCGAAGCTCAGTGACATTAACGGTCTTATTGAACCGTACAAACTTGCTTACGTCAGCCCGAAGGATGATTGCGTACACCTCGAAAAGAACGCGCACTACATGGACAAAGAGACGCTGGAGCGACTGACGCACAATGTTGCAGCTGATGGCTTTCTGTCTCAGCTGCCTTTCGGCATGAAAAGAAGTTCTGACGGCAAGTTCCTGATCCTCTCAGGGAACCATCGTTTGACTGCAGCCACAAAAGCAGGCCTCAGCTATATTCTCATCCTCTACATTGAAGAAGTGGACAAGAACACCCAGCTTGCTTACCAGCTTTCTCATAACGCACTTGTAGGGCGTGATGATATGCGAATGCTGCATGACATCTACAAGGAAATGGATACGCTGTCAGCACAGGAGTTTTCCGGGTTGAACGGCATCCAGTTTATTGACTTCGAGAAGATCCCGACACAGACGATCAATGACAGTGAGCTGGAGTTGACAGAGATGAAGTTCTTTTTCATTGAGCATAAAGCAAACGACATCAAGAGAGTTTTGACTGAGCTGGAAGCGCTCAAGATAGATGAGAATAGTTCCGTCGTTGTTGGTGACTTCGAGGCATTCATCAAGGCCATGACGGACGTGAAGAAAGTGTATGGTATCAAGAGCAATTCAATCGCCTTCGCAAAGATGATCCAGATATGTGATGAGGTATTGAGAGACGAAGCCTTATCGTAATGGCAAAGAGAGGGCGACCGCCAGAGGACCTTTATCTCAAGTGGGTTAAAGGCAAGGAAGAGACAATCATAGCGGACTGTCGCAATGGTGCCGATAATAAAAAGATCGCTGAAAGACTCGGTTGCGGTTTAACGACTCTCCTCACGTTGGGTAGAGAATATCCAGCGTTCAAAGTACTGGTCAAGGACGGAAAAGAAGTTGCTGATCTGAAGGTGGAATCAGCCCTTTACCGCAGTGCTCTCGGGTACGAGTACGAAGAGACGGTGACGAAGGTGACGATAAACAAGGATGGTGTAGGTCAGACGACGCATGTTGAGAAGAAAAAATGCCATAAAGCTGGAGATACCACGGCTCAAATTTTCTTCCTGAAGAATCGTAAGAAGGTATGGAGGGACACAACGAATGTTGAACTGACCGGCAAAGACGGGTCACCTCTAAACGATCCATTATCCCATGAGTCATTGAGAGCTGAAGCGATCATGCTGGGAGTGAAGTATGATCAGTAATCATGAACTGGCGGTTAGACTGCACAACAAGAAGCTGCTGTTGCGTGATGCGCGAACAGACTTTTGGATATACCGGCAGCAGATGAACCCGTCACTCAAGCCCGGTTGGTTTCAGAAAGATTTGGCGTACAAGCTCCAGAATTTCTATGAGCGTTTTGTTGCAGGAGAAAGGCCGCGACTCTTCATAGCGACACCTCCTCAGCATGGAAAATCCACATCGGTTATCGATTTCATTTCATGGGTAGCAGGCCGTAGTCCCGACTGCAGAAGCATATTCGCCAGTTATTCAGAGAGGCTTGGTACCAGAGCAAACTTACGCCTGCAGAGGACGTATGACAGTCACATCTACAGAATGATTTTCCCGGAAACGCGCATATCATCGACTTCGTCCGAAGGAATCCGGACAAGAGAAATGCTTGAGTATGTAAAGCATGAAGGCTATTTCAGGAACACGACGATAGGCGGCCCGATCACTGGAGAGTCGCTGGATTTAGGGGTGGTTGATGATCCAGTGAAAAATCGTGAAGAGGCGAACAGCCCGACCATGCGAGAGAAGTTATGGAGCTGGTACACAGATGACTTCTTTACGCGGTTCAGCGAGGATAGCGCTCTTCTCCTCATCATGACACGTTGGCACATCGACGACATCGCAGGCAGGCTGATAGACACCGACCACGGGTTTGAGGTCGTGAAATACAAAGCCATTGCTGAAGAGGACGAAGATTACCGGAAAGAAGGGGAGCCGCTGTTTCCAGAACACAAGAGCCTGAAGTTCCTGATGGAACGAAAGGCATTGATGGTTTCGACATCATGGGAAGCCTTGTACCAACAGAGTCCAGTTCTGGCAGATGGCGACATGATCAAAGCAGAGAAGATCACCATTGTTGACAGAATACCGGGCAAGATTAAACAGACGGTGCGGTATTGGGATAAGGCAGGAACTGATGGAGGAGGATGTTTCACAGCAGGCGTGTTGATGCACAGAATAGACGATGGTCGCTTCATCATAGCGGACGTTGTTCGTGGTCAGTGGAGTGCTGGAAGGCGAGAAGTGGTCATTAAACAGTGTGCTGTAGCTGACAGAGAAGAGGCAGAAGTGTGGATTGAGCAAGAGCCTGGCAGTGGAGGTAAAGAGTCGGCAGAGAACACCGTTCTGAATCTTGCAGGCCATGATATTCACGTCGAGAGAGTGTCCGGCAGTAAAGAGATACGAGCTGAACCGTTTGCCGCACAGGTAGAAAACGGAAACGTCCTGATCCTCAAAGCTGAATGGACAAAGGCGTTTCTGGATGAAGCGAGATTGTTTCCGAATGGTAAGTACAAGGATCAGATTGATGCAGCTGGCGGAGCATTCAATAAAATGACTCTGGGAACAAGAACCACAGGACTGCTTGACTACTACGAGCGAGAAGCAAGGAAGGGCAGGGAAGAGCAGGCTGCATAAAGTTTGAGTAACAGAATAAACTCCGAGATGGAAAACCAGATAAAAAGACCGATCAGCGACCTCATGTTGCAAACCGTCATCAGGGGTGGTCAGTTCATCGACCCTTCGCAGCAGTGGATGGCCCCAGGAGAGCCGATCGCGGTCATGGCTCCACCAGAGGTTGTTGGTCGGCAGTTTGATTATCCTGTCGGCGTTAATGTCAATATCAAACCAAGAGACGCAGAGCCGATAACCTTTGCACAGCTCCGGTCAGTCGCAGATAACCTGGACATATTGAGGCTTGTTATCGAGACCCGCAAAGACCTTGTTTGCTCTCTTCAGTTCCAGATTGTTCCAAAAGACAAGAGTGAGCCTGACAGCCGATGCAAGACTATTCAGGAGTTCTTGGCGCTACCTGATAAAGAACACACTTGGCAGGAATGGCTGAGAATGGCGCTGGAGGATTTGTTGGTTATTGATGCTCCAGCCATTTATCCCCGCCTCACAAGAGGAGGCAAATTGTACTCCCTTGATCTTATCGATGGAGCTACGATTTCAAGAAAGATCGGATTGGATGGACGTACTCCGATCCCGCCGCAAACAGCATACCAGCAAGTGCTTAAAGGTGTTCCTGCAGGAGACTTTACCAGTGATGAGCTTATCTATAAACCGAGAAACAGGAGGACGAACAAGATTTACGGCTTCAGTCCTGTCGAACAGATTGTCATGACTATCAATATCGCGTTACGCAGGCAGTTGAGTCAGCTTCAGTATTACACGGAGGGCAGTACGCCAGACTCCATTTTCACTTTGCCGCCGGATTGGGACATCAAGCAGATTGATAAGTTCCAGACATGGTGGAATGAGACTCTTTCAGGCAACTCTGCGAACAGGCGGAAAGCAAAGTTCATTCCCGGTGGAGTGCAGTCAATCAACACCAAAGAGGGATTGCTGAAAGATGAGTACGATGAATGGCTGTCAAGGATCATCACGTATGCCTTCAGTGTTCCAAACCAGCAGTTTATCAAGCAGATGAACCGTGCTACTGCCGGAACAGCGCAAGATCAGGCAGTAAGCGAAGGGTTGACTCCTATTCTTGGATGGGTTTCGTCACTGGTTGAGTATGTCATCATCAAGTATTTCGGGTACAATGATTTGATGCTGAAGTGGGTTGATAGCCGTGATCCAGACCTTGCACAAGAGGCAACCATAAAGCTGCAGACAGCTCAGGCAGACCAGATCGACATTGCTTCTGGAGTGCTTGACGCTGATGAGGCGCGGATTGCAAGAGGCCTCCCACCTCTCACCCCGGCACAGAAAGAAGAACGCAAGCCAGCCCCACCATCGCCTCCACCAGCTCCTGTTGATGGAAATGGGAATCCAGTGCCGGATGATCCGAAGTCACCAGATGCAACAACAGAGGAGCCAACGGCCAACCTCGAAAAAAAAAAGCTCACTCCATCCCACCGCTTAAGCGTGACCGGCCCGAAATACTGAAACTGCAGGTTGAGCTTGAAGAATTGGTCGCAGGCTACCTGACGAAGAAGAGCAAAGGGATCATTAAACAGACTGTGAAACTGTATTCGGCAGTGAACAAGGCCGATGATTCCTATGAAAGAGCAGATAAGATTCTCTCAGAAATAGATATTGACTTTTCCGATCTGGTACCTGAACTGAATGAAGCTCTTGCTGTTATAGCAAAAGAAGGAGTCAAGGCAGGTGCAGCTCAAATAAAACTGACAGACGCAAACGTAATAACCCTCGCCAATGAACGTGCCGAGGAATGGGCTGCAGACAGGGCAGCTGAACTGGTAGGGATGAAGTGGATCGATGGTGAGCTGGTGACGAATCCAGATGCGGAATGGAGTATCAGTGAGTCAACGCGCGACATGATCCGGTGCGATGTAAGTAACGCAATGACAGACGGGTGGAGTAACCAGAAGCTAAGAAACGAGCTAGTAGATAATCAAGGGTTCTCGAAAGATAGGGCGATGATGATAGCCAGGACAGAAACCGCTTTTGCAGATGTTCAGGGTAATCTTGCAGCATACACCGAAGCGAAAGACACGAGCCTCGATGTCAAGGTGCAATGGCTGACGGCAGGGGATGATCTCGTTAGCGAAGAATGCGAAATGAACGATCAGGAAATCAGAGAGATCGGTGACGAGTTTCCGAGCGGTGCTACTGAACCGCCTCAGCATCCAAACTGCAGGTGTGTGCTGGCTCCTGTGGTTGTGGATATTTCAGAACAACAGTAGATATTTGTAGCTTAAATCTTTGAGGGATAAATTCCCCGCTAATTGCGGTAGAGAATATTCATTTTCAAAAAAGGCAAGTTAAGCAAGGAATAATCAAAGTGGATTTATCATGCATTAAAGCTCTCATCTGAATATTCTGGGGAAAGTGTACCACTGATTCTGGAGGAAAGTGTACCACCCAATTCAGGATGGATTTGATAAAGAAAACATACAGAAAAAACTCAGGATTTCTTTCTTCTCAGCGTCTCTCCTTCAAGCTCAATGCGATGCGCATTTGCAGTCAGTCGATCCAGAAGAGCATCAGCCAGAGTCGGATCATTTATTACGTCATACCATTTTGAGACCGGCAACTGAGAGGTGACGATGATTGCCTGTTTGCCATACCGATCTTCAAGGATCTGCAAGAGTGCAATACGCGTGGTGGCGTCAAGCGGCTGAAGGCCGAAGTCGTCGAGAATGACCAGCCGCGTTCGTTCAATCTGATCGAGCAGCTTGACAAAGGTGCCATCCAGTTTTGACTGGAGAATTTGTTCAATGAAGCGATTAAAGCCGAAGTAAAGGGTTCGGTATCCCAGTGAACAGGCCTGCCGGGCAAGTGCGCATGCCAGATAGCTTTTCCCGCATCCGGTGTAGCCGGTAATCAGAACGTTTTCGGCCCTGTCAATAAAACCGCCATCGGCAAGACTCATAAGCTGCTCGCGGGTAAGGTTGCGCTTGGCATTGCAGTGAACCTGTTCAAGATGTGCCGGATAGCGCAGCTTGCTGTGTTGCAGATACCGTTTGGTTGTCTGTTCCTTTCGGTAGTGGCATTCCGATTCGACCAGTTGGGCAATCAGTGATTCGCCGCCTAACTGATCGTGAACAGGAAGAGATCGGGCCGCTTCATAGGCTTTGGCCATCCCGTGAAGTTTCAGTGAGCGGAGTTGATCGAGCGTTAATTGCGTGTTCATTGGTACTGTGGTTAAAGATTAAGAATAGGCTTCTTTGCCTCTGATATTGTCATGAGTAGGAAGTCGCAGCATCTTGTCCTGCTCAAAGACAGGAAGCTTGTCGCGATTGTTTTCAAGAATATTTTTCAACATCCGGTAGCCAACCGTCGGATGCGGCAAGGCAATCCCGCAGGCAGTTTCCAGTCGGTCAGCGCCATAACGCTCTTTCAGCCGCAGGACTCCCAGGCAGGCATCATAGGTTTGTTCGATAAACGATCGTGAGGCGAGCATGCGCTGAATAACAGACTCGGTATGGGTTCCGATAGCAGCAGCTTTCCAGATAAAGTCATCGGGTGTCCATCCCTGATGAAGCCGATAGCGTCGGTGCGATTCCGGCATGTGTTCCGGCTTGGTCGTATAACCGTTACGCAGGAGGGTTCGCTGATGAATCGCAATCCGCTGGAAGTCCAGGAAGACTTCAACAACCGATTCATCATAGATCAGCTTAACCCGCTTGCCAATATACTGATACGGTACACTGTACTGGTGCCAGTCTTCGCCAAGAATAACGTGATAGCTCTTCTTGACCGTTGCCATGGCGGAATGTTTCAGCTGGAATGCCGGCTCTGGCAATGCCTGTAACATTACCTTTTCTTCTTCTTCAAACCGCTGTCGGCGACTCAGTCCATACTGCGACATCTGTCGGTCATTAAACTCTTCGAGTAACTGATGTGTCCGAAACTTAAGAACAGACAGACTGGTCGCAGTCTCGTTACGCTGCCGGGCATAGATCCGTTGATAGGAGAGGTGCACTGTTTTTTCAACGGAGGGTTTATCTTTGGGACGGGCAGGCCTAGTAGCCTTCATGGTAGTGTGATAATGAAGTGCCCATTGTTCGATAAGCTCTGTGAACACGGGCTCATAGCGGCAACTTCTTGCCACCACCTGAGCCATGTTATCGCTCAGAATAATTTTTGGGATCCCTCCAAAGTACTCAAGGGCACGGTTCAGGGCAGGGATAAGATGCTCCTGGCGGCTTGACGCCAGAGGCTCGACATAACTCATGCTGCTGAACGGAAAAGTACAGACCAGCACTGGGCAACTCACCCATTCATTGCTCTCTTGATCAAAATATTGGAGCGGTTTACCGGCAAAATCAATCTCAAGACGTTCACCCGGTGCATGAGACTGTGGCATCGTTGCCTGAGGCTGGGCTGCAAGATAGTGTTTGAGATGAAAACTGAATTGAGCATAGCGGTACCCGTCCGGTTGTTCCTTCAGGTACTCTTCCCACAAGAGTTGTTTGGTTACCCCGAGCAATTGAAGTTGCTGGCCATAATACTGAAGCCTTGGCTCTAATTGCTGAAAACGATTGTCGGTCGTTTTGCTGGATCGTGGCGAATAAACCACTGAGCTCAGCTCAGCGTCAGGTAGTGCTGCCAGTTCTGCATAACTATTGCCGGATTGCTGAAAACGGACAAGATATGCCTTGATGGTGTTGCGATGAACCTTGCACTTTCGATGAATCATGCGCACAGAGCGCCCATCGGACAGGAGTTGTAAAATACGGCGAATCTGTAACATGCTTAATGGATTGTTTGCCATTTGGTCTCCGGTTATTTACCGAAAGTACCTCAGGCAATGTTACAAATCCGTCCTTCTTGGGTGGTACACTTTAGTCCAGAACAGGTGGTACACATTGCTCCAGATTTACTGGTACACTTTAGTCCAGAATACCTGGTACACTTTACTGCAGATTATTCAGTCGTTATTATCAGACCTACCGAACAAAGAGACCAAGAGGGATGGACGAGTGCTCAGATCACTGTGCAAAGTGATTCAATGGGTGACTTTGACCCTTTTCTAACAGGCATTGAGCAATCCCTATGGAATAAACGGGCTGCAACAGCCGCAGCATTTGCTGCACTTTTTCAAGCTATTGGTCTACTTATTCCGGAACCTTCTTAACTCTCTATAGATTGTATCGTTCCAAGCTTTGCTTTGTAAAAGTATCGATGAAAAATGAACTCATCCCAAGTAGCTCTGCTGCGAGGTAGTCGATTAACTCCACAATCTTAGATAAAAATTTATGCACAAAGGCATTAACGAGTCTCGTTCATCGATTTCTAAGCTTGTGTGGGTAGCGATACAAGAAATATTGCAAAGCAATGTTAACAATGAGTTCAAACGGGCTATTATCCGTGAGTCGACTGAGATCAAGGAGGGTAGTTTTGGTCCAGTATTTCCATTAATACCTAAAATTAGATATATCTTGTTATATAATAAATGGTTAGCGTTTTTGTTGAGGTAGCAAAGGAACAGCGGTGGAACAGTTTTGACAAAGTCCTTCTTTTTTCAATTGCTGGG
>Ga0209697_10000319_pt1 | contig 77842 bp, 65 predicted proteins | sample AliMusrvi5mmetaG_FD_184115 | JGI IMG/M metagenome (GOLD analysis project Ga0209697, IMG submission 184115) | Freshwater lake bacterial and archeal communities from Alinen Mustajarvi, Finland, to study Microbial Dark Matter (Phase II) - Alinen... | ecosystem: Environmental > Aquatic > Freshwater...
GCGCTGTGTGCGGGGTGGTGGCGGACGTGTGCTCCGGATGGGTGTCGTGCAGGGCATACCACGTTGCGGACGCGGCTAGCACTGCTGTGGTCAGAATAATGAGGAAGGTCTTCATGGGAATCAGCGGGTGGGGACGAGGGATTGGAGTTCTTCGAGGGCGGCCAGTTGCATGGCGATGAAGCGGCGTTGTTCCAGGCGGATAGAAAAAAGCATGCGGCGGGAATCCAGCATGTCGGTCAGCGGTGCCTTGGAGCTGATCCATGCGGCCTCAATACTGCGGGAAGTTTGCTCCGCCTTGTCCCGGACTTCTCCGGAATATGCACGGGCCTGGGCGGCGGCATTGGCGGCTTCCGTGGCGGAGGAAAGCACCAGGGAGGCTATTTCGTGGTGCATGCTTTCCACATCGCTTTTAGCGGCTATCTCACGGTTTTTGGCCGCAGCGATTTTCGCCTGATAGGAAGTGTCATTGAACCATGGCAGGCTCATTTTCAAACCCACAGTGGCATTTCGGAAATCCCCGCTGCCCGAGTAGAGGTTGGTGCCTATGCCTACCGAGAATTCCGGCTGACGCTCGCGGTCGGCCATGGTGACTTCCGCCTTGGCGGCACTGGCCATCTCATTCATCGCACGGACCTTGGGATTGACGTGGGGAATGCGGACGATTTCCGTGATGGCTATGGGCACCGGCGGTGGAGTGGCGGGCAGTTTCATTTCCGGCCACGGCGAGTCTAGCGAGTGGCCGAGCAATAGATTCAGCATGCGGGCGTAGCCTTCGCGGTCACGGCGTGTGGCATCGAGCATCTGCTGGTCCTTTGCCAGTTCGGTTTCCAAGCGCAGCGCGTCCATGCTGGAACCCATGGGATCGGCGGCCTTTTGTTTGGCATTTTCTATCATTTCGGCCAGCCAGGTGATCTGCGTTTGTTGTAGCGAGATCGATTCATCGGCGAGTGCGAGTTCGATGGCGCTGCGGGCGGCCTCCGCGCCGGCTGCGAGCGCGGCGCTGCGGAAATTTTCCAGTTCCGCCCGGTGCACGGCTTCCGCCCGGCATTGCTGCGCCTCGAACATCCCGCGCTTTGGCAGTGCTTGCTCTACACTGAGAACGACGTCGCCGAGGTCCTTGCGCATCGCGCGGTCCGCGGCCATGAAGCCTACGCCTACCATGGGGTCGTTCCACAGGCGCACGGATCTAACATCCTGCGCGGCGGCGGCAGCGCGGGCTTTTCCGGCTGCGGCGGCTGGGTGAGCGTGTGCGCCCTCTGTCCTCAGGCGGGAGAGATAATCATCAGTTAGAATTTGTGTTTCGCCAGCATGGAGCAGGCTTCCGGCCACAGTGAGGCCGGCAAGAAAAGTTTGAATGGGGAACATGAGTCATGAGAGTCGGAGTTTGGGAACGGGGTTCCGGGAGCCCGCACGGCCGCAGGAAAAATCATGCGGTGTAGATGTGTGGGTACAATACGCCTGTATAGGCGCCGACTCAGATGACAAAACTGCAGAACGCCACGGACAGGCGGACGCCGGGATAAGCATCCGGCTGGGCCACCAGTGGGCAGGCCGCAGCAATGGTGGAGGGCTGGGGCTCAGCCCACGCATCCAGGGAAATGAGGGTATCGGAGGCTCTGGCGAGCGGAACTTTCAGAGTGCTTCCGGCATCAGGCACCACGGGAGCGGGCTTCTGATGTGACTCACTGTTCACTGCGCAATGGCAGGATTTCTCGGCCTTGCAGCACGAGCAGGATTGCTCGACAGCAGTTTGGCAAGGCGCGGCCATGAGCGCAGCCGGAAGCACTTGGGCCAACTGGAAAACCAGCCCAAGGAGCAGTGCGCTTGCTGCTTTCACGTTCATTGCGTGGGTATGATAGTCCAAACCGCAGTTTATTCCAACCATTTTCTGACTATCACCCTAGACGAGGGAGATCGGCCATGAGGAAGGAGGGGGCCAAATGAGCTGCCAAGTCATGAGCCTGCCTCAAGCCCTGAGCGAAGTCGATGGGTTGTATAATCTCTTTGACGGGCCAAAGGCCCAACTCATACCAGCCCTGGGCAACGCCCAGAGAATAGGGTGAAAGATTAATTCTACCCCAAGGGGGTTGCGTAACATAGCGAAGGGTTGCCGAGAATCGGCTACCCTGGATGAAAGGGCGGCCTAATCCCAGACATAGCGTTCTTCGAACACTACCCCAACCCGCTATTGCAATGAATGGTTTTACCCTCCTTTGTCCTTGTCAGGCTCTTCTCGTCGTTCTAATGGGTAGACGTGACTGCGCGACGCAGAGAAGCGCCCTTCCGGGTGCGGCTTGTCCTGGAACACGAGCGGGTTCGTGAACTGGTGCAAATCGAACGCGCTCGTGTATAAAACTGTTGGGTAAAATAAATGGACACCATTGCTACAGCCCACTTGTTTCGCCAAGGTTATTCCAAGGGAGGCATAACTAAGCAGGAACGTCACTCTGTCGACTTTGTGATCAATGGGAATTCACTGTTTACTGCCACACACGCGGATAAAAAAGACATGTGCGGGCGCTTCTCAGCCGAAACAAAGAATTGGAACCAAGAAAGCGCAAGGGCCTTTCTTCTGGAAGGAGATCCTGATGAAGGTCTGGATAATCAAAGATTCATGGTCTTTGTCTGTTCAGAATGTGGCGATCTAGGCTGCGGAGCCATCACATGTGAAATCAGCCGAGATGGTGATAGCGTCATCTGGCAACACTTCGCCTACGAGAACGGCTATGACCCAAAGATGACAGATCTCGACTCCTATTCGCACATCGGTCCATTCTGCTTCCACGAGGACGAATATCGACGAGTGATCAATGAAGCCCAAAATACCGAACTTAGTCGTGGAGCCAATGCGCTACCGCGCGCCGATCACGACTGACTTTCGGCAGAAATAATGAAAGACGGCGACGAAATCAGAATCCGCTTAGTCTCTGGACCGTCAAAGGCCTGGCTGAGTCTTCACGGTTCCATCCTGTCCTACCGCGAGAAGTATTGGAGCCGGGAATCGATAATCGACATTCCCATTGAACTCGTGACCTTCACCGAGAAGAAGCAGTTCAAGGGTTCACGGCTGATCGTTGCTCTATTGTCGCTTCCCTTCTTGCTCGGAATCGGTGGTGCTGTCATCGGACTGTGGTATCTATTCGCAGGTGCCCCATCCGAAACTGTCGTGCCAATCTGCGTGGGCACAGGTGCCATTACCGGTTTCCTCATATTCCTGTTCTTATTGGTCCGCTTCTTCATCCGACAGAAGACGATCACGATTCACGTTGCCCCCGCAGACATGACTATAACCTTCTGGGCAGACAAGAAACGGAATATCAAGCTCCAGGAGATCATTGCTGAGATCAGCCACCGTAAAAAAATGGTTCAGGACACGATGGCCTATCCGATGCGGTTTGCTGTGGGCGATACGATCCATCAACCGTGGAAACGGACTGTTATCTTGACCCTTCTATGCATTATTCCAGCGCTTATCACGGAGATTCCGCGCTTGCTGCTAGCGGGTCTTATCCCGATCTGCATGCATGCCTACTCATCCCTCATGGGCGTGAAGGAACCACGAGAGTTCAGGAGGTCCGTCCGGCATTTCCTGAAGCGCGAATGGGGACAGGCACAAGACCTTGTCGATGGCCTTATCCGTAGATCCCCCGACTATCTTCCGGCTAGATTGTTCTTGATCGAGTTAAAGATGAGACTCGGAGACTTCGACGGAGCCGCAGCATCTCTTGCGGAGATTCAAAGCGATCTCGACACAGAGATAGTTCAATCGATTCAACAAGACATTGTGCTCCGCCGCAGAATTGCAGCCCGAAAGAAAGTGAGCATCCAACCATCGGCTGCTGCGGGCGGCACAAACGCCGCCGCTGAGCCATAATCTTCGATATGAAACCCGCTATCGCAATGAAAGGTTTAACCCTCCTTTGTCCTTGCCAGACTGTCATCCTCGCCCTAATTGGTAGACGTGACTGAGCGACACAAAGAAGCGCCCTTCCAGGTGCGGATTGTTCTGGACCACGAGCGGGTTCGTGAACTGGTGCAAATCGAACGCGCTCGTGTATAAAACCGTTCGGCAAAACAACACATCACTCGCCATGAAGACACGACTCATTCAGTGCTTGCTTGCGACGTTCGCACTCTCACTGGTGTTCGCGTCTGACACGCCTACCAAGCCAGAAGAACTGAAAGTATCCGTTCTAAGATACTCTGCTGAGCGTCGAGCTGTTGTAGTTCGCTTCGAGAACCATTCTCGCAAACCACTGAGACTCCTGCGACCGATTGATGGCTCCGAGTGGGGATGGCGCATGCCGATTTATGACGTCTCCATTACCGACTCAACTGGGAAGGTCATTCCACTTGAGAGTCGTTGTGGCAATACGGGCTTATACTCGGACATGACATGGCCCGACGACTACAGAGTTCAGATTCTACCGGGTGATGCATACGAGATGTCGGTAATGGTTGCTAGAGAGTTGCCATTGGCCGGTATTTACTCGTTCCAGTTCCGCTACACCTACGAACCCGCCACCAAGACCACCAAGCAAGACTCTAGCATCAAGTATCCTGACGACTTATGGGTCGGCTCAGCCACATCGGCACCGTTGGACATCGATATCCCGAATCAAAAGATTGCACCTGCTGAAAAAGCTCCGGTTGTATCCACCACCCCTCTGACACCACTTGAGGTATGGGCAGCCATGAAAGAGCGTGTGAAAGCTGGCGATTTTAATGAAGCATCGTCTTTTTTTGTGGCTAAAAGGCGCGAGGCATATCGTGAAATGTTTAAGAAAATGGGTAAGGTTCAGGCGTATCAAATGGTTTCCGGTTTCACTGAATATAAAGTCTGGATGCTGAATGAGGAAATCGCTGGATATACCGCTAAATGTAAGACTGATGATGCAGAATCACCCGGATTTCCTTTGAATTTCGAGAAGGAAAATGGGGTATGGAAAATCCTAGAGTTTTAATTGAAAAAATGCAGCCGAACAAGCCATGGCATGCAGCCCGCCACCACTTCAAAATTTCACATCAGCACCAGCCCAATGGCCGGGTGCATGCATTTGAACGTCCGGCAAACACGAAACCCGCTATCGCAAAGATAGGTTTTACCCTCCTTTGTCCTTGCCAGGCCCTCCTCAACGTTCTAATTGGTAGACGTGACTGAGCGATGCAGAGAAGCGCCCTTCTGGGTGCGGCTTGTCCTGGAACACGGGCGGGTTCGTGATCTGGTGCAAATTGTACGTGCTCGTGAATGAAACTATTCGCCTGGAAAATGAAAATCATCGCGTTAGCATTATTTGCAATTGCAGTCACCCTGGTCTTCGGGGCCGATACAATTGGCAAGCAATATGACCTATCCAAAGTTGTCTCGCGTGTCGCCGTCGAGGAGCGCTACGGCGAGAAGGATGGGGACGTGCAGTGGGACATGCAGTATTTCGAGCCCCTGAAGACCAAATTCTCAGCACCTGATGAGGTGTCGAAACTGTGCAAGGCGATTGAGGGATCTGAAGCTGTTAAGGCAGGGCAAGGGCCTTTTATCGGCCATCTTTGCCATTTTGTGCTGGTCGATAACCATGAGAGAATCTTAGGAATGGTCTCCATACTCAACTACAATTGTCTCTGCGACATTAGCGGCGCTCATAGAGACGCAGAAGGAAGGATCGTCGCCGACTACGGGAAGAAGGCATTCGGCTTCACGTCCCGGGAGGTGGTGCGCTCATTCTATGAGCGCCTCAAGAAGAAAGATTCGGGCTACATGAAGAAGTTGGATGCCGTTTACGCCGACACGGGCAAGACCGCCGAGGGGCTTCTCTTCGGAAACGCAAACGGCGAGTAAGACGGTGGTGGACACCTTCTCATATACTTTGCACGACCGTCAGCGCAGCGATGTTCGCTTTCAGCACGAGTTGGAGTTGCTTGACCGTGAGGTTCGAGCCAGTATGTTTTCACCAGAGCTTGGAGTGACGGCATGACGACAAAGGCGGCTAACAAGAAACCTACCGAATGCCCAATAAGCCCCACAACCACCAATCCACTCACAAGCCCACAGCCGGTTATCGGTGGCTTAGACTTTCTCCATAAACAATGATCAAATCACAACCATGGTTTACAGTGCGTTGCCTCTTCAGCCATCCCACCAGAGCAACAGACGGTGATGGGAATCTTTATGAGGAGCGTGTCACACTTTGGAAATGCGGCAGTTGGGACGAGGCATATCGCTTGGCCCGTCTCGAAGCCGAGAATTACGCAAAAGAGGCAAATGCGCTCTTGATCGGTACAACGGATGCATTCCATCTATTTGATGCTGAGTGCGGGCACGGTACCGAAGTCTGGTCGATAATGAGAGGGAGTCATTTCGATTCGAAGACTTACACCGATACTTTTTGCACAACTAACAGATACCGGTTGCATGACTACACTGGCCCCGAATAATAATACTTGGAGAACAAATCGCAGCTGTCGACCGGCATTCAGTACCACAAACTCGAACGAACAACGATCCCACCCGCGCCGGAGGCAGGCCGAGCGTGAAGGCGCAGGGCTCCCCTATCGTCCTATTCTTCCCTTTCGTGAAATTTCGTGCCTTTCGTGGGTAAAAAATCTTCACATCCAGTTTCGACAAGAAATTCTGAACTATAGTATTACGTTCATTTCTCCTGTTTCACCGGATTTGGCAGTGACGTATAAAAGGTATCAGCCCAATGTTGCAGGAAGAACTTTTTCTCCTGGGTGAGGAAATCGGGCGAGGTTCCGAGGATGGGGCGCAGGGATGTGGTCATCTGCAGGGTGACCAACAGAAACACACAACTCCAGAGGATGAACGGGCCTTTTTGACTCCCACCGGTAGAGATGATTACCGCTTTGAGAAAACGCAATGCGAACATCACGGCGATGAGCCATGAGCCGACTGCCAGTGTGCCCATGAAACCGAAGGAGTCGGTGGATTCCGCAAAGATCCAGACCGCCGGGGCAAAAGCTAGTAACAAAAGACCTGCCAGAGCGAGCGCCCCTGCCAAGCATGCGGAGAGCTGGGAGATGGAGAGGCGCGCACCACTCAGAGTGGAGAAGATATACAGGCTGGGGAAACAAATCACACCGGAGAACAACAGCCCGGTGGTGATTTTAGCGGGTGCTGTCCAGAGCTGTTCGTGTTTGGCAAAACAGCCGAGCACAACCCCGAACAGCAGATACGAAATGATAGCCATGCCGGCAAAGCGCGTGATCGCGCCGTGGTTTCCATCCGCCAAACGGGCGACCAGCGCGTGTGGGCGGCGCAGCAGTGCCTCAAACAGAGATTTCAGGTCCGGGTTCTCCGGAAGGGGAGCTTCCATGGGCTGTGCTTGGACGGGCTGTGCTTGGACGGGCTGTGCTTGGACGGGCTGTGCTTGGACGGGCGGGGGTGAGGCGCTTATTGGTAGGTGAGGCGGCACAGGTTGCGGGGTGGGTCGTGGGGCAGGATTATCTATCTGATTCATGGTGTTGGTGTGGTTGGGTGTTGGGATTGGATGGCTCTGGCGATGGGAATGGCGAGAACGAGCAGGATCAGCGCGAGCGCGGGGATGCTATAAACGCCAGCGATGACATTGATGGCGTCCCAGACTGACTGATAGAAGTTCCCGCGCATGGGGTCTTCCCGGATGAACTCAACCTTGAGCCCGGGAGTGCCGAAAAACGGGCGGAGTATCCACGAGAACTGGGCACCGAGGAACCCATTGCCGCCCAGCCATGCCAGAAGTGTGGTGGTGGCTGCCGTGCGGGTGGGCGATCTTGCCGCGAGCAACCTGTGGAGGTGGATATTGGCCGCGATGCCTGCGAATCCTATTAGAAATGTGTGCGTTACCAGATAGGCGGCGTGGGCACCTGCGGCATGGGGAGAATCTGGAGGAGGCGCGTTCCACGCGAGCAGCATGGTGACCGGTGCCAGTGAACCCAGAATCACTCCGGCCAAGGCGAAGGAGGTCAGCAGTGCGAATAGGGACTGGCGGAAGCCGAGACCGGTCCCGAGCAGCATGCCAAGCATGCCGTTGAGCATGCCATTGCAAATCAGGGTGAGGCAGACCAGCAGCGGCAGCTTCACCGCTACATAGCAGCCCAGCCACAGATCCCGCCAGTAACCGACGGTGAACCCATACAAGGCCATACCTGCGATTGCTGTTAGGTTCAGCCACAACACCCGGCGGGTGCTTGGGGCGTCTAGCCAGCCACACTCGGGTTGGATCAATTGGCGCAGGTTCATGGGCGTGAGCTTCACGCACGTTTGTGAACCCCGTGTGAGGACTGTGTGATAAATTCGTGAATCCGGCGGAATTGAGACTATCCTTGCATGAACCCGAGTAAGTCATTTGTAAGACTTTAACAGTCAATGGGCGTCCTTCCGTTAAAAAGTGCAGTTTTACCACTGAAACACTGAGCACCGCTGAGAGAACTGATTTAGAATGAGTTACAACGACGTAAGTGTTCACCCATCAGGTGATTGATCATAATTTTATTATGTATTGAATTCTTTCAGTGAAATCAGTGCAAAATCAGTGAAATCAGTGGTAAATAAAGCCGCATTACCTGAGACCGTTTTCCCTTTTAGGATGAAATTGCCGATCAAAGCATCACTGTGCAGGCGTATTCTATTTTCACGGCTCCCGATGTTTCGCGCAAATCCCACTCCACATCTACGGCAGTCCGGCATCGGCCGGGCAGGTGGCGGGCGTTTGGGGCGGTTTTTCTTCCTGTCCATGGCGGCAGGGATGATTCTAACGGGATGCGGCCGGAAACAGACCACGGCAGGGCCGGGGGTGACTGTGAGTTGGCACACGCATGACTGGCCGATGACCCGGGGCGGCGGGTCGCTACAGGGGAGGGTGCATGACAGGGTGCCGCACAAGGTAGCGATTGCTTGGACCTTTGCGGTGAAAGGAGCGATCACTTCCGAGGCGGCAATCGCGGACGGGGTGGCAGTTTTTGGCGATGATCAGGGATGGGTGCATGCGGTGGATCTATCTGGCAAGAAAGAACTCTGGCGGGTGGAAACCAAGGACAACGTGGAGGCGACTCCGGCCATTGCTTCGGGCCGGGTGTTCGTGGGATCCAACGATGATTTTTTCCGCGCGCTGGATTTCAAGACCGGCAGGGAGTTATGGCAGGTCAAGGGGGAGGAGAAATTTCCCACCGGTGCGGTGGTGATAGCCAGTCCGGACGGCAAGGAGGAGTGGGTACTAGTGAACGGCTATGACGGGGTGACGCGTTGTTTGAGAACCAGGGATGGCTCGGAAGTTTGGAAGCACGAGACGACGGATTATATCAACGGAACGCCGGTGATCCTGGACAACGGCACGGTGGCCTTCGGCGGGTGTGACGCGGTGATTCACGTGATAGGCCTCAAGGACGGGGTGGAGCTGCACCAGCAGAAGACCTCCGCGCAGGTGATCCGCTCGCTGGCGGCATGGGAGGGCACGGTTTATGCGGTGGATTATGCCAATGAGTTGCTGGCCACCGGAACCTCGGACGACAAATCGGTGTGGGTCTATGACAATGGCGACAATCAATTTCTAACATCACCCGCAGTGGATGAGAAGCGCGTTTATGTGGGTTCGCGCGACAAGCACCTCCACGCGGTGGACCGCCTGACCGGAAAGCCGCTATGGAAATTTCGTACTGGTGGTCGGGTGGAGAGTTCCCCGCTGGTGTTTGATGACGCGGTGGTGTTTGGTTCTGGGGACGGGAGGCTGTATGCGGTTAGCAAGGAGGACGGGCAAGAAATCTGGCGCTTGGACCTGGGCGAGGGCCTTCCCAACGCAGCGGCTTTCGCCGACGGAAGGATAGTCATAGGCGGGGTGGACGGGACCTTGTTTGTCATCAGGGAGGAGGAAGGGAAATGAGTTCCGCGCTGCACATCGTTATTCTAACGCCCGGAACCGGAGGTTGGTACTGCGGGGCCTGCATGCGGGACAATGCGCTGGCCAAATCCCTGCATGCTGCAGGTCACCGTGCGTCCCTGCTGCCGATGTATCTGCCGCTCACGCTGGACGAGGAGGAGTTGGAAACCCCGCGCGCCGCATCGGTTTTCTTTGGGGGCATCAATATCTGGCTCCAACAGAAATTCTCATTTTTCCGACACACTCCCTCATGGTTTGATCGCATGTTAGACAGCCCGTGGATGCTGCGTGGTGCGGCCAAGTTCAGCCACATGACCAGCGCTCACGATCATGGCGAACTGACCCTGGCCATGCTGCGACTTGAGGAAAGCCGCCTGGGCAAGGAGTTGAAAAAACTCCGTATGTGGCTGGTCCGGGAGGCTCCGGATGTCCTGGTGTTGTCCACCGCGCTGCAGGCGGGCATGATTCGCGAACTCAAGCGGCATCTGCGCGCGAAAATCATTTGTTGTTTCCAGGGCGAGGATTCGTTCCTCGATGGTCTGCCGGAACCCTGGCGCGGCGAGTGCTGGCGTGAACTGGCGCTGCGGGTGCGAGAGGCGGATGCGCTGGTATCCCCCAGCGCTTTCTATGCGGATCTGATGAGACAACGGCTGGGTCCGGAAAACCTAACAATCCAGGTGATCCCCAACGGTGTTGATACAAACGTCTATGCTCCTGATGGATTGAAACCCGGTCCGCCGGTGATTGGCTACTTGGCGCGAATGTCGCACCAGAAGGGATTGGACATTATGGTGGAGGCCTTCGTTCACCTGCGTACGGTGCTGGGGCATTCGTCCGCCCAGCTTCATTTGGCCGGAGCCGCGACTGAGGAAAACGAGCCACTGATCACGGAGCTCAAACAAAGGCTGGCCACGGCTGGCCTTGCGGGGGATGTCACATGGAGTCCTAACATTACTCGGGCGGAAAAAACGGCCCTGCTTGGCGGCTTGACCTTGTTCTCAGTGCCTGCGGTCTATCCTGAAGCTTTTGGGTTGTATCTGATCGAGGCCATGGCTGCCGGCATTCCAGTGGTGCAGCCGTCATCCGCATCATTTCCTGAAATCCTGGGAAAGGCAGGTGCCGGGGTGCTGGTCCCGCCGGGTGACCCTGTGGCGCTTGCTCAGGCATGGCACCGCCTGTTGGGGCAGCCTGACGAACTCCGGCGCATGAGGGAAACAAGCCGCCGTGCAGCGGTGGAGTTCTATGACGTGGCTGTCATGCGCGCTGGGTTTGTCGCGCTGGCAGGTGATATTTTGAGAGTCGCCGATTGACAGTCGCTGTTTCCCAGAGAACCAATCACCTTTTCCTTCCATGTCATTCATCGTCATCGACCACCAGCGCATCGAAGCTGAACCCGGGGAAACCATTCTTCAGGTCGCACGTCGTGCGGGAATCGAGATTCCGACATTGTGTCATCTCGAAGGGGGCGCTGGTGGAGGCTCGTGCATGGTTTGCGCTGTGAAACTCAAGCACAATGGCCAGTTCATCCCAGCCTGCGCATCGCGCGCTGTGGATGGTATGGAAATCGAAAACGACACGTCGGAGGTGCGTGACACACGCCGCATGGCGCTGGAGTTATTGTTCAGTGATCACCTCGGGGATTGTCTCTCACCTTGCGAGCGGATCTGCCCTGCGCATCTTGGAATACCCGCAGTGCTCGCTCACATGCGGGCGGGAGAATTGGGCATGGCTGCATCTACTGCTAGAATGGATCTGGCGCTCGCGGGCATCCTCTGCCGGATTTGCCACCGCCCGTGCGAACATGGCTGCCGTCGTGGTGCGCACGATGAAGCGGTGGCCATCGCCGATCTGGTAGTGCATGCGATTGATAGGGAACTGGCAGCAGGCGGTGCGCGGTGGGTCACTCCAGTACAGGGACGGGAGGAAAACATTGCCATCATCGGTTCCGGCTTCACCGGCCTCAGTGCTGCCTGGTTTCTCAGTCGGCAGGGATACGGCTGCACGGTGATTGATGAAAACCCGGCGCCCGCCTCAACGATACTCACCGCATACCCGGGGCTGCCGCCGGGACTGCTGGAGGTTGAGATTTCATTGTTAGAAAAGGCGGGGGTTGTTTTCCGAACATCCACGCGCATTGCAGGGGAGGCGGATTTAGCGAACCTGACTGAAGTGTTCGATGCAGTGCTGCTAGCCACCGGCACTGCGACTCACGGGCAAGCCGCCGCTCTGGGCTTGGCGGCAGATGGCCACAAGATCCAGGCAGACCTTCACACCATGATGACCTCCCACACGGGCGTGTTTATCGCGGGCCGTGCAGTGCGGGGTAAGGCCCAGCCGGTCATATGCGTGGCGGATGGCAAGGCTGCGGCCGTGTGCATCCATCAGTTCCTGACCAATCAACCGGTGCAACGCCCTGCGAAACCGTTCAGCGTTTTCATGGGCAAGGTGGTGGATGATGAAATGCAGGATTTCCTCAAGGATATCAACGGGTCCGGACGCAGCGATTCCAGCTCAATGGCCATCAACATCGATCGTGCCATAGAGGAGTCCAACCGCTGTGCCCGGTGCAACTGTGCCAAAGCGGACGATTGCAAGCTGCGCCAGCTTGCAATCGACTATCAGGTCAATGTGAAACGTTTCAGCAGTGGCAATCGGCTGAGGTTCCAGCGCAACCTCGAGCACCCGCTGGTTTGTTTTGAGCCTGGCAAGTGTATCCGCTGCGGGAATTGCATCAAGGTGGCCGGTGCTTGGCAGGAAGAGTTAGGACTCACCTTCCTAGGGCGCGGTTTTGATGTCCATGTGGGCGTTCCCTTCCATGAATCCATGGAGGAAGGATTGTTGGAGGCGGCTCGCTCCGCCGTTGCCGCGTGTCCCACGGGCGCGCTGACGCTGCGCGAGACAGCGGAGGAGAATGCATGCTAGTGTAGCCATCATGCAGATTGCACATTATCAAAAGGCATTGTGGAAGGCTGATGCGATCAGATTCGATTGATGATTATCGACTGATGATTGTTGATCTATGATGTGACCCCACCGGCGCATGCCATCGTCACTTCAAAAATCAAAAGTCGTCAATCAGCGTGCGGATAAACCACAATCTGCATACCGGACCACACTAGTCAGTCTTCCCCGGGCTTGTGTCCGGTTGGTTGCCAGCCATCGACTGATAGATCAGGCTGCTCTTGCCGAGTTGCTCGTGTGTGCCATCGGCGACGATGCGGCCGTTTTCGAACACGAGAATGCGGTCGGCGATGCTGATGGTGCTGAAACGGTGGGCAATGATGAAGGTGGTCCGCCCTTTCACTAACTCAGTGAGTGCTTGTTGGACCATGGACTCGCTTTCAGAATCCAGTGCACTGGTGGCTTCGTCCAGTATCAGGATGGGAGCGTTGCGCAGGAAGGCGCGCGCGATGGCGATGCGCTGGCGCTGACCGCCGGAGAGTTGGTCGCCGCGCTCGCCGACCTGTGTCTGATAGCCGTCGGCGAGAGTATTGCGGATGAAATCGTCCGCGTGAGCCTTGCGGGCAGCCTCTATCACTTCGGCCTCTGTGGCGTCCAGGCGGCCAATGCGGATGTTTTCCATGATGGTGCCGATGAATAGGGCCGGCATCTGCGGCATTACGGCTATGTGGCTGCGGAGATCGTTTTTCCCAAATTTACGGACATCCGTGCCGTCGATGGTGATGCTCCCGGACTGCGGATCATAGAAACGCGGGATCAGATTGGCTAAGGTGGTTTTCCCCGCGCCACTAGGGCCGACCAAGGCTACGACCTGGCCCATGGCGATTTCCACGTTTATCTGCTGCAATACTGGCTCTTCCTCGTATGCGAACGAGACATTATCAAAGCGGATAGAATGTTGCGGGTTGCGGAAGGGCAGCGGGGCACTGGGGTCCGGCAGGCTGTCCGGTTGGTGCAGGACGAATTCCATCCGATCAAGGGATGCGGCGCCCTGTTGGAAGAGGGAGTGAATATTGCCCAACTTCTTGATAGGATCGTAGGACATATAAAGCGCTGTGGCCAATGTCAGGAATTCGGGCAGGGTAAGACCCGCACGCACGCCGAAGAACAATGCAATAGCGATGCAAACCGCTGCCACCACTTCGATGCTGGGTGAAATGAATTGGCGGTATTTCACCACCTTGAGGTTTAGTTTGAGCATTTCCCGGATGCTATAGCGGAACTGTGCTATCTGGCGGGCTTGCAGATTGTAGGCCCGGATTTCCAGCGGGGACTGCAAGGTTTCCGTTAGTGTGGCTGTGAGATCTCCACCCTGCTTTTGGAGGGCCTGGGCTCGAACCGCCAGCCGTTTTCCCGCCAAACGGATGACAGCCACACAGGCTGGCAGGGAGATCAGCGCGATGATTGCCACGAAAAAGCTGTGATTATGGATCGAATTGTAAACCAGAACGCCGATGGCAAAAATTAATGTGGCAGGCTGCTTGACCATGTCATCTGACGACTGGACCAACACTTGGCGGAGGATCTCGGTATCATTGGTCAGGCGCGCTAACAAATCGCCTGAGCGGTTTTTCTTGAAGAATGAAAGCGGCAGACCTTGCAGCTTTACGAACATATCGACACGGATGGCCTCCAGAACACGCAGACCTGTCAGATTGATAAGGTAGGAGTTTGCGTAACTGGATATGCCCCGTACAAGAAAGACACAAGGAATCCACAGGCACGTGATTAGCAGCAGCCGGTCTGCGGAAATGGCTCCCAGCAGATGGGTTATCCAAATTTGATAGCTATTGGTGACCTCTGATTTCTCATGGAACAGGACGGGGAACACCATCTTGACCATGAGTGGCATTCCCGCTCCGGTGGCTGCCGCGAAGATAATTCCGCAAGCCACGCCGATGATGAAATACCACTTTACGGGACGCAGGTGGCGGTAGTAAGGGAGGAATCGCTTCACGGGAGAGCGGGCAGGTTCAACGTCCGGGGCTTGAGGAGCAAGCCTGAATGCCGCAAACAGGGTTGGATTACGGCACCGCTGCTTTAGCGGGTGGCGGAGTGACGGATTCCTTGGGCTTTTGGCCGTGCAGAGTCCGCCAGGCGTTCATGGAGCGTTGCAGATTGGTGCGGGCGTCCCCCGGAATTCCGTAGTGCTGTAGGCCGATCGGTCCGGTGAAACCGATGTCTTTAAGTTTTGCCAGAAGGTGGGCGATCTCGAAATTGCCGCTGCCCAAGGGTTGGATCAGGTGTCCCCAATCATCGACTCCAGTGTCCGCGCCATTGAGGGTTACCGCGAACAAACGCGGGCGTGCCAGTTCGAGCCGGGCGTCAAGATCCTTGCCGTCCACTTTCAGCCAGTGGCAGAGGTTGAATGTCACGCCGAGATTTGCTTGGTCCACTTGGTTGGCGATTCGCACCGCATCCTCAATGCGTCCGATCCAGAATCCTGCGTGCGGATACAAGGCCACCCGCACTCCGGCAGGCTTGGCTAAGGCTGCGATTTCCCGCAACACCTGAACGGCCTGGGCGTCACCCGCCGGATCAGATGACTTGTAGGTTTTGCTGGTCACTGACAACCAGAGGATGGCCCCGTGGTCGCGCAGTTGTTGGATGGTGTCCGGAATGGTCAGATTCCCTTGGGCGGGCAATCCGCTCTCCAGATCTAGCCGCATGTAGAGTGCGGAGAATTTCACCTGTTGACGGTCTGTGGCTGTGAGCATTTCCCGCAGCGCATCCGGTGTGCTCAATTCCGGCCCTATGCCGTCAAAGCCGATTTCCTTGACCAAGGCCACCTGTGAGTCGGCCGTTTGGTGGGTGGCGTCCTTGGTGCCGGTATCCATCGCGAAAAACGCAGGTTCCGCAGCCACACCGACGGCTGCGGAACAAAGGAATGCTAACAGAAATGTTGTGTGGCGCAGGGTCATGCCTTGAGTCCTTCCAGACTGACTTCGAGTTTCCGGTTTTCCTTGATCAACTGGTCCATGGTGAGCGTGATGTGGCGCGCGGCGGCCTCACGGCCGAGGATGCATGTGAGGCATCCGTCCACTGACCGGCGGACTGTGTCGTTGACGACGTTTCCGGTGCTGACGAGTTCGTGGAAGGTGGCGATGTTGCGTTCCGCGCCTGCCGGATAGAGGTCCTTGACCTCGCCTGCATTGTATTGTTTGGACCCACCTCGCAGAAACGACTTGCCCCAGTAGTTAATCTGGGCGTGGCCGGTCTCGCCGTGAATGATGGCTTCCAGACAACCTGGATAGAGATCCTTGATCGCCTGTCCGAAATGATTATGCACCAGGCCGTTGGCATATTGATAGACCACCGAGCAGACATCGCTGGAGTCGCCGTGCGGATCGGGACGCACGATGCTTGAGAATCCGGAAGCTGCCACGGGGCGTTCACCCACAGCCCATAAGGCGGCATCGATGGCATGAATATCGAAGTTGCCGATGTAGTCGCAGCCCAGTGCCACGTCATGCACCCAGATGAGATTCTGCAGGCGATCTTCGATAGTCGCAGTTTTGGGCGGATCTTCTGACCCGCTGCCCACGCCGAAAGTTTGGATGTGCGTGAGTTTGCCTATCCCACCATCGTGGATACGCTTGATGATTTCGATATTACCGGGCTCGGTGGGTATCTGATAGTCGACGAAGAACACCTGCTTCTTTTCGGTGGCCCGTTTGCCGGCGGCCTCTACTGCTAGGCATCCCGGGACATCCGGGGCGACAGGTTTGGCCATATAGACATGCAGCCCGGCTTCCATAGCCGCGGTGGCGTGTCCAGGCAGGAAATAGGTGGGAGTTTCCAGGGCCACGGCTTCCACGCCGCTTTCGATCAGTTTTTTGTAACCCGAGAGTCCGGAAAACCGGCGGCTTTTATCAACGCCGAGAGCATCACCGCATTTGTCTGCCGCTTCTTGGAAGTAGTCGGCCACTGCATGGATTTCGTAGCCACCGTTTTTCTGGAATAGCCCTGCGATCCAACTGCCGCGGCCACCGCAGCCGATGATCCCGATTTTGATCTTGCGGGTGCTGCCGGGGGTGGGTGCGGTCTGGGCGCTGGCCACCAGAGGCCCAAGCACGGAGGCGGCCGCGAGGCCACCCAGAAATTGTCGGCGGGTATTGCTGTGTTCGTTCATAATTTGCAACAAAACGATGGAATTGCCGGAGTTCTGTCAATCACCATTGAAACGGGGACCACAGACGGCCAAGGGCATGAAGGGGCATTCGTCCCGTCCGCCGGGTCCGTCCTCTCGCTCCCATCTTCTCGTCCCTTCGCACTGAGCCTGTCGGAGGGCATAATTCCCATAAGTCCTATAATTCCCATCCATTCCTCCAAAAACACTGTTAGTCCTCCCATTTGCAACGTGCAAAGGAACGAGCGAGGGGCGTGCCGCAACTCTTATGGATCATGGCATTTTCAGCATCACACCCGGATTAGGAACGGGCAATGCAACGACCCAACAACGAACAAGGAACGGACAAGGAACGACTAACCACACTGATATACTGAAATACTGAGTACAAGAACACACACACACAACAGAGCAGCCACAACCGCAGAACAAGGCCGGAACCGTGATTCAGGCCCTTGTCGCATTTCCGCTCAACGATTATCACCGTGACAAGCCATGTCGATGACGACCGTGGCGGCTAGAATCAGAATGTCGTCCTGACCCTCAGCGATCTCCACCCCATAGGTGTCGGTCAAGGTAAACCATTGTTTCGACACTGAGGCTACAGGACCTTGGGGCAGCCTGAAGATATACTCGTGATCCAGAAAGTCGCCTTCAGCTTCCAGATCATCAGGTCCGGGCACGTCCACCGTAAACCTACAATTGAAAAACGAGAAAAGCTCCTTGGTAACCACCGCCTGGAGTTGGCCGCCTCGATGAATCTCGTAAGTGGGTCCCCATGTGAGCAAGCGCTGCTTGATAAAGGCCAGCTCGTTGCCTGCGAGGTCTTGGAATGAGAGTTGAGCGCCAAAACTGAAAGCCTTGCCATCCACAAAGAATACATCCCTGCCGAGCCCGTCCTTGATGTAGAAATCATCTCCCAAGGAGAGCCATTTTTGTCTCATGAGGTAGCGCATATGTTTTCTCTGGTTAACGTGCGGCTTATAGCCGCAACGGCTCATGCTCCCATCTGCATCCTCCTTTTACAAGCCAAGGTTGCGCCGCCTCTGGGTTTCTCGGGTCGATCCGGTATCTGATTGGTAATATCAGATCAGGGGTGCCTGAGTGGGGAGTTTCCCCACACGGGGCTAGGCGCCACCCTTCAGCCCTGTCAAGGCAGGGATTTTGGGTGAAGGATTTTACGAGTGTTTAGGGTCCTCGCGGATGGACATGCTAGATCGTAAGTGGCTCAATGCGGATTCGCAAATGCCCCCGGTTTGCTTCTTGACGCGTCGTCCGGAATCTGTCAGACAAGAAAAACGAACCGGAAAAACATTTTCCCTCAGAATCTTCACACCCATGAAGCTGCCAAATCTTAATCTTCGGGGACTGAGGCGATTTAGATTAATAGTTTTCCAGCAATCAACAGAAGCACCATGAAAATCAAAAAACACCACAAACTGCCCGCCTATCCAAACGCTGTGCAATTCGCTGCATCTGCGAAAATTCTCGGACTTGCCACGGTGGCAAGCCTAGGTGTGTCATCGGCCTTGGCGGATGAGCCTGCACCTGGCGATCCGAAAGTATCTACTGCGGTCAGCAAGGAGCAGGAGAAACCCATCGTTGTCGGGGGCGAGTGTGACAGCTTTGATAATATTCCGGATTTCATGTTGGAGGAAGGAATTCATGACTACGCATACGAGCAATGTGGATACAAGACGCTGAAGGAGATTGTGAAAATGTTTTACAAGGATGGGATTGTGGATGCCAAACATCGCGGGAAAATCCTGCCCTTTGATACCGATACTTGCTGCGCACTCGTTCTGGCCGCCAATCCTGCGCTCAAACTCGATTCCAGCGGCAAGCTGACACGGGCCAAACCTGATCCGGAAGACCACAGCCCCATAAGCAACGTGCTTATGCCGCGGGTCTATAAAAAGACGAAGGAAATCCACAATGCGGAGGAGGTGGAATACTCGACTCACGACTATCAATATGTCACAAAGTCCGGTGACACCTTAAAGTCCATCGTGGCCTCCTTTTACAAAGGAGGGGCTGCGGGAAAGGCACCCGATTATAAAGACATTCCTTTTGATTCGGATGTGGCCTGCAAATTGGTTGCTGCCGCTAACCCTGCACTCAAGTTGGATTCGTTCGAGAATCCGCTGCCCATTGGCACCAAGTTGCTGCTGCCGAAGGTCTATAAGCACGAGTGCGGTCACTGAGGTAGTGTCCCACAATCTTGGCCATGGATTTCACGCTCTGCCTGACCCACGCGTGCAATATGCGTTGCAGCTATTGTTATGCGGTGGACAAGCGTGCTTCCTCCATGACATGGAAAACCGCGAAGCGTGCAATCGATTGCTGTCTGGCGGAAACTCTTTCCCGGTCCAAGCTCAGGCAATGCAGGGCGATTACCCAGCTTGGCTTCTTCGGCGGCGAGCCGCTGCTTGAATGGAAGTTGTTGCAACGCGCCACCGAATACACGGAGGAAGAATGTTCAAGACTCGATATTCTCCTGAAGAAAACGGTGACGACCAACATGAGCTTGCTCGACGAGGAGAAAGCAAGCTGGCTCAAAGACCATCGGTTCCAAGTCGCCCTCTCGCTGGACGGCGCAGCGGACCGCCACAACCTACTCCGACGCATGGCCGATGGCAGCCCGTCACACGCCAACTGCGCTGGGGCCTTGCAGTGGTTCCGTGGAAAGAATGTGAATAGCGAGATGATCCTCGTGGTGGATCCGCACAACATTTCTGGCCTGGCGGATTCCGTGCAATGGCTCGTGGACCAGGAGATGTTCTCCTATATTCTCAGTCCCAATTACAATGCAGTGTGGAGTGAGGCGGCCCGGGCGCAATGGCAGGTGGAAATCGAGCGGATCGGAATTATCTACCAACAATGCTTCCGGGACGGACGGCCTATCCGGATTGACATCTTCGATTCCAAGATAGAAGCCCACATTGCCAATCCACTCCAGCGATGCGGGCAATGCAGCTTCGGTGGGAATCAAATCGCTGTGGCACCCGACGGCAGGTTCTACCCGTGCGTTAGGATAGTCGGACTCATCGATCGTGCCGGGATGGAGGCCGGTGATGTGTCATCCGGTATCGATAGCCGACGCCTGGCGCGATTGGCCCCCACCGGCAGCGTTCCAAGCGGGGAATGCAATGACTGTCTGGCCCGCCCACGCTGTAAAAACTGGTGTGCCTGCGTGAATCACGCCACCACGGGAAACGTGGACAGCGTTTCCGGGTTGGTTTGCTACCATGAGAGGATGACTATCAATATCGCGGATCAAGTGGCCGCCACGCTTTTCGCCGAGAAAAATCCAGCCTTTCTGTCGAGGTTTTATCGTTAGTCCTAGTATCCCGGTATTAGGGAGATCCTAAAACAAGACCGTTGCCATTCCAGTTGGAATGGGAAAGGGTGGCTTCTATGAAAATGCACCGCATTCTGGCCGAGGGCGCCGCAGCCATCGCCAAGACCGTTTTTCGAGAGCACCGTGTGCTCGATCAGGAGCTGGCTACGGCCTTTGAGGAAAACCCGAAATGGGGGAAGCGCGACCGCGCTTTTATTGCAGAGACAGTCTTTGAGGTGGTGCGTTGGAGGCGTGCTCTTGGTTTTCTTGTGGAAAGCGAGGAAACTACCGCTCTTTGCGCTGCCCAGTGGGTGCGCATGGGGTATGAAATTCCTGATTGGTGGCAGTATAACGGACGTCCGATAGAGGAAATCCGGGCCCGTGAGGACGAGCTGACAGCCCAAGTGCGTGCTATCCGCGAATCGATCCCCGATTGGATCGATGCCCTCGGTGTCGCCGAACTCGGCGGGGCGTGGGATGCTGAACTGACTGCACTCAACCAACGCGCGCCGGTTTTCCTTAGGGTGAATACACTCAAGTCCAGCCGCGTCGAGGCGATCGCGTGGTTGGCCGCTTCCGGCATTGTCGCCAGCGAGGTGCCCGGCCTACCGGATGCGCTGGTATTGGAGCCTGGCAAGATGCTGCCCAAACCCCTGCGCCTTGATGGGCGCGTGGAAATCCAGGATGCCGGTTCTCAGGTGATCGCTGCATTGTTGGATCCTCAGCCTGGGGAGCGGGTCATTGATGCCTGTTCAGGCGCGGGTGGGAAATCTCTGCATCTCGCTGCCCTGATGAAGAACGAAGGCAGTGTGTTCTGCATGGATGTGGATGTTAGGAAACTGACGGAACTCAACCGCCGCGCGAAACGCGCTGGGGCGATCAAGTGCGTGAAGACCAAGGAGATCACCGCTACCACTGCCACGGATTTTGCCAACGTGGCCGACCGCCTGCTGATTGACGCGCCGTGTTCCGGCCTAGGCACCCTCAGACGACAGCCCGACCTCAAATGGCGCCTCAAACCCGCAGCGCTCGAACGTGTGCAGGGTATCCAGAAGGAACTACTTACGACCTACACAGCCATGCTCAAACCCGGCGGACGCCTGGTGTATTCCACCTGCTCTATCCTGCCCTCGGAAAACCGTGCCGCCGTGGATCACCTGCTGGCCCAAGGAGGATTTAGCTTATTAGAAGAAGTTTCCATTTCCCCGGCTGCCACCGGATATGACGGATTCTACGCTGCCGCGCTGGTGAAAAACCGGTGATTGATGCCAGTAACCGCCAAGGCAGACATCTGGGCTTAGCGTAGATCCTGCCTGTTTGGCCTCCCGGCCCGGGATGAGGATACCATGAAGCTGTGTCTGATCCTTTAAAAAAGGTCGAAACTAACCCTTGCGCGGTCCCTATAACCGTGGAACTCGTTCCAAGTGCCACCCCATAACCTCCCTCTGTCGTCCGAGTCCCCATGCGTGAAACCTTAATCGTTTGCGGTTTACTTGTTCTTGCAGTGGCCTTGCGTTCGGCCCGTGCGCCCGGTATCCGCAAGCTCGGAGCGCTCACGTTTCTCGGTGTCACCTTTTCTCTTCTGTATTTTCTGACGGGCAGTCTCATTGGGGGATTCGTCGGTGCCTTGCTCTGGTTTTTCCTGCCTTGGGTGGAACTACTGACCCGTATCCGGCGGATGCGGCTGCCGGTTGAAAACCGCCTAAACCACCAACCAATCCCGAATACATCGTTTTTTCCGAATGCGCCTCAAGCCGTGGTGGCGATGGAGGAGGCCGGCTTCGAGCATGTTTCGGACTGCGGGTGGGAATGGGACGGCATGCAACAGTTTTTCAGGCTTTTCTGGCATCCGGAGGAGCGCGCTGTGGCAGCCGTTTGTCTTTGTGAGCAGAGTGATGTGGCCTTCGCCTTCATTTCTATCACCTCCCACGACAGCGATGGTAGTGTTTGGCGCACCACCAATTTCCCCTTTGCCCCCACCTTGCGCTGCGCCCCGGGCGTGCGTTGGAACCATGTCCCCTGCGGTCGCAATTGTTTCCATCAGATCCTCCGGGACCACCGCGCCTACCTCGCCAAGTTGAACATCCCCGTTAGCCAGTTGCGCGTCCCTGATCCCGATGAAATCGAACACCTGATGGAGAGCGAAATGCACCAGCAACTCGATCACAATCTCGCCTCCGGCATCATCCGCCTCACGGGCGACGGTCACTTCAAATACTCCAAGCGCGGGCTATTATTCCTGTGGGGCCAGTTCATCAAGGACATGGTCCGTTTTTGTTAGTTGTCTGCCTTCAAAAACATCATTACGCCTGCGTCTTATTTCACATTGAAATGGATCACCAGCATGCCGACGGCGGCCACCAGGCAGTAAAATCCGAAAAATTTCCAACGTCCGCCTTCCAGCAGGTGCGACAGCAGTTTTAGCGCGAGCAGGCCAGCGATGAAGCTCAGCCCCATTCCCACAAGTCCCGGCACGAAGAGGTGCTGCACGGAGTATTCACCGGTCAAGGCGTGTGCTTTTACGAGTCGGTGTGCTTCTTTTGCAATGATCGGCGGCGTCAAAACCACGGCCAGAGCGAAGCTGAATTCTTCCAACTTCTGTTTCGGCAGGCCAAGAATCAGGCCGGTGGAAATTGTTGCGCCGGAACGCGAGAAGCCGCGGAATGGCAGGCACAACCCCTGCACGATACCTATCCAAAAGGAATGTTTCGGATGAATTTCCGATAGGCGCGGGGATTTATTCTCCTGCAGTCCGGCGTAAATAATCAGCAAGCCCACCGCTGTTAACGCGCCGGCGATCAGAGGCAGGTTGGAAAAAAGATTCTCAATTTCCGCATGCTCGATCCCCCGCATAAAAACTTTCTCGATGACAAATTTGAGTCCAAGGCCAACAACGCCAGTGCAGATTGTAGCCAGCACGACTTGAACGGCAATCTGCTTGAACTGCGCCACCGAGGCAAAATAATCGCGCTTCCAGCCTTTCCAGAAATAAACAATCACGGCGAACATCGTGCCGGTGTGTAGCATCACGAGCAGCATCGTCATTTCGGGGCTGGATGGATCAAGGCCCATGAGTTTTTCCGCCGCGATGACGTGCGCGGAGCTGGAAACAGGCAGGAGTTCGCACGCGCCTTGAATGAGCGCGAGAATCAGGATTTGAAAATAGGTCAGCATGTCGGCGCACTTTGCCCGAAAGTTTTCCAAATCACAATGCCAAGCCGTCCTGTAATATTACTTTTTTCTCCCCTCCCCCGAAGGTTTTGTTGTCTCCGCACGCCTGGGACGATGGGATTTGGCGACCGCGAAGCAAATTGCGACTCCCGAATTCAGTTCGCTCAGGTCCCGCTTGCGGGTCGCACAGCAGATGTCTAGGCTCCGCAGCAATGAGTGACGACGCACCCGGATTTGAACCCACCCGACGCCAGTGGATGGGCTTTTGGTGCATGATCGTCCAACAAACTCAGAACGCATTCAACAACCAGATGTCCCAGTTCATCTTGGTTGCGCTGGGCGGAGCAGTGAGCTTTTCGGTGGAATCTGCCGCAGGGTTGATGATGGCACTGCCTTTTGTTTTGTTCGCGCCCATCGCTGGCTGGCTGAGCGATCGTTACTCTAAACGCGATGTGATCCTCGGCACGGCTATACTGCAATGCGCGATGCTTTCTGGAATCTGCGGCGCGTTGGCGATAAAGAACATCCCACTCGCACTGGTTGGATTCTTCGCCATGGCGGTGCAATCTGCGTTCTTCAGCCCCGCGAAACTCGGAATCAACAAGGAATTGGTGGGGTCCAGCCACCTCGGCTTCGCCACCGGCATTCAGCAAATGACCGCGATGCTGGCCATGATGGTAGGCCAGATCGGTGGCGGTTTTTTGTTCGACCGGCGTTTTCATGAGATGGGTGCTACCCCGGACAAGGCTTGGGATGCCGCGCTTGGGCCTTTGTTGGTTTTAACAGCCTTCTCAGTTCCCATGGTCTTGCTCGCATGGTTCATCCCGCGGGTGCCAGCGCAAGGCGGGGGAAAATTCAGCGCGAAACTCACCGTTAGCCATTTTAGGAATTTATTAGATCTTTGGCGTGATGCCCCATTGCGGCGGGCATCATTTGGCGTGGCCTTTTTCTGGGGGTTTGTGGCCTTCTTGAACCTGTGGTCAGTGAAGCTCGCCAAGGTGATGACCCATGGCGGCGATGGATTTGGCACTTTGTCTTCCATGTTCATGGTGGCTGCTTCTCTGGGCATGGCGGCGGGTTTTGGCACGTCCTCGTTCCTGCTGCGCAAGCACATCGAACTTGGGTGGGTGCCTGTGGCGGGCATTGCCATGACCGTTTTCTCGCTTGCGCTTTCCTTTCTACCTCCTGGCAGCTCGGGGGATTTCCTCAGATTGTTGGAATCCGGGCCGCTGGAGTTTCTGAGCAAGAGTCCATGGAGCGCTGCGTTCCTTCTGGTAGTCTCTTTGTTGGCATTTTCCTCTGCCTTGTTCCTAGCACCCCTCAACGCATGGATGCAGGACCGTTATCCTTCTGCCAAACGAGGGGAGCTCCAATCCGCCGTGAACCTCCAAGACTGCCTTGCGGGGGCTACCGCAGTGATCATCATCATCGCGTTTGGATATGGAACCCGTGCGCTGGGAATTGACGCAAAACACAGCCTGCAGGATCAGATGAGGTTCATCGGCCTAGCTGGGTTTCTTGCCACGATCCTCATCATCCGTCTGCTGCCGGCGGATTTCCTCCGGGTGATCTGCACCACACTGGTGCGCATTATCTATCGAGTCCGCATCGTCAATGATGACCGCATCCCGGCGAAGGGAGGTGTGCTGCTGCTGCCCAACCACGTCACATACGCTGATGCATTTTATCTTTCCACTGCCTGTCCCCGTCCGATCCGGTTTGTGATGGACGAGGTGTTCATGGCCAAACGTTACATCCGCGTGTTCACTGGCATTTTCGACACCATGACCATCCGCCGTGACCACCCACTGGAGGCGATCCGGAACATTATTCACTCCCTGAAAAACGGCGATGTCGTCTGCCTCTTCCCTGAAGGACAACTCACCCGTACCGGCACGCTTTGCACCTTGCAGCGCGGGTTTGAACTAATCGCCAAGAAAGCCGGGCATCCTTTGATCCCCGTGTGGGTTGATGGTTCGTGGGGATCTATTTTCTGCTTTGAGCGCAAACGCATCTTCGGCAAAAATAGATGCCGCCTAGACAAGGGCCTCACCATAGCGTTCGGGGAAACAATTAGTCCTGAGGATGCCAATTTGGAAAACGTTAGAAACGGTCTTCTGGCGGTCTCCTCTGATGCAGTCGGCTGGAATTTCACAGCGCACGTCTGGTCCTCGCGGATGCCCAAGGCCAAAAACCCCGCGACTCGTGCCTTCCGCATGTTGGACGAGGCTGCGCGGATTAGAATGTGGGTCAACGGCCACCAGATCGGAATGATCAACGCGTTACCGAGACACTGCATGATCCACGTTTTGAGGGGTGATCCGGTTCTAACTGATTTGCCCGGACTCTTCGCCGCTTTCCCTGATTTGTTCCGAGCTGGCCTGCTCATTCGCGAGAACTTTGATGGAGACCAAGGTGCTAACTGGGTGGGTGGGGATTTTCTGCGCAGCATGGTGCAAATCACGCAGATCACGAGTCCCTACATCGTTTTCTACGATTTCGGAAGCCTGGCATTGCAACCTGTCGAACGCGCTGGCTTGTGCCATTGCCCCTGCCTAGCCGTTTGTGGCACCGTGGTGGCGATGTCCATGCATCACCCGCCGCCGCCTGATGACGACTTTGAGCCGCAAAAAGGCCACAAGCTCCATTCATGGGGGAAACTGCTTCCCGGATGGCACCTCAAACGTGGGGAAAACCAAGCCCTGCGCGCCTATGGCCCTGCAGCTCCCGAAGCTGGTCTTCCACTACCTACAGGATGCTCCCTGGATGCTGAAGGATTTTTGATGGAATCCTGATTGAAAAACGCGTACAAACCCGTAACACAAATGTCTATGAAAACGAAAGCATACACTTGTTTGGCAGGAATTGCCCTTATCACCGCAGCACAGGCAGGAACCGCATCCTCAGATCTTCAAGGCTCGGAGCTCTGGCGCTGGTTTGTCGGTGCAAGCGCCGGCTATCTCACCGATGCGGATCATGGAATGTATAACCTCCAGGTCGGAATGGAGAATAGAAACCCTGGAGACAGGACTAGCCATGCCCTCTATCTTCAGATTGGGTATGCTCAAGATGATGCCCACTACCATTATTCCACGCCACCTCCGGCAGTTGGTGGGCCGACAGAAAATGCCTCGATAGATCTGCACATCATTCCGATTACGGCGAACTATAAATATGAGGCCCCCATCACCGGCAATTTGGATTACTATGTGGGTGTGGGGCTTGGTTTTGTCGTCATGGACTACACCAATAATTGGAATTGGTCTGCACCCGTGACCCCTCCATTTAATCACGCTTCAGGCACTGACGATCAGACCGACATCCGGCTGTATGGCGAGCTGTCTGGAGGCTTGGCCTACAATATCAGTGATGCCTTCAAAGTCTTTGGGGGTGCGCGGTTCATCTGCATGAGCAATGTGGATCACACCATCAATGTCATCGGTGCCTCAGCCTACAACGCAGGTCTCAATCATGACTTTCTCTTTGAACTGGGTGCCAGTTACCGCTTCTGATGCGGTCTGCTGGTTGATCCGGTGACATGACAATGGCGCGGGAACGTTCGCGCCATCCAAGGATATTGGCCATTGACCAATCATCCCCGTCCGCGACTATTGGCGCATGCCATTCAGTCGATTCGGGCTTGCCGCAGGGTTACTCCGTGCCATCCAACAGGCTGGGTATACCCACCCGACACCGGTGCAAGTAGCATGCATTCCCAAGGTGATGGACGGGCGTGACCTGATCGCCATTGCCCAGACCGGCACGGGCAAGACGGCGGCATTTGTGCTGCCCATACTCCACCGCTTGTCCTTTGTTGGCCGTGCAGGCGGACCCATGGTGCTCATCCTTGCCCCCACCCGGGAACTCTCCATCCAGATCATGGAAAATATCCGGGCCTATGGTCGGTACCTTTCCATCCGCGTGGCTGCCATCCACGGGGGAGTGGACGAGGCGGCGCAGATCAAGGCCCTGCGCAGTGGCGTGCAGATCGTCGTTGCCACACCGGGGCGCTTGCTTGATCTAACCAAGCATCAGAAGGTCGATTTCAGCGCGCTCGGGGTTCTAGTTCTCGATGAGGCAGACCGCATGCTGCACATGGGTTTCCTGCCGGACATAGAGACCATCATTGGCACCCTGCCCGAAAGGCGGCAGACCCTTATGTTTTCCGCCACCCTATCCAAGGAGATAGAGTCGCTGGCACGCAGGTTTCAGTACCAGCCCGGGACCGTCCAGATCGGTAAACGTTCGAACCCGGCAGATACCGTGGACCAGTGCGTTTACGAAGTGCCCGCGCATTTGAAAAATGCGATGCTGTTGGAACTCCTTCGTCAGCCCGGCTTCGAGCGCGTGCTCGTCTTCTGCCGCATGAAGGACGGCGCGGACCATCTGACAAATTTCCTCAAGCTCGCCCAGGTGCCGGTGGCCAAGCTCCATTCCCGCAGATCTCAGGAACAACGCCAGCAGGCGCTCCAGGATTTCAAGGATGGAAAGGTCCGGGTTCTAGTCGCCACGGACATCGCCGCGCGCGGCATCGACATTGCCGGCGTCACCCACGTGGTGAACCATGATTTCCCTGTCAACCCGGAGGATTACGTGCACCGTATCGGGCGCACCGGCCGTGCGGGAGCACAGGGCCTGGCCATCAGTTTTGTGCCCAAACACGATCTCAATTTATTAGATCATCTTGAGCTCACCATTGCCCTGCGTCTGCCGCGCAAGCATCTCAAGGGTTTCAACTACAATGCCCCTGTACCAGCGCCATTACCTGGCGAAAAACTCCCGAGCCGCGACTGGCGCAAACGGACCCGCGAGAAGGAAGCCGGGAGGTTGAAAAAAACCGAAGCCCCGCCTGCCAAACGTGCGGCGCGGAAAAATGCTGCTAAATGGAGCGGGCAAAAAGGCAAATAGTTAGCAAAAGTTAAGGATTGCCACAGGGGAGTGAAAGGTTAACTTAGGGCATGGTTCGTTACCGTCCGAACGTCGCCGCACTGATGGTGAATCCGGCAGGTGCCCTGCTAATATGTGAGCGGGTCACCATCGCCGGGGCGTGGCAGTTTCCGCAGGGCGGGGTGGATCCGGGCGAGACAATCGAACAGGCACTATTCCGTGAAGTGCGCGAGGAAGTGGGTCTGGAACCCCAGCACTATGAAGTGATCCGCCACCGGGAGGGTTACCGCTATCTTTATCCGCAGGAGGTCCGCGGAAAGAAAATCCGCAAGCACGGCAGCCACGGGCAGGAACAGACTTATTTCCTCTGCCACTTGAAACCAGACGCCCCGTCGGTGAACGTGGACCAGAAACAGCGTGAGTTCGCTGCTTACCGCTGGATACTGCCGGAGGAGTTCGATCTCGATTGGCTGCCTCCCTTCAAGCGCGCCATTTACCGCGAGGTCATGCGCGACTTTTTCCAGGTGAAACTTTGATGACTTCTGGGTGGGCATCAGGCGTTCCGCCGGGCGAGCCGACCGGAATCTGTCAGATAAGAAAATTGAACCGGAAACCCTTCTACCCTCAGAAATCAATACACCCATGGAGCCGGGAAATGTTTATCTGCGAGGACTGATCCAATTTAGACCCGGTTTACGCTGTCTATCCGCCACGCACAAGACGCGGGGCTCCCCGAAGTAAAATCATGAATGCTCCCACTCGCCAAACTCTTCATCTCATTTCGCAGGCGCACATTGATCCAGTCTGGCTCTGGCTGTGGACGGATGGAGCGGCGGAAGTTCTAACGACTGTGCAAAGCGCGGTGGATCGCGCCGCCGAAAATCCCGGTTTCAAATTCACCCGCGCCTCGGCAGCGGCATATCGCTGGCTGAAGGAAATGGACCCGCGACTGTTCGCTCAAGTGCGGCGACTGGTGAAAGCGGGTCGCTGGGAAGTGGTCGGTGGTTGGATCGAGCAACCGGATTGCAATCTGCCTTCCACCGAGAGTTTTGTCCGGCAGAGCCTTTACGGAAAAGCGTGGCTGAAAGACGAACTCGGCGTGGAGGTGGACATCGGCTACAACGTGGATTCCTTCGGCCACGCGGGTGGCTTGCCACAACTGCTGCGCCGCGCGGGCTTCCGCCGTTACGTCTTCATGCGGCCCGATAAAAAGGAAGCGCCCGGCGTGCCGGATTTGTTCTGGTGGGAAAGCCCGGATGGTTCGCGCGTCTTGACGCAGCGCGTGCCGGAGCAATACAGCCAGTCGCCGAGGACCGATGCGGATGGCCTCGAGCAACTGATTAGAGAAACCCACTCACGCCATTTTTCACCGGGCTTCGATCACGGAGTTTTCTTTTTCGGTGTCGGCAATCACGGCGGCGGCCCGACGCGCGAACACATCGCCCGCATCAAAGAACTGCAAAAGGATCCCAGCCTGCCGGAACTGCGTTTTTCCACGCTCGCGGAATATTTCGCAGCCGTGGAAAAATCATCTAACTACGCCAAACTGCCGGTCTGGGGAGGCGATTTGCAATACCACGCGCGCGGCTGCTATTCCGCCACGGGCGAAGTCAAACGCCTGAATCGCCGTGCCGAAAAAAGTTTGTTCATCGCCGAGTCCTCGCAAGTCGCCGCCGGTCTGGCCGGGCAGCGTGACCTCGCCAAGCCGGTTCTCGGGGAGTCGTGGTGGCGTTTGCTATTCAATCAATTTCACGACATTCTAGCCGGTTCGTGCGTGGCGTCCGCTTTGCCGCAGACGCGTGACGCCATCGGCGGAACGTGCTCCGAAGCGGCTGAGCTTGCGACCAAGGCGGCGCTGCGTGTCGCCCGCCGCGTGGACACACGCGGCGAACCGGGCGGCGTCTTGTTTCTCCATAATCCGCTGCCGTGGTCGCGCCGTGTCACAGTGCAGACCGATGCCTTCAGCGATCCGCACGGACGCGATCCCATCACGCACTTGCAAACGCAGGACGGGAAAAAAATTCCGCTCCAGTGGATGCGCGCCGAGTCGCACTTCGGACCGTGGCTCCTCCCGTGGCAGAAACTAACAACCATTGTCGAGTTGCCCGCGCTGGGCTACCGGGTCTTCCGCCTCGCCACCGGCAAGCCGCCTAAGCCGAAACCCGCTCCCCTTGCGCGATTAGGGCTTTCTGTTAAGTCGCCCGGTTTGAAATCCTGGAAATCCCGTGATGGGGTCGAACTCCTTGCTGCTCCGTTAGGTCTGGTGGTGATTGAGGACCGGAGCGATACTTGGGGTCACAGTTGTGATGCACTCACCAAGGAACTCGGTCGGCCGGAACTGGTCGAGAGCCGCATTGTGGAAACCGGCGAACTGCGCACCATCCATCGCCAGAAGGCGACGTGGAACCGCTCGGAAATCTGGATCGATTTCATCCATGACATCGCCACCGGCGCGGTCGAACTCCGCTTCCGAATCAACTGGCAGGAGCGCCGGCAGACCCTGAAACTTGAAATCCCGATGAAACTCGAAAAACCAAGAGTGGTTTGCCGCAGCGCGGGTGGAGTCTCCAGCAGGGCATTCAATGGGGACGAGCAACCGATGCAGGACTGGGTGGCGCTAACAGGCGTGAAGCGCACGCTGGCGCTGCTGAATGAAGGAAGTTATAGTTATTCGTGTGAGGGATCCTGCCTGCGTGCCATCCTTGTTCGCGCGACGCCCTACGCGGAGCTTGTCTTGCCGCTGGATGAAGAACAAGGTGCGTGGGTCGATAGTCTGCGTAGCGAGGGCGGCGACAATATAATTGGCGCGCGAGTGCCAGACGATGCGGCGGAACCCTTTACCGACGAAGGCTGGCAGGAGCGGCGCTTCGCGTTGGTGGAACATCGCGGTATAGCGGCGGCCACACTCGCTAGAATTGACCGGCAGGCGGAGGAATTCCAAGTCAAGCCGCATGCGTTTGTCGATTCGGCGCATCCGGGAACGGAGCCGTGGGAACAATCATTTCTATCAGTCGAGCCAGCGACCGTTTCCGTGCTCGCCGTGAAGCCCGCGGAAGACGGCAAGGGTTTCATCGTCCGTCTTCAGGAAATGTCCGGTCGTGCCAGCACGGTAAAGTTGGCTCTCGGTGGTCAAACCGCACTCAAAGAAATTCCGTTGCAGGCGTGGGAAATCAAAACACTGCGCCTGCAACTCCAGCGCAAAGGTTGGACGGCGCTCGCAGTTGACACACTAGAGAACCATCAAAGATGAAAGGTTGCTCAATAATATTCTGCCGATCGCTTTGGCTTGGTTACTTGGTCATGCTGGCGGTTGAATTGGGTGCTGTTCCCGCATTTTAACTTTGTGCCTACGGTCCACTTCTCCCGGTCACGCCACTCCGGATAGATACCAGGCATCCGGAGCTTCGAGGAACCACGGGATGGCGGGGGTGATTTCTACGGTATCGGGGACGGCAGTGCCGGGTGGGAGTGGATCGAGGAGGATGAGCAGGGTTCTGGTGTGCGGATGTTTTGCCTTGGCTTCAACGAGGGAGCGGACTTCGCGCTGGAGGGTGGCGGGGGCGCTGGCGTTGGCGCAGACTTGGATGAACATGGCGTTTCCCGCAGCATCAACGGCGTGGAAGTCCACTTCATTTCCCTGCGGTGTGCGGAAGTAATGAACCTGGCATCCACGGCGGAGCAGTTCGATGAGAACGGCGGTTTCGAGAGCGTGGCCGAGGTTATCCCGGCCCACTAGTTCGTAAATAGGGATGAGGCCCGGATCGATCGGATAGGCTTTGCGCGGATTGACCATGCGCTGGCGCTCGGAAGCGGTGAAGAGGGAGGTGGTGTGAATGAGGAAGGCGTCCTCGAAATAGGTTAGGAAGGCATGGAGACTGTCTTTGGAGATGGGGAGGCCTTGGGATTTCAGGGCATCGTAGAACTTCTGGATACTGAACGGGGCGGCCGGGTTGCCAAGCAGGTGGCGCTGGAGCCAACGAAGGGCGACTGGATTGGAAATGCCGTAACGCTCGATAATGTCGCGCAGGACGGCGACATCGACGTAGCCCTGCAACAGCGGCCGACGGTCACGGATGTCGAGGTTCTGAGCATCCGGGAAGCCGCCTTCGGTCAGATAGGTGCGGAATGCCTTTTCGAGGGTGGAGCGGCGGGCCTTGGGTAGGGCGTTCCAATCCTTTTCCGGCAGGAGATCACGGTGACTCAATGCCTCCCTGAAACTAAACGGGAATACAGTCACCTCCATCGCTCGCCCGCGCATGCTGGTGTGAACCTCCCGGCTGAGCATGGTGGCGGATGAGCCGGAGAGGAAAAGCCGGACTTTTTCGCTATCAAGGATGCGGCGGGCGAAGGTTTCCCAGCCGGAAACGAGCTGGATTTCATCAAGCAGCAGGGTGATCTGGGTGTGGTCTCTGAACTCGGGGTGGAGCTGGTAGTAGGATTCCAGCAAGAAAGATAGGTCCGAGGCATCCATCCCGCCGAGGCGGTCATCCTCGAAGTTCAGTAGAACCAGGGATTCGCGAGGTGCCCCGGCGGCGAGCAGATCCGCCATGCACTGGGACAGAAAGCAGGTCTTGCCGCTGCGGCGCATGCCAATCACCGCCAAGGCCTTGCCCGGAACCCCAGGCAAGCGGATTTCCCGACGCGTAAGGCGAGGGATCTCAGCAACGAGCGAATCGTTGAGCTTCTGGATGAGGGTGTTTTGAATTTCTCCTTTCACGGGGGTGATTGTTACCTGTATTTATCCTTTTTAAAAGGAGAAATATTTATTTATTTGGATGCGCTAGTCACGGATGAGGGTGTTGGTGAGTTCGCTGCGGCGCTTGGTGCGGAATTCCTCCACTTCCTCGGGGCTTTCGAGGAAGGTTTTTTTGAGAAACGATGAAACCTGCACAACGTGGCCGGACTTTTGGGGCCCACCTCAGTTCCGCGTCGGTTTTCCTCCTTGATGAGCCGTCCGGAATCTGTCAGACAAGGAAATGAACCGGCAACCGTTCTTCCCTCAGAAATCAACACGCCCATGAAGGCATCAAATGTTAATCTGCGAGGACTGCCTATATTTAAACCCGATTCACTTTTAGCAGCATGAGTAAATTTGTTAAATGGGTTCTTCTGATTTGGGGTGGTGTTTCGCTTGCTGCCTGCATTGCTTTCGGTATTTTCGTCGTTTATCACTTTAATGTGGTAGGCCCCGACAAAAATGATTTGGCGTCACCGCATGATGTTCGCTATGTTCTCGACGGGTGTCATTTGGGCGGCAAGCAGATTGAGCAGGTCGTTCACAGCCATATTTCTTCTCGTGGATTCACAGGAGATTACCTTGATGCTTTTGCTTTTAAGATTTCCCACGTTGATGACGCAGATTTTAACCCGAAGCCAGATACTCCAAATTCGCATTGGTTTCGTGGCGACCAGCTACCGCCAGTCCTTGATGCTGCGGTGAAATTAGTCACCGAATGTCATAATATGATTCCTTGGTTTCCGACTGGTGAAGAGTTGAGAAGTTCAGATGTCCATGTTTATCCAATGGATTTTTACGGTTGTTGTGGCAACGTTGAGCCGACCATGGCTAGGCTAGTTTTTGTTCGCGGGACCGACAACATGGTATTTTATTTTGATTTCAAGCCATGATTGGCCTAGCATCTCCGGGGCCAAAAATAACAGACATGACAAAAAAGTTGAGGGATTGATGATGTTTTTGCCTGGCGAGAGCATTGAGATATGAGTCGCGCGTTTTCCTAGGCTCTTGCACTGCCCATCTATCATCCACAACTGCGGCTTATGGGATAAATTGGTCTAACTTTCTATTGTGATCCCCGCCGGATCTCTTCCAATTCCCAACAAAATGGCGCAAGCCCTTAGGGCGAACCCTGCGCGGGTTTTCCACGGGCGGGCTGGACGCACAATCTCCCAGCCTGACTGCTCAGCGTGCGCGGCAAGTTCCGGCGGCGGATTCACCACGGTGGCTGTCTCGCACAGAGCGAGCATTGGCAGGTCTGCAAGACTGTCGGTATATGCGCGGCTGTGGTGGAGCCTGCCGTTCTCAAAGTATGATGGAGGCAGTAGCTGCTTCAGCCTCGCCACCTTGGCACTGCCCTTGTTGTTTTCCAGATCAGGGAAGAGAGCTCCGAATTCCACCGGGGTGCCGAGTGCGAGATCAAAGCCAAGGAGTTGCCCGATTTCCGCCACATAAATTTCCGGACTGGCGGAGGTGAGTATCAGCAAGTTTCCGTTGGCACGCTCGCGTTCGATCCGGTCACGCAACTCCGGATAGATTCCGGTCATCAGGGACTCTGCGAACTCGCGAGCATATTGGGCAAGTGTGGAGGGGTCGATGAGCCAGAGAAAGCTCAGGAATACTCGTTTCATGCCTGCGGAGCCGAGCAGACCGGCCAGGGGTAGGAATGCTAGAAACAGGGGGAGGAACACGCCGCGCCATGGTTCCCGGCGGAGCACGAAGTGGCGGAAGAGGAGTTGGCAATCCCACGCGATCAAGGTGCCGTCCAGATCAAACAGGGCAATACCCTTGGGCGGGGTGGGGGAAAGCGGGGTGGGCACGGCGGTAGTGGTGGCCGCGACCATGACAGGTCCCGCGCAAGGCGGAAAGCCGGAAATCCCCGCATCCCGATTAGCGGACGAGACGTCCCTTCCCCTTATTTGGCGCGAGCCCCACCTCATTCACTCTGCGCTCTCTCTCTGCGACCTCCGCGCCTCAGCGTTTCGATTTTTAAACTCACCACCCCGCACAAACAGCGGCTTTGACAAAGCGCCGCGCTCCCGCTAACCACGCTCATGCGATCACTAATCAAGCACGTTCTCCGGCGTGAGGAACCCACCGATGAGCTTCATGTGGCCGGTTGGGTCCGCACCCGCAGGGATTCCAAGGCCTTTTCCTTCCTCGAACTCAACGACGGCACCTGTCTCGGCAACCTCCAGATTGTCGCGGATGCGGGCATTCCCGGCTACGAGGACATCGCCCAAATGTCCACCGGTGCCTCGATCGAGGTGCACGGCCGCTTGATCCCGTCGCCCGCTGCAGGCCAGAAGTGGGAAATGCAAGCAACCTCAATTAGATTGTTAGGGGTGGCGCCGGAGGATTATCCGCTACAAAAAAAAGGCCACAGCACGGAATTCCTGCGCTCCATCGCCCACCTCCGCCCGCGCACCAACCTCTATGGTGCTGTGTTTCGCACACGCAGCCGCATGGCCTATGCCGTGCACCGCTTCTTCCAAGAGCGGGATTTCATCTACGTCCACACGCCCATCATCACAGCAAGTGACTGCGAGGGGGCGGGCGAGATGTTCCGCGTCACCACCCTGCCGGACGACAAGATCGCCAAGGAAACAGAGGACTTCTTCGGTAAACGCGCTTATCTAACCGTGAGCGGCCAGCTTGAGGGTGAAACTTTTGCCTGTGCCCTTTCAAACATCTACACCTTCGGTCCCACCTTCCGTGCGGAGAACTCCAATACCTCGCGCCATGCCGCCGAGTTCTGGATGATAGAGCCGGAAGTCGCCTTTTGTGATCTGGCGGGCGACATGGACCTGGCCGAGGCACTGGTGAAATTCCTTGTTAAGGAAATGCTGGAAAACAACGAGGGAGATCTGGAGATCTTCGCGAAGTTTGTGGACAAGGGTCTACGCGAACGCCTCGAGTTCGTGGCCAGCCGCCCTTTCGAGCGCATCGCCTATACAGAGGCTGTGGAACTGCTCAAGGCTGGCGGAGCGAAATTTGACTATCCCGTGGAATACGGGCTCAACCTGCAGTCCGAACACGAGCGCTGGCTCACCGAGGAGCATTTCAAGAAACCCGTCACGGTTTACAACTATCCGAAGGAGATCAAACCCTTCTACATGCGCCTCAACGATGACGATAAAACGGTGACCGCCATGGACGTGCTGGTGCCGGGCATTGGCGAGATCGTCGGCGGCAGCCAGCGTGAGGAGCGCCTCGATGTGTTAATGGGCAACTTCACCAAGCACAACCTGGATCCAGAAGCATACGCTTGGTATGCCGACCTGCGGAAATACGGCAGCGTCCCGCATGCCGGATTCGGGCTCGGTTTCGAGCGCATGCTTATGTTCGTCACCGGCATGGCCAACATCCGTGACGTTATTCCTTACGCCCGCACGCCTGGGCATTGCGAGTTCTAGCAGAACGTGAGGCTTTCCGGTGCGGAAATTGAATCTTGCGGCCACAGAACGTAGCACCGAGACTGGTCCCGTGGATATTCTTGCCGATACTGCCGGTGAACGGCTGGACGCCTTCCTTGCCGCGCGTCTGCCGGACCTGTCGCGCTCACGCATCCAGGTGCTCATCCGTGAGCAATACATCATCGTCAATGGTCAGCCAGCGAAACCCCGTGATCCCGTGAAAACTGGCGACCGGATTGCCATCGCCCTGCCCGAGGCGGTGCCTCTGGACGCGGAACCGCAGGATATACCGCTAGATATTCTTTTTGAGGATGACGATCTCGTAGTGCTCAACAAGGCGCACGGCATGGTCGTACACCCCGCGCCGGGAAATCCCGATGGCACGCTAGTCAATGCGCTGCTGCACCATTGCAAAGGGAAGCTTTCCGGTATCGGCGGAGTCGAGCGCCCGGGAATCGTTCACCGTCTCGACAAGGACACATCCGGCTGTCTGGTAGTGGCCAAATCCGACGCTGCGCACCAGTCGCTGGTCACCCAGTTCTCCGAGCGTAGCACGATGGAGAAAATCTATCTAGCCGTCACGCAGGGGGTGCCGAAGCCGGAAAAAGGGACTATATTCACGCACATCGGCCGCCACCCGGTGAACCGCCAGAAAATGGCCGTGGTCAACCCGCCCGGTGGCAAGGCTGCCATCACCGACTACGAAGTTCTCGCCACCGATGCCGCTACTCTAACCGCATTGGTGTTTTGCCTCCTACACACCGGTCGCACTCACCAGATCCGCGTCCACCTACACCACAAGGGGGCACCGATAGTCAGTGATCCGATCTATGGGAAGCCCGCAAAAAACCCATCACTGCCGGACCGCCTGATGCTGCACGCGTGGAAACTTTCCTTCGATCATCCAATTACAGGCCAGCGGCATTCTTTCGAGTCGCCCATACCCGACGAATTCCAGCCATGGGTGGAGCGGGCACGCGAGTCAGGCGGGGGCTGTTTAAACGCCTGACGGAAATCAGGATATTATCATTCTGCGGGTGAGTCGCCGAGGATGCGGTCGAGTTCCTCAACGCGCTCCCACGGGCAGCGTTTCCGTTGGTATTTTTTCCACACGATGTCGCGCAGTTCACGCCAGATTTCTTCAGAAGGCAGCTCCACCTTGTCCCAGACGGGATCGCGTTTTATCTGTGTGGTCAGGATCGTCCACCGCCCGCCCTGGAAATTGCCACGATAGAAGCGTTTTCCCTCATCGGTATTTTCGCTCCATTCGTGGCTTTCCATGTCAGATAGGTGGAAGTGTTGGTCTCTATAGCGAACGTGACAATCAGGTAGCCCGGCTCACTGTGCCGCTGGCTTCACCTCGAAATGGTGCGGCTTTGGTTTACGAAGCGTGTCGATTTGCGCTTCCTTATCGGTGATCTGTTTGTCCATCTGTGCCAGTTGTGCTGTGCGTTTGGCTTCGTTATCCGGTCCCTGTGCCCAGCCCGGGAATGAGAACAACTGAACCTCGCGCCAACGGAGGAAGTAGAGGTCGTTTTTCTCGAAGATGAGCTTTAGCACGTCGCGCGCCTGTTGGGTGATTGGTCCGTTAGCACTGGAGAAGTTCCAACCCTTCGCAAGTTCCGCAGAACTGACTTTGCCCGCGGCCACGCCGTCTATGGTCACATTGTAATCCCCGTCACGCAGGCCTGTGACTCGCAACTCAAGGCGGTTCAGATCCTCAGTGATGGGGGCCAGTTTGAGAGCCGGCACGGCGCGCTCATCGATGGGCATTGGCAGGGCATCGTCCAGACGGTCAAAACTCAGCACTCCATCCGCATTTTTCACATCCTTGACCCGAGTTCCTTTTACACTAAGCACTTTTTTAGCGGTGGCATCGATCACAGCACTCGATACCTCGGACGTTGCGCCGAGTCCTTTCAACACCGCCCATGCCATCACCGTGTGACCGATGGGTCCCGGGTGTACAGAGTCGCCGCCGCCTACCGTGCCCTGCGTTTTGCTGGCGCGCTCGCGCAGCAGGATCGCCATGTAAGGGTCGAATTGATCCACGAACGTGGTTCCGGTCTTGGCGGCCAGGTCTTTGAGACCATCTGAGAATTTACGCAGTGACTGGTTGCGGACGTCCTTATCCGGGTCCGGACGATTGTCTTCGATAGGCTGTGGTGTTAGAAATGCGACCCGTGCGCCTTTTCCGGTGAGCACTTTGGCGATCTGGGTCTGACTGGTGGTATAGGCGCGGAAAATGTCCTCGCGGAATGCCTGATAAGAATGGTCGTTCATGCCGAACTTCACAGTTACAAACGTCGGGTTCAACGGCAGTACGTCGCGTGCCAGCCCGCGGCCGACTGAATCCTCCACTATTTTCTGCTGGATCTGCGGGTCTGCGGCGAAAAGTTGTGGTTCATTTGGATGCGTGCGCTGCCGCAGCCAGGAGGTATCCCCGCCCCAGCCCACGTTACGGAATGAGAGCTTCCAATCCGGATGGCGTGTCAGAGCGTAGGCCTCGATATAGGTCGTGTAGAGCTTCTGTTCGGTAATGCTGTCACCGAGGAAAACTACCCTATCATTGTCATGGATCAGAAAATCGGCGGAGCGTGCGTTGATTGCGCATGCAGAGAACGCGACCAGAATGCCCAGGTGTTTCCAAAGCGAGTGTTTCATATCCGGCTGCAGCCTGCCCGCGTGATGGTGCCAGCACAAGCCCTGATTCCATGAGGAACGGCGATACGCTCTTGCCAGCAGCAACTGCTTTTCCCATCCTGTTTTCATGCTCAAGACCACCGCCGCTTTGAAAAGTCTCTTGCTTGAAAAATCCGTCCGCACCGGCACCTTCACTTTGGCCTCTGGCAAACAGAGCGACCTTTACATCGATTGCCGTGTCACCGCCCTCGATCCTTTTGGGGCCAATCTCATTGGTGATCTAGGGTGGCACGCCGTGCGCTCGAAAATCCACTCCGAACACCTCAGCATCAATGCCATTGGCGGCATGACTTTGGGTGCCGATCCGATTTCCTTGGCGGTAGGTATGACTTCCGCCAGCAAACACCCGACCGAAGCGCTCCAAGTCTTTACCGTACGCAAGGAACCCAAAGGCCACGGCACGAGCAAACAAATCGAGGGTAATTTCAAAGCAGGTGACAATGTGATCGTGGTGGATGATGTCATCACCACTGGCGGGTCCACGTTGAAAGCCATCGATGCCATCGAGCGCGAGGGTGGCAAAATCGCATTCTGTCTCGTGTTGGTGGACCGTGAGGAAGGCGGCCGCCAAGCGATTGAGGCAAGGGGCATCCACGTGCTGCCACTTTTTACGCGGACAACGCTGCTCGGTGGCTAAGTGTAGCCTCTGGTAAATCGCTCGTCTAAGGGGGCGTTCGATGAATGGCAGTATATTAGCCCCCGCATGATGTGACCATGGAGGTTGCAGAAAGAGTTTCCCGGAATAAATATTCCTGTCGAACCCTCCACCCATTGTTCACGCGCCCATGAGTGAATTTGAAGAACTGGTTGATGCCCATTACCAAGCGCTTTTCCGTTTTGGAATGTCGCTGGTGCATAATGCCGATATGGCGTCTGACTTGGTGCAGGAAACATTTTGCATTTGGGCGGCCAAGGGCGACCAGCTAAGGGACCGAAGCAAGGCCAAAACATGGCTTTTTACCACCCTGCACCGTGAGTTTCTCAGCCATCGGCGCCGTAGCTCCAGAATCTCGGAAGAACTGGTCAACGAGGAGGCTGCGGCCGCCGTGGCAAGCTCGGAAGAGAACGCTGACCGCCAGATGGACGGTCAGCAGGCGCTGGATATATTAGGTTCGCTGGACGAAACCTATCGCGCGCCACTCGCGCTTTTCTATCTGCAGCAGCACAGTTACAAGGAAATCGCAGAGATTCTCGATGTTCCTATCGGCACCGTGATGTCCCGGCTTTCGCGCGGCAAGGACATGTTGCGCCGCCGGATGACTGCCGAGCCATCCAGTGCACCGAAAAATATCCTGCAACTTCAAAACGAAGGATCCCTAAAACGCCGTGGATAAGGAACGAGCACAATGCATACTTTGCAGCTTCCGGCCCGATGGTTCGGATGTGGAAGACTGCGATTTTTCCGAGGCGCTGGCCATGGCCATGGAAAACCGTGAACTTGGTGAGTGGCTGGCGGGCGAGCGCGAGTTCGATGCTTCTTTTTCCAAGGCCTTGTCCTCGGTTGAGCTTCCTGAAAGCCTGCGACAGGACATTTCAGGTTGTCTGGCAGGCGAACGCTATGACTTTCCGCAAGCTGCGGACGCGCAGGACGCTGCCTTCATCGGTGCGCTCGCCTCGGTCCAAGCTCCGCCTTCATTGCGTCAGGAAATCCTTGCCACGATGGAACGCAGCACGAGGGTTGACTCCACTCGACCAAAGAAATGGTTATTCCATCGTCTTGCCATGCCCTTGGACGTGGTGCAGGCAGGCTTCCTCCGCACTTATGAGTCCCCGCTGTTCAGTCTGGATGAAACGCATAAAAAAAATGAGGACGTCGTTGCGCACCTGAAGTCGCGCCACCTGCCCTGCCCGTGCTGTTTGCCGCCAGGGTTGGCCAATGTCAAGGGCGTCGGCTGCCGTGAACTTGATATCGATGGCAAAAGCGGCGCTCTCATTTGCTTTGATGAACGCGAGAATGGCGTCCTACATCTGCTGATTTTCCGCCGCCAGGATGTTTGTGGAGATTTTCCGCCACGCGAGCATCCGGTATTCGCGCAGAACGGTCACTGGGCTGAAGCTCGTTGGGAGGATCACAACAATGTATACATTCTCATCGGCAATACCGAAATCCAAAAACTCTCCATGATATTCTAAAAGAAATGGCCAATTCATCTGCAAAAAAACTTAAGATCCTCTGGCTGCCGGAGCCTGAGGAACATGATTATCCCGCAGCGCTTTCCTATCTCAGGCTGATTTTCAGCGATATCCAGGCTGTGGAACTGGTGCAAAAACTCCGCGCTGCCCCGGTTGAGCAGTTCAAAGCCAAGGATATTTTCCGGGCCTCCCGCTTGTCTTTGTTGGGAGTGAGTAATGCCCATGTGGAGAAGGATCAGGCAAAAATCAGAGAAGGGGTGCCAATTTCACCCCTTCTGCTGGTTAGGGATCCGCAAAACGGTAGCGTGGTCATCGCAGATGGTTATCATCGGCTTTGTGCGATCTACGCATCCGACGAGGATGCGACGATCCCGTGCAGGATTGTCTGACAAGGTCACCCGGTCACCACATGAGGTCAGGACTTCCAGTTCAGCGCACCTTTTTTCAGGGCGTAACAGTAAGCGGCTAACAGTATGCCTGCAAACCCGGCCATGCTGGCAAGTGCCGCAGGACCATTGGCAGTTAGGTCCCGGAACTCGATCGCCCACGGATACATGAAAACCACTTCGATGTCGAACAACACGAACAACATTGCCACGAGATAGAATTTTATCGAGAACCTCGGGGCGCCATCCCCGATCGGCAGCATGCCGCATTCGTAGGGAGTGTCTTTGGCTGTGTTTCTCTTGGCGGAGCGACCGAAAATTACGCTCAACACCAGCACCGCCACCGCGAAACCGAATGCGATGACCACTTGTAACAGGACGGGAAGGTATTCTTGGGGCATGGATTCTACTGGATGGCGGCACACCCATACCTTCCAGCAGCACGTTTGAATAGAAAAAACCCGCGCTCTTTACGAACGCGGGTTTGGAAAAAATTCCGAAATGGGGCCACCTCAATCTTGGGCAGCCGCTTCCTGCGCCGCAGCATAAGCACTGGACGCCTCGTGCACACGGCTTGTGCCCTTATATTCCTTGCCGAGTTTCTCGACAAGACCCCGGGTCACCAGATTCTGCAGCTTTTCATAGGCCCGAAGACGCAACATCTCCTCTCCGCCGCTCACCGCATTGCGCAACTTGAGATTTGCAAAAACCCGCTCAAACAGGTCGTTGAAACCGAACACTTTCTTCTCTGTAAGAACATTCACAAGCTCATCGGTGACATGGTCAGGAAGGCGTCGTGAGAATCGGGTACGTTTCGTGGTGATTGCCATAACGATCGTAGCATACACACTCTCCGGATAAAAGCGACTCAAAAAATCGCCCAAATATCGGAAATGAAAGTTAATTATAAGCAAGTCTTAAATTTCTTTTCTTTCAAAAAAGTTTAAATTGCCTGCGGATGGCTGCTTGACAGCCAGTTATTTTTCGCCAATCTCCGCGTCCCGCCGCGTTGGAAACGTGACGGAACTTTAAAATTCTCATGAAAAAGGACATTCATCCGAAATACAATCCGGTCATCTTTGTGGACATGACCACCGGTACCCGGTTCATCAGCCGCTCCACCAAGACTTCCGAACGTAAGGAAGTCATCGACGGTGTGGAGTACAGCGTCATTTCCATTGGTATCACCTCGGATTCCCATCCGTTCTTCACAGGTCAGAAGCAGTTTGTGGACACGGAAGGCCGGATTGATAAATTCCAGAAGCGTTTCGGCACAGTGCGCCGCGTAAGCAAGCCGAAGGTTGGCTGAGCCGTCGTCGTCGCTGGTTTTTTCCCGGACGCCCGCTTGCCCTGAAGCAACCGGGCGTTTTTGCTCTCCGAGCACCCTGCGCCATGATGATCGACGTCCACCAGCTCACCAAACGTTATTCCCGCCATGATGCGGTGCGCGATGTCACGTTTTCCGTGGAACGCGGGGAAATCGTTGGCTTTCTTGGCCCTAATGGTGCCGGTAAGACCACCACACTGCGCATGCTCACCGGATATTTGCCGCCCACTTCAGGTAGCGCACGCATCGCCGGATTTGACATCTTCCGCCAATCTCTTCAGGCGCGCCAGAAAATTGGCTACATGCCGGAAAACGTTCCGCTTTATGACGAAATGCGTGTTCGGGAATACCTGAAATTTCGGGCACAGCTCAAGGGCCTCGGGCGCACCGACACTCGGAGCCGCGTGGGTGAAGTGCTGGAGACCTGCGGCCTGCAATCGGTCCGCCGCAAGATGATCAAGACTCTGTCCAAAGGCTTCCGCCAGCGTGTTGGCCTCGCGGACGCGCTTGTCCATGATCCCGAATTGCTCATTCTCGATGAGCCCACCAACGGCCTCGATCCTAACCAGATCCGCCAGATCCGTGAGCTGATCCGCCAGCTCGGCCAATCCCACACCGTGTTAATTTCCACTCATATCCTGCATGAGGTGGAAATGACCTGCAACCGAGTCATCATCATCGACAACGGCAAAATCAAGGCTGCCGACACTCCGGCCAATCTCACCCGCGAAATGCGCGCCGCAGGCCGCATCCAGTTGGAGATCCACGCGGACCAGGCCGTGGTCGCCGGGGCACTCAACCGTCTGGATCATGTGAAAAAAGTTACTCCCGAGCTGATGGATGACGGTTGGACACGCTTCACAGTGTGGGTGGATTCCGGCAGTGACGTGCGGGAGCAAATCTCCCAGCTCAGTTCCCAATACGGCTGGCCGCTGCGCTCGCTCTTCCGTCATGAGGCCACGCTTGAAGATGTGTTTGTGGAACTCACCCGCAGGGATTGAGTTCTAATACAGGACAGTCAGGTGGAAGGCGGCGGCGAAGAGTAGCAGTTGCACGCCGCCCAGCGCCAGCAGACGGTTGAAGGCCGGACCCGGTGGTAACTTTTCCACTCCCCACACGATAGGCACGCCTGAAAGGACCACCGGCACCCCGGCCAGCACCCAAGGCCAGTGGCCGCAGCAGAGCCATCCCAGCCCACCCAATATCGCAAGCAGGATTTCCAACTCGATAATCCGCCTCGCCACCTTAGGCCCGAAGCGCACCGCAAGCGTGTTTTTGCCCGTGGTCGCATCCTCCGAGTGGTCGCGGAAGTTGTTGATGGAAATGAGCACAGCCGAGAGTAGGCCAGTCTGCAGCCCTAGCAAAATGGCAGCAGGCGGCCAATTCCCCGTTTGGATAAACACTGTGCCAGTAACCGCGACCAGGCCGAAAAAAAGAATTACAAACAATTCTCCCATGCCCCGGTAGGCCAAGGGGAAAGGTCCGCCCGTATAGCCGTATGCGAGAAACAGCGAGGGGGCTCCGATGGCGGCGATTGGCCAGCCGCGTGCTTGATAGAGAACGATCCCGCAGGCCAAGGCAATAACTAGAAACCCGAGTGCGAGCGCTATCACCACACGCGAACTCATCATGCCCGAAGCCGTCACCCGCCGTGGGCCGAGCCTGCGTTCGGTGTCCGCACCCTTGCGGGCATCGATTGCGTCGTTGAAAAAATTCGTGGCAATCTGGATGGCCAGCGCGCCTATCAGCGTGGCGCATGCCAGAACCGCATGGAATTCACCGCAGAGTTTCCATGCTAGCACACAGCCGACCCACACCGGCACCATCGCGGCGGACAGGGTTTTTGGGCGCGCTGCCAGCACGCACGACTTCAAGGATGAAGTGGTCACATGGATATTGGAAACCAAAGCGGTGCCGCTGGCCATCTCATTTGTTTTTTTGCTTGGAGAGCTGCGGGAAGCTTACAGGACATGAAACCTATCAGCCCTAAGCAGGATGCGGGGACGGTGGCGCGGACAATGCCCGTCGCACGAATCGGGCGGGCACTGATGCGCCTACCTGCGGGAATCCAATCAGGATTGCCACAAGGGCTCCACAGGAACCATCTCCGCTCCGTCTCATTAAGAATGAGCGGCCAGTGTCCGAGCGATGCTGCTACAGGCACCGCGCGGCTCATCCACTCATTCGGCTTTCAACTCAAGTTTCCGGCTCGTGGTCTTGGCATCGGGTTTCTTGGGAATGGCGATCTGCAGGACGCCTTTCTTGAACTTCGCCGTAGCCTTGTCGGTATCCAAGTTATTGGGAAGCCGCACGCTACGTTCGAAGCTACCGTAACTGCGTTCGCAGTAGTAGTGATCGCCCTTTTCTTCCTCGAATTCCTCCTTCTTTTCGCCTTTGAGCGTAAGCAGGTTTTCAGCCATCGTCACTTCCACATCCTTTTCATCAAGGCCTGGAAGTTCTGCGGTGATGTGCAGTTCGCTACCGGTATCGCTGAGGTCGATCTGCGGGGCGAAGCCATCGCCGTTCTTACCCCATGGATCAGGGAAACGGCTGCCGAAGAAATCTCCAAAGAGGTGATTCATCCGGCGATCCAGCAACGCGAATGGGTCCACATCCATACGGCCGTGGGCAAGTTGTCGGTCCTCGTTGATCCAAGGAATGATTCGGTTAAGTTTCATAGCTTGTCTCCTTTCTTTGGTTGGTGTTTTGGAGGAGCACCTCCTCCATATGCAATACCGTCCTACGGAAATGCATTTGTGCAAAAAATTTGCCCGCTCATGGGGCATCCTGCTCACAGGTGTGCCAGAACTTTTCTCGCCTTTTCAAGTGCCTTTTCACCAGGCATGCTGTGGTAGACGGAAACAAATGTTTTCCCTCGCGCCGTGTTGGCTTTGAGGGCATGGACATTGCCGTGTAGATCTCGATAAACGGTTTGCACCAGTGCGTGGATGATAGCGCCTACTGGTTTGTGGTCGCGGGTTGTATAGCGCAGGCAGAAAAGTCCCGGGCGCCACTCGTCGATCGAATACTCGCCATCATCTTCCAATAACAGGCTACCATGGGACGCATCCGCAGGTAGAAAAGCACGTTGCAGGATGGCCTTCTCCACACGGGCTGGCAGACTTGCAAGCGCATCGGGCGCGGTATGAGTGCCAAGATGAAGGAAATCGAGCGCCAACGAGTGACGGGAGGAACTGAACAAATGGGCCTGTGCAAGGTTTAAGCCTTCTGCTAGTATAACTCCGGTGATGATAGTGGCCAAACCCCGGAAATCGCGGCATGCCACTCCAAGGATTAACGAGCCTCCGTCGCGGATGATGGCGGCTTTCGGTTCGCTGCAATCGGGGTCTTGCGCCAACTGGATCAGGCGTGATGCGAAGCGCAGGGCATGACTGCGGTACGCGCCGCTGGTCAGGTTGGGGCCGAAACTCTGTAGGACTTCCATGTCGTCCTCTGAAAAACCCGAGTCTAACAAACTCCTCCCTTCGGGGGTCGATGAAGGGCGGAAATGGCGCATGCCCTTGTAATAGAGTTCGCGGATGGAAAACCAGAGCGCGGGCTCTTGCAGTTCGGACATCCATTCGACTCTGTCAGCATTCGTGAAGACGAATAACGCGCGCAACCGTTGTTCATCACCGCAAATTTCTGTCAGTTTCCTGACTTGGCCAGAGTCCGCCATGCCTGCTTCTCCCAGGCGTTTGAGGGCGCGGCGTTCCCGGACAAGAAAAGTGGTCAGCTCTATCAGCGACTGAGGCAAGCCGCAGGAGTCCTCATAGGGGAGGTAATAGGTGTCTAAGGGAATTTCCGAAAACCCGGAGGCAAAGCGTTCATGGAGTGGCAGGGAGGTATCATCCCGTGCAGCGTAGTCCTCGGGAGTCAGCGGGAGTCGCTTGGTCTTTAGAGCCAACTTGACGGCGGCCAGTTGGTCGGGGTCGAGCTGGGCCGCCTCAATCATGATCGAAATGCCCTCCTTATCCAGATTTTTGAGCCGGGTATCCGAGACTGCTTTATCTAATAGGTCCTTGCCGGCTGCCACCCATTTTTCCAGTGCTCGGATTTTGGCATTGGCCAGCGCGCCGCGCAGTGATTTCCCTTCGGTCATCACTCTTTCGTCTATTGATGCCTCGAAGCGTCCGTATCCGGGAAACAGCCGCTCTTCGGCACCCGGGATCTGAGATAGGAAAGTGAACGATTCTGCCAAGCTTCCGCGTTCGTATAGCAGATCGCCGAGTTCCGGCACAGGCTCCAGCCAGTCACCGGCGTCTTTGAATGCGCCTTGAAGTTCGCACAGGTCGATTGGCAATTCGTAACGCTGGGATGCGGCCAAGAGCGCCAATGCCGTGCTGCTTTTCCCGTTCCCGGAGGTGTCCAACGGCAAAAGCGCGGTCCGCAGCCCCCCGGCCCCAAGAGCGTGATTGCTATTAGATGACACTGACCGTCCGATCCGGAGTTCGTGACCTATCACTCCCTTCGCAAACACGGCCACTTGTCGCCGGGCTGCCAATAGTCGGGCCCGTACCTCGTTGGAGAACTCGAACTGCCTTTTTTCCCCGGCATCCTCATCCAGCATGCCACCGAACGAAATGAAGTCCTCTAAACTGAGCACGTCCTCAGCATGCCGTCCATCCGGAAGCTGCCTGCGTCGCTTGCCGTCATTGAGGCAGCGTAGGTGGATGAACTGCCGCACGCGTAGCAGCAGGAAGTATGCCTCCAGCACCTGCGGATCGAGGGTGGCATATACCTCATGGCTGTGGCTGAAATCCCTGCTTCCTAATAGCCAGACGGCGGCAAGGAACAGCCTCAGCCCTTCGTTCTTGATGTCGAAACGCTCAAGCCGTTCGGACTGGCCTGCCGCCAATTCCCATTGGGAGGTCCAGAAGGAACGCAGGTGGAGGAAATGTTCGAATGGATCGAAGGTCTCAGCAATCCGGGTCCGGAATAGAGGGGCCAGACCGCCGGGGTCGTGGATCTGCCGCATGTCGATGAACGAGTTGAGCTGGCGCGGATCATCGAAGGAGGTGACGCTTTCGAGGTCGAAGGGATAGGCTTGCAATTCAAAGCCATACCGTTCTGCGAACTCGTCGGTATGGAGAGTCTGCCGCTGGATCTCGGTGATCAGAGGGTGGTTCTCGATTTCGCCGACTAAAAGGATCGCATAATCGAGGTCGGAACACGGGCAAACCTCCCGCCTCCCCGTCCCGCCCAGTGCCACCACCGCAAAAGTGCCCTCATGGCCAGTTTCCTTCCCTAAGGCCTTCGCCCATTCCCTGACCACACGGTCGTAAGCCGCAGTTCGTGCGGCTGCGATTTCACGCCCTGCGTCCAGCGGCCCCCTGTGCACAGCCGCATCATTTTCAGTGATTACGCGGCGAAGCCAGTCTGGATCGGTTTCACCCTTCATGTCAGCCCCGTTTATCGTGTGCTATGACGGGCCGCGTCAACCGTGAAGACTCGGGGAATTAAAAAGTTCACGTTAGAAATCTCCATAACTCATTGAGAATCATAGAGCCGTCTAACGAACTCGAACCGTTGACCTGCTGATTACAAATGTGTCGTAACTCTTTCATGGTTAGCATGTTGTGGCAGATATTAGCCTGAATTGGCCGCTGTTGGCCATCAGTATTTTGGGCCAGTTGAAACCACTATGGCTAACTGTTTGTCACTTCTGCCCCCGTTGACATGGCCAACACCGGCATGGACACGCCAACTGATTGCCTGCGCACCGAAAAACAAACTTGCGCCTACCTCAACGTGAGTAAACGCAACCTCTATTGCTGGCGCATGGCCGGATTGATTCCATACTTCAAGATCGGCCGGGCGGTGAGATTCAGGAAATCCGAGGTGGACGCTGCACTGGAGCGGATGCGGATGGGGTAGGGGACAGCAATTGACCGGATATTTTCCCTGAAAGCATTGGAATTCAATTGGTTGCCAACGGATTGATTTTTTTGTTTGACATTCTAGAATTTCATTGCCATGATCCCCATGTCGTTTACGACATGGGGATCATGGCAATGAACTCCCGCTTCAAAAAACTTGACAACGCCGCATATACCGACAATGTCTCCAGAGACATTGTCGGTATATGCGGCGAGATATAACATGAGCCACTCTTCAAAACTATCCCTAGACGCTCGCTGGAATCTTATGTTCCGGGAGTTAAAAAATGTGGTTTCTTTGCCGACGGCGTCGCACCTGACTGCCCGGGTTTGGCGTGATTTGAAGCTCAAATCTGTGGTGACCGAAGTAAGAAAGCAGCATCTAAATGAATTGATGAGCACATTCCCAATCGCAAGCTCCGTGATTGCGAGGATGGTTGAAATGGGTTGGTTGCGCTTGATTCCTGTTGAAACACAGCTACCGGGCACATCGCCCGTAAAACTCTATCTGCTGGACATGGAAGCTTCGGAGGGGCAACTGCCCGAACCGTGGGAACTCATGCAAGGTTACCAACCGGACGGCGTGCTTTGCTACTTTGGAGCAGCGGCGTTCCACGAACTGACCACTCAGGAACCTTCGTTTCACCATATCGCCATTTGCCAAGTACCAGCACCACGAAAAGATGCTGAAGATATGCCGTCTTCCACCGTTACGGGCAAATCTGGCAAGCTGCGCGATCCTCTTGGAACCTTGGCGTTCCGTTTCCAAGGTTTGCCCTGCTATACCACACGGAGGGACAAATCCCTGATGCCAGGCATCCAGATCAGGGAATACGGTCCGCGCACACAATTGCGCATCACAACCCTCGAGCAAACGATGCTGGATACGCTGTGGAAACCTCTGAGTTGTGGTGGGGAATCCGTGGTATTCGAAGCGTGGGAACGGGGTATGCTCCGGTGGAACCCCGAGCGGATGGCCAAGCATCTGACCTCCATCAATCGGCAGGACTGGGACAGACGCGTGGGGGCGATGCTGTGCTTGATGGGTGTGGAAGCACCATCCGGCAGTCTGCGAACATTGCTTGCCACAAGGCGTGATGAACTGCGAGCATCACCAAATGAACCGCCGCTGCCTTTGTTGCCTGGCTTGCCGGGATCCACTCATTTGAAAGAATGGGGCATCATGACACCTTGACATGAATCCTAGCCAGCAGAACCAATGGAAGGATGACTTGCTAAGAGAAATTCTCCGGGCGATTTCAGCCCACGACCCTCTGGCGGATTCGCTCGTTTTCAAAGGAGCCCGCATTCTCAACCTCCACCTTTGCTCACAGAGACAATCACTGGACATCGACGCAAACCTGCGTGTGGAATTCCAGCGTGAGATGCAAAATCGGTTACAACTGTCTAATTGGTTTGAAACGCAGTTGTCGATGGCCATCCGCAACCATTTTGAAAGTCAGGAACTTGTGAGATATGAGTTGGAATCGATCAAAGTCAGTCATAATCCGCCAGTGTTTCCTCATCCTCGGGGATGGGACGGGCTGGTCGCCAAGATGCGTGTAACCGACCAAAAGTTACGCGGAGTCCGGACTTTGCCCACAGTGGAATTGGAGATCGCTGCGCCAGAAGTGCTTGGATCGAACGCGCTGTGTGAGTTACCCTTGGAAGGCGTAAAGGTCCATGCATATACTCTGCACCGCATCGCGGGAGAAAAGCTGCGCGCCTATCTAACATCCCTGCCAGCCTATCGCAGCAAGATCCATAGCAGCACGCGTGAGGTGCGGGCAAAAGATCTTCACGATCTTGCCAGAATTCTTGAGGCGAGGCCGATTGAAGATGCGACATTCTGGTTGATGGCAGCTCACGAATTCCGTCTCGCCTGTGAGAGTCGCTACGTGGACTGCGATGGTCCTGAAACATTCCATCAGGACTGGGCCGCAACGCGGGCCATTTATGAATCAGAAGCCACACTGGCCGAGGTTTCCTGGTTTGATGCCGAACAAGCGCTCGACAAAATCCTTGGGCTTTTTTCCCGGAACTCGGTTTTTCCCCTATCCTTTCCGTTGTTCTAACGCTTTGTGGCACAAACATACAAAGGCTGACAAGGCACAACAGGCTCAGCGCTACACCTCTCGCCAGCGCCTCATCGGTGCCAAATACTTCAACGAGACCTTTTAGTGAACTCAACTCAGATCTCCCGTGTAGTCGGATTCGTAATAGCCCTCCTGTTTCAGTTTTCTGAACAGGCCGCCGAGTGCCTGACGGCGTTTGCCATCCCGGGCCTTCTGGTAAAGGAGGAGGTCCTTTAGAGCTTATCCGTAAATAGTTCTTAACATTTCATATTGCCGTGGTATTGATTTTTGCATGGCGCAAATCAAATCATGGACCGTATCCGACGAGCTTTGGGAGAAAATCGCACCCCACGTGCCCGTACAGGGTGAGCGGGAAAGTGGCAGGGTTTACCAGCGCAAGCCTTGAGGCGGACGCAAGCCACTGCCAGCCCGCAAGGTCTTCGAGGCGATCATCTACGTATTGCGAACCGGCATCCAATGGAAGGCTCTGCCCCGCGATTTTGGAAGTTCGAGTGCCGTCCATTTGCGTTTTCAGCAATGGGAGCGCGCCGGATTCTTCCTTCGGATCTGGCAAGAAGGATTGGCGGAATACGACGGCATGCACGGGATTGCCTGGGAATGGCAGAGTATCGACGGAGCGCTGGGCAAGGCCCCGTTAGCAAAACAGTGCGTCGGACCAAATCCTACGGACAGGGGAAAAAAATGGACGCAAACGCAGCGTGCTGACCGACGCAAATGGCATCCCGCTGTCACTCGTCGTCGCCGGAGCCAACCGACATGACTGCATGCTTCTCGAACCGACCCTCGATTCGATTGTGGTCGAACGACCACTGCCTCAGGATGTGACACAAAATCTCTGCGCGGATGCTGGATACAAAGGAGCGCCAGCAAGGAAGGTCATTGAGGAGAGGGGCTACGTGGCACACATCAAAGAGCGACGAGAGGAAGCCGACGACATCAAAAACATCCCCGGTGTTAAAGCGCGGAGGTGGGTGGTGGAACGGACCCATTCTTGGATGAATCGGTGGCGCAAACTACTGGTGAGCTTTGAAAAAACAGAGGCTTCGTATGTCGGCTTGCTGTCACTGGCCGCTGTTCTAATTTGCTGGAGGCAAGTGATGCGGCTTGAGATCCGTCATGTGCTGCATGCCGGACTGGATTCGCTGCGCAACGAGTTGGGCTTCCTTTTTGGTCGCGTCGAGTGAGCTGAACACTTGGCGCATCCGCTTGCCCTCCCGGTAGTAGGCGATGGCGAAACGGGTGCGCTGTTTCTCGCTCAAGCGGTAAACCGGCACGGACGCGGAGCCGAATCTCACGACTGCCACGGGTTTGCCCTTTTTCTTTGGTCCGTTAGGGGCCACAGGAGGGGCGTCTCTCTGAGTTGTCACCATTTTGTCACCACCCGGGTTCATGGGGGGTGCAGGGTGTCAACTATACCCCCGTTTGGGTGCGTAACCCTTTAAGGATGAATGGAGCCGGCTAACGGACTCGAACCGTTGACCTGCTGATTACAAATCAGCTGCTCTACCAACTGAGCTAAGCCGGCTTTGACTGGTTTCTTTTTGGTGCGGTCATCGGATGGTGTCACCGGATCAATCGGAGCCACCCGCTGCTCGCGGGAGGAGAAAAACAGCCAGATCTGTGCCCGTCAAGGATTCTCGTAGAACCAAGTACTGCGCTTCAAGTCCCTTGAGGACGAGATATAGGGTGCGGACCATGATAATCCAAAGTTGCGGCTTGGCAGAGGGGCGAATGCGGGGTGCGATGGCCGGGAGATGATTTCCCTTACGGAAGGCCAACCAATGCCCGGGTTTTACGACGCGGTGCGTGAGGCGTTTTCGACGAAGGGCGTGCTCGCGAAATCACAGGATTTCGAATACCGCCCGCAGCAGCAGGAGTTGGCGGTGGCAGTGGCGGAAGCGTTGGTGAAATCGGCACCTCTGGTGGCCGAGGCGGGCACGGGCGTGGGAAAATCCCTGGCATATTTACTGCCAGCGGCGCGTTTCGCGCTTGAAACCGGCCGTAAGGGGGTGATCTCCACCCACACGATCAATCTGCAGGAGCAACTGGTGCGCAAGGATATCCCTATTGTTAGGAAATTGATCGGCGACGAGTTGCCGGCGGTGCTGTTGAAGGGGCGGGGGAATTATTTGTGCCCGCTGCGTCTGCGGCGGGCGCTGGAACAGGCGGGCGATCTTTTCACAGGGACGGAGAACGACGAACTGGAGGCGATCCGCAAGTGGGCGGAAGCGACGCGTGACGGCACGCTGAGTGATCTGGATTTCCAACCGCAGCCGAAGGTGTGGCTGCAGGTATGTAGCGAGGCGCATCTGTGCACTGCACGGAACTGCGGACCGCGCGGGAATTGTTTTTTCCAGGAAGCGCGCAAGGCCGCGGCGGATGCGCGGCTGGTGGTGGTGAACCACACCTTGTTTTTCGCGCTGCTCAACACCGAACTGGAACCGGACGAAGAGGAGGACATGAAAAAAATCAAGGGTTTCCTCTTTCCCAACGATTTTGCGATTCTCGACGAGGCTCACATCATCGAACAGGTGGCTGCAGTGCAGTTGGGATTGCGGGTTTCCCAAGCTGGGTTGCGCTTCGACCTTCAGCGGCTCTATCACCCGAAAACCAAAAAAGGCCTACTCAAGGCATTCCGCAAGGCGTCTGCAATGCTGGCGGTGGAGGATGCGATCAATGCGGCAGACCGGTTTTTCCAAGGGTTGGGAGAAGTGGCGAAGTTCGGGAATTTTTCCAAGGAATGCCGGGTGCGGGAGCCGGAAGTAGTGTCTAACACCCTGGCCACGCCGCTGCGTGACCTGTGGCGCGAGATCGACGCCCTGGCGGCTGATGCGGATGGAGAGACCACCCGAGCTGAACTTCAGGAAGCCTCGCGCCGTCTGCGCGAGGCACATGGCGCGGTGGGTGCTTTCCTCGATCAGACGGAAGATGACAGCGTCTATTGGGTGGAGCGCGGCGGTCGCGACGAGACGCAATACAGCCTGCTCGCCGCGCCGGTGAATGTCTCAGAGCGCTTGCGTCCCCTGCTGTTTAGTGGGGGGAAAAGCCTTGTGCTCACCAGCGCCACGCTCGGCGTGGGCGATCCCAAGCTGGGATATTTCCGCGGGCGAGTGGGTGCTGAAAACGCCCGCGCTCTCTGTATCGGCAGCCCGTTCGACTATCAGAAACAGATGCGCATCAGGATCTACAAATCCGTGCCGGATCCGGGGACTCCGCAATACGACGAGTTGTTGTCCGAGGGTATCCGGCTATCAGTGCTGGAAAGCGAGGGCCGGGCATTTGTTTTGTTCACCAGCTACCGCACGATGCGTGATGCTGCGCAGCGCCTTGAGGCGTTTTTTAAGAAGAAAGGCTGGCGGGTCCTGATGCAAGGGGAGGGGATGCCACGACATAGAATGTTAGAAGAATTTCGCAATGATGTGCACAGCGTGCTTTTCGGAACAGACAGCTTCTGGACGGGCGTGGATGTGCCGGGTGAGGCACTGTCCAATGTGATCGTCACGCGCCTGCCCTTCGCGGTGCCGGACCACCCTCTAACTGCCTCAAGGCTGGAGGCTATCGAGGCGGCGGGTGGAAATCCGTTCATGGATTATTCAGTGCCGGAAGCGATTCTCAAGATGCGCCAGGGCGTGGGTCGTCTGATCCGCACAGCGCGTGATACCGGCCTAATCTGCATCCTCGATAACCGCATCCTCACCAAACGCTATGGCAAAGCTTTTCTCAACGCACTCCCGGACGCGCCGGTGGAAATCATCAGTTAGTCCCGCTCTTCATTATCCCGTTTTGGTAATAACTTTTGGCAATCAGCATGGACTGAAAGTGGGGTCAGTCGGCCAATTGCCATTTTGAGCAGTGCTGCGTCCCACTGGCCCGGGGCGGTTGTGGTGTTTCCAAGGTAGCCATAGTTGAGAACGCTTCCACATTGGGCGTTAAGCAGGCGTGAGACGGGGGCCAGCGGTCCCATGCCCATGGTAGCCACCGGCAGGCCGTGGTCCACGAGTTGGAATTCCGCCAGTCTGGCAACATCAGTCGGGTGGTGAAGTCGGGCGGCGAGTTTGAAGGCGTGTGCTCCAGCGGTCTTGGCACGGCGGAGGATATTTTCTATCACTGAAACGTTCGGGAGTTTTTCAAAATCGTGAAACGAGGCGATCCACGGGATTTTTCTGACGGTTAGTATTTGCACGAGTGCGTTCATTTCCCCAAGGCTGGCGACCTCGATATCGATGCAGGCGGCATCATCCAAAACGGATTCCAGTAGATTCATGCGTTCGGCGGGGCCTAGGGTTCGGGCTCCGCCCTCATCGTTACGCCGGGCGGTGAAAAGCAGGGGAATCCCGCGCAGATGCCGCCAGATCGCGGGATCAGCAGCCGCAGGGGTTCCCGTGATGAGGTCAAGCCTGATTTCCACGATGTCGCAGGTGTCCCGGACCCAAGCGGCTTCAGCTTCCCGTAAATCGTTAGGGTTTCCGAAGCTTCCCACCACGGCGGGGCGTCCGGTTGTCAGTAAGAATTCCGCTTGGGCCATGGCCGAGTGAAACGCCGCATGCTGCCCTCCGTCAACCGCTTCTGACGGGCGCGGGATTCCCAATGTATTTACTTCGATCGAAATTTTCTCAAAATCCATCATTTTCTCTGGTCAACCCGAGGGGTGATTTCCTAGCCTCTTGTAAATCCCACCCGCATGAAAGCCCTGTTCAAACAATCCCTTTTCGCCGTTGCTGCCGCTCTCATCTTTGGCCTTTCGACGGGAAGCGCATCCGCCGAAGTCAAGGTCACGGCTGATAAACCCACCTTTGATGATCTCCAATCTCCGGAATTCCCCGGCGGCAAGCAAAAGCCCTTCAAGCCGAAGTTCTGGTTGGAAATCGAGACCAAGGTCAAGGTGCAGATGGCCCCGGAGCCCAAAACCAAGACCTGCGATAAACTCACCATCAAATGGTATGTCGCCGTGAAAAATGGCGAGAAACCGGGAACCATGCTGCTTTTCAGCAAGGAGGTTGATCATGTGAACGTCCCCTTGGATGAAGATCTCTTCCTTTCAATCTATCTATCTCCTGCATCCATCAAGCGCATTACCGGATTTGACCGCGCAGCCAAGAGTTCGGTAGAGGGTGTGGGCTTCGAGATTTTGATCGATGGCAAGCGGGTTGCCGCAGAAACCACCAAGTGGAAACTGGATTGGTGGGATTCCCCGTCTGAAAAGATTTCCCGCAGTGATGTGGTACCTCTTCTCACCAAGCCTCAAACGGCATTCAACGGCATGTGGTGGGATCGCTACGCGGAAGTCAGTTCATCATCAGTCCGGTGATTGCCGCTTTTTTTCATTTTTCTTTTGGTGTAAAGTCCGTTCAGCGCCTTTAATAAATACATCCTCCCATTTTCCCTGCATCATGGCCGATAATCAGACTTCAGTTGTTCTCAACATCGGATCCCAGCGGATCAGCATGGCGGCATTCGATGTGTCGAAATCCGGCGGTTTGGTTCTAAAGGCATATGATTCCCAAACAATCGTGGCGGATCCGTCGCTGGAGGCTTCGCGCATTGCCCAGACGCGCGTTGCTATCCATGATCTGGTGCAGCGCATGAAGTTGGAGAAATCCAAGGCCCGCTATGCAATTTCCGGCCAAGCTGTTTTCACGCGGTTCGTGAAATTGCCACCGCTGCAGGAGGACAATGTTGAGCAGTTGGTTACTTTCGAAGCTCAGCAACACGTGCCATTCCCGCTCAACGAAGTCGTGTGGGATTATGAACTGATTGAGGGAGCTGCAGAAAAAGAAGCGGTGATCGTTGCGATCAAGAGCGACGCTCTCGATGAAATCAATAGCACGGTCAATGATAGTGGCCTTGAGACCCAAGAGGTAGATGTCGCGCCCATGGCGCTCTACAACGCCTTCCGCTCTACGTACGGTCACCCAGAAGAACCAGTTCTGCTGATCGATATCGGTGCCAAAACCAGCAACCTGCTCTACATAGAGGGCAAACGGTTTTTCACCCGCAGCATTGCCATCGGAGGATCGGCTATCACGGCGGCCGTTGCCAAGGAATACAATGTTTCGTTCTTGGAAGCCGAGCAGCAGAAGGTTACTAACGGCCTCGTCGCATTAGGTGGTGGCCATACCGAACAGATGAACGAGGCGGTTGCAGCCTTGGCTATGGCGATCCGCAACGCCCTGAGCCGCTTGCCAGCCGAAATCGCACGCACCACTAACTACTACCGCAGCCAGCACGGTGGCAGTGCGCCGCGCCGGGTGCTTCTCGCCGGAGGTGGTGCCAACCTGCCCTACACTCTGGAGTTTTTCCAAGAAAAGCTCAACCTGCCTGTGGAATACTTCAACCCAGTGCGCAATGTCGCTATTGGCAAGGGCGTGGATGCCGCCCTCGTCCAACGGGAAGGTCACCTGATGGGTGAATTGGTAGGTCTCGGACTGAGAGCTATAGGGAAGTCGGAGATCAACATTGATTTGGTTCCTGTTATTGTTGAACAAACCAGGGCTTCAGACCGCAGGAAGCCGTTTCTTATCGCGGCTGCCATCATCGTGCTGATCGGCGCGGCTGCTTGGGCTGGCTTTGAGAATTTAGCTGCTGCTGATGCCGAAGGAAAGGCCCGTAGGATGAGCGAGCAAAAAGAAACTCTGGCCCCTTACAAGGTTTCCATCGATGGCCTTCTCAAGAAAGAAACCGCACTACGTGCCATCGCTAGTCAGTATACGGACGCAGAGTCGGATCATTGCTTCTGGATGGACGCGCTTTCCGAAGTCCGCGATGCCTTCGCCAGTGATTCTGTTTGGTTGACGGATTTTGAGCCGATTCAGGGTTTTGACACTGCGCAGTTGCTGGTGCCCAAGGATGCCATCGACGCCAAGCCCAACGGCAAGACTGTTGTCAAAGCTGACTTCGCAACCATCCCCTACGGGACCTCCTCGCTGGAAATCCCGAAAACCACAGCACCACAGCCTCAGACTACGCCTGCTCCCAAAGGCAAGCTGAAAGCCGCCCAACCATCTCCTCCCGTTGCCTCCGTCACTGCAAATGCAGTCCAGATCCGCGGCTTTTGGAGAAACAATGCAAAGAGTCAGGATCTAGTTTCCTCGCTTTTAAAAAATCTGCGGGACAAATCCACCCACTTCAGTTTCTCGGTCAAGGACGCCAAGGGGCAGGATATCATACTAACAGATGATCATATCCTTAAGGTCACGGCAACCGAAAAAACTGGTGAGTTGGGCTACCCCTTTGAAATCATCCTACCCTTGGCCCGCGAGGTCGCGATTAAGTAAAGCACTGAACCATTTTCCCTAATGATTTATGAGTTGGATCAAGGACAATAAATTCGTGGTGACCCTCACGAGCGGTACCCTCGTCGGGGTCGTTCTATTAGGTCTGGTGGGTTCCCAGGGGCTAACCAAGTACGATGCCGCGAAGACAGGTTACGATGCCGCAACCGCAGATGTGAAGGCATACGCGAAGATGCCTCTTTATCCCAAAGCCGAGCACCGGGATGGAAAACAAAAGGCTCTGGAAGATTACCGCAACTCCTTGGCATCCCTTCAAACCACGTTCGACCGCTTTCGTTCGAAAGAACTGGTGAATGTGGAGCCCCAGGATTTTACCGGTCATCTTAAAAAGGTGAACGACGAAGTGGTTAAGGCCTTCAAAGATTCAGGGACCACTTTGCCGGAAACGTTCTTTTGCGGATTTGAAAACTACCAGGCCAATCTAGCCCACGGCCAGGCTACTGGGATTCTAAATTACCAACTTGAGAATGTTAGGTCCTTGATGCTTGCGCTTGCCAAGGCCAAGCCCTCGCAGCTCTCCAACGTTTTTCGCCCGCAGTTACCCGAAGAATCAGGGACCGAATACAAACCGCAGGAATCTGACGTAGCCAGGTCACTGCCGCTGGAAATCTCCTTTGTAGGACCGGAAAAGTCCGTCCGCGAGTTTCTCTCCACTATCGACCAGTTTGAAAATCAATATGTGGTGATCCGCTCCATCCGTATCACCAACGTGAAAAAGGATCCGCCTAAGGCAAGTGATGCGAAATTTGACACGCCCGCTAACTCCTCCAGCCCCATGAGGACTCATTTCGGGGGAGACTTCTCTCCGGATAGCGGCGACGGTCCCTTAGTGCTGGCCGGTAATGATTCAAAGACTACCAAAAAACCAGGTAGACCTACTGCTGTCGCGGGCAAAACCGCTAGTGCAACTCCGACCAAACCCACTCCACCGGCGCCAGTCCACAAGCCCGCCACCTCGGGCCGCATCCTTGCACAAGTTCTCGGAAATGAAGAAATCCAGGTCTTTCTCCGGCTAGACCTTCTACAATTTCTTCCCGCCAAAAAACTTCCTTAATCCCGACCCCCAACCCAGTTTCACATGTCCTGGTTTTCCAAGAATTACGAAAAAGTCACGCTTGGTGGAGCCGTGGCCGTGGCCATCGGCTTCACCTACCTCGGTTGGGCCAAGTACAGCAATGTGGATGACGACTTCGGCCCTGGTGCCCAGAGCGGCGGCGGCACCATGACCGCCGTTGCCGGATCTGAGTTGATTCCCAAGGCGCAGCAGTCGATGAAACACGATCTAACATGGAAGCAGGCGCTAGATGTCGACCGTCCTGTGGATCTGTTCACCGGGATCGCGCTTTTCGTCAAAAAATCCGAATCTGAGAAGTCGGTGGATCTGCTCAAGGGTGATCCTGTTCATCCTCCGATCCCTAACACATGGTGGCTTGAACACCGACTCGATCCTGGGTATGCTGATGCACCAGACCGCGATCCTGATGGCGATGGCTTCACCAATCTTGAAGAATACAAGGCTGGAACAGACCCCAACGACCCCAAATCCTATCCAAGTCTTATCGCCAAGTTGATGTATCAGAAGGATGAAAGTTTGGCTTGGGTGGTGCGTCCCGGTTATGGCGGGGATGGTGGGAAATTCCCTTTCACCTATGAGGATTCTCTGCGGAGGAACAACCGTATTCCTGCCGGAGAGGACATCGGCCCGGGCGAACTCTTCTTCAAAAAGGAGCCTATGGTCGATCGCTTCAAGTTCCTCGGCACGGAAGTCCGCAAGGAGATGAACAAGCAGACCCACACGGAGGAAGAGGTCACTTACACGCGTATTGAGGATCAACGGCCTAACAAAAAAGGGGTGGTTTACGAGATCCCCGCTCCGCTCGCTGAACAGCGCAAGAAAGAGTATGTCCAATATGACCGGACAGCAGTGTTCTCCCTGGAGGCTCTCGGGAAAAACGGCGCGGAATTCAAGGTGGAGGAGAACACCGCTTTCGCACTGCCGCCTGATGCTCCAAAAAAAGAGTTTTTCCTGAAAAAGGTTACTCCAGACTCCGTCACCCTTGAATACACTGATTCTCAAGGAAAAAACAAGACCCTTGAACTGCAGAAGGGAATGCTTCCTCACCTCGATCAATAGTTTCTTAAAAAATCGCTTTCCAAATCAACAAAACCTCGCCAGAAACCCTGCGCCCCACCATGCAAAAAACGCCAATGTATCGATCCAGCCGCGCCGCCATCACATTGATGGCGCTAGCATCCGCTCTGCCAGCCGTTATCACAGTTGCAAACGCCGAAGATGGCGTGAGCTACAGTGGACTAGCTGAACGCGAAATGATTCGCCGCCAAGCCGCCGTTCAAGATGGTGACAAACTCCTCAATGAGGGCCGTGAGGCTTATGCTAAAGGGGATTACCAGAAGGCAGTGGACAAATACTCCCAAGCCCTCCAGAAGGTGCCGGATGCCCCCATGGCTGAGGATCGCCGCCAGACCTACACCGCTCATTTCAGCGATGCCAGTGTTGCGCTTGCTATGCATGACCGCAAGGTTGGTAAGTATGCCGAAGCCCGCGCGCTCCTTGAAACCGTGCTTTCCAAGGACCCCTACAATGGGGCAGCCAAACGCGAACTTGGATACCTCGATGACCCGATCCGCACTAATCCAGCGCTAACCTACGAGCACACCCAGCACGTGGATGAAGTCCGCCGCTCGCTTTACACTGCGGAGGGCAACTACAACCTCGGGAAATACGATGCAGCCAAGAAGGAATACGAAAAAGCTCTCCGGGTAGACCCCTACAACACTGCTGCCCGTCGCGGTATGGAGCGTGTTGCTGTCGCTAAATCCGATTACTACCGCGCGGCCTACGATCAAACCCGCTCGGAACTTCTCATGCAGGTGGATCAGGCATGGGAACTTTCCGTGCCCAGTGAGGCCCCCACGGAACTTCCAGGCACTGGCCTTAATCAGAATGACAACGCTGGCACGGCATACATCACGCACAAGCTCCGCAGCATCATCATTCCACGCATCGATTTTGCCGATACCACGGTAGAGGAAGCGATCGATTTCCTTCGTCAGCGTTCCATTGAGTTGGATACGACTGAACTGGATCCAGCCAAAAAGGGAGTTAACTTCGTTGTGCGGAAGCCAAAGGCTACGCCTCTTGCCAGTGGTTCTGAAGCTAGCTCTGATGCTGCTTCCACAGAAATTCCCTCAGGCGGCACTGATCCTGGAACACTGCGCATTCACGAACTCCGCGTTCGCAATGTGCCTCTTGCCGTGGCTCTTAAATACATCTGTGATAACACCAAGCTCCGCTTTAAAGTGGATGACTTCTCAGTCACCTTGGTGCCCCAGACTGACACGATCGAAGACATCTTCACCCGCACCTTCAATGTGCCACCGAACTTCCAGTCCTCCTTGGATTCTGGTGGTGGAGAGGGCGGGGGGGGGGCTGCTGCCGATCCATTCGCCACAAAGGACGCGGCAGGTGACAAGCCGAAAATCGCTGCCCGCAAACCGATCAAGGAACTGCTCAAGGAATCCGGTGTTCTTTTCCCAGAAGGCACTTCCGCCACGCTCAATGCCAATGGCACTTTGTTGGTGACTAACACTCCGTCGGAACTCGACAAGGTTGAGCAGATTGTCGACGCAAACAGTCATAAACAACCCAAACAGGTTAAAATCACAACGAAGTTTGTCGAAATTTCCCAGGAAAACACCGATGAACTCGGCTTCGATTGGATCGTGAATCCATTCAGCCTCAATCCCGCTCAGTCGATCTTCGGCAGCGGTGGTACCCAAGGTAACCAGAAAGGCCGTACTGGCGGTGACTTCGTATCTCCAGTCAATGGCGTCACGGTGGACGGTATCCCCTCGGATCCGACATTGGGTTCACAAAACGGTGTGACCAACGGGCTTCGCAGCGGTGATACGGCCATCAGTCGCAATAGTATTGATGCCGTCCTCAATAACCCGAACCGCACAGCGCAACAGTCCAATGTTGCTCCTGGCATCATGGGTTTGACTGGACTCTTCTCTGGCGGTCAGGTGCAGATGATCATGCGCGGTCTTGCTCAGAAGAAAGGCACCGACTTGATGACCGCTCCCTCGGTTACTGCCCGCTCGGGCCAAAAGGCGACTGTTGAGGTCATCCGCGAATTCATCTATCCCACCGAATACGAACCCCCGCAAATTCCGACTACTGTCGGTTCTCAGGGTAGCTCATTTGGCGGCGGTGGCAGCGCCGGTCAAGCTCCTGTTACTCCGGCCACACCCACTGCCTTCCAAACCCGTAATACAGGTGTTACACTCGAAATCGAGCCCACCATTGGTGAAAATGACTTCATGATCGACCTGCGGTTCATCCCGGAAATCGTCGAGTTTGAAGGATTCGTCAACTATGGTAGTCCGATTCAAGCGCCCTCCACAGATGCCTTGGGCAACCCGGTGGTCACGATTCTCACGGAAAACCGCATTGAGATGCCGGTCTTCTCAACCCGCCGGGTCAATACACAACTCACCATTTATGATGGTTACACAGTTGCCGTCGGCGGTCTGATGCGCGAGGACGTTCAGAATGTGGATGATAAGGTGCCTATTCTTGGAGACATCCCCTTCATTGGGCGTTTGTTCCAGACCAAGGCGGAAAACCGTATCAAGAGCAATCTGATCGTGTTTGTCACGGCTCAGATCATCGATGCCACTGGTCGTCCATTGCGCGGAGTTGATGCGACTCCCAGCACGCCGACAAGTGCCCCAACTAGTGAGGCGGCTCCCACAGTGCTTCCCGACCTTCCTCAGTGAGACACATCAGCCGTTGAATTCATCAGACAGGCGTGGGATAGCTCCCCCGCCTGTCTTCTTTTCTTGATTACCATTGGACTATCCCCCATCTTTCCCCTCATGCAAGTGATGGCGCTGACCGGTGGTATTGCCTCCGGAAAATCAACCGTTTGCCGGGTGCTGCGCGAATTTATTCCGTCGGTAGTGATCTTTGATTGTGATGCGGCAGTTCATCGGATGTTAGAATCGGATTCTGAAGTGGCGTCCACCATTTTGGAAAGCTTTGGCGATCATGCGCTGGACGCCCAGGGCCGCATTGACCGCCATTTCCTCCGCGGCAAGGTATTTGTGGATCAGGGAGCGCGCCTCCACCTGGAATCCATCCTGCACCCCCGCGTCAGACAGGAATGTCTTGATTTTCTGGAACAGTCTGCTAAACGTGGTGCGGAGCTGTTCATCGCGGATGTTCCGCTCTTCTTTGAAAAGGGATTCGACATTGGCCAGAATCAGGTCCTTGTTGTCGCCTCTTCCCGCTCCACCCAAATCCAGCGGCTCAAGGCCCGTGGTGGCTTTGAGGATTCCCTCATCGAAGCCATTCTCGCCGCACAACTCCCGGTTCAGGAAAAAATGTCTTTGGCGGACGTCGTTTTCTGGAACGAGGGAGCTCCATCCGTTATTCGCGCGCAAATCCGCAGCTTCGCCCATTCCTTTCTCATGACCCTCTCTCAAGAACCAGAAGCCGGTACCGAAACCGCCGTGCCCACAGCCACAGCGCCCACACATGCCCCGGCTTCTATCGATATCAACCAGTTCCGCCTCAAATCCCTCTCCGAACTTCAGGCGATGGCTGAAGCCGTGCCTGCCAGAATTCAGGGAGGCATCTCCAAAAGCCAGTTGATCTACGAACTCCTTTGTTTCTATAGCCATGACGGCACCGGACTGGTCTGCGAAGGTGTGTTCGAGCAATCCAGGGATGGCTTCGCTGTTCTCAGAGATCCTGCCCGCAGTTTTCGCCCGGGGCCGGACGATATCCATGTGGGTCCCGGCGTCTTGCGTAATCTAACCATACGTGCTGGGCAGTCTGTCAAGGTCCGCGCCCGCGCCCCGCGTGAGCGTGACAAATACCTGGTCGCCTACGAGGTCATCGAGATCGAAGGTATTCCGGTCGCAGACTATCAGCCTCCCAAGGAATTTGACAAACTCACCCCACTTTTCCCCGATCAGCGCATCCATTTAGAGGGAGAAGGCAATGATTTCCTCGGAGTGCGCGTCATCGACCTCATCGCCCCACTTGGCAAGGGCCAGCGCGGCATCATCGTCGCGCCCCCGCGTGGTGGCAAAACCATTCTCCTCAAACAAATCGCCCGCTCAATCCGCAAAAACCATCCCGATGCGGAACTGATCATTCTTCTCTTGGATGAACGGCCCGAGGAAGTTACCGACTTCGAGGAAACTGTCGGTTGCCGCGTGTTCGCTTCCACTTTCGATGAGTCCCCACGCCGCCACGCACAGGTGGCCGATCTGGTCATTGAACGTGCCAAACGCCTTGTCGAACTCGGCAAGGACGTGATTCTTCTGTTGGACAGCCTCACTCGTCTCGCGCGCGGCCACAATTCAGCGATGCAGGGCGGCCCTATCGGATCAGGCGGCGTTAGCCCCTTGGCCCTACAGAAGTCCCGCAAATTCTTCGGCACCGCCCGCAATGTGGAGGAGGGTGGTTCACTGACTATACTGGCAACCGCGTTGGTGGAGACGGAAAGCCGTCTGGATGACGTGGTCTTCGAGGAATTCAAGGGAACCGGTAACATGGAAGTGCGCCTCGATCGCGAGCTTGCTGAACGGCGGGTCTTTCCCGCCATCCACATCCCGCAGTCCGGCACCCGTAACGATGATCGCCTCTATCACCCGGACGAGTTCATCAAGGTTGTGGACATCCGCAGACAACTTGCGCAGCAACCGATCGGCGACGCCATCGAGACCCTGCTGAGCAACCTCCGCTCCACCAAGACCAACGCGGAACTCCTCCTGCGCGGCCTGCGCTAGGGACGCGCTGTGGCCTGAGCGAGGAGGGGGGCGTGTGTGTACTGATTTTTGATTGACTTGGTTGTCCAGCGTCCTGAAAATCATGTGCATGATGAGGGGTTTGTTAGACTTATTTTGGGTGTTGGCGCTGGGCGTTGTCATGCTTCATGCCCAGACGGGTTCTCCTGCAGATAGGCAGTCCCCATCAGATGCACGTGTATGGACCAGCACTGACGGCAAGAAAATCACCGCCGAATATCTTGGAGTTTTAGAACAAAGCACCTATCTCAAGCTCGACAATGGGAATGTGGTTCCCTGCCCGCTCGATAAACTCTCTCCGGTTGATATAAAGTTCGTCTCGGATCATCCGCTGGAATATCGCCTGAGTTGGCAGGCATGGACCGCGCAGCTTCCACTCAGGATGGTGGAGGTGCACCGGGAACCTAAACAAGACAATTTGTTCGTGTATTCTACCCAGAAATTCCGGTTTTGCACGAATGCAAATTTCAGCGATAACCTAATGAAGGATGTGGCTCAGATTTTTGAACAGACATATGACCTGCATGCCCATTCCCCGTTTGGAGTCCTGGCAGAACCAGTGGAAAAGTATTATCAGGCGGAGCTTTGGGCAACAGCGATAGAGTATATGTCCGCCCGTCAGAAATATGGCTCTCCCGAAAATCTAATGCAACCAACCGCCGGGGTGTATCTTCTCGGGCCAAAGAAGTTCCTGGCTCGTCTGGATTTGATGGGGGTCAAAGAAGGATCAGCAGGGTGGAGAAAAAAACAGGCGGGAGAAAAAGATTCCAACGTGGGTGATTACGATCTTTCCACCATTGTGCATGAACTCACCCACATGCTCACGCATGACATGCTGAACAATCTCCCGATTTGGATGAACGAGGGCTACGCCGAATACGTCGGGCACATTCCCATGAAAAACGCAATGTTCCTGACGGATCACAAGAACATCAGGGCTGGCGTGATAAATGCCATGTTCAAAGACGAGGAAAACAGGAACAGGCCTGTCATAATAAGTGTTAATGGGGGTAGAAATGCTAACGCTGCGGAAAAAACCACCAAAACAAAACCGAAAAGCCTCACATACAGGCTGCTTTCCGTTGCCTCGATATTGAGCATGAATGATGATCAATGGAATAATCGCTCGAATCCTTCCAAGCGTGTTGGGCGTCCCGGGGTAATCGATGCGACCCCACCTATTACTGTCAGTTCCAATCCAGACACCATGATGCTGCGCTACCGAACCGCACACCTGATATTTTATTATTTTATCGAGATTGAAGGGGAAGCCGGGGTTCAAAAGATTCGCAGGGCTCTTGATGAAAATCGCAAGCTTATGGCACAGTATGAGGAGTATGTGAATGCTTTCAACGCGTATAAGACAGAGTATGATAAGTTTAAGAGCTTGCCCGGGGTCAAGGATCTTGGTGATGGGCGTATTCAATATCCCTCCAATCTAACGCCTCCCAAAGCTCCCGAGTTGGGCTTTGATCCAAACACTATGAAGTATAAAGGGCTTGAAGCTCTGCTTGGTGACGAGAGCGCCGAGACAGTGGGAAATCGTATCGAGGAGGCCCTTAGAAAGGACTTGGGACTGACGATTAATTTTGAAAGACGTGATCTTCCCTCAGTGGGAGGTTCCAATCGTCCGTACGGACCCCGGCCATATCCGCCCTTTGGGCCCAGTCAACCTCGTGGACCTATTGCGGTGCCTGTCGGTAATTGAGAACTGGGAGGCTGTTGGTAGAGAGCCAAAATGCGCAATAATTCGTGTCTAATCGCATATCTGGTTCATTGACAAGGGGGGGGCGGTTGGTAACCTCCGGCGCGCGCCGGTCAGGAAGGGCTATATCCTCGTCCAATTTCTCGGCCCGTCATTGCTCACAACAATCAACACTATGGCTACCAAAAAGAAGGCCGCGAAACCCGCCGCCAAAAAGAGTTCCACCAAGACCGCGAAACCTGCGGTGAAAAAAACCAAATCCAGCGACAAAACCAAATACGTTTACACGTGGGGTGCTGGCAAGGCCGATGGAGACGGCAGCATGAAAGCCCTGCTGGGCGGTAAGGGTGCCAACCTCGCCGAGATGACACGCATCAAGCTGCCTGTGCCTCCCGGATTCACCGTGACCACTGATGTCTGCACCTACTTCTATGCGAACCGCAGGACCTATCCTGCCACCCTCCAAGGCCAGATGGAAGCGGGCATCGCCAATATGGAAAAAATCATGGGCTGCAAGTTTGGCGATGCCAAGGGCATGCCGCTGCTCGTAGCTGTGCGCTCTGGTGCTCGCGACTCTATGCCTGGTATGATGGACACCATCCTCAACTTGGGCCTCAACGATCAGACAGTGCTTTCCCTGGCAGCTGTCACTAAGAACGAGCGCTTCGCATGGGACTGTTACCGCCGTTTTGTGCAAATGTATGGTGACGTCGTGCTCGGCGTGCAGAAACGTGAGGGTGAGGACCACGAGCCATTCGAGGTGATCATCGAAACCTACAAACACGAGAAGCATCACAAGGATCTTCTTGATTCCGATCTCACTGCCGCCGACCAACAGGAACTGGTCAAACTTTTCAAGGCTCTCGTCAAGGAACGCACTGGTAAGGTGTTCCCCAGCGATCCATGGGACCAACTCCGTGGTGCCGCCGGTGCCGTTTTCGGTTCATGGATGAACGACCGGGCGATCGTCTATCGGCGCAAATACAACATCCCCGCGGAATGGGGTACCGCCGTCAACGTGCAAGCCATGGTCTATGGCAACACTGGCGATAAGTCAGGGTCCGGCGTGGCCTTCACCCGTAACCCTGCCAATGGAGCCAACGAATTCTACGGTGAATTCCTCATCAACGCCCAAGGTGAGGATGTGGTGGCCGGTGTCCGCACTCCACAGCCAGTCGCCCTGCTCAAGAAGGCGATGCCTAAGTCTTTTGCTGAACTCTTGAAAGTCCGCGCCACGCTTGAAAAACACTTCAAGGATGTGCAGGACGTCGAGTTCACTATCCAGGAAGGCAAGCTGTTCATGTTGCAAACCCGCAATGGCAAACGCACTGCCGCCGCCGCGTTGAAATTCTCCATGGACATGTTCAAGGAGAAGCTCATCGATTGGAAGACTGCCGTGTTGCGCAACCCGGCCGACCAACTGGATCAACTGCTAGCTCCGATCTTCGACCTCGCAGATGTGGCGAAGGCTAAGGAGCTCGCCAAGGGCCTGCCCGCAGGTCCGGGTGCCGCCAGTGGCAGGATTTATCTGAACGCAGATCGCGCCGCCGCTGCCGAGGCCCGGGGTGAGAAGGTTCTGTTGGTCAGAAACGAAACCAGCCCGGAAGACCTTCGTGGCATGATCGCCGCCGAGGGTATTCTCACCGCCAAGGGCGGGGTTTCCTCGCACGCCGCCCTTGTCGCCCGCCAGATGGGCAAGGTCTGTATCTGCGGTGCTGCTGCCATCGAAATCGACTACGAGAAGCTTACCGTCACCGCCGCTGGCCAAACCTTCAAGGAAGGCGAATACCTTTCCATCGACGGCACCTCCGGCATCGTCTATGGCGGCCAGCTCAAAACAGCTCCATCCGAGATCATCACCGGCTTCGTCAACAACGACAAGGTCGCCCGCAAGACGGAGAAGTTCAAGAGCTTCATCCAGCTCATGGAATGGTGTTCCAAGGCCACCAAGCTGGCCGTGCGCACCAATGCAGATACCCCGGAGCAAACCCGCATCGCCATTGCCTTCGGTGCCACCGGCATCGGTCTCACCCGCACTGAGCACATGTTCTTCGAGGGCAACCGCATTGACGCCATGCGCGAGATGATTCTCGCCACCACCGTTGAGTCCCGCAAGGCGGCCCTCGCCAAGCTCCTTCCCTATCAGCGTGAGGACTTCACCGGTATCTTCAAGGAACTGAAGGGCTTCCCGGCCACTATCAGATTGCTGGATCCGCCGCTTCACGAATTCCTCCCTCACTCGAAAGAGCAACAGATGGATCTGGCTCGCAAGATTGGCATCCCAGTGGAAACCATTGTCCAGCGCGTGGCAGATCTCCATGAGTTCAACCCTATGCTTGGCCACCGCGGGTGTCGTCTCGGCATCGCCTATCCAGAAATCACCGAGATGCAGGCTCGTGCCGTCTTCGAGGCTGCTGCGGATGTCGCCAAGAAAAAAATCCCGGTCAAACCTGAGGTCATGATCCCGCTCGTCGGTTTCCAGAAGGAATTCGATCTTCAGGCGGAAATCGTCCATCGTGTTGCCAAGGAAGTCATGGCTGAGAAGAAGATCTCGTTCGACTATCATGTCGGCACCATGATCGAAGTTCCTCGCGGTGCCCTCACCGCTGATGAAATCGCCAAGGGAGCTGAGTTCTTCAGCTTCGGCACTAACGACCTCACCCAGACCGCTCTCGGCATCAGCCGTGACGACATGGGCTCGTTCCTGCTACCCTACACTGAGGCGGAAATCTTCAAGAAGAATCCGTTCGCTACGCTCGACACCACCGGCGTAGGCCAGCTCATGGAAATCGCCGTTGCCAAAGGCCGCAAGACCCGCCCGAACATCAAGCTCGGCATCTGCGGCGAACATGGCGGTGATCCGGACTCCGTGAAGTTCTGCCACAAGCTCGGCCTCAGCTATGTTTCGTGCTCGCCATACCGCGTGCCCGTTGCCCGCCTAGCCGCAGCCCAGGCCGCTCTTGAGCAGGAAAAGGCAGCAGCCCCTGCTAAAAAAGCCGCAAAGAAGAAATAATTCTGCAGGAATAATCCCGTAGTGGCGGGCTTGCTCCGCCGCAACGATTCTCTATCAGAGCCACCTCGGGAAACCGGGGTGGCTTTTCCTTTTTAATCTTTCTCAGTGGACCAGCCCCGCGACTTTATGGATGCTTGGGGCATGGGGAAACGTTCGTTCTGGCTGAGGTTTCTGGCGGCGCTGGCAAGCGGTCTCCTTGTGGCTGTCCTGTTCCCGCCCTTCCGGATGTCCTTGCTGGCATGGGTGGCTATGGTGCCGGTCATTGCCGCATTGTGGTCGGTGACGGGCAAACGAGCGGGTTGGAAGGGTTTTGCCCTCGGTTGGACAGGTGGCATGATGAGTTGTTCCATCCAGTTCCATTGGGTGGCGGAGGTTTCATGGCTTGGCGCACTGTTGCTGCCGGCATATCTTGCCTGTTATTGGGGCTTGTTCGGGGCGTTCGCCGCTACGGTTGGTAACCCATGGCGGAATCGTGATATTCCTATAGCTAACGAAAATCCTGGATACGCCCGGAGCCTGCGCGTGGCGTTTTGTCTAGGTGCAGTGTGGGCTGGGCTTGAATGGCTTAGGGGCTGGATGTTTACCGGTTTCGGTTGGAACGGAATGGGCGTGGCGTTTAGGGAAACGCTGGTTATGGCTCAATCGGCGGATTTGTTAGGGGTAGCAGGGCTTTCACTGATATTGGTATTTTTCCAGGCGGTAATGGTTCAAGCGGCGGTCCGCTATATCGGTCAGAGTGGCGCTGATAAACGCAGGTTGCCTGTGGACCTGGTGCTTGCAGTGTCACTGGTGGCCTTGCTTGCGGGTTATGGAATCGCACGCATCGGTCTAGAAAGGCGCGCGGAGTGTGTCAGACTCAAAACCCTGCTGGTGCAGATCAATATTCCGCAGGACGCCAGCCAACAGCTATGGAGTGCGCTCGACGTTCACATGGCGTATGAGGCAGATACACTCAAGGCCTTGGCTGGCTTGGGGAAAACCGTGGACGGTCGCACACCGCCGGGTTGGCCGGATTGGGTGATGTGGCCGGAGACGGCGCTAACAGGAAGAATCCTCCGCGCTGAAGATGGCACATGGGGCTCCTGGCGGGAGAATCAGGAAACTATTGCCCGCGTCCGCGAGGCCGGGCCGTTTCAATTGATTTATGGCGTCACCGAACAGGAGGCGGACGCCTGCGGGGATGGATTACTCGCGATCAAACCTGGTGGACACATCTGGAATTCGATCGCTGTGATGTCTCCAGCTGACGCGCTCCAGACATACCGTAAACACCATCTCGTAATTTTCGGTGAAACGATTCCCTATGCGGATAGCCTTCCATGGCTCGCACAGATCTATCAACAACAGTCAGGGGTTGAATATGGCGGCTCCTTCACTCCCGGCGTGTCGTTCGATCCGCTGCAAATCCCCACGGCGGATGGCACGATGATCGGTGCCATTCCCACGGTGTGTTTTGAGGACTCGGTGGGGCGCCTTACCCGCAAGTTCGCAAGACCAGGCCCACAGGTGATTGTGAATGTAACCAATGACGGATGGTTCAGGGAATCCGCTGCCGCTGACCAGCACTTCGCCTACGCCAGATTCCGCGCCATCGAGCTCCGTCGCCCTCTGCTGCGCTGCGCTAACACCGGCGTGAGCGCCGCCGTGGATACCACTGGTTCCACCGCACACCCGGACACCGGGAAACCGCAGATCCTTGTAGGATCTGACGGAAATCATTTCGTCCGTGGTTCACTGCTTACGGAAACCAAGGTGCCCTTGCACCCCTCATTCTCCCTTTATGCCCTCATCGGTGACTGGGGTATCATCGTGCTGTCTCTAGCGGGATTCCTGTGGGCGCGGATGAGGTCGGGTACTCCGAGTGTCGTGGAGGATGCAGCGCGGCAGGGTATCGATTTTTAATCGGGCCATAGCAGGAAGATGCCGCCCATGAAACTGGTTCCGTCTCAGAATAGAACCCAAGCTTCCAGATAGAGGGTATTGTTGTCTTGGGCATTTCGGCCTGAGCCATCGTAGTTGTAGCGCGAACCGTCAAATCGGTTGTAGATAACGTATTGCAGGGAGAATTTCACACTGCTCTTGGGCCAGAAGTCCGGGCCGCCACCCTTGTTGAAGGGCATGTAGTTGGCTTGCAGGATCAAGCCGTCGCTCAAGGGACTGCCCTTGGAGCTCCCGGAGTAAAGGAGGGAATCACGATTGCCATCGATAACGAAATACTGGATGGCTCCCCCGTAGGTGCTGTCGTACAGGTAGTCGATAGTGGCCTTCAGATTACCCATGTTGTTAGATCGATTGAGGGAGTTGCCGAGGGACTGGCTAGCGTTTAGATTTTGGTGCTCGTAAATATAGGATAGCATCGTAGTGATCGCGTGTTGACCAAGAGTAATCTGGTATTGGGAATCCAAGCCGAAATCGTATATGTGGTCAGTGCCTGCCGAGTGATCGCTGCCGGGGAAGGTGTTGGAGGCCATGCCGAAAGTGCCCAGTTCCAAGGTGCCCTTACCTACTGATTTCTGCGCGGCAACACGCCAGTAGGGCGCAAGGTTGGTGATTTCTGTTTCACCTGATGGGTCAACCCCGACGTATTTCTGGAATCTTGTGCCAAACGTGCGGTAGGCGCCCAGATCCAGATAGAGAGTATCATCAATCATTGTGTAGGCACCGAAGCCTGCAACCTGTTGGGAGACTCCTCCGTCGATTAATGTTGCAGCGGCGGGGGTGGGAGCGAGGGCAGAGCCGGTGAAAGGGTATCCCCAAGCGGGTAAGGTATTCCATGGGTCTTGGAATGTCGGGTTATTGTTCACATAGAACCCGAAGAGAGCATCCTTGCCGCCTATGGTGCCGCTGTCGGCATATCTGATTTCAGCGTTGTCCCATGCCCAGCTTTTGCCAATACCGTCATAAGTCGCTTGAAGGAATACACCGAATTTGTTTGCGAGAGCATTGGGGTCTTCTCCTGCCAGATCTCCGAACAAGCGTCCTGCGTAGAAGATGCTGGCTTGGGTGACTGCCGTGTTGTTATTATCCTTGAAACCCGGAGCTGCACCACCTGGTTGTCCTTCCTGTGTGGCAGTGAAGGAAGGCGACATCATGGCGGATATTGGCGGTATGGTATTCTTCCCGGTGGAAAGAGTATACCCTGACAGCTTGAACTGACGACCGAAGTCGTTGAGGATGGGATATTCCGTATGGCAGGCCGAGCATTGGAGGTTCATCTGCCGGGCAAAACTTGGCACGGCCTGAACAACTGAGGGCACGAGCCATAGGGCTACAATAGCGGCTACGGCGGTGCGGATTGTGAAGAGCGGGAGTTTCATAGATGTATTGGGTGCTGCCTGCGCAGACGCATGGGTAATGGACTCAAGCGTTGAGCGCCATGCTATTCTTTTGAACCCCTCTGCCAAGAACTTTTTACCCTAAAACAGGAGCATGTAAATCAGCCTTGAGATCCCAAACATCTCTATGAAAGGCGGTTATGATAACTTGATGTTGGACGATGATTCTTTTGATCGGTGCGTGACTTGAAATTGTGCTAGAAATCTCCAAACAAATCCATCTGCGGCGGGTTGGGTCTGGGTAGGTCGTTCTGGACCAGGTCCTTGGCCTTGGGCCCTTGGGTTTTGGTCTCGGGTTTTACCGAATGGAGTTCGAGGTGGGAGAGGATGGATCTGGCCCGCTCTACCACAGCCTTGGGCAGGCCAGCGAGGCGCGCGACCTGGATGCCATAACTTTTGTCCGCAGCGCCGGGCAGGATCTTGTGCAGGAAGATGATTTCCTCGTTCCACTCCCTGACAGCCACGTTGTAGTTGGCCACGGCCTTCTTGGTGTTAGCCAGATCTGTCAGCTCGTGGTAGTGAGTGGCGAAGAGCGTGCGGCAGCCGATGGAGTCGTGCAGGTGTTCAGCGACGGCCCAGGCGATAGAGAGCCCATCGAAGGTGGCGGTGCCGCGGCCGATCTCGTCGAGGATGACCAGTGAGCGATCCGTGGCGTGATTGAGGATGAGGGCGGTTTCACTCATCTCGACCATGAAGGTGGACTGGCCGCGCGAGAGGTCATCGCTGGCACCCACGCGGCAGAAGATGCGGTCCACCATGCCAAGTGTGGCGGCGTCCGCAGGGACGAACGCGCCGATCTGGGCCATCACTGCGATCAGCGCGATCTGGCGGATGTAGGTGGATTTGCCTGCCATGTTAGGACCCGTTAAAATCTGGAGTCGGGCATTTTCCGGATCGAGTTCGGTATCATTGGGCACAAACTTGATGTCGGTTAGCGTTTGTTCGAGAACCGGGTGGCGGCCGTTGGTAACGAAGAAACCTATGGAGTTATCGAGCACAGGGCGGCAGTGGCGGTGGAACTGGGCGACTTCCGCCAGCGCGCATAGCACGTCGATCTCCGCCACGGCTGCGGCGCTTTCCTGCAGGCGCGGGAGGTGGGTAATGACTTGGCTGCGCAACTGGGAGAAGAGCTCTGCCTCCAGTTGTTTGGAGCGTTCCTCAGCGCCGAGCACCTTGTTTTCCATCTCCTTGAGCGCCGGAGTGATGTATCGCTCGGCGTTGGACATGGTTTGTTTGCGCGTGTAGTCGTCCGGGACTTTGGCGAGGTGCGAGGTGGTGATCTCGATAAAATAACCGAAGACGTTATTGAATTTGATCTTCAGCGAGTCGATGCCGGTGCGTTTGCGCTCATCCTCCTGCAGGCGGGCGATCCAGTCCTTGCCGCCGCGCGCCGCATTGCGCAGTTCATCGAGTTCAGGAGACCATCCGTCCCGGATGAGGCCGCCGTCGCGGAGGTGGGCGGGTGGTTCGTCCACTAGGGCTGAGGCTAGCAGGGTAGTAAGGTCTGAGAAATCGTGCAGTGCGGAGACAATCGCAGAGTGTGGGGCTTGGAGTGCGGATGGGAAGAGCGCGCAAATATCTTCCCTGAGTGCGGGGATGTGGGAGAGGGAAACGCCCAGCGACTGGAGGTCGCGGGCATTGCCGGAGTTCTGGGAGAGGCGCGAGGTTGTGCGCTCAATATCACGGATGCCCTTGAGCGACTCGCGGCATTTGGAAAGGAGATAAGGTTCCGCCAGCAGCGCAGCGATGATATCCTGGCGCTTTGTTAGTGTTTGGACGTCGCGTAGCGGGTGAAGGATCCAGTCGCGCAGTAGGCGCGCTCCCATCGGGGTGGCGCTGCGGTCTAGCACGCCTAGCAAGGTATGCTGTTTGCCGGATCGTGACTCGACCAGGTCGAGATTGCGCTGGGATGCTGCGTCTATGAGCACGTGGTCCGCGCTTTCCCTGACGTGTGGCGGGCGCAGGTGATCGCAGGGCCGGCGGAGTTGGTGGATGAGGTAGTGCAGCACAGCCCCGGCGGCACCGCTGGCTGCGTGCAGATTGTCGCAGCCAAAGCCGGACAGCGAGTGGACGTTAAAATGCTCCTTGAGGAGCTGGGTAGCGTGTTCGGGCAGGAAGGCATAACCTTCGTAGACCATGCAGTTGGTTAGGGATCCAAATTCGGCGCTTTGGTGGTCAGGAATGAGAAGCTCGGACGGGCAGATGCGTGCAAGTTCATCGCCGAGCTGTCCGGCATCGGAGAATTCGGCGATTGTGAACTCACCGGTGGTGTGATCGACGCAGGCTAGGCCGATGGATTTCCCGTGGCGGAATACCGCGGCGAGGTAATTCGGGCGCTGATCGTCCAGCAAGGTCAGATCATCGATGGAGCCCGGGGACAGAATGCGCGAGATTTCTCGATCGACGAGTTTTCCGGGTTTGGGGTCGGACGTTTGTTCCGCGATGGCCACGCGTTTGCCGGCCTTGAGAAGCCGGGCGATGTAACCCTGGGCGGCATGGTAGGGAACGCCGCACATGGGAGTACCGCCGCGTTTGGTGAGTGCCACGTTGAGAATGGGGGCGGCACGTTTCGCGTCCTCGAAGAACATTTCGTAAAAATCCCCCAGCCGGTAGCACAGGATCACGTCCTCGGGCAGGGATTTCCGCATGGCCAGGTATTGGGCCATCATTGGCGTGGCGGAAGGGGCGGACATGCTGCGGAGTCTGGGGACGCTGCCGCCGGGAATCAAGAACCCTTGGCGGGTGGGGGACAATTTTGCCTTTTCGGCTTTCGGGCTGACATTCATGATGCCCGGTATTTTCACCGTGATCTGATGGCTGCCAATCCAAGCCAGTGGTCCCCGACTTATGAGAGTCCACGTGGGGGGTAATTTCTTCATTCAACCCTTATGGATACAGGGAAAAGTGCAAATTCAGCGCCCACATAAGATATTTTTGCGTAGCCTATTGATGGTCAATAGATTGCGACTATTTCCAAGGGTTGTGGCAGGAACGGGGGGATGGGAATTCGGAATGGAAGAGAAGAGGAAGATTGCCTCGCGCAAAGTCGCAAAGACGCGAAGGAGGCGGTGAGGCTGTTGCAGCGGTTCCGCCGCTGTTCTGGGCTGGGGAAAGAGGTTGTCGGGTTGCAAATTAGAACCACAACCGTAACGGAGATGGCCGAGCACTCCATCCTTGATAACGAGGCAAATGGACACAGAAGGACAGGATAAGAGAAGAGCCCCGGAAACCTAGGTGCCGATGTTGATGCGCGGGCAGGGTTGTTCTGTTGTGTGTGTTTTGTACTCATTGTACTCGGTGTAATCAGTGTATCTGTGTGGTTAGTGTGCCCTGGATGTACCTCTGATGTTCCTTTGTTGTCCCCCAGATGTACCTCTGGCTGTCCCTTGGCGTCCTTGGTGATGCTGGAAATCGTTGATTTTGTGAGGGTTGCGGGTGTTCCCCTGTTGTCCCTCTGGAATGCCCTAAATTTGCACTCTTCCAGCCTTATGATAGACACCTGCTAGGCTTTTCTCGAGCGTAGTCCCGCCTTCCCCCAATCTCCGATAAAAGTCTGCCCTGCCTTCAGGCAATTCATGGGGCAATCCTTCCATTTCGCCTGCATGGTAATTTGCAGCAGGAGCAGGGAAACGTTTCCCAGCGTCATAAGGCATGGGTGCTGACCATGGTTTCAAATTCATGTCGGCGGGCAGGCGGAACCACTTTCGTCTTTTCGCAATCGCCCGGTTACTTGATCGGACAGGTGATGGGTTTCTTAAACTACGAAGACTCATCGTGTCGACTTCCAGAAAACGGGACGCTTGGATGTTTGAGAGTTTTTTGGCCAACCTGCGGCCACCCCCTATGAGAGGAAATGCACAGTTAGCCTGATAGGAACCACGTTGATTTTCAATCACTTGTAACCTGAGTTAGTCGCAAACATGCCGGAGAGGTTAACTTTTGTTATCCTTTTTTGCAGGAAGTTCCCAAAACAGCCTTAACAATTTTTTTTCTCAGGATTTCCCAGTAACCGCTAGGGGAAACTGGGTTCGCATATTTAGCTAACGCATTTTTTTCTTACGCCAGGTCGGGGTCACGTGATTTTCTTGCGCCATTGCTTGCGGGAAGATTTTTTTCCGCAGGCGGGACGTGTGACAAATCCGTTGCCATCGGACAGTTGTCACCGGCAGACATTCCCGTTTTCCTATTCCCAACCCTTAGACGCATGAAAACTTTTTTCCGCTTTCCGCGAGTGATTCTGGCCGCCATGGCCGCGCTGACCGGCCTCTCACAGGCGGGCATCCTCTTTCAGGATGGCTTCGACTATCAGACGGGCACGCTTAACAGCACGCAAAACGGCGGCACGGGTTTCGCCAGCGGTTCGAGCTGGAGCAATAGCGACGGTGCCGACGTCATCTCCACCGGGCTCAGACGTCTTGGCTTCCTATCGGCTGGGACTGGCGCGCTCAAGTCGCAGGGCTACGGGTCAAATTATCGCGCGGTGGCCACGCCCTATGGCGGCAGCACGTTTTACATGAGCATGCTCATCAATGCCAACAGCACCAACACCGTTCGTTTCGGTTACGAGTTGCAGAATGGCGATGGTTTTCTGTTTGGTCGTGTCAACGGTGGCTGGGGCATGTTCA
>Ga0209697_10000321_pt1 | contig 77744 bp, 70 predicted proteins | sample AliMusrvi5mmetaG_FD_184115 | JGI IMG/M metagenome (GOLD analysis project Ga0209697, IMG submission 184115) | Freshwater lake bacterial and archeal communities from Alinen Mustajarvi, Finland, to study Microbial Dark Matter (Phase II) - Alinen... | ecosystem: Environmental > Aquatic > Freshwater...
TTAGTCACACGCATCCTGATGCTTTGACCAATCTGAAAGCGTTAGGACAGAATTGTGTGTTGACAAAAAATTATGGTTTAGCAATAGAAACCTACAAAACGTATTTAAGATATAAACCGGATGATATTGATATTTTGCTTTCGTTGGCTGATCAATATCCGAATGTGAATAGAGCAGATACAAGTATTGTTATCTTGGAAAATCTTATTGCTGCTGGGAAATCGAGTTATAAAGTATATAATGCACTTGGACATATTTATGGTCAATATTACAATAACCTGAATAAAGCCATTGAATACCTTGGTAAAGCGGTTGAACTGAATCCAAGCGATGCATCAACTCTTGAGAATCTTGGCGTTGCTTATGGCATTACCGGAAATTTTGATCAATCTATTTTGTTTTTTGAAAAAGCTTTAAAAGCAAAACCTGATAATCCGCAAGTGTATGTGAATATGGGCAATTCATATATGCAGAAAAAGAATTCAGCCAAAGCCAATGAATGCTTTGCGAAAGCGAATGAACTTAAAAAGAAGGCAGCTCTGGGGAAATGAAAAAAATTTTAAATATGATAATTGTCATATTTAGTTTTCTGCATGTGTCTATTTGGTAATTTTGTAAAATAAAAATAGGGGATGGATTTAAATTTTTCAAATAGTAATTTTTTGGTTTCTTCTGGATTTACAAAACCATCATCAGAGAAGTTGTATGATGTAATTATTGTAGGTGGCGGTCCTGCTGGGTTTACAGCAGCTTTATATTGTTTGAGAAAAGGAATTTCAGTGGCAGTCATTGCGAAAGATTTTGGCGGAAAAGTGACAGATACTCATTTGATCGAGAATTTTACGGGTATTCTTTCTGTGAGTGGAAATGAATTTGCAAACACATTGAAAAAACAATTGCTTCAGTTTCCTTTAGAAATGGAAAACGATTCTTCAGTTGTTTCAATTTCAATTTCTGAAAAAAATAAAATTGTAGAATTGAATGATGGAAGAATTTTAAAAACAAAATCAATCATAATCGCTACTGGTACGGTCAACAGACGGCTTGGTATTTCCGGTGAAGCAGAATTTTCGGGCAATGGTGTCAGCTATTGTGCAATTTGCGATGCTCCTTTTTTTAAAAATAAAAAAGTGATTGTTGTGGGTGGTGGAAATTCCGCTGCTGATGCGGTGAATGATCTGGCAAAGATTGCAGAACATGTAACATTGGTGCATTACAGAGATAAACTCAGAGCCGATAAAGTTCTAGTTGACAAAATAAAAGGATATTCAAATCTTGCTTTTTTATTCAATCATCGGCTTGTTCAGATTAATGGAAAAAATAATGTTGAAGAAGTTTTGGTTGAAAATATTGAAACGGGGAATAAGTCGGAAATCAAGACTGACGGCATATTTATAGAAATCGGATTGATTCCAAACACAGATTTTTTATCCAGATTTTTAGAACTGAATTCTGCAAAAGAAATTATTGTTGATGCACATGCACAAACTTCTGTTCAGGGAATTTTTGCTGCTGGTGATGTAACAAATGTTCCATTTAAACAAATTGTAATTGCTGCTGGAGAAGGCGCAAAAGCTGCTCTTTCAGCATGTGAGTATATTTCAAAATTAAATTAATTAAACACTTAAATTATAAAAACTATGTCAATTTTTAACAAAGAAACAACAGACCAATTAACAGAAATTCTTTCAAAATTAACGAATGAAGTAAATCTGGTTTATTTTCATCAGGAAACAGATTGTCCTACCTGCGAAGAAACTTTAAAATTTTTAAACGAAATGATTGCTTTGTCAGATAAGATAAAATTGGAAGTTTTAAATTTCGCCAATGAAAAAGAAAAAGCAGTTTCATTTGGAATAAATAAAGTTCCTGCCATTGTAATTACTGATAAAGATAAAACCGACAGAGGCATCCGTTTTTATGGCGCTCCGGCTGGTTATGAGATTAATTCCTTTCTTGCCAGTTTGTTTGAAGCTTCCGGATTATCAGAACCTTTGCCTGCAGATATTTTAAATCGAGTGAAGTTGATTGATAAAGAAATTTACATTCAGGTTTTTGTTACACCAAGTTGTCCTCATTGCCCTGGAGCGGTTGTCACTGCTCACAAATTGGCTTTTGAAAATAAAAATATCACAGCTGATATGGTTGAATGTACTGTATTTCCTAATGAAGCGAGCAAATACAATGTTTCAGGTGTGCCAAAGATCATTATAAATGAAAAGCATGAATTAGTGGGTAATCAGCCGATAACAGCTTTTTTGGAAACCATCGAACAACTGTAAAATCAGCAGATTTCAAGCTTAATCATATTCGTCATTCCCTTTTGATTGATGGGTGTGCTTGATGTGAAAATAATTAAATCACCTTTTTTTACATAACCATTTTTCTGAAGATCCTTTTGCATTTCATGAATTGCTTGATCTGTGCTTGTAAATTGATTTGCAAGAAATCCTCTGACACCCCATAAAAGGTTGAGTTTGCGAAGTAGAAAATGATTTTTGCAAAATATAAACACGCCGGCTTTCGGACGATGGCTAGATAATTTATAAGCCGTATAACCCGAATGTGTTAATCCTGTGATAGCTTTAGCATTTACGAGTTGAGCCGTAGAACAGGCATTATAACAAATGGCATCGGTGATGCTTTTTTCAACATTATTTTTAAGTATATGCTGATTATGTTTATTATAAATATCTTCAAATTTTTCAACCTGTTTTAAAATTTTCTGTACAGTTTCAATCACTTCAACTGGATATTTTCCGACAGATGTTTCTCCGCTCAACATCACGGCATCAGCGCCATCCATTACTGAATTGGCAACATCATTCACTTCGGCGCGCGTGGGCCTGAAATTTGTAATCATGCTTTCCATCATCTGTGTGGCAATGATGATAGGCTTTCCGGCTGCCATACATTTTTTTACTAATGTTTTTTGTACCAGTGGAACATTTTGTAATGGAATTTCAACGCCTAAATCGCCTCTTGCCACCATGATTCCATCTGTTTCTTCAATGATAAGATCCATTTCACGAACAGCTTCTGGTTTCTCGATTTTAGCGATTATTCCCGGTTTATTTTGCGAAGGATGATTATTGATAATTTTTCTCAACTCATGAATATCCTTTGCTGAACGCACAAAGGATAAACCAACCCATTCAATATCGTGTGATAAAATAAAAGTTAAATCTTGCTTGTCTTTTGTTGTTAGACATGGTAAAGAAATAGCTGTATCGGGCAGATTAACGCCTTTTTTAGAGCTTAATAAACCTCCGTGTTCAACGCGTGCGACAACTTCATCTTTACGATTTGAAGAAACAATCCGCAGCGCCAGTTTCCCATCATCAATGAGAATCAATTCACCGGGTTTGACATCTTTTGGAAATACTGAATAGGACAAATAAATTTTTTCTTCAGTGCCAACACATTCTTTTGTAGTAATGATAATGGTTTTACCATCTTTCAGTTCAATTGAATTATTTTTAACTTCTCCGATACGAATTTTTGGTCCTTGCAAATCCGCGAGAATAGGGATGTTTGTATTGAGTTCCTTATTTAATTCACGAATAATTTTTATTAGCTTTTCATGTTCTTCGTATTTTGAATGCGAGAAATTTAAACGACAAACATCAACACCGGCGATAAACATTTTTCGCAAGACATCCTTTGAAGATGAAGCTGGACCTAATGTTGAGATGATTTTTGTTTTTTCCCAAACAATTCTTTTTTTGGTTGATGCGGATGATTTTTTTTTAGCTGAAGTCATAATCGTTTTTTATATAAAATTTTAAATTGTGAACTTCAAGTTCAGCCAGAAGAATATTAATATCTTTTATCTTGCTGAATTCTTCAGTATAAGCCATGATTACATTTGGAATATTACTTATGTTTCTGATGTTTTGTTCCAATTGATTTTTCTCAAAACAACCTTTTAGAAAAAGTAAATAATCAACTTGTTTAAGCTCTGGAAGTAAGTATTGACCGGCATTTCTGTTTGAAATCAAATGATAATGCAAATCATTGGCATTATCATAAAAAAGAAATAAAGAACTTAAAATTTCTTGTTTTGATTTGGTAGAAAAGTATTTAAAATCATCAAATTTTTCCAGATTAATATCGAATAAACGATTGAGATGCCAGGACAAGCGATAATCCTGCAAAGTGCTGCAAATACATACAACCTGATATTCTTCGCTGTAATCTTTCTCATCAAATTTGACTTTTATAGAATTCGAAGTCATGATAAAATGTTCAATTGAATTTTATTATTTCAAAAGTAAAAAGAAATAATAAGATTAATCGGAAAATAGAAATTAATTTAGTTGAAGAAAATTTGAGGTAATTAAAATTATTTTGAAATCTGATCAGAATTTCCGTGTGATTGTTCGCTGATTATCTTATTCCATGCTTCTTCTGACGCTTTTTTTTCAGCTAATTTTATGGAAGAACCAATGCCTTCGCCGTAGAAAACATCATTGATGTATATTTTTACAAAATGTTTTCTGGTATTAGCTGATTCTTTAGGATCAATCACTTTAAATTGAAGAGATTTTCTTTCTTTCTGAACCCATTCAAAGAGTTTGCTTTTGTAGTTAATTTCTGAAAATTCAAGTTGATGAATATCAAAATAGCTGGTAAAAATTTTTGTCAGTACAACCTTGCGCGTGAAATTATATCCTTTATCGAGATAAATGGCGCCAATCAAGGCTTCAAAAGCATCTCCATAGATTGAAGAATTTGCATTGATAGAATCAATATCAGCCAAAAGAAAATTTCTTAATCCGATTTTTTCAGACAGCTTGTTCAGTTGAATTCTATTCACATATTTAGCTCTCATTTCAGTAAGAAATCCTTCGTCGCGATAAGGAAATTGCTTAAAAAGATAATCGGCAATAATTGAACTGAGAACTGCATCGCCAAGGTATTCAAGGCGTTCATTGCTGTCTTTCAATCCATCTTTAATTTCTTTTGAAATTGATTTATGCCTGAGTGCTTGTTTATATAAGCAAATATTTTCAGGATAAAATCCAAAAATATTTTTAACTAAAAGAAAATATTTTTTTTCTTTTGAAAATATAAATTTGATGAAAGGAAGAGGATTCAATTATTTATAAATTATAATGCGAACTTTTTGAAAATCAAAGTTACATTATGTCCGCCAAATCCAAAGGTATTGCTGGCAGTTATATTAACATCTTTTTTTATTGCTTTATTAAAAACAATATCAAGATTGCTGTTAATTTCAGGATCATCAGTAAAATGGTTGATAGTAGGTGGTATAATGCCATATTTTAAAGGCAAAATAACGGCTATTGATTCAATTGCCCCAGCTGCTCCTAATAAATGGCCGGTCATTGATTTTGTAGAATTAATTTTTATTTTTGGAGCATGTTCTCCAAATAATTCTGCAATAGCATTTGTTTCGGCTACATCGCCAGCCGGAGTTGATGTTCCATGAGTATTTATATGGTCAATATCTTGCAAATTTAATTCAGCATCTTCCAAAGCTGATTTCATTGAAAGTTTAGCACCTAAACCTTCAGGATGTGGAGCCGTCATGTGATGAGCATCCGCTGAAAGACCACTACCTATAATTTCTGCATAAATAGTTGCACCTCTTTGCAAGGCATGTTCAAGTTCTTCAACAATCAATGCTGCGCTACCTTCGCCAAGCACAAAGCCATCTCTGTCTTTATCAAAAGGACGTGATGCTGTGTACATATCATCATTTCTGGTTGATAGAGCATGTAGTGCATTAAAACCTCCAACGCCTGGAGCACTAATTGCTGCTTCAGAACCACCGGTGATGAAAATGTCAGCTTTACCTAAACGTATATAATTAAATGCATCAACTATAGCATTTGATGCAGAAGCACAAGCTGAAACAGTTGCAAAATTTGGTCCTCTGAAACCGTATTTAATAGAAATATTTCCTGAAGTGATATCAACTATCATTTTAGGAATAAAAAACGGATTATAACGAGGAGTTCCATCACCTTTATTGAAATTAGTAATTTCCTCGTAAAATGTATCTAAACCGCCAATGCCTGATCCCCAAATAACTCCGGCTCTGTTAAGATTAATCTTTTGCAAATCAAGTCCGGAATCTTTCAATGCTTCATCAGCAGCGATGAGACCGTATTGGCAACAAGTATCAAATTTTCTTGCTTCTTTACGATCGAAGTAATTTAATGGGTCGTAATTTTTTAATTCACAAGCAAACCTTGTTTTGAATTTGGAAGCATCAAAACGAGTTATTTCTCCAACGCCGTTAACTCCATTGATTAAACCTTCCCAATATTCTTTGGTGGAATTACCTAATGGAGTTAAAGCGCCTAGTCCAGTTACAACTACACGCTTTAACTTCATGGTTACAATTTGAAAATTGAATTATTTATTCTGATTGTTTTCAATGTATTTTATAGCATCTCCGACGGTGTTGATTTTTTCAGCCTGATCGTCAGGAATAGCTATATTGAATTCTTTTTCAAATTCCATGATCAATTCCACGGTGTCTAAAGAATCAGCACCAAGATCATTTGTGAAGCTTGCTTCTGGTGTAACTTCTTTTTCATCAACACCTAATTTGTCAACGATAATACTAATAACTTTTGATGAAATGTCTGACATAATAAAATTGTATTTTGGTTAAACAGGGCGCAAAGAAAAAGATTATATTTATTATAATCAAAATTTTTAATATTTTTTTTTCAAATAAAAACGTAAAACGTTGATTTTCAATTTGATAATTTAATAACTTTCTTTTTTATTAACATTGTTCAATCACTATTTATATATACTTTAATTTTAGAAAATAAAAAACAACTATATATATGAAAAAAATTGCCATCTTTGCATCTGGCTCTGGGTCAAACGTACAGCGGATTATAGAATATTTTAATGATAAAAAAGAACTGCTTCAGATCAGTATAATTCTTGCAAATAAGAGTGATGCGTATGTTCTTCAACGTGCAAAGAATTTTAATATTCCTACTTTTATTTTCAACTCAAAGGAATTAAAAGATTCTTTTTTAGTTTTTGATAAATTGAAAGAATTTAAAATTGATTATGTAATATTAGCTGGATTTTTACTTAAAGTACCTGATAAAATTCTAAAAGAATATTCAAATAAAATTATTAATATACATCCTGCATTGCTTCCTAAATATGGTGGAAAAGGCATGTATGGTATGCATGTTCATTCAGCTGTGATTGAAGCAGGAGAAAAAGAAAGTGGCATCACCATTCATTATGTGAATGAACATTATGATGAAGGACAAATTATTTTTCAAGCTAAATGCTCAATAGTTTCAAGTGATACGCCTGAAACACTTGCTCAAAAGATACATTCTCTTGAATATGAACATTTCCCTGTGGTAATAGAAAAACTAATAAAACAACTTTAGTTTAAGATGGTTGAAGATTGAATCTACATCAAGTCATTTGCCAAATTGGCAAGTTCTGAACGTTCACCTTTTTCTAGTTGAATATGTGCATAGATTGGATGTTTTTTTATTCTGTCTATCAAATAAGATAATCCATTGCTTTGAGAATCGAGATATGGCGTATCAATCTGACGAATATCTCCTGTAAAAATGATTTTCGTATTTTCTCCTGCACGTGTAATAATCGTTTTTACTTCGTGTGGCGTAAGGTTTTGCGCTTCATCAACAATAAAACAAATATCTGATAAACTTCGTCCTCTGATGTATGCAAGAGGCGAAATAACGAGTTTTTCGCTTTCAACAGCTTGAGCGATATTTTGAAATTCTTTATCTTTTTCACTAAACTGATGTTGAATGAATTTAAGGTTATCCCACAATGGTTCCATGTAAGGATTCAATTTTGATTTGATATCGCCGGGTAGAAAGCCAATTTCTTTATTGCTTAAAGGAACTATCGGACGAGCAAGATAAATTTGTTTAAACATTTTTTTCTGATCTAATGCGCCTGCCAATGCCAGTAAGGTTTTACCGGTTCCTGCAACACCTTGCAAAGTGACCAATTTAATATTATAATTTGTGATTGCATGCAAAGCAAAAACTTGTTCTGCATTTCGTGGCATGATTTTAAGAAATGCACGTTTTTCAATTTTTTCAATTTGTTGAGTTGAAGAATTGTAAAAAGCCAGAACAGAATTTTTAGAAGATCTAATGATAAAATAATGATTTGGGATAGGATCTTCCAACTCAAGCTCTTCAGGTTTGCAGAAGCCTTCAGAATAGATTTTATCAACCAATTTGGGATCAACATTTTCTAAAAGACTTTTTCCTGTGTAAAGTTGTTCTAAATCTTTTATTTTTCCGGTTTCAAAATCTTCTGCCTGAATGTTTAGTGATTTAGCTTTTAATCTGAAATTAATATCTTTGGTAACTAAAATCACCTGACGACCCGGATTGTCTCTAACAACGCACATTGCAGCGTTAAGTATTCGATGATCTTTTTTGGAAGATTCAAAAACTTTGCGTGCATCCAAGTCGCTTTGTTCGTCGAGAATAACTTTAAGCATGCCGCCATTCTTATGATCCAGCGGAATCCAATCGCGCAACGAATGATTTTCTGATAATTTATCAAGGATTCTTATGAATTCTCTTGCTTCAAAATTTTTAGTGTCATGCCCTTTTTTGAAGTTATCCAACTCTTCTAATACAGTGATTGGAATAGCAATATCATTGTCTTGAAAACTGTGAATAGAATTATGATTATGCAAAATGACTGAAGTGTCAAGAACAAATATTTTTTTCTCAGCTGGTGATTTTCCGGTTTTCTTTATCATAAAAAAATGTTTTTGTAAAAATAGAAATAATTTTCAATATTGAATTTTTTATAACATGTCTAATTCAAGTTTTGCCGCATCGCTCATCATATCTGGGTTCCAAGCTGGTTCAAACACCAGATTTACGGTTGCGCCTGTTATTCCTTCAATATCTTGCACTTTAGTTTGTACTTCATTTAGAAGTGAGTCAATCACCGGACAACCAGGATTAGTAAGCGTCATCGTGATGGTTGCAAATTTTTTATCATCAACATCCACATTATAAATTAATCCGAGATCATAAATATCAATAGGAATCTCAGGGTCATAAATTGTATGGAGAATCGTGATGATTTTTTCTTCAAAATCCAGATTGTATAATCCCATGTTTATTTATTTTATATATGAACAGCAATAATCAGTCACCGTTTTTATTTTTAATTTGAATTTAGCTTTTTCCTGAACTTCAAACTGGTCGCCTTCTTTAAAGGTTTTCCATGCATTTGATCCGGGAAGTTGAACATCTAAATCGCCACCAAGAATTTCCATAATTTCTTTGTCAGCTGTGCCAAATTCATAATCTCCTGGAAGCATGATTCCTAATGTTTTTTTTGTTCCGTCTGCAAAAATTACTGTACGACTAGTTACATTTCCATTGAAATAAACATTTGCTTTTTTAACGACTGTTACTTGATTAAATTCATTCATAATTTTTTAAGTATTTGATTGTTTTGCTTTAAATGCAAGAGCATATAATTTCATTTGTTTTATCATTGATAGCAAGCCGTTTGAACGAGTAGGAGAAAGATGTTCTTTCAGCCCGATATTATTTATAAAATCCATTTTTGCTTGAAGAATTTCATCTGGCGTGTGATTGGACAAAGCTCTGATCAGCAATGCCACTATGCCTTTGGTGATGATTGCATCGCTGTCGGCTGTAAAAATTATATTCCCATTTTCATATTTTGCATGCAGCCAAACCAGCGACTGGCAGCCGGTAATGATATATTGATCTGTTTTATATTGTTCATCAATTTTTGGTAAACTTTTACCAAGGTCAATCAGATATTCATATTTGTCAGTCCAGTCTGTAAATACGCTGAATTCGTTCTCTATTTGTTTTTCTGTTTCCTGAATGGTCATTGAAATTTTTTTTATTGTAACATTTTTTTAGCTTTAATAACAGCTTCAATCATCACATCAATTTCTTCTTTTGTATTATAAAAAGCGAATGAAGCTCTGATAGTGCCCGGAATGCCGAAACGCTGCATGAGTGGCTGCGTGCAATGATGTCCTGTTCTTACTGCCACGCCGAATTTATCAATAATAGAACCTGCATCGAATGCATGAATATTGTTAAACAGAAATGAAACGATGGACGTTTTATTTTTTGAATCTCCGTAAATTTTCATTCCTTCAATATCCATAAGCTTTTCCGTGGCATAATGCAAAAGCATATTTTCGTGAGAAGCAATATTTTCTATTCCGATTTTTTGAATGTATTGAATAGCAGCTTCCAGTCCTAAAGCGCCTGCAATATGCGGTGTTCCGGCTTCAAACTTAAAAGGCAATTCATTGTAAGTTGTTTTCTCAAAAGTTACTTTGCTGATCATTTCTCCTCCGCCTTGATAAGGAGGCATTTCGTTCAGCCATTTTTCTTTTCCGTACAGAACGCCTATTCCTGTTGGTCCGTAGAGTTTATGTCCTGAAAAACAATAAAAGTCACAATCCAATTTTTGCACGTCAATTGCAATGTGCGATGTTGATTGCGCACCATCAATCAAAACCGGAATATTCAATGCATGCGCTTTTTCAATGATATTTTCAATTGGATTAATAATCCCTAAAGCATTGGAAACATAAGTGATTGCAATGAGTTTAGTTTTTTTGCTGAGTAATTTTTCAAACTCTTCAAAAATAATTTCTCCATTTTCATTGATTGGAATGACTTTCAGAATGGCTTGTTTTTCTTCGCAAATCATTTGCCAAGGAACAATATTCGAATGATGTTCCAATGTTGAAATAATGATTTCATCACCGGCTTGAATAAATTTTTTGCCAAAAGAAAAGGCAACAAGATTGATAGATTCCGTTGTGCCGCGCGTGAAAATTATTTCATGAGAATGTTTTGCATGAATGAACTGTTGCACAGTTTTTCTAGCATTTTCGTGAGCCATAGTTGCTATCTGGCTTAGATGATGAACGCCGCGATGAATATTGCTGTTAAATTCTTTGTAATAGGTATTCAACGAATCAATGACTACTTGAGGTTTTTGCGTGGTTGCCGCATTATCAAAGTAGATCAACGGTTTTCCGTAAACCGTTTGTTTTAGAATAGGAAAATCTTCGCGGATATTATTTAAATTGAAAGACATAAATCAAAAATTACTAATGACGAATTACTAATTACTAATGACAATTGATTGAATTTTTACTTTAATCTTTTTACTTTAAAAACTTTATAACTTTTTACTTTCTTCTGACTACTTTCTAATAACATTTCACCATACAGTTATTGCATCTCGAAAGCTCACCGCGCAAGCGTTTGGAGACAAGATCATCAATACGATCGCGCAATCTGCCAATTTTTATTTTATTTATAATTTCTGCTGCAAATGAATACATCAACATCATGCGGGCTTCATCTTCATTGATGCCGCGTGAGCGTAAATAGAATAGTGCTTCTTTGTCAAGTTGTCCGGTGGTAGCGCCATGACTACATTTCACATCATCCGCATAAATTTCAAGTTGTGGTTGTGAATTTATTTTCGCTTCATCAGTCATTAAAATATTATTGTTTGACTGGAAAGCATTGGTCTTTTGCGCATCTTTATGAACGAGCACTTTCCCGTTAAAAACACATTTGGATTGTTCATTCAAAATGCCTTTATACTTTTCATTGCTGGTGCAATTGGGCTTTGCGTGTTCTATCACGGTGTGATTATCAACGTGCTGTTCGCGGTCGGTCAGATATAATCCAAAAAGATTCACTTCGCAAAATTCTTCATCCATCAGCACATGTGTGTTATTCCTGATAAATCCGCCATGCAAAGTGATTGTATTTACAAGAACAGAACTGTATTTTTTCTGAATAATATTTGTTGAAGAAAACATAGACGTGTTGTTGCTCGAATTTTGAATGTTGTAAATATTCACTTTTGAATTTTCTTCAGCAACCACTTCAGTGACAGAATTGACAAAACTTTTATTAAAAAATAATGAATGATCACACACAACAATCGTTACCTGACTGTTCTTCCCGGCAATAATCATATTCCTTTGATGAATAATCAAATCTTCAGTTGAATGAACCACATTGATAAATTGAATGGGACTTTCAAAAACAACATTATCCGGAATGTAAATGAAAATGCCATCTCGTGCAAATGCTGTGTTTAAAGCAATAAGACCATTCTCTTTGTAATTTTGATGATTGGCAAAATGTTTGTTTACCAGTTCAGGATATTTGTTGATCGCATCAGCCATGCTGCAAATGATAATCCCATCAGGCAGTTCAGGGGCGAAATTTGTCGGAAACCAACCGTTCATCAACGTAATCACGATGGTGTTCAGGTCAGGCACATCGCAACGAAAAATATCTTTCAGTTCAATTTCATTTTTTGAATGTTCAAACTGATAAATATATTCCGGTTTGATATGGTCGCTAATATCCGTAAAACGCCATTCTTCATCATGGATGGTTGGCATGCCTTGTTTTTTAAAGCTTTCAAAAGCATCTAAACGTGTTTCCCTAATAAAATCAGTTGAACCGGAAAGCACAAGCGCTTCGTTCGCTTTAAAATCCGATATGAGTTTTTCTGTAATATTCATGGATTGTTTAATCATCAATTATTCTCCAAGTTCTTTTTTAATCCAGTCGTATCCTTTTATTTCCAATTCAAAGGCAAGTTCTTTTCCACCGGATTTTACAATTTTTCCATTGTAAAGCACATGCACAAAATCAGGCACAATATAATCAAGCAATCGCTGATAATGTGTGATGACAATGGTTGCATTCTCTTTTGTTTTCAATTTGGTAACGCCATTTGCCACCACGCGCAAAGCATCAATATCTAAACCTGAATCTGTTTCATCAAGCACGGCAAGATCCGGCTCAAGCAAAGCCATCTGGAATATTTCATTTCTTTTTTTCTCACCACCTGAAAAGCCTTCATTTACGGAACGATTGGTCAGTCGGCTGTCAATCTCAACAAACGCTTTTTTTTCTTCAATCAATGCCAGAAAGGTTTTGGCATCAAGTGGTTCAAGTCCTTTGAATTTTCTTTTTTCATTAACGGCAGTTCGCATGAATGTCAACATATTCACTCCGGGAATTTCAACAGGATACTGAAACCCAAGGAAAATGCCTTCTTTAGCGCGTTGTTCAGGCGTTTTATTCAAAAGATTTTCACCTTTATAAGTAACTTTTCCTGAGGTAACTTCAAAAATTTCTCTCCCCGCAAGCACTGAAGCCAACGTGCTTTTGCCAGAACCGTTTGGCCCCATGATCGCGTGCACTTCACCGGCTTTCACATCCAGATTTATTCCTTTTAAAATTTCCTTTGTATTGATTGATACACGCAGGTCTCTGATTTTTAACATAACTCTATTTTAATTGCAAATTATTATTTTAGTTTTTTAATATTCATTAGTAATTTTTAATTCTAAATTAGTAATTAAATTACCCTACGCTGCCTTCCAAGCTCACAGACAAAAGTTTTTGCGCCTCCACAGCAAATTCCATTGGTAATTTATTCAATACTTCTTTTGCATAGCCGTTTACAATAAGATTGATAGCTGTTTCCGTGCTGATACCTCGCTGGTTGCAATAAAACAATTGGTCTTCTGCAATTTTTGAAGTAGTTGCTTCATGTTCAATGATGGAAGATTTATTTTGCACTTCAATATAGGGAAATGTGTGTGCGCCACATTTGTCGCCCATCAGCAGGGAATCGCATTGTGTGTAGTTTCTTGAACCTTTTGCTTTTTTAGTTATTTTAACCAATCCTCTGTAGCTATTCTGACCGTGACCGGCAGAAATTCCTTTTGAAATAATTGTACTTTTAGTATTTTTTCCTAAATGAATCATCTTTGAACCGGTGTCTGCTTGCTGATAGTTGTTGGTAACAGCTACAGAATAAAATTCGCCAATCGAATGATCGCCTTTTAAAATACATCCCGGATATTTCCATGTGATGGCAGAACCTGTTTCCACTTGTGTCCATGATATTTTTGAATGATCGCCTTCGCACATGCCCCGTTTGGTAACGAAATTATAAATGCCGCCTTTGCCATTCTTGTCGCCTGGATACCAGTTTTGCACGGTTGAATATTTCACTTCCGCATTTTTATGTGCGATGATTTCTACCACTGCTGCATGCAACTGATTAGTGTCGCGTCGTGGAGCCGTGCATCCTTCAAGATAGCTGACATAGCTGCCTTCATCGGCAATGAGCAATGTGCGCTCAAACTGACCGGTGTTCTCGGCATTGATTCTGAAATACGTTGATAATTCCATCGGACAGCGAACGCCTTTTGGAATGTAACAAAACGAACCATCACTAAAGACAGCTGAATTGAGGCATGCAAAATAATTATCGCGCGGAGGAACAACTTTTCCCAAATATTTTTTTATCAAATCAGGATGTTCGCGAATGGCTTCGCTGATTGAACAAAAGATGATTCCTAATTTTGATAAAGTGTCTTTAAATGTTGTTTTAATAGAAACGCTGTCAATAACAGCATCAACAGCTACGCCTGACAGGCGCATTTGTTCTTCAAGCGAAATGCCCAGTTTATCAAATGTTTTTTTTAATTCTGGATCAATCTCGTCAATGCTGTTGAGTTGTTTGTTTTGTTTTGGCGCCGCATAAAAACAAATTGATTGATAATCAATCTTTGGATATTTAATATGTGCCCAAGTCGGTTCTTTCAATGTCAACCAATGGCGAAAAGCTTTTAGCCGAAACTCAAGCATGAATTCCGGTTCGTTTTTTTGTAGTGAAATATATCGAACAGTATCTTCGTTTAGCCCGACTGGCGCGTATTCTGTTTCAATATCAGTTACAAACCCGTATTTATAATCGTTGCTGGTTATTTCGCTGAGAATATTGTTTTGATCTTCTGTCATGCTGATGTTTTACCCTTATGTTTAAAAGATTAGCAAAGATAAAAAGAATTAAAGATTCTTGCGATAGAAAAATGAAAACTATGATTTATGTCATATTGTAGAAGGCGGAATGGCTTGTTTTTGTTAGAATAAAAGTAGATTGCAAATTGCATTAGTAGACCATTCTCTGCTTTGATAACATAGAACGATATTTAATCAATTAGAAAACGAAATTAAAAAAGGAAGATTTTTTTTGGAAGTATATAAAATAGAAATTCGTAAACTTTAATTTTTTTATAAAGATTATTCAGCTAACACAATCACTTTGTTTTTCTGAACTTCAATCACACCGCCTTTAATATCAAAGAATTGTTGATTTTTTTCTGAATCAATAATTTTAATTTTTCCTTTTGATAATATTGAAATCAATGGAGCATGATTGTTCAGCATTTCCATTGATCCGTCAATACCGGGAACCTGTATCAGACTTATTTCGCCTTCGAATAGTGTAATGTCAGGTGTGATGATTTCCAGATGCATAGTTTGATTATATTGAAAATTTTATCTGTTAAGAATAAATTAATTTTTTGATTCGCTTAAAAGTTTTTTTCCTTTTTCAATAGCTTCTTCGATTGGACCAACGAAAGCGAATGCTTGCTCTGGATATTCATCTACATCGCCATTGAGAATCATTTTAAATCCTTTGATTGTATCTTCAATATCAACAAATCTTCCGGGCATATTTGTAAATTGTTCAGCTACAAAGAATGGTTGAGACATGAATCGTTGGACACGTCTTGCACGGTGTACAACTTGTTTGTCCTCGTCAGATAATTCTTCCATTCCAAGAATGGCAATAATATCAAGGAGTTCTTTGTATCTCTGTAAAATCTGTTTTACTCTTTGAGTTGTTGTGTAATGATCTAAACCAACGATGTCTGGTGTAAGAATACGTGAGGTTGAGTCAAGCGGACTAACAGCAGGATATATACCTAATTCGGAAATTTTTCTGTCAAGTACAGTTGTCGCATCAAGATGGGCAAATGTAGTTGCAGGAGCTGGATCCGTTAAGTCATCTGCAGGCACATAGATTGCCTGGACTGATGTAATAGAACCACGTTTTGTTGACGTGATACGTTCTTGCATGATACCCATTTCCGTAGCAAGTGTTGGCTGATATCCTACTGCTGAAGGCATACGACCTAATAACGCAGATACTTCAGAACCTGCTTGTGTAAAACGGAATATATTGTCGAGGAAGAAAAGAATATCTCTACCACCTGATTTTTCGTCTCCATCGCGGAAATACTCAGCAACAGTAAGACCTGAAAGAGCTACACGTGCACGTGCTCCAGGAGGTTCGTTCATTTGTCCAAATACTAAAGTTGCTTGTGAATTGGCTAGTTCTTTCATATCTACTTTTGAAAGATCCCATCCGCCTTCTTTCATTGATTTTTTAAATTCTTCTCCGTAGCGGATAACATTGGATTCAATCATTTCGCGTAAAAGGTCATTTCCTTCTCTTGTTCTTTCTCCAACGCCACCAAATACTGAAAGACCTGCATATTTTTTAGCAATATTATTGATAAGCTCCATAATGATAACGGTCTTACCAACACCAGCGCCACCAAACAAACCAGTTTTCCCACCTTTTGAATATGGTTCGATTAAATCAATAACTTTAATACCAGTATATAAAACTTCTTTCTGGGTAGAAAGATTTTCAAATTTCGGCGCTTCACGGTGAATTGGATAAGATGTTTTCTTTTCAACCGGGCCAATTCCGTCAATTGCTTCACCAATCACATTGAACAAGCGTCCATTTATTTCAGGACCTGTAGGCATTGAAATAGGCGTGCCAGTGGCAACTACATCCATTCCTCTGCGCAAACCATCTGTAGAATCCATTGCAACAGCGCGAACAGTATCCTCACCAGTGTGTTGTTGACATTCAATTACAAGCGTAGTACCATCTGTTCTCTTGATTTCAAGAGCATCATAAATTTTTGGAAGTTGGGAATTGTCTTCAAAGGTAACATCAATAACTGGCCCGATGATCTGTGAAATTTTACCAATCACTCTTTCTGACATAATATTTTTTTTTAATGTTGTTTTATATTAAAATATTCGGTGACGAAAATACAATTTTTTATTTAAACTAAACAACTCTCCTAGGACAATTTTTTCTACTTTTGAAAAAAATATTTTATTGTGGAGATTTACAGAGGTATTGATGAAATTAAATTCCTTAAAAATCCTATAGTTACACTTGGCGGTTTTGATGGTCTGCATCGTGGACACAGGAAGATTATTGACCACTTGGTTGATACAGCTGCAAAAGATAATACTGAAGCATTGTTAATTACCTTTTATCCGCATCCGCGTATTGTTTTGGGGAAAGACCTTTCAGAATTTAGTTTATTAACAACTATTGAAGAAAAAATCGAATTACTTGAAAAGACCGGAATTCATCATTTGTTGATTTTCCCTTTTACAGTTGAATTTTCTCATCTTACGGCGTATGAATTTACGAGAGATTTTCTTGTAAATAAAATAGGTGTTTCAAAATTGGTCATTGGCTTTAATCACCATTTTGGGATGGATAGAGAAGGAAATTATTTAAAACTGGAACACTATGCAAAAGAGTTTGGATTTAAAGTTGAAGAAATTTCTGAACAAATTTTATCGGATGTTACAGTGAGTTCAACAAAAATCAGAAAGGCTTTATTTACAGGCGATATAAATAAAGCCAATTATTTTTTAGGATATAATTTTTCAATGTCTGGCACTGTTGTTCATGGAAATCATTTGGGTAGGACAATTGATTTTCCAACGGTTAATCTACACAAGGATGATCCTTTTAAGCTTATTCCTGCTAATGGAGTTTACGCTGTTAAAGTTTTTATTGGAGATATTGAAAAAAAAGGAATGACAAATATTGGTATTCGTCCAACATTGAATTTAACGGAAAAAACCATCGAAACTCATATTTTTGACTTTAATGAAGATATTTATGGAAAGAAAATTAAAATCTCTTTTGTAGAAAGACTAAGAGATGAAATTAAATTTGAGAATATTGATTTATTAAAAGATCAATTAAAAAAAGATAAAAAAGCTGCTGAAAATTTTTTATGAAAACAAAGCAGGTTCAATTCAATAAATTTATAATTTATATATTTGAAGATATTTTAACAACGTATAGCTAAAAACTTAAATGAGTTAAATGAAATATTTTCTTCTTACATCTGAATTTCCTCCTGATTATGGCGGTGGTATTAGCACTTATTGTTTAGAAACGATTAATATGTTGACACATTATAAACATGAAGTCACTGTATTTACTCCAAACTATAGCATTAGCAAGATAGAAATCAAACAAAAAAATAATTTTAGAATTGTTTTTTTTAATCCAAATAAATATTATACAACTTCATTTCTTGGCTTTGAAGCCAATTTGAGTTTTGCTTTTTCGCAAGTTGTTAAGGAAATAATAGAAAATGAAGGAGCTCCAGATATTATTGAAAGTCAGGAATATTTAGGTATTGCTTATTATCTTTTACAATTTAAGTGGCTGCAATATCCTTTATTTAAGGACTTGAAAGTATTGATTACTTTGCATGCTCCATCTTTTTTGTATTGGGAATATAACAAAGTTAATATGCATCAATTTCCCTATTTTTGGATAGGAGAAATGGAACGCTTTTGTATTAAAAGCGCAGATATGCTTATTTCACCGAGTCAATATTTAGTTGAAGAAATAAAATCACGTGTTGATATTTCCGACAAAGAAATACATATTGTTAAAAATCCTTTCAATATTGACAATAAGCTTGAAAGAGTAAATATAATAAAAAATAAAATTGTTTTTTTCGGAAAACTTACTCCTCAAAAAGGATGTTTAGAATTGTTAAATTATTTTAAACTATTATGGGATAAAGGATTTATATATCCTTTATTTATGATTGGAGGAGGTAATCATTTATACCATCCTGAAGGCATTGATATGATTGATTTCATTAAACAAAATTATAAATCTGAAATTCGGAACAATCAATTAAACCTAATAGGTTCTATACCTCCTAATCAAATTAACAAACATTTAAATAATGCTCATGTTATTGTAATTCCAAGTATTGTAGATAATCTTCCTTATACAGTTATTGAAGCGATGAGTCGCGGAAAGCTTGTTTTAGCTTCTGTTCAGGGAGGTCAATCAGAGATTATTGAAAATGAAAAGGATGGATTTCTGTTTGATCACCGAGATAAAAATTCATTTAAGAATCAGATACAACAAGTTCTTTCACTTGATGATAATTCATTAAATGAAATGGGTGATAAAGCATTTAACAAAATAAAGGATGAATGTTCTTACGAAAAAGTGTATGAACAAAAAATAGTTTTGCTTAATCAATTAATAGAAAAAAAAGTAATAGCGGAAAACTTTCCTTTTATCAGATCAATCTCAAAGATTCAGATACCAACGAATTCAGCTACTTGTGTTAAAAATTTATTGTCTGTTATTATTCCATATTACAACATGGGGAAACATGTTGAAGATACAGTGAAATCCATTTATAATTCTTCATACAAAAATATTGAAATCATTTTGGTAGACGATGGAAGCAGCGAAAAAGAAAGTATTGAAGTATTAAAAATAATTCAGGAGAAATATAATATTAAAATAATTCATAAATCAAACGAGGGATTGTCAACTGCCCGTAACGATGGGGCAAGGCAAGCGCAAGGAGAATATCTTGCATTTTTAGATCCTGACGATACTGTAGAAGCTAATTATTATGAAAAAGCTATACATGTTTTGCAGCATTTTAAGAATGTTTATTTTGTAGGTTGTTGGGCAAAATATTTTGGTGACGACAAAGGTTATTGGCCTTCTTTTAATCCTGAGCCACCCTATCTTTTGTTTCACAATATGATTAATAGTAGTGCATTAATTTATAAGAAACATGCATTTCTTGATTCAGGATTAAATGATCCGATGATGGTTTTTGGCATGGAGGATTATGAAAGTGTGATTAATATGGTAAAAAATGGGTATAGTGGTATTGCTCTTCCTGAACCACTTTGGAATTACAGAATTAGAAAAAAATCAATGGCAAGGGCTTTTACAAACAACAAACAACTTTATCTTTATCATTTGATATCAGAAAAACATAAATTATTTTTTTCTATCTTTGCCGCTGATATTGTAAATCTATTAAATGCCAATGGTTCGGGTATAAATTATGATAATCCTACTTTATTATATAATTTTCCCGGTGAAAATTTATTAAGTAACAGATTTAAACAAATCATCATCAACAAACTCAAAACGAATTTAAAGATTCGCATGATAGCAATAAGGACTAAAAGATTATTATTTAAATAATCAGCAATCATATTACAACATTATTAATCTTAAATAGATATACGACTAATAATGACAACTAGCGAAGACTTTAGGATCAAAAGAACGCATATAAAAAAATATATTTATAGTATGAATATAGTATAAAAGGGAATATGATTGTAAAAATATTAATGAATTGGATCAGCGGAACAAATAAGTTAGAGCGTTTTTATTTGCTTTCGAAAATAGAGTTTAAACTCAGGTATTATGAAAATAAACTGGGCTTATTATGGGCATTGGTAAAACCTCTTTCAGATATAGCTATTTATTATATCGCTTTTCAGATAATCATGAAAGTAAACATACCTAATTTTGTATCTTATCTTTTTCTAGCCATTATATTATGGAATTTTTTCATAGAAAGTTCTTTAGGCACAATTCAATTATTGGCGACAAAAAAGTATTTATATTCGTATACGAACATGAATAAAATAGAAATATATCTTTCCATCATAGGGAGTAATCTTTTAGGTATTTTTTTTAATTTAGGTATGTTTTTTATTTATTTTATTTTTCTTGAAAAAGGGACCTATCTCAGTTGGCATAGTATCTTGCTATTCCCTATTTTGCTAAATCTAGTCATTTTATCGTTAGGATTTTCATTGATATTAAGTAATCTATATATAATAGCGAAAGACATTCAACAAATATGGGGAATAATCATCGGACTTGGTTTTTGGCTTTCACCTATAATTTACAGGTTGGATGTTTTTCGAGCTTCTCTACCAGGTTTAGATTATTTAAATCCTATTTGTGGCATTATAATAAATATGCGATATGTTATTTTGTATAATCGTTTGCCAGAATGGAACTTGTTTATTTGGGATTTTATATATTCGGTTTTTTTTCTATTAATAGGCATTTATTTATTAAATAGATTAGGATCAAAAGCAGCAGAAAAATTATAATTGTATGGAGCTAAAAGATGAAGGGGCTGCAATCATTGCCCGAAATATAAGTAAAACGTTTTGTATAACCGAAGATAGTTATAATACAATAAAAAATCGTTTGTTTAATTTATTTGATCCCCCACGGTACAAGGAAGTAGCAGCGTTAAAGATGATGAACTTTACCATTAACAAAGGTGAATGTTTTGGATTGATCGGTAAAAATGGATGTGGAAAATCAACGTTGGCTCGGGTTTTGGCAGGAGTTTATCCTGTAGATACGGGTTATGTTGAGATTAATGGCTCCACCATGTTGATGAATTTAGGCGTTGGGATGAGCCATGAACTTACCGCTCGAGAGAACATATATGTGTCAGGGTCTGTGTTGGGTTTAAAAATAAAAAATATTGATATGATATTCGACCAAATCATAGACTTTGCAGAATTGCGAGATTTTGTGGATACAAAGATTAAATTTTTTTCTTCAGGGATGGTAGCACGACTTTCATTTTCAATAGCAGTAAATGCCGGAGCCGATATAATGTTTTTAGATGAAATATTTGCGGTAGGTGATCAAAGATTTCAAGAGAAGGCAATAAAAGTTTTTGAAAAAAGCTGGATAGATGGCAAAACAGTCATCCTTGTTAGCCATAGCATGGCTGTAATAAAAAAATATTGTCAGCGAGTGGCTTATTTAAAAAATGGATCATTACAATATATAGGCGATCCGGAGACAGCCGTTAACATGTATCTTGAAGAGAGTCAGCAGGAATAGATTTATCTTGATGGTTGTCAAATATTTTTTTATATTTTCACAAAATATATTATATTTGAATATTGAAAAATATATTTATTGAAAAAAAATTTTAAAAAATGAAGATTGATACCATCTCTAAAAGAAAGCAAGAAAAACAAATAAAATAGTACTATTAATAACTTAATACATTTAATCATGAAAAAGATGAAACTGTACTTAGTTGCATTGCTTGCAATTGTTTTAACATCATGCGTAACTACTTCTTATTTTCAGGTGTATAAAGCTGCATTTACAAAGAAGACGAATTTAAAAGATAGTCTTTTAGTTAATGAATTAGTTTACGAAGATGCAAACTGTAAGGTTTCTTATGATTTATGGGATGATGGTGGCAATATAGGATTTAAATTTTATAACAAAACTGATAAAAATATCTATTTGAATTTAGAAGAAAGTTTTTTCATTTTTAACGGAATGGCTTACAACTATTATCAAAATAGAGTTTTTACAAATTCAAAAAGCACAGGGATTTCAGCTTCTAGTACATCAGCTTCATCAAAACATGCGAAAGGAATGAATAATTTAGATTTAATTCCGAATTATAAAGTGTCAAAGAATGGAACTAGTTCAGTAGGTGTAACCACTACGTCAGGTAATTCGGTGTCATATAATGAAGAGAAAATAGTTTGTATTCCAAGTATGACGTCAAAGATAATTAAAGAATATTCTATCACTCATTCACTTTACAGAGATTGCGATTTGTTTAAATACCCGAGAAAAAGACAAATTAAAACTAAAACATTTAAGAAATCAGATAGTCCGCTTGTGTTTAGTAATAGGCTTACTTATGCTGTTGGACAAACAGTTAATCCTGTGACGACAGAAAATGAATTCTATGTAACAGAGATTACTAATTATCCTGAAAAGAAAATAGTTGAAACAAAAGTTGATGAATTCTGTGGACAGAAAGGTAGTTTAGAGAAAAGAGTATTTAAAAATGTTTCAACAGATAAATTTTATTTCCATTATTTTAAAACAGATAAATGGAAACATTAATGATTAACTGATTAAACTCCAGTTGTAATTATTTTTTGAGATTTCGGCAAGATATTTTTTTATAGGCAAATTTTCTTCTTTAATAAAATGCGGATCCTCGTTAAGCAGCTTAATAGCTAAAGTTCTGGCATATTGAAGTATTTTTTCATCACGGATAATATCTGCAATTTTTAAATCAAGAATTCCGCTTTGTTGAGTGCCTTGTAAATCGCCAGGTCCACGAAGTTTTAGATCTACTTCTGCAATTTCAAATCCATCAGTTGTTCGAACCATAGTATTTACGCGTGTTTTCGCTTCAGTTGAAAGTTTTTCATCAGTCATTAAAATACAATATGATTGCGCTGCACCTCTTCCCACGCGACCTCTCAACTGGTGAAGTTGAGAAAGTCCAAAACGTTGTGCGCTTTCAATAATCATAACGGAAGCATTGGGCACATCAACACCTACTTCAATAACTGTAGTGGAAATCATTATTTGTGTTATGCCTTTGATGAAGCGTTGCATTTCAAAGTCTTTATCAGCCGGCTTCATTTGTCCATGTAGAATACTAACCTGATATTCAGGCATAGGAAATACTTCAATGATGTGTTCGTATCCTTCCATGAGATTTTTCAGGTCAAGTTTTTCAGACTCTTTAATTATTGGATAAACCACATATATCTGGCGCCCTTGTTTTATCTGATCTTTCATGAACTTGTATAAACGCAATCTTTGAGAATCATTCAGATGATATGTTTTTATTGGTTTTCTGCCTGGTGGAAGTTCATCAATTACTGAAACATCAAGGTCTCCATATAATGTCATTGCAAGAGTGCGTGGAATAGGTGTTGCAGTCATCACCAGCACATGAGGAAGGATAGCGTTTTTATTCCAAAGTTTTGCACGCTGTGCAACACCGAAACGATGCTGTTCATCAATGATTACCAAACCAAGATTTTTAAATTTTACCTTTTCTTCAATCAAAGCATGTGTGCCAATGAGTATCTGAAGTGAGCCATTTTCAAGCTCTTCATGGATTATTTTTCGTGAAGCTTTTTTTGTAGAACCTGTAAGTAATTTAACATTGATATTTAATTTTTCAACTAGATTTATTAATGTTTCATAATGTTGAAAAGCAAGAATTTCTGTTGGAGCCATTAAGCATGTTTGATAACCATTATCCAATGCTATAAGAATAGACATCAATGCTACCAATGTTTTTCCACTACCAACATCTCCTTGCAGCAAACGATTCATTTGTTTTCCAGAACCTAAATCAGCGCGGATTTCTTTCATTACTTTTTTTTGGGCGCCGGTTAATTCAAACGGAAGAATATGTTTGTAAAAATTATTAAAATAATTACCTACGATAGTGAATCGAAACCCTTGTGTTTTCTCAATTCTTACAAGTTTAAGTTTTAAAAGTTTTAATTGAATAAAAAATAATTCTTCAAATTTTAAGCGGAATATAGCTTTGTCAAGAATGACTTGGTTTTCTGGATGATGAATATTTATCATCGCTTTTTCTTTATCAATCAGATCAAGACTTTTAATTAAAGAAAAAGAAAGATTTTCTTTGAAGTTGCCAATAGCTAAACCAATTAGTGTTTTAGTTAATTTTCCGATAGTTTTATTATCTAATCCTTGATTTTTCAATCTATCTGTAGTGCTATAGAATGGTTGAAGTTTTGAATTTATTTGGCTTTGTTCTTTTTCAGGAACTTCAACTTCAGGATGTGGAATACTTAATTTATTATTAAAAATATTTGGTTTGCCAAAAACAATATATTCTACGCCTGGATTCAATTTATTTAGTAACCATTTTATTCCTTTGAACCAGACCAATTCAATAGAACCTGTTTCATCTGATAATGTTGCTACAAGCCTTGCTGATCTTTGGCTTCCAATTTGTTGAATGTTTTTAATTGTACCTTTTGTTTGCACATAAATATTATCACTTTTAATCTCGCGTATTTTATAAAAAATGCTTTTATCAACGTATCTGTAAGGATAGGTTGATAGCAAATCGCCAAAAGTAAAAATGTTTAATTCTCTTTTTAATGATTCACCTCGTTTAGGTCCAACACCTTTAAGGAATTCTATTGGAGTTTCAAAAAAGTTTACGGTCATTTTTAATTTTTCTTTAACAAAAGTATAAAAATAGTAATCCGTATTTTTATTTTTGTTAATGATAAATATTGGACTTGTGAAAAAAAAATAGGAGAGAAGGGATCTAAATTAAATGGTATAATGTAATGTAATTGCGACTTCCATATTATCATTATTAGTCCCTAAAATTTGATAATATGGTTTAAAATCGAAACTTATATTGCATTGAGATCTTGGAATTTTAACTTCTGTTCCAAAAAGAATATCAGGACCTGCTTTAATAGAAATTCCATTATTAGAATCAAATGTTCGATGTTTTTTACTTATATAAACTGTATGGACTCCAAATCCAAAATAACTACCAATATATGTTGTGAATTTTTTTGGTGTCATCCATTTAAAATGATAAGCTAACATTCCAGTTCCTGACATATCATTATATTGAGGTGCATTGTTTAACAAGATATTATACGTCCATTTAGATTCTTTACTTATAAATCGTTTAAAAGAGATTCCATAGTTAAATCCATAAGAGTAAGTATAACCAATACGAATTCCCCAAGCGGTTCTGTATTTTTTTGCTTGAACTGGTATTGAATGATATATTAGTAATACAAGAATAATTATTTTTAATTTCATAAAAAAAAACTCTCTTTCAGTTTATGAAAGAGAGTTTCTATTTTTAATTTAAAAATTACATTTTAATATTCCCATAAATCATGTTCATAGCGAAAAAGCTCATCTTTTATTCTATCTGATTCAAGAAGTTGTTCAATTGATTTTCCAGTATAAGATTGAATTGTTCTATCAAAGACATTTTCTTCTTTGTAAATATAACTGCCAAACAATCTCTTGAAAAATATATCATCATACGAACGTCGTTCAGCAGCATTAAATCGATTGAATACTTGTGTTTTTGCAAAGATTGGTCTTGCTTCATCAAAATAAATCCAGAACATTGCAACATCTCCTCTTGATTCACCAGTTTGGTCATCAAATTTTTCAAATGTAGGACATAGCCCAATAATTCTAACATCCATTACAGAACGTTCTTTATCGAGAAACCAATCTTCTTTTAATCTAAATCTGGATACTGTAGATGGATCAAAATCTTTTTTAATAACAGTATCATAATATGCATACGGTGGATAAGGTCTTTGCTGGTTTCTTAATGTATCAGATTTTGAGAGATTGCCAAGAACTTGATCTGGAGTTTGTGGTACAAGAAACTCATCGTTGTTTATAGCGCATTCATAAGGCGTAATAGTGCCTTCTTTCAAGGCATCTAAAACAATATACATGAAATTTTTTCTACCATTTGCAGGTTTTCTAGGGAAATAAAATGGTTCATTGATTTTTTCATGCATATCAATTGTACGCCAAATGCGTTTTTGCCACATAACATTTGCTTCTCTCACATATTGATAAGGAACAGGTTTTAAATTTTTAGAATCAGCTGTTGGATGAATATTATCCAATGGTGGTTCTAATACCTGTGCTTGAGTTTTATATCCAAAAAGATATAAAATTGTAACAATCAATAATAAAAATAGTTTATTCATGGTTACTCCTTTGGTTAAAAATTATAATAATTTTAAAATTACCTGATTTAATTTACGTGTTGTTCTGTCAGGTCCAATAGCATTTATTTCATCTAAAAATATACGTTGTCCTCTATTAAGTGCTTGAACTAGTCTTTTCATTTCGGGGGTAAGTTGATTGCTTGAAGATTTTCTTTCAATGTAATCGCCACCTACGTTAACACCCATTGTAAATCCTGTAACAACAAATTGCAAATCAAAATCGAAACCTTTCATTTGAGGAATAATGGGACTTGCAAGAAGAATTTCTTTTCTGATAGGTCCACTCTCAACACCTCCAATAGAAGGAACAGGATTAGGAACAGGTTTTACACGAAAAGGAGAAGCACCCATAGATTGTTTTCTTCCACTAAACTCAGCAGTTACATTGATTGATGTATTTGTAGTTCCAGATGGGCATTTCACAATATAACCATGAACTGCTTTTGTAATAGAACATCCACCGGTAGTTGAAGGAAAAACTTTAGTATCTGGAACGCCAGGAACAGAAACTTCCACAGGATTATCAACACCAATATAAAAAACATTCATTTTTGTTGCTGCTACAATAGCTGTTGGTTTAGCAACTGTATATGAACTTTTAAAATAATAGTTTTCAAAATCATCAGTACCTGGTTTTCTTAATCGAATAACACCAGCAAACTTCTGATCGCCAAGAGTTCCTGCTCCCACTTCATACTTAACCACACCATTTGAAACATCTGATATCTGTTGTGCGCTTCCAATCTGGCTTGCAGGTAAAGTGTCTGCTCCGGCTCTGATATATGCTAAAGGTTTTTCAGTTGAACTGTAAGCTGCGACTATAATATCTGCTTTAAATTTATCACCTTGAATAACATAATTTGAAGATGCTATTACTTTTGCACCAACTTGGTCAAATTTAAAATTCTTTTTATCAATTGCTTCACCTAATGTTGTAACTACTCTTGTTTCAGCATTCATTATTTCAGCAGATAATTTATCAAGTAAAATAATATCAGCGGCAAGAATAGTATGATAAAATGAATTAAATGCCCAATTACATTTTTTTCCTTCAACAACATTGTATTCTTCTTCTGTATTCAACCCAATATTTAATGTTTTTTTTATTTTTGGATCTATATCATCAAAAAGGTTGAGCATTTTATTTTTATACTCGTCAATTTTTTTCTTTAATTCCATTCCTCTTCCGTTTGTCCCTTCTTCGGTATGACCGATCAGAACTCGCATAGGAACATCATAATTGTCTTTTGCGTTAATTTTATCTATTGGCAATTCTTCAACTTTGCATTTTTTTTCAACAGATTTTCCGTTGGCATCATCTTCTTCATATGTTGTTTCTTTTAGATGACCGTCTCCAAATTCAGTTGTAGCAATAACTTCTCTTTTTATGTCTTTTAAAAGTGCAAGCAATTCGGCGGTATATTGTTTGGCTTTAATAGATTTGTCATAAAATTTTTGAACTTTATCTTTGTTTAAAGTATATTGTTTTGAAAATTCGCCATGCAGATTCGCATTGTTGATTGCTATGTTTTCATTGGTCTTGATAAGACCTTTGTCAACTATAACAAAAGCATTCAACAAATCTTTCGAAACGTTAAGGGCAAGCAAAGCCGTTAACACCAAGTACATCATCCCTATCATTTTTTGCCGGGGGGTTTCCGGACAATTTGTTGCACCCATATTTTTCTACTTAAATTTTAACAGATAATTATATAATAAAATTATAATTTAACATTCATTGCTGAAAGCATATTCCCATAAACACTATTGAGAGCAGCAATATTTTTTGTTAAAATAGCAGACTGTTCTTTATATCTAATTGTATTATCAACAGAAGCATTTAGGTTGTCAACAAACAATTTCATGCCTTCTTCTAATTTTTTAGAAATATGAATTTGATCATTAGAAGATTTTAATTGTAATTCATAGGCAGCATTGAGTGCGCCAAGATTTTTGGCAACTTCCTGAATTTTTTGATTAAAACTAGCACTATCGTTGCCGATAGCAGAAAGATTTTTAGATGTTGCTGAAATAGCATTTGATGATTCAGAATATTTTAAGGCTAGATCTTTTGCAGAATTAGTTATTGCTTTAATACTGTTTGTATATTCTTCCGTAGCAGCAAGATCATTTTTTATTACTTGAGTAGCGCTGTTGTATGACTTAGCAAGTTCTCCTGCGGCAGTAGATGCGCTTTTAAGTGAACCAAAATATTCATTGGAAACATTCATTTCTTTATTGAGAGATTCAGATGTCTTTTTGTAGTTATCATTAAGTTCTGCAATAGAACCTGATGCGTTTTTAACATTGCTTATATAATCTTTAGTGGCAACGGTAGCAGAACTAATATCAGCCATTTTTCCCGCATTTTCGCTTAAACTATGAAGACCTTTACCAAGACTTTCAATCAGTTCAGGACCAATTTTTGCTTTTTCAAGCATATCGTCAAGTTCTTCTGTAGGTGAATGATGTTTATCTTCAGAAGTCATATCATACATCCCTGCTAATTCAGGATAAACTAAACTCCAGTCCGGTTCTGCATGAGGCGGTTCAAATGCTGAAAAAAAGAAAATTAACGCTTCTGTTCCTAATCCTACGGTAAGCATAGTTCCTGCACCTGTCCAGTGTTGAATTTTAAATAATGCACCGATGATAACTACAGATGCTCCCCAGCCATATAATTTGGCCATGTTTTTCTTAAATGCTTTACTTGTTACGAACTGTTGAAGATTCATGTTAAATACTAATTTAGATTATTAAAAAAAATTATTTAAATAAATGTAATTTAAAAACAAAGATGTAAATTAATCATATGCATTTGATGCATTCGGACTATCACCAATTGATCTACCCAAATATGTTTGTACACAACGGAATCCGAGGTAACATTTTGAACTATCCTGATATTCATAATTGCGACTACTAACTTGTATATAATATCCAATATCTTTCCAAGAACCACCTCTTGTAACTTTTCTTTTTAGTACATCTGGATCTGTGTTTTTAGCTTCATATTGATAGTCCATATTCAAATCGTGAGCAAAATTGTAAGTTGATGCTTCAAAAGCATTGTTTGTCCATTCTGCAACATTACCAGCCATATCATATAAACCATAATCATTTGGAGCATAATGAGCAACTACAACAGTGTGTAATCCGCCGTCATCCGTATAATTACCTCGTAAAGGTTTATAGTTGCCAAGGAAACATCCATTGCTATTTCTGATATACGGACCACCCCAAGGATAAGGACTAAGATCAAGACCACCACGAGCTGCATATTCCCATTCTGATTCAGTAGGTAAACGGAAATTATTGGTTTCCCATTCTCCTCTTGAAGTAAGATAATTGTTCAGGAATTGTGTTCTCCAAATACAGAATGCACGAGCTTGTTTCCAGTTAACACCAACCAATGGATAATTGTCATATGCTGGATGCCAAAAATATTTTTCAGTCATTGGTTCATTGAAAGAATAAGTAAAATCATGCACCCAAGCTAAAGTATCTGGATAAACATTTACAATATCTTTTTTAATGAAAACTGATCTATCTTTTAATCCTTGTGGTCTGCCATTCTTTTTTACACCATCATCATCATATAATTCTTTTTTTGCAGCGCCAATAAGGTCAATTCTGTAATATTCGTAATTTAATTTACGTGTATCTATTTCTTTATGTCTGTAAAATCTTTCATGTTCAGGTAAAAACATTTCATTTAATGCGTCTCTTTCGTTATCGCCATTCCAACGAATATTTTCATCCCAGTTAAGGAGTGGAGGAACTATATCATTTCCATAACTATCTTGCGAAATCAAATGATCTTCCATTCCTGCATTGCCCAGTAATCTATGAGCAATAGAATCAGTTACCCAATAAACAAACTGACGATATTCGTTGTTTGTAATTTCAGTTTCATCCATATAGAAAGCTTGCAGAGAAACTGTTTTCGACTGGCTGATTTGAGCATAGGGAACATCCTGATCGCTGGCTCCCATGGTGTAACTTCCGGGTGGAATAAATAACATCCCATAAGGAATTGGTTGATAAAAATTATATCGTCCCTGAACGCCTACAAGATATCCTCCGGCATCTTTACAACTGTTCAGTAACAAGATTGATGCAGCTAATAAAAGAAAACTTTTTACAGTTTTAACTTTTATTTTATTGAAAGGTGTATGCATAATTTTTGTTTATATTGTTATAAGATATTTTAACGTAACGTAATAATTTTTGTTACATTTTTTTTAATATATTATAAATAAATTGTGTTTCGATAACTTTCAACTCTTACTGGTTTTGAAATTTTGAAGCAATAACCCAACATAAATTCAAGACTGCCATGACCAGAGGACATTGCAGAAGTAGTAAGATCATAACTAAATCCAATTGTTAAATCACTAAGCGCTTTTTTATTTGATTGTGCGAATGGCTGACCACCTACAAGTAAAGCAACTGCATCTTGAAATCTATAAGTAAGACCTGCCCAATATTTATCTTTCCATATAGCCAAACAGTTTAAATCAAATTGTGTTGAAGACATATCTGACTTAATTAATAAAGAAGGAACAAGCTTTAATGGCATACTTTGTAATGGAAATTCTTTTCCGCCTGTCAAATAATAATGTCTTTTTAATTCAAAATTTGAATTGCCAATATCTTTTTTTGATTGCATCAATTGAGATGATGAAAATCCAAGATAATAATTATCTGGAACTTTATAAAAAGCACCAAAAGATAAATCTATCATAAATGTTGAAGCTTTACTTGCCGGAAGTAATCTAGGATCTGTAGTAGTTGTTGTATTATTAGCAATTGCATCTCCTGCAAGAAATTTAGTAAAATCAATGTATGTGTTATTAAATGCGCCGGCAACTCCAAGTCCAAGAGTGCCGCCGTTGTTAAGTTTTAGGTGATAAGCAAGATTTATTTTTCCAACTTTATTCGTTTCGGCACCTAATTGATCTTGCATATAATTAACACCAACACCGAAACTTTTAAAAACTGGCGCGTCAAGAGAAAATAAAGTTGTAACAGGACTTCCTGGAAAACTCATCCATTGATTTCTGTGAATGATAGTAGCACAGATTTTCCCATTAATACCGGCAAATCCAGGATTTATGTCCATTTGATTGAACATATTGTGTGTAACTTGCATTTCCTGTTGTGCGAAAGAAAAAACAGCTACCAGTAAAAAGAAATTCAGTGAAAGAATAAATTTACATTTCATACCAGCATGTATTAAAATTTTATTAATGATATTTATTTCAAATAAAATTACGCGGTAAAATAACAAAAAATAATTGGGATAAGCAAATATTTATTAAAAATACGTAATTTTTTCATTAAAAAAAATGAATAAATTTGATTGTTTTGAATGTGAAATCTGAAAAATTAAATTACATCAATTTTTGATAGGCTTGCCACCAGCGGTCTGGAATATCATTTTTGCAAGAGGTGATATAGTCATTATAAGAACAAGGTACCAGATAATGTCTTTCAAATTTTGTTTGTAAATTCAATGGACATGGCACTTCCATCCACCAGCGATCACTTTTTTTACTTTTATAAAAAAGTATATCCGGGTGATCTTTTATGGAAACTACGTACTTAATATATTCCTCTTTTTGCTTGTATGGAAAATCTTTTTTCCGGTTATAAAATCCATCAATAAAATACCAAATCATTTGCGCTGTAAGGTGCACCGTTTGGTAGTTATTATCCATCGTCGGGTTTATTTCATAAAACCCTATAGAAGTTAATTTATCGCTAATGCCTGCATATCTTGTAATTTGACAGGCTTCTTCACCATAAAATCCGTTGGGTGAAGCATTCTCGTTTCCGGGTGCATCTGATTGCCTGATGGCTGAAATATCAAAACTAATCATATCTGCGTTGCGAACAATTGGTTCAACCTCCTGAAGATTCGATCTGACAACGCCGAGACGATAGGTGTCAAAATAAAGATTCTTCATCAACTCAATTGCTTTCTGATCTACAAAATAGGTTTGATAACCAATATTTGTATAGTTAAATAAAAAGTTGGGTTGATGTGTAATTATTTTGCTGAGATATGTCTTTGAATCCAGCGAATCATCAGTGTTTCCAAGATCAAAAGAATTATCAATTTGAACAATATTAATGATTTGTCCAAGATTTTCATACGCAAGATAATTGGCATACGTCAAATCCTGACTGCCGCCAATAATAACAGGAACAATATTGTTTTTTAAAAGTTCTGAAAGTACTGTAGATACTGCAAAATATGTATCTTCAATCGTGAATCCGGGTTTTATATTTCCGAGATCAACAATATTCATATTGAAATTTCCGCTATGTAATTGATAAAGATATTTCCGTACATGATCCGGAGCTGAAGCGCAACCCATATTGGTTATCGCATTTCTATCTTCATTAATTCCAAGAATTGCAATATCACAATTTGAAGTGTCTGGGAAATTGTTTTTGTCTGAAAAAATTTTAATAAGTTCACCAAGTTTCTGTCTGTATTGTCCGCTATCAGCAGATTCTAAGTGAATGGTGACCGGATCAAAATAAAAGGAAATATCCATATAAAAGGAATTTTATTTTTTTGATTTGGCTTTCGCTTTTGGTTTTTCTTTAACTTCTTCAGTAAGTTTTATGCACTCTTCCAACGTTATTTTTTCAATATCCGTTGTTTTTGGCATCCTGAAATTTTTCTTTTTATACTTAATGTACGGACCCCATTTGCCTTGCAAAATCTTCATGTCAGCATCATCAGGGAATTCTTTTAACAAGCTGTTGGCAATATTATTTCTCTTTTCAATAATCAGCTCAATGGCTCTATCCTTCGTAATTGTATAAGGATCGTCTGTTTTTTTCAACGAATAAAAATCAGATTTGTGTTTGATATATGGACCAAAACGTCCGAGTGAAGCTATTAATTCAGCATCTTCAAATTCACCGACAGAACGTGGCAACGTGAATAAAATCATGGCTTCTTCCATGGTGATTGTTTCAATGCTTTGTCCTTTTACTAAACTGGCAAACTTAGGTTTTTCTTCATCTGTTTTTTCGCCAATCTGAATCATAGAGCCGAATCTACCGATTCTTGCATAAACATTTTTTCCTGTTTTCGGATCTTTGCCAAGTAATCGTTCGCCGCTTGTTTTCTGCGAATTTTGATTTGTTGTATCAATTTGTTTGTGGAAAGGAACATAGAAATTTTTTATCATTTCATTCCAAACCCTTTCACCTTGGGCTATTTCGTCAAATTCTTTTTCAACATTGGCAGTAAAATTATAATCTAAAATATTATTGAAATGCTCATTTAAGAAGTCATTCACAACAGTTCCGGTATCTGTTGGAAATAATTTTGATTTTTCGTAGCCGGTATTTTCTGTTTTTACTTCTTCTGCAATCACCTTATTTTTCAAGGTTATTGAGAAATAATTTCGTTGAAATCCATCTCTGCTTTCGTTCAACACATAACCTCTTTTTTGAATCGTAGAAATAGTTGGCGCATAGGTTGAAGGTCTTCCAATACCAAGCTCTTCAAGCTTTTTAACCAAACTGGCTTCAGTGTATCTTGCCGGTTGTTTTGTGAATTTTTCTATTGCAACAGCTTCATCAAAGCCAAGTTTATCGCCTTTTTTCAATGGTGGCAACAAACTTTCATTTTCATCTTCGTCATCATCTGATGATTCGGAATATACTTTTAAAAATCCTTCAAAACGGATCACTTCGCCTTTGGCAACAAACTTTTCTTGAGTCGTTGATATATCAATGGTTACAACTGTTTTTTCAATTTCTGCATCTTTCATCTGCGAAGCAATGGTGCGCTTCCAGATCAGATCATATAATCTTTTCTGTGCATCATTTCCATCAATGTTTTGATTGCTGATGTAGGAAGGTCTGATGGCTTCATGCGCTTCCTGTGCACCTTTTGATTTGGTAGTGTATTGGCGGGTTTTTACATATTCTTTGCCATACAATTTTGTGATTTCTTCTTTTGCTGCGTCAAGCGCCAGATTCGACAGATTGACAGAGTCAGTTCTCATGTAAGTTATCAACCCAGATTCATACAATTGCTGTGCAACAACCATGGTGCGTGTTACAGAAAATCCTAATTTTCTGCTGGCTTCCTGTTGCAGCGTGGATGTGGTAAACGGAGGTGATGGTGATTTTTTTGCAGGCTTCACTTCTACGTTTCCAACGGAGAAAGCGGCGCCTTTGCATTTTTCAAGAAAAGCAATCGCTTCTTCTTTAGTGCTAAATTTTTCAGGTATTTCAGTTTTAATTACTGAATCATTAAAAATGAATAATGCAGTAATTTTAAAATATGATGTTGACTGAAATAATTTAATTTCTTTTTCTCTTTCAACAATGAGGCGAACAGCAACGGATTGCACTCTGCCGGCTGAAAGCGCTGGTTTTATTTTTTTCCAAAGGATGGGAGATAATTCAAAACCAACCATGCGGTCGAGCACGCGACGTGCTTGTTGCGCATCTACCAAATGCATATCAATGTTTCGTGGATGGTTGATTGCCTCTTCAATTGCGGTTTTCGTGATTTCGTGAAAAACAATTCGTTTGGTTTGTTCTTTTGTCAGTTCAAGCGCCACTGCCAAATGCCATGAAATAGCTTCTCCTTCGCGGTCCTCGTCAGATGCAAGCCAAACAGTCTCTGCTTTCTTCGCTATTTTTTTAAGTTCACTGATGATTTGTTTCTTATCAGGTGAAATCACATATTCCGGTTCGTAATTATTTTCAACATTAATACCAAAATCTTTTTCGGGAAGATCTCGAACATGTCCGTAACTTGATTTGACTTCATAGTCTTTTCCGAGAAATTTTCCGATCGTTTTTGCCTTCGCAGGAGACTCAACAATGACTAAATTCTTTATCATGAGCGCAGTGTTTATTTATTTTTGAAGCAGAAAATAAATTGGTTCTAATCAGAAAAATGATTCAATTTTTTTTTGCAAAGTAAAACAATTTAATTTATATGTTCCAAAAGTTTAATTTTTTAACAAAGAAATTTTCAATCATTAATAAGCTTAAATTCTTTAATTTTGGCAAGTTTTAGAGGATGTAAAATTTTATTTTAAAATTTTTAACAGCTTCTGTTTAGAATAATTTCAGATGAAACTAAATTTATATATTGAGACATACGGCTGTCAGATGAATTTATCCGACAGCGAAATTGTGGCGTCAATCCTGGCTGACAAAGGAATTACAACAATTGCGAATATTTCCGAAGCGGATATTATTTTGCTGAACACTTGTTCGGTGCGCGATAATGCGGAACAGCGCATCCGTAAGCGTTTGAAAGAACTTAAATCATTGAAGAAAAAGAAACCTTCGTTGATTGTAGGAATTATTGGTTGCATGGCTGAAAGACAAAAAGAAAATCTTTTTGCTGAAGAAGAAATCGTTGACCTCATTGTTGGACCTGATGCGTATCGCGATCTTCCTTCGATCATTGAACGTGTGGAAGGCGGCATGCGGTCGGCAAATGTCCTATTATCAACGGAAGAAACGTATGCTGACATCAATCCGGTGAGGTATCATCAAAATAAAATTTCAGCTTTTATTTCAATCATGCGCGGATGCGAAAATTTTTGCACCTATTGCGTAGTGCCTTATACACGCGGCAAAGAACGAAGTCGAAATCCTGAAACCATCATTCGCGAAGCAAAAAATTTGTTTGAAAACGGTTACAAAGAAGTGACTTTGCTGGGTCAGAATGTCAATTCATATCATTTTGAAGGGTATGACTTTGCAAGATTGATTCGTGATGTGGCAATGATAAATCCTTTGCTGCGCGTGCGTTTCACAACATCGCATCCAAAAGATATTTCGGATGAATTATTACTAACGATTGCAGAAAATAAAAATATTTGTCGGTCAATTCATTTGCCGGTGCAAGCAGGAAGCACACGGATGCTTGAAAAAATGAATCGAAAATATACGCGTGAAAATTATATGGAACGCATTGAAGCCATTCGTCGCTATATTCCCGACTGTTCCATTTCAACCGACATCATTGCAGGATTTTCTTCGGAAAGCGAAGATGACCATCAGCAAACGCTTTCGTTGATGGAATGGGTTGGATATGATTATGCTTATATGTTTAAATATTCGGTGCGCGAAGGCACGGATGCTGCCAAGCTTTTTGAAGATGATGTGCCTGAAGAAACCAAGCTTAGACGTTTAGCTGAGGTTATTGCATTGCAACGAAAATTATCTTTGCAAAGCAACAAAAAAGATATTGGCAATGTGGTGGAAGTGTTGGTAGAAAACGTTTCCAAGCGATCCAACGATTTTCTTTCGGGAAGAAATTCGCAAAATAAAACGGTGGTTTTTCCTCGCGGAAATTTTCAGATTGGCGATTATGTTCACGTGAAAATCACTGATTGCACAGCGGCTACGCTGAAAGGTGAAGCGGTGGGTGAAAAGGAATGTAATTAGGAAGAACTGAATTGACTACCTAAATCAAGATATTTGGCATTTTAATAAATAGGTTCATCATTTAATTTTGAATTCTCAATTTGAAAATTAAAATTATATTTTTTTAATACATTTTCAATTTTTGTTTTAGCTTTATTATCAGCCGTTGGCGCTAAAATAATTTTATCAATTAGAGTGTTAACATTAATTGGAATTAATAAACCTTTATCATTTTTTTGATTTTCCCAAAAATTTTCTCTTTGATTTGTATTTGGTATTTCATAAAGTACTCTATATTCTTTTTCATGAATATATTCAAGCCTTTTATGAATAAATGGGGCATTTAAATTATAGTTTGTGTGAGGATATTCAATACTGTTATACCAGATATTATTTTCATAATCAATATAGCGAACTTTACTTAAAAGTACATTTTCATTAGTATTATTAAAACATTCTGTAGGTCTTTTCTGAGTAGTTTGAATAGCAACGCCATCGTTAGTTTTTAAATATATGCGCCACATAGCATCTGATTCAGAATTGTTAATTTGCCAACAATTAATAACAACGAATTTTTTTAATTCTTTATGAATATTTGCTATTCCCTTATTGCTATTTGAGTCGCGAAAAGCAGCTTCTTTTTTTGGCACTGATCCTTCGAAAGGATCAGAAAATTTATCAGCACGACAAAAAAATAAAGCTTTTTCTTTAAGTAAAGATTCAAATTTTATAAAATTAATATACCTCCAAAGAATAGCATCTTCATTTAAAGGTATCATATTTTCATGAAATTGTATTGGCATATAATTTTTATCTAATTATTGATTGTAAATTTTATAAGCAAATTTAAAGAAATATCCTAATAAGTACAGATTAGAATCCTTACAACCCTCGTGGCTACAACATCCGTGAAATCCTTCTAACCGGATATCGAACAGAAATAAAGCTGATAACAGTAACAAGCAAGAAAACAATGGCAACATCAGCAAATTGAATATCTACAGGATAGGCGTTGATAATAAACGTGCCGCTGGGAAATTTAATGATGCCAAACGTTTGTTGCAGAAAACAAATCAATAAACCAAGCGCCAGTCCTGCCATTGAGCCAATCAATGAAATGATCATTCCTTCGGAAATAAATATTTTTTTTATCAGCTGGTGTTCGGCGCCCAGTGCGGTGAGTATCGAAATATCTTTTTTCTTGTCGAGAATGAGCAACGTCAATGTGCCGATAATATTGACTGTAGCGATAAACAGGATGAATGACAGAATCATGAAAATACTGAATTTTTCGGATTTCATAATCTTGTAAAGCAATTCCTGCTGCTGAAACCTGTCTTTAACATTGAAATTATTTCCCATCACTTTTTTAATGTCTGCCGTTACTTTTTCAGTTTCAGCGCCGGTGGCTAATTTCAGCTCTATGGCAGTTGTTTCGTTGGTGTAATCAAGCAATTTGCGTGTGAAACGAATGGGAAGAATAATGTATTTCATATCAATATCCGGCTGAATGGAAAAAAATCCTGCAATCGGGATATTCTCGCTGTTAAAGGCATTGGTGGGATCGAGCGAAATATTTTTTCCTCTTTTTGGCACGAAAACCGTCAACGGACTGGACGTATTTTTCAAATCAATATCTAGCTTTGATGCAACGCCGGCGCCAACAACAGCAAAATCAACATCGCCATGCTCGAGCACAAAATCTCCGTCAATCATCATGGTGTCGATCCTTGAAATTTTAGGATACATCGGGCTGACACCTTTCATCGTTACAATGAACTGGCTCGATCTGTATTTGAGCATTGCGTTTTCTTCAACTACCTCGCTGTAATAAGCCACACCGGGAATTTTTTTGATTTGTTCTAATGTGTTTTTTTCAAGTTTAAACACTTTTCCTTCTTTGGCTGTGATTTGCAATTCGGGATTGAAAGTTGAAAAAAGTGAAGTCACTAATTTCTCAAAACCATTGAAAACAGAGAGAACGATGATAAGCGCCATTGTGCTAATAGCAATCCCAGCCAATGAAATCAAAGAAATAATATTAATGATGTTATGCGATTTTTTTGCAAGCAGATAGCGTTTGGCAATGAAAACGGGAAGGTTCATTTTCGTTTTTTTATTTCCATGCTTTTACAAGAAGTCCAGTTCCTTTGTTGTGTTTCAACGTTACATCCAGAAAATTTAGGATCAAAGAAAATGGATACGTTAACAGATAATAAAAAGGTAAAACGATAAAAAATATTTTTGAAAAATTCAGCAATTGAATTGGGTATTTCATAGAAAGATACCATGAAATATTTCCAGGACATCCATACGTGTAATATGCTTCAACCTTTGAAAAACCGGCATCTTTAAGCTTATTCTCAATATCTAGAATATTGTATCCATCGCGCACATGTTCTGAAATAAATGAGTGTTCGTCTTCATGATGAACATCCGATCCGCCTTGGTCTGAAGGCGTTGAGATTAGCAGCATCCCTTGATTTTTCAATGATGTATGAAGGTTTTTAAAAACACATACATCTTCTTCAATATGTTCCATCACATCAATGGAAAGGATAAGGTCGTATTTATTTTCTTCTGAAAACGTTGTTAAATCAGCGATTTCAAATCGTACAGAAGGTTTATTTATTTTTTTGAAAAAATTATTGCAGTCTTCAACTTGTTCGTCTTTCACATCCACACCTTTGATTGTCCACTGTTTATTGATACTTGAAAGATAATAAACATATTGACCGAAACCTGAACCGGCATCGAGAATGCTGATTGAATCGTTTTTTTGTTTAGCCCATTTTCTGATTTCTTTTTTCAGATGCCAGGTTCTGAGCAGCAGCAGATCGAGTAGTTTATAAAATAAAATCCTCAACACAGGTGTTTGGTTAAACACCTTTCCAAGACTGCGTTTTACAGGATCATATTGCATAAATAGAATTTAAAAGTTATTTATTTTTTTAATAAACGTTCAATGTTTTCAAGGTATTCAATGGAATCATCCAAATAAAATTCAAGTTCGGGAATGATGCGCACCTGATTGCGAATGCGTGTTCCCAACTGATGACGTATATATTTTGTGCTGTTTGTAATATGTTTCAGAATGATTTCTCTGTCTTTATCAGGAAAGAAACTTAAATAAATTCTTGCAATTCCTAAATCTTTCGTTACTCTTACAATGGTTACAGTGATTATTACACCGTTGAAATAGGAACCGCTTTCGCGCTGAAAAAATTCGCCCAAATCCTTTTGGATGAGTCGAGAAACTTTGCTTTGACGTGTTGATTCCATTTTGTAAAAATATTAAATATTTAGTAAGATGCTTTAATTTTTATAAAATCTTATTTCTGATTTTTTGATAAAATTTGAATTGCTTTTAGGAAAATCTCATCATTGTTGTTGAGCGTTTGATAATAAGCTTCTTCTCCGAGAATATATCTTCCGATAAGCGCTTTCAGCTGATTGACAAGAATATTTTTTGAATGATCTTTTTCCTTCTCATTGACTTTGATACCGGTCTGTTCAGCAAAATGGATAAAGTCATTATACATATTATCAGTGATTTTAAATTGGTCAAAATCTTTCAATGACTTGTATTTGCTCAAAGTTGATTTGTTTTTTTCGACATAATCAAATGTGAATTGATACATAATTCCTTCTTCAGAAAGACGATTAAATAAGCTGAAATCATTTGATTTTAAAGGGATATAAACGTCAGGCATGATACCGCCGCCACCATAAACAATTTTCCCTTTTGGTGTTTTAAATTTTAAAGAATCAGGAAAATGAATGCTGTCGGGATGCTGTAATTCGCCACTGGAATATCGTTTGTAAATATCGCTGTAATATTCTTCTGTTCCTTTGGTGTAAGGTCTTTGAATGCATCTGCCGGTGGGCGTATAATATCTTGCAATGGTAAGACGCAAGGCAGAACCATCCGGCATGTTGAGTTGGTCTTGCACCAAGCCTTTGCCAAATGAACGTCTGCCAATGATTAGTCCGCGATCATTGTCTTGTATAGCACCAGCCAATATTTCACTTGCAGAAGCTGACCATTCATCAATCAAAATAACGAGTTGTTCCTTTTCAAATTGACCTTTGTCTGTGGCATACGCATATTCTGCACCACGATGAACGCCTTTGGTATAAACAATTAGTTTTTTGTTAGGCAAAAATTCATCAGCAAGACTTATAGCTGCATCTAAGAAACCGCCTGAATTGCCACGCAAATCAAGGATAAGCTTATTCATTCCTTCGGATTTAAGCTTCTTTAAAGCGTTTGGAAATTCAGCAGTTGTAGTGGCGGAAAATTTTGTCAGTTTAATATAACCGATGTGATTCGAAACAATACAGGAAACATCAATGCTGTAGGTTGGTATTACATCTCTCGTAATATTGAAATCTTTTGTTTTTCGCAATGATTGTCTGAACACAGTTACTTTGACTTGCGTTCCTCTTTTCCCTTTTAATTTTTTAACGACCTGTTCATTTGAGATATTAACTTTTGCAACATTTTTCCCGTCAATATTGACAATTCTGTCGCCTGCATGAATGCCAATTTTTTCAGATGGTCCGCCGGGCAAGGTATTCATCACGGTAATTGTGTCTTTCAGAATTCTGAATTCAATGCCAATACCTTCAAAATTGCCTTTTAACGGATCATTTGCTTCATTAAAATCAGAAGCAGGAATGTAAACAGAGTGTGGATCAAGCGATGCCAACATGCCATTGATCGCTTCTTTGGCAAGCCTTTCCTTACTGATGGTGTCAACATACGAATTGCTGATGTAATTGAGCACATCCTGCATCTTGTTATATTTTTTATTCTGATTAAAAAAATGCAGTTGAGCGCCAATCATAATGCCGGCAACCAATACAAGCGAAAGAATGATCGGCAGATAATAAGAAAGTTTTTTATTTGAAAATTCTTCTTCCATCAATAACACATATAAAATAGTTGATTCAAAATAATATTTTTAAAATCTTAAAGAATAAAATTTATAGTTCGATTTTTTTATTTAATGAAAGAAAAAGAATGTTGTTGATTTTTAATTATAATTATGAAACCCTTAGCTGGCAAGCACTTCACCTGTCATTTCTTTTGGAACTTCCATATTCATAATTGTAAGAATTGTTGGAGCCACATCGCAAAGTTTTCCTTTTTTCAAATGTTTAAAATCTTTGTCGAACAACAAGCAAGGCACATCATTCAATGAATGAGCTGTGTTTGGTGAACCATCTTCATTGATCGTATAGTCAGCATTTCCATGGTCTGCAATAATAATTACAGAATAATTATTTTTAAGAGCAACATCAATCACTTCTTTAATGCAGCTATCAACGGTTTTAACAGCAGCAACAATTGCTTCATAAATGCCGGTGTGTCCAACCATATCGCCATTGGCAAAGTTCAGACAAATAAAATCTGTTTCACCTTTTTTCAATTCAGGAATGATAGCATCTTTCACTTCCAGAGCGCTCATAGATGGCTTCAAATCATAGGTTGCTACTTTTGGTGAAGAAATTAAAATTCTTTTTTCACCCGGAAATTCGCTTTCGCGACCACCGGAGAAAAAGAAAGTAACGTGAGCATATTTTTCTGTTTCAGCAATTCTGATTTGTTTTTTGCCTGCTTTTGAAATAATTTCTCCCAAAGAATTTTTTACATCATCTTTATCGTAAACTACATGAATGCCTTTGAAAGTCTCGTCGTATTTGGTCATTGTGAGATAATACAACGGAATGGTTTTCATTTCAAATTCAGGAAAACTTTTCTGCGTTAGCACTGTTGTGATTTGACGCAAACGGTCTGTGCGGTAGTTGTAACATATCACCACATCGCCTTCGTTAATGGTGGTCAGCGGTTTGTTGGCATCATCAACAATTATAACCGGTTTAATGAATTCATCCGTTTCACCTGCATCGTATGATTCCTGAATAGCGGTAATCGGGTCTTTGCAATATTTTCCTTTGCCATAAACCAGTTGATCATATCCTAGTTTGATGCGCTCCCAGCGTTTATCGCGGTCCATGGTGTAATATCTTCCGCAGATTGTTGCAACCTTTGCAATTGTTTTTTGATTTAGATAATCATTCAATTCTTTCATAAAACCAATGCCACTGCGTGGATCCGTATCGCGACCATCCATCAGCGCGTGAACAAATACTTTGTTCAAACCGGCTTCAGTAGCCATGTCGCACAATGCCATCACGTGCAACGAAAGTGCATGAACACCGCCATCGCCCACCAAACCAAGCAAATGAACGGTTTTGTTGTTTTCTTTTGCGTATTTGTATGCATCCGTGAGAACAGGATTTGAAAACAATGATTTATTTTTAATAGCCAGATTTATTTTTACAAGGTCTTGATAAACGATGCGACCTGCGCCGATATTCAAGTGTCCGACTTCTGAATTTCCCATTTGTCCTTCAGGCAAACCAACATCTTCACCTGAACATTTCAAAGCAGAATGCGCGCATTCATTGCCTTTGATTAAACTATTGAAGTATGTAGCCTGCTGGCTGATTACATCCGATTTAGAGCCATTGCCAAGACCCCAGCCATCGAGTATCATTAAAATACATTTCTTATCCATGATGTTTTGTTTATTTTCTTGCAAAATTACGGAGAAAAAATTAAAGAAGGAACATTAAAGATTAATTTCATAAGTGTGTAAAGATTTGAAGCTTATGGAAGGTGTTTTTATAGAATTAAATTTCGTTTGTATGATTTAGATTCTCTCTGGATCGAGCGTCACGCTCGCTCCGATTATTAAAGAACATCTTGTTCCTATCATAATCAATCATTATAAATTATTCCATTTATTAAGATAAGATTAATTGCTAAAATAGATAAGTTATAGCCATTCTATTGCCTTTCTATTTTAATCCCGTTCAAAAACGTTAATAAAAAATTATTTAGCACATCTTAATTTTTTTTACTTTTACATTCCAGAATTAAAAGGCATTCCTCAGAAAATGAGTAAAGACAAGGCACCACAAGACATAGAAGATAATGGGCAGGAACAAGAGCAACCAAGCGATGATGTAAGTCAAGAGAATGGCGAGCTTCAAAAAACCATTCATATCAAGGATATGTATGAGAACTGGTTTCTTGATTATGCATCGTATGTTATTCTTGAACGTGCTGTTCCTGATATTGATGATGGGCTGAAACCTGTGCAACGACGCATACTTCACGCCATGAAAGAAATGGATGACGGGCGTTTTAACAAGGTGGCGAACATCATCGGGCAAACCATGCAGTATCATCCTCACGGCGATGCTTCCATTGGCGATGCGTTGATACAATTAGGTCAGAAAGATCTTCTGATTGATATGCAGGGAAACTGGGGCAATGTGCTCACAGGCGACAGTGCTGCTGCACCGCGTTATATTGAAGCGCGTCTTTCCAAATTTGCCATTGAAGTATCGTTCAATCCGAAAACTACTATTTGGCAACAGTCGTATGATGGCAGGAAGAGAGAGCCAGTGGCGCTTCCGCTTAAATTTCCGTTGCTGTTGGCTCAAGGAGTTGAAGGTATTGCTGTTGGCTTGGCTTCAAAGATTTTGCCGCATAATTTTAATGAACTGATAGATGCTTCGATTGATTATCTGAAAGGAAAAGAAACAGAAATTTTTCCTGATTTCCCAACCGGCGGTTATATTGATGTTTCAAAATATAATGATGGATTGCGTGGTGGCAAGATTCGCGTAAGAGCTAAGATCAATCAGTTGGATAAAAAAACATTGGTCATCACGGAGATTCCTTTTGGCACAACAACTTCCAATCTCATTGATTCTGTTATTACAGCCAATGATAAAGGAAAAATCAAAATAAGAAAAATAGAAGACAATACTGCTGCACAAGTTGAGATATTGGTTCATCTGACACCAGGTGTTTCGCCAGATTTAATGATTGATGCATTGTATGCTTTTACAGATTGCGAAATGTCTATTTCTGTAAACAGTTGCGTTATTGATAACAACAGGCCACGTTTTGCAGGGGTGAAGGATATGCTTGCTTTGTCAACGCGTCGCACGGTTGAATTATTAAAGAAAGAGCTTGAAATAAGAAAAGCTGAACTGGAAGAAGCTTGGCATTTTGCTTCTCTTGAAAAAATATTTATTCAGAAACGTATTTATCTTGATATTGAAAAATGCGAGACATGGGAATCGGTGATTGAGACGATTGACAAAGGATTAAAACCATACAAGAAAAAATTCAGACGTTCTGTAACTACCGCCGATATTGAACGATTGACAGAAATAAAAATTAAACGTATTTCAAAATATGATTCAAAAAAAGCGGATGATTTGATTCAGGAAATTGAAACAAATATCGAAGAAGTTATCAATCATTTGGCACATCTCATTGACTACGCAATCAATTATTTTAAGCAAATAAAGAAAAAATACGGAAAAGATAAAGATAGAAAAACGGAGATCCGTAATTTTGATACAATTCAGGCAGCGATGGTGGCTGTAGCAAATCAACGGCTTTATGTGAATCGCGCAGAAGGTTTTGTCGGCACTTCATTGCGCAAAGATGAATTTGTGTGCGAATGTTCGGATATTGATGATATCGTTGTTATTCGTGAAGATGGAATATGTATAGTTACAAAAGTTGGTGAGAAAAATTTTGTTGGTCAAAACATCATTCATATCAATGTGTTCAAGAAGAATGATGACCGTACGATTTATAATATGATTTACCGGGACGGTCCAAATGGTTCAACAATGATCAAGCGTTTTGCCATTGGCGGTGTGACACGAGACAAAGAATATGATTTGACAAAAGGAACGAAAGGCTCTAAAGTGCTTTATTTTACTGCCAATCCAAATGGTGAAGCGGAAGTAGTTACTGTTAAATTAAGACCAAGACCGAAGCTTAAGAAACTTTCTTTTGATTTTGATTTCAGCGCCATTGCTATAAAAGGCAGAGGTTCTATCGGAAATATACTTTCAAAGAATCCTGTCAGCAAGATTGTGCTTAGAGATGAAGGCGTCTCAACGTTGAGCGCTCGTGATATTTGGTATGATGAAACAGTCAGACGTTTGAATGCAGATGGTCGTGGAATTCATTTGGGCGCTTTTGTTGGAGATGATAAGATTCTCACAGTTATGCAGTCAGGCTTCTACAGATTGAGTAATTATGACCTTTCCAACCATTTTGAAGAGGATATGGTTTTTATCAAGAAATTTTCTCCATCATTAATTATTTCTGCGGCATATATTGATGGAAACAGCGGTCAATACTATATAAAACGATTTCATCCTGAATCATCTTCTGATAAAAAAACATGTTTTATTACAGAACATCCAAAGTCAACGCTTGAGTTTGTGAGCATTGACCATTTGCCGATGATTGAGCTGAATTTTAAAGATAAATCAGGAAAGAAAAAAGAACCAGAAGAGATAAATATTGCTTCGTTTATAGCGGTGAAAGGCGAAAAAGCAAAAGGAAATAAATTGTCTGAATATGCTATTTTGAAAATTAAACCTTTGGAATCTTTACCTTATGATGAACCGGAAGTTGAGGTTGAAGTTGAGCAGGAACCTGTTCGGCCAGTTACAGAAAAGAAAGAACCAATAGAACCGGTGCTTTTACCGGAAGATTCATTTGAGGAAGATGTTAAAACAGATTCTGAAATACAGAAAAAAAGTAAACCAAAAGAATCGAAAAATTCTCTTCCAGAAATAAAAAAGGATGATTCAGCAAGTATTCCGCAGAAAAAAGAAGAAATAAAAAAAGGCAAAAATAAAGCCGCCGGAAAAGATAATAATTTGCAATTACCATTTGAATTTTAATTAAAACATGAAAGATTCTAAAATATTAAAAATTACAAAAGATGTTCAATGGATAGGGGTTTTGGATTATGACATCAGAACCTTTGATATTGTTATGACAACAGAACATGGTTCAACTTATAATTCGTTTTTTATAAACGCTCAGAAAAAGACAATTGTTGAAACAGTTAAAGAAAAATTTTCTGAAGTTTATTTTAAAAAACTTTTGTCTGTTACTGATCCTGAAAAAATAGAATATATCATCGTCAATCATACAGAACCGGATCATTCAGGTAATTTGAAAAATCTGTTGAAACTTGCACCAAATGCGAAAGTGGTTGGAAGTGGAAATGCCATCAGATATATGAAAGACCAGATTGGACACGACTTTCCGCATATCATTGTCAAACATGGCGATAAACTTGACTTAGGAGATCGCACTTTACATTTTATCGGAGCGCCCAATCTTCATTGGCCCGACACTATTTACACTTATCTTGAAGAAGAAAAAATTCTTTTCACATGTGATTCTTTTGGTAGTCATTATTGTCATGCAGAGATGTTTGATGATAAGGTTGGCGATTTTGATGATGCATTTAAATATTATTTTGATGTGATTCTCAAGCCTTACAGCAAGTTTGTTCTTAAAGCTATTGAGAAAATTCGTCCGCTTGAAATAGCTGCAATCCTCCCTGGTCACGGACCTTTGCTGACAACACATTGGAAAAAATATGTTGATCTTTCCGAACAATATGCCAATGAATATTTGAGTCGTCCTGCAACGCCAAGGGTTTTTATTCCTTATGTTTCAGCGTATCAAAATACTTCAAAACTTGCTTTAAAAATTGCAGAAGGAGTGAAATCAGCCGGAAATATTGATGTTGATATTTGTGATATTGAAAAAATGCCATTACCGGAAATTGAATCAAAGCTGATGATTGCATCAGGCATTATCATTGGCACACCGACAATCAATCAAAATACGTTTATCCAAATTTATCAATTGTTTGCAGTTGCAAATCCAATACGTGATATTGGTAAACTCGCTGCTGCTTTTGGTTCTTACGGTTGGAGCGGCGAAGGCACCAAGATTGTTGAAGCTTGTCTTTCTGCTTTGAAATTTAATTTCATCGGTAGTTTGGATATGAAATTTTCACCTCACGAAAAAGATTACAGCGTTTATATTACCTTCGGAAAAAATTTCGGGGAACAGTTGCTAAACAAGGCAGATAAACATACTTAAAAAAATGTTTGGGATAAGTTTTACAGAAATCATCATCATTTTTTTTATAGCTTTTATTCTTTTTGGACCAAAGAAAATCCCAGAGATTGCAAGAAAGATTGGCAAGTGGTTGAGGGAATTACGCAAGATTACAGATCAGATCAAAGACGAGATTAATAAAGATATTAATAAGAGTTAGTTTTTAATTTTTAAATAAAAATAATTGTGAATGAGCGAGCAGGAAGAAAATAAAGCCATGTCTTTTCTTGAACATTTAGAAGCGTTCAGATGGCATTTGGTTCGTTCGTTAATTGCTTTAGTTGTCGGCGCTTGTATTGCATTTTTTTTTAAATCATTGATTTTTGATGTTATTCTTTTAGCGCCTAAATCACCTTCATTTATTACGAATCGTCTGCTTTGTGAATTTGGGAAAATGATTCATAGTTCATCACTGTGCATTAATTCAAAGCCTTTTGAAATTATAAATTTAAACATGGCAGGACAATTCAATATGCACATGAAAATTTCATTTGCAGCAGGAATTATTCTTGCAAGTCCTTATATCTTCTACGAATTCTGGCGTTTCATCAGTCCTGCTTTATACAAGAATGAACGCACACATGTACAAATCGCAATATTTTATAGTACGATTCTTTTTATAATTGGTGTTTTATTTGGGTATTATATTTTGACACCAATGACAATTCAGTTTTTATGTGGATATACAATCAGCGATCAAATTGTGAATACAATAAATATGGAATCGTATATATCAACGATATCCTCATTAATATTGGCTTGCGGACTTATTTTTGAATTGCCTGTTTTGTTATTTTTATTAACGAAACTAAAATTAATTACACCAACATTTTTGCGAAGATACCGACGACATGCTATTTTAATAAATTTTATTTTGGCAAGTATAATTGCACCTCCTGATGCACTAAGCATGATAATAGTGGCAGTTCCGCTGTTGTTATTGTACGAAGGAAGTATTTTTATTTCGGCAAGAGTAGTAAGGAAAACCGAGAAGGAAAACGTTTAAATAAAGACTTTATTCTTTTTTATCTTCAATCTTTTTATCTTCTTTTTTATCTGATTGATTTTCGTTTTTACCGTTCATAGCATCTTTGAATTCACGTATGCCTTGACCAATACCTTTCATGAGTTCCGGTATTTTTTTTCCACCAAAAAGAAGTAAAACAGCAAGTATAATTAGTAATATATGAATGTAAGATTCTACAAGAACTACTAGTGGATTCATAGTTATAAAATTAGGTTTACACAAAAATACTATATTTTTTAATTAGCCGACTTTTATAGAGATAAAATGTTTTTTATAAAGGATCTTCAATTTTTATTTCAAAGGTAATATTTGCAGCTTTTTTGAGCATGGCATACACACCGCAATATCTGTCAAGCGAAAGATTGATGGCTTTTTCGATTTTATCTTTTGGTAAATTTTTTCCTTTAAACTGATATGTCAAATGTATTTTATGATAATATTTTGGATGTTCTTCGGTCAGCTCTCCATCAGTAATTACAGTGAAATTATCATAATCAACACGCATTTTTTCAAGAATTGAAATTACATCCATTCCGCTGCAACCTGCGAGTGCCGCAAGCAGCAAAGGTTTTGGGCGTGGTCCTTCATCGTTGCCATTTAAATCTATGCTTTGATCAAGAATCAATTGATGATTATCAACCGAAGCGGTAAAACTCATCAGGTCTTTCTTGGTGCAGGATACAACGTGATTCATCAAGATTATTTTAAATATTGATTCTTCAATAATTCGAAAGTTGGAATATCATTGAAATGCCATTTGTCAATCACTTTTCCTTTTTTCAATAGGATTAGTCCGGGATTTGCACGAATGATAGCTTTTAACGAAGTGTCATCAGCATAATAAAATTCACTATCAAAATGATTGGTGGTTTTAAATATCTTCACTTGCTCAGGACTACTACTTGTAAGCGTAACAAATGAATAACCTTTGGTTTGAGCCATAGTAAAGAGATCAAGTATCTTTTTGAAATGAGAAATATTCGTTTTTGTTAAATCATATGCAACAAGAATAAATTGATAATCCGGATTTTTCACAAAATTATCTGTAACTACATTTCCATGTTCATCAGCGATTGACGGACCATTGTATTTAATTTCATTCGGATCGGAAATACGCGTTGAATCCCACGACCAGTTGTTTGCAAAAACAGAATCGGTTGGAATATTTTTCGAAAGAAATTCTTTTTTCTCGCCGGTCTTTTTGTTTTTATATGAGACAAAATATTCAAGCGGTTTAGGATTTTCAGGAACAAGCATTGTTCCTTTTTTCCAGTTAAGAAAATCAATGACTGGCAAATGGCGATAACAATGAATTGTCATTCCAAAGCCAAATAGCGCTGCGACGACGACAATAAAAGTTTGAAAGTGTTCTTTAAATCCAAATTTTATTCTGTTACGTGAAATAAAAACAATCACGACAAAAACATCAATGATAATATTTTTCCAAAAGGTTTGCCAATTGGTCAGTTTGACGGCATCACCAAAGCAACCGCAATCAGGCACCGGATTTTTTAATGCGAGAAATAAAGTCAATGGTGTGAAGAAAAGCATAAAAAGCAATACAGCCCAAGCACTGAGCTTGATTTTAGTGCTAAAGAAAAGTCCTGCACCAATCAGAAATTCTGCAACACACATAATCATTGCTAATGGAAGCGCAAATGAAACAAAATGTTGAAACCCAAAACTTTCAAAATAATCAATGAATTTGTAGTTGGTGCCAAGCGGGTCAATTAATTTAACAAAACCTGAAAAAAGGAAAATCAGACCAAGAAATATTCTGCCGATTATTACAATTGTTTTTTTTGTTCCGCTGAACAAAAAGTAACTGATTAGATTCAAAAACGTGAATATACTTAATGCTATTAATATTTTATTCATAGATTATAAAATATGGTTTGTTTTAAAGGACAAAATAACAAAAAAATCTTAAATAAATCGTAAATCATTTTGTTTTCTTTTTATCAATTTAAATTGTAATTATAGCTTAAAAAAACAGATTTTTTCAAAAAGGTATTTGTGAATTTAATAAAAAACATGTAGGTTTGCATTTTATTTCGGCCCCGTAGCATAACTGAATAGTGCATCTGACTACGGATCAGAAGGTTTCAGGTTTGAATCCTGACGGGGTCACTGAAAGTATAAAGCTGACAGCAATGTTGGCTTTTTTATTGTTTGTTCTCCTTTGTTAGGAGAATGACAGAAAACGAATCTATGACAAGGTTTACATCGTCCTTTAGATAAATGAAAATAGATATTTAAAATCATCAAAAGCCAAGATATATTAATATCCGGGTTTTTTATATATGTAATTAAAGAAATATGTTTTTTTTAATTTTTTTCTAAAAAATTAAAATTGACTTAGCTGAATAAATTTTGTAAATTCGTCATGCTTTATTTTTCTCCCACCAATTCATTTTAAAAAGTATGAAAAATAAAAAAATAATTAAATGGCTTAAAAATTCGCAACCACATGTATATCTTGCGGCAGCTTCTTATTTAAATTTAATTTTTGATGACCAAACTACAGTTGAATTAATTAAGAAGTTAAAATCAGTTCCATTTTCAAGTTTTAAAGCAAAAGATATTTTTAGAGCTGCAAATGTTTCTCTGCTTGGCATTAGCAATTCTCATGTGGATAAAGACCGAAAAAAAATTAAAAAAGAAATTTCCCTCTCACCAATTCTACTTGTCAGAGACACTGCCAATGGAAAAGTAATTATTGCAGACGGTTATCATAGATTATGCGCAGTTTATTCTTATGACGAGGATGCAGTCATTCCTTGCAAAATAATTTAAAAATATTTTTTTATAAAAGATAACGAAAATAAAATTTGTTTTCTTTGAAAGAGTTTTAAATTGCGTTTTATTTAATCGCTAAAGGATTTATTCATATTAAAAAATAAATAAAACAATGAGTGAAAAACAAAGAATTTGTCCGGTAGAAAATGCCGGAGGACTTGATAATTCCATTAGAAGATTTTTGCAAAACCCGCAGAAACTTTTAAAACCATTTATCCATGAAGGAATGACAGTGCTTGATATGGGTTGCGGACCAGGATTTTTTTCAATAGAAATTGCGAAATTGCTTTCAAATTCAGGGAAAGTTATTGCTGCTGATTTGCAAGATGGAATGCTTGAAAAGGTTAATAAAAAAATTAAAGGAACGGATTTAGAACAAAGAATAGTTTTACATAAATGTCAGGAAGATAAAATTGGTGTAACCGAAAATGTTGATTTTGTTTTAGCATTTTATATGATTCATGAAGTGCCTGATCAAAATAAATTGTTTGAAGAATTGAAATCAATTTTAAAACCAAATGGAAAGATATACATCATTGAGCCAAAGTTTCATGTTTCAAAAAAATCATTTGATGACATGATTAATAAATTAAAAAGTAAGGGATTTGAAATTTTAGAAAGCCCAAAAATATTTTTTAGTCGCACGGTTTTAGTTACAACTAAAAAATAAAGCGTACCTCTGATTTGTTTGATTTTCCTATTATTTCTCAATAATAAAAAGTTTATTATTATTTCTTAATTTGATAATAGATTGTTTATTCATTTATAATATTCAAAAAGTAATTTTACATTAATTTTTTTATTTTAAAATAATTTAATGTAAAATTAAATATGAAAACAAATACAAAAAAATCATCCAACTCAAAAAAAATAGTAAAAAAAACTAATAATAGTTCAATTACCGCAATGGATTCAAAAGAATTAATTCGTCAAAGAGCTTTTGAAATTCATCTCGAAACAGGCAATCATGATGAACATGAAAATTGGCTTCAAGCTGAAGGTGAGATTTTGCAGGGAAAATAAATAGTTATAACTTTTTAATAGAGAAAGAATTATTTTTCTAGCGAAATCTTTCCAAAAATAATTAACTTTTTTATATTACAATTTAAAAGAATTCGGAGAAAAATATTGTTCTGAAAGAGCCAATATATGCGTTATCTGACAATACAGTATGAAGTTTAATATATTAAAACAAATATAATATTTGAAAAATACAAATATGACTTTTAAAGAAAAATTAAAAAATTTAAAAAGAGAACACGAACAATCAGACATTAAGTTTCCATTAAAAAATTTACTTAAATCTGTTGATGAATTACAACATACCATCTCTGATATTTGGTTAAATGAATATAAAAAAGAAGGATTACTGAAGTTTAAATTTGTTTATGTTAAACGTCAAAATCATCGGATTGGAAAATATAAAACTTCAAATTTGGAAATATATTTAATAAACAATAAAAATATAGTGTTTACGCCTGTGTTCAGTAATTCAAGTTTAAATTTTCGATTAGAATGTTATTTGGAAAATAATCCGATTGACAAGATTATAATAATTAGTAAACATCTTAATGAAAATGAATTTGAATGGGTGTTTTACAGATCTTTAATTCCAGATATTTTTTATTCATTTACTAAAAAGGAACTTGAAAAAATTATTGAAAGTTGGCTGTTAAAATAATTTAAACAGTTTTTAAAACTTTTCAATACTTTGAATTCTCTGTTTTTTTACTAAATTTACTTTTATATAAAACATCTTGAAATATGAAAAATTTCAGTATAGTTATTTTATTAATTTTAATCAGTATTGCCGGATGCACCCAGAATCAGCAGTCTCAATCAAAATCATCTGATATGAAATATAAAAAATTAACACCAGAAGAAGAAAATGTGATTATTCAAAAAGGTACTGAAAAACCATTCACCGGCAAATATTATAATTTTTATGACAAAGGAACTTATACTTGCAAAAGGTGTGGAGCGGCGTTATATAAATCATCTGACAAATTCAAGTCTGATTGCGGATGGCCAAGTTTTGATGATGAAATTCCAGGAGCAGTTAAAAAAGTTCCTGATGCAGACGGTATGCGAACTGAAATTATTTGCAACAACTGCGGAGCGCATTTGGGACACGTATTTATTGGCGAAGGTTTAACTAAAAAAAATACTCGTTTTTGTGTTAATTCTATTTCTCTTGAATTTATTCCAGATAAAGAAAACACAGCAAACACAAGTGATACAGCTATATTTGCCGGTGGTTGTTTTTGGGGTGTTGAATATTATATGCAAAAAACAGATGGTGTTATTTCAACGGTAGTGGGATATATCGGAGGACATACTCAACATCCCACATACAAAGATGTTTGCAGCCATACAACTGGTCATGCCGAAGCGGTTAGAATTATTTTTGATCCGAAGAAAACAAGCTATGAAAAATTGGCAAAATTATTTTTTGAAATTCACGATCCAACTCAATATAACAGGCAAGGACCAGATATTGGCGATCAATATCGTTCGGAAATATTTTATCTGAATGAACAACAAAAAGAAATAATTAAAAAACTGATTGCATTACTCAATGCCAAAGGATTTAAAGTAGTTACAACACTTTCGCTTGCTACTACATTTTGGAAAGCGGAAGATTATCATCAGCAGTATTATGAAAAAGAAGGAGCAAAGCCTTATTGCCATGCTTACGTGAAACGATTTTAGAAAGGTAACTCATCTGCATTATGCAAAATAATAAATTCAGATGGAGTATATCTTTCTAAAACGATTATTTTTGGCTTTCCATTGATTTCATTGCCTTTTTCTTTAAACGAATTGAAAATAGTTTCACGGACTATTTGTGGCGTATTATTATTATTGCTTAAATGCGCAAGACAAATATGCGTTAAATCTTTATGTATGTTTTCTGCTAAAAATGTTGATATGTGTTGATTGTCCAAATGCCCTTTATTGCTGCGAATTCGTTCTTTTAAATAATGTGGGTAACTTCCATTTTGCAACATCTGATCATCGTAATTTGATTCAATGACTAAAAAATCTGCAGCTTTGATAAATTTCGAAGCATTTTCACATATATAACCTAAATCAGTTGCTATTGTTATTTTTCTGTTTTTATAACAGATGTGAAAGCCCAGCGTTTCAGGCGCATCATGCGATACGGGAAAAGCTTCAATTGAAAACCGACCTATATTAAATATTTTATGTGAACTAATTTTACGAATGCAATCAGACGAAATGTCCTTCGTTAGTGAACCTTCAAGAATGTTCTTCCAAACGCCTGTTGTGGTGAAAACAGGGATCTTATATTTGTTTGTAAAAACTTTTAATGATTTAATATGGTCAAAATGATTATGCGTTATAAGTATTCCCATGATGCTTTGAACCAAAATACCTGACGCTTTGAGATGCGAAATAATTTGCCTTACACCAACACCTGCATCAATAAGTATTCCTTTTGATTCATTGCCTAAATAATAGCAATTTCCACTGCTTCCACTACCAAAACTGCAAAATTTTATAGACATTTTATTTTGTTAAAATTCGAATTGATAAAATTAGTTTAAAATATAGTTCTATTTTCAAAATGTTTTTTTAAAAGCGGAAATCTTCACAGAATATATAAATTTATACTGTTTTCAAATTAATATTGTTCGCAAGATTTGTCTATAAAAGAAAAAAATCCATTGATAAATAATCATCAATGGATTTTTTTAAGTGGGCCCACCAGGACTTAATAAATTTTATAATTAATTGATTAACAAATAAATATATATTTGCATTGTTATTTTTTATGTCTTTTTTTCTTTAAAAAGTTTGACACTTTTTTAATACTATTTGAAATTAAAAACATGAATGATTTTTTGACTAAAAAAATATTTAAATAATCATCAACTTATACTTATATACAAAGTATAAGGTTTTCACACATTTTACTATTTTTCAACAACTTACATCTTAAAATTAATCTCTTTTTGTCTATTAACTTATACTTTTATTAAAATTAGTAGGTTAGTATAAGTTTATTTATTATCTTTGTACTCTAAATTAATATTTAAAATTATGAGTAGAAAAAATCAAAATACAACAACATCTTATATGGAGTGGAATAACTTTGTATCTCTTATCACAAGATTAGAAAAAGATGAAAATTATAAATATTGTCTTTTAATTTCTATTGGTGTTTTTACTGGGTTGAGAATATCTGATTTATTGACTTTGAAATATAGTGATTTACTAAACAAAGAAGTTTTTACAATCAGAGAAAAAAAGACCGGAAAAGAAAGATGTATCAAAATTTCAAAAGATTTGAAAGATATAATTATTAGAATAGTTGAAAAACTCAAAATAAAAAAAATTAATGAGTTTATTTTTATAAATAAGTATAAAACCAAACCTATTGACAAATCTTATGTGAATGTCAAATTAAAAGAGATTTTCAAAAAGTATCATATAAAAAATAGTGGAAATGTTTCAACTCATACTTTTAGAAAAACTCTTGGTAGAAGGGTTATGGAGTTAAATAACTATTCAAATGAAAGTTTAGTTTTGTTGATGGAATTGTTTGGTCATTCATCTATGAGTATCACAAAAAAATATCTCGGAATTAGACAACAAGAAATTCATTCTATCTATGATAGTTTGAGTTTGTAGTATTAAAAAAAGTATATTTGTAATTCAGTTAAAATAATTTTTGTTAAACTAAATCAATTTTATTATGGCAAACAAATCAGACATTGTAAAATTAATTTCCAAAGAAATTGAAATTACACAAGGTGAGTCAAAACTTTTTCTTGACACATTTTTAAAAGTATTACAAAAAAGTCTTAAAAAAGATGGGTTTGTAAGACTAATCGGAACCGGAACATTTAAGGTTGTTGTCAGAAAAGCGAGAACTTATAGAAATCCACAAACAGGAAAAAACATTAAAAAACCAGATACAAAAGTTGTAAAATTTTTACCTGGTGTGAATTTAAAAAATCAAAAAAATATTTAAAATTTATTTTGAAAAACTTGTTTAACTTTGTTTTAAAAGAAAGGAGTACTTTAAAATTATTTATTTGATAATATAGATTAAAAAAAAACATAAAAGCGTGTAGCTTTTATTCTGACACTCGAAATCTGGTAAATTTCAATCACAGTGAGAATAATAAGTGAAACGCTCACGTCAAAAGACGTGGGCTTTCCTTGTTTACTGTGATAGGTTACCAGAACCTCGAGTGTGAATAAGGTTATCAGTCCCACGTCTTTTTTTTATATAAAATATTGTTTAGGACTGACCAATATTAAAACATCTAAACAATATGAAAAGAATAATCTTAATTGTCTCAATCTTAATGTTATCATTAAGTGTTTTCAGTTATCCAGTAACAATAACTGGTAATATTAAAGATAGTGTAAATCCTGTTAGTAGTTGGAAGATATCTTTAACAACAATGGATGGTAACGGCATCTTTGTTCCACGAGGAACAAAGACTACAGATATTAATGGAAACTATACGTTTAGCCTTAATCTGGTTTCTGGTGGATATACATTTATTATCAAAACTATTAATATTAATGGTGATACAACAACTGAAACAAAATCTTGGTCTATTTATCCAAAATTAAATTTTACAGCCGACCCAATCACCCTTAATATCACCAATCCAAAAACTATACCTATAACCCTTACTGGTACTGTATATGATAATTGTGGAAATCCTCTCGATGGAACAATAACAATAAGAAAAAAGAATAATTATTCAGGTGTAAATGATTCAACCAATGTTTTAACAAACGTCAAAAATGGTAGTTATAGTCAAATAATAAATATTGTCAAAAATCCAAATTTTCAACATTATAATATTTGGTTTGATATTGTTTCTAATGGTTTAGACACAACAATAGTTGAAAAATATATAAATTTAAATTATCCTGAATTATACACAAATACTTTTATTCTTAAATCTATCTGTTTGTATAATAACATAACCCTTAATGGTTTTGTTTCTGACTCTTGTGGTGATAATACTGGAACAATAGTATTCAAAACAAATAATAATGATTCTACTATCGTATCTACACCAATAGGAGAGTATGGTTTTTATTCTCAACAGATAAAACTTGTTAATAATAAAAATTATACCATTTATTATAATATTACTCTTGGTAAATATACTAAATTAGATTCTATTAATTTTAATGCAACAGATACAACTATTACAAAAGATTTTAAACTTAATTGTGTTATTGACACATCAGTAGGCATCAACCCCCTCACAATTACAACAAACAAAGTGTTTATATCAAACAACACGTTAAATATCACGACTGTTAAACCTTCAAATGTAAGTGTATATAACCTTTCAGGTCAAATAATATACTCGGGTACGTTAAATGGTAATGTTTTAATCGACTTAACTACAAAGGGTTTATATATTGTGAAAGTTGATAAAGATGTGATAAAGGTAATTAAATAAAAAAAATGTTTAACAATAAAAAATAAAAAATTATGGAAAATTTTAATTTGATTTTAGTTATTACTATTCTTTATGGAAGTTTTATAATTTTAATTTTATTATTAGGATTTTATGCTTATAGAAAAACTGATCATCGTGGTGCAGTATCATATAGAAAATTATTTGGATCTAATTTTAACAGAATAATAATATTTCTTTTTATTATTTATACTACAGCAATATTAACAATAATAGGAAAAATTAATAATGAAATAATAACATTATTTTCATCAATGGCAGGATTTATATTGGGTGGTATAAATAATACTTGTAAAGGAACAGAAGAAGAAGATAAAAAAAAGGTTATAGATTAATTGTTTTGATATAGTTTTCCAACTTTGGGTAATTTTATTCTAACACAATTTTAAAATATAGTTTATTTACAATTTTAAGACAATTTGGAAGGTTATTTTATTTTAAACAGAGAAAGTATTTAATTTAATTTTAAGTCGTCCCACCCAAAACGATAAAAATGATATTGGTTTGGTTGAGAGAAATTTTAGATATTTAAATTTGACTTTATAAATTTTTCATCTAATATCTCAAATTGTTTAGTATGATATTCTCTTAATCCTGATAAATAATACAAATCATTACTATTATAAATATTTACTCTTATTTCTTGTTTTAAGAAGGTCTGGTGAATTTGTTTTATCAAATCATCTAATTCTATTATATTGAATAAATTTACTCTCATATCAATTATTAAATGGGAATGAAGATGTAAATTTTCCACATTTTTCCAACTTTGGGTAATTTTAGATGAAACCTCTACAACTGATAAATATTTTATATACTGATGAGAATGATTGATATTATAGTGTTTTGAAATATCTCTCATTGATTTTTTGAGTAAAAAACTAAATTGTTTAAGTGATATATTTTCCGGTGGTGTGATAACTAAATAATGTAGTTCATCTGTATTTGAAATCTTGTTAAATAATTGTCTGTAATAGTTTTTCAAATTTTCATTAGTCATTATATTTATTATAATTTTTTTGGAATAGAACAATTAAGGAACCTTTTAAAATTCCTTTATATAATTCTAATACATCTCTTGAAAAACCACAAAGTATAGAGATATTTACTTTGTTTTTTGTATATTTTATTTGAAAAGTTTATACAACTCTTTTTAAATCATTTAATTCTTTCTAATTTCAATTTTAACTGGTCAATCTTTATCTTTAAATCTAAAACTTGTTTTTGTCTTAAATCTTTTTCTTTAAAAAATTTCTTTCTGTTATCACTAATATTCTTATTTAATAATTTTACCTTTAATGGATTCATTTTTCATTTTCTTATTTTTTTCTTTCATTACAAATTCAATCATATCTAAAACATAATTTTCTTTATATAAAATTTTATTGAAATATCTTATATAATCACCTTTACAACCTTTATATTTAGACATAATTTTCTGTAATTTAGATCTGGTAATACCCAGATAACATTTTATCATAGTTGAATCATAATAATACTGATCATTTATTTTATACTTAATCATTTTTTTTATTCTTATTTTTTATTTCATTAGTATTCCACACATCAAAATACTTTTCAATTTCATCTAATTCACTTTTAAGAGTATTAAATTCATCTTTTAAATTGTATTCTGTTGAGGTGTCTGAAATGTTTGTATTAATCGTTGTTTCATTAAACAATTTATTACGAACAAATTTTTTGAAATCATTTAAATTTTCCATATTACATTTGATTATTTTTTAAACTTAACATTTCATTTTTTAAACTGAAACAATAAGATATAATCTATATATTTATTTTTTTTGTTCTGTTTTTGTCATTTTTAGAAAAAGATAAGTGAGAGTAAGAGAAAATTTTTTTATTTTTTTTTGTTCTTTATTGATAAGAGATATAGACTACACTACCAACAATATCAATACTTTCAGAAATTCTTGTAATTTTTTTTCTGGACAAAAAGGTTGTAATTTTGTACTCAGAAAGTCAAAATAGAATAACTCTATTTTATCTACAAAGTGAAGAAAACCACTACAACGACAACTAATTTGAAATAATGACTATTTCAAATCATCTTACTGATTACATTATTTTTCTTAAACACACGAAAGGAGGTTATTTTACTGAAAAGTGAAGGAAACCACTATAACGACAACTGATTTGAAATAACAATTATTTCAGTCATCTTATATAAAAAATTAAATCAAAAAATTATGAACGAAATACAATATCTAAATAATCTAATAGAAAAATTTGATAATCTAAATGAAAAAAATTACAAACTTTTTCTAAATGAAACAGAACAAAAATTATTTTCAAATTATCGTATAGGATTTGGATTGTCAAATATTAAAACGAAAAAAATTAGAACATCAAAAAATTTAACAAAATTTATTTGTTGTCTTGAAAAGAAAGGAAAAAAATCATCTATGATTGATATTAAAAACAAGTTTGGAATTGATAACACTTTTAAATTATTAATTGAGATGAATAAAGAGGTTGATTATAACAAACATAAATTTAATCTCACTTTTGATACTAAAAAATTATATTTAATGATAGATAATAAATCTCTCTACTATTGGGAAATTGATGAGTTTGTTAAACGAAATAAATTATCATTATCAAAGAAACAAGTTTTAAATTGTATTAAAAATAATAAAATAAAAATTCAATTTAAAATCAGTAAAGTAAAGGATCACGGAACAATAATCAAATTTCTCAAATAAAATAATATAAAAAGGAGTAGAATAAAATCTACTCCTTTTTATAAAAATATATACCTGTATCAAATATACTCTGAATATTATTTAATGAATTATTATCGTGTTTTATATAATCACTTAATATTTTTATGTCTTTATGACCACTTACACTTTGAATATCAGAAACAGAAACATAATGAGATAAAAATGAAATAAAAGTTCTTCTCATAGTGTGTGATGAAATAAATTCAAATTTGGGTTTTTGTTCTGTTTTATAATTTCCTCTTTGATTTTTTGAGATAGATATTTGACTATTAATTCCTATTACATTACATACATCTTTTATATGTTTATTAAATTCTTGATTGGTTATTTTATTAAAAGTAATTTCTTTATTTTCAATATCATATTTTTCTATTAATTCACATATAAATTTGTTTAATGGTATTTTGATTTTTTGTTTTGTTTTATTTGTACTTATTTCAATATAACTATACTGAACACCTTCCTTTATAGTTCTCTCTTTTGTAGGTTCTCTATTTATAATAAAATTACCTCTATTTAATTTCGTTAAATCACCAAATCTTAATCCTGTTGAACATCCTAATAAAAATAAATCTCTTATTTTATCATAAAATTTATCTTGAAAATTATATCTATAAATCTCTCTTAATTCAAATTGAGTTAAAACAACAAAATCAGTTTTTATTTTAGTTCTTTTAAAATTTAAATAATCTAAATTTTTATGAAAACCCTTTGACATTGTATATTTCATAAACAATTTTAGATTTTTTATATATTTATCTACACTATTATCCAAGAGGTTTTGACCATATAAATAATTTGTAAATTCATCATAAAATTTTTGATTAATTGAATTATATGATAAGAGATAATTTGTTTTTTCTTGAAATTTTCTTAATTTCTCTAATGTTGAGTAATATGTTTTTATAGTTTCTTTTCCAACTTTTTTATATCTGTCTTTATAGTCAATAAATTCCTGATATGATTTGAGAAATGAAATTTCATTTATCTTAAATATTTTATTTGTATCAATATTATTTTGTTGATTATTGTTCAGATTGTAATTCTCAATATATTTTAATTTAACATTTATTAAAGTTGGTTCTTTGTTTTCATTGAGTATATCTATAACTATTTTTTCAATTTCAAGTTCCTTTTTTCTTAAAAAATTATTTTTTTCTTCAGATAAATCAGATTTTTTTATTCTTCCTGTTTCTTTATTAAATAAGTAAGGTTTTACTGATATTCTTGTATTAATTAAAATAAATTTTCTGTTGTAAGTATATCGTATATAAATAACACTTTCCTGATTTGAATTTTTAATTCCTTTTCTAATTACACATTTTATATTTTTCATAGTGTAAACATTTTATTTTGTTTGACAATTTGTTTATCAATTTGTTTGACACAAAAATACAAAAAAAAAGAGTGTAAATTGTATTTCAACAACTTACACTCTTAAAAGGGTGGGCCCACCAGGACTTGAACCTGGGACCAACTGATTATGAGTCAGCTACTCTAACCAACTGAGCTATAGGCCCTGAATTTTTTTCAAAATTCGCAGTGCAAAGATAAAAACAAAAACATTAAAGTTCAAAGTTTTTTATTTATTGCTTCGAAGTCATTTATAAATGACTTGATAGTTTGTAGTATTTTTTTTAAAAGAGTTATTAAAAATCAAGACCTAACGAAAAATAAAATATTGGTTTGTTGATTACTTTATCTTCAAGCCCCCATGCATAATCTGCGCGCATGAAATACCCAAGTAAACGTGTTCTGACTCCAAGTCCGAAGCCATCCACAATCGGATTTTTTTGATTAACAATAGTGACTTTAAATGGCGTTGCATAAATAGTCCTTGTAAATAATGCATTCGTTTCAGAATAAGGACTATCGCCTGTCCACGCAGTGCCGATATCATTAAAGGCAATAATCTGAAAATTATTCAAAAAATCAGAGTTGACAGGCTTTGCAGAAAAATATTTGAAAATCGGGAAACGAAGTTCGCTGTTAATTACTGCGAAAGAATTTCCATTTCGAATATTTTGAATAAATCCGCGCATGTTTGTTGCCAATGTCTGATAAGCATAATGTTGATCTTGAGCAATGCTTATTTCCGTATTGAATGTTGGTGCTGGAAGCACCCAGTTGTCAACGCCACCCATATAATATATGAGTTTATTATTTCCTAGTGAAGTGCTTGCTGCAAATCTATTTGCAAAAATAAACGTACGATGAATTTTTTGATAGTTCCTGAAATCGCAACCAATCACAGTCATATTTTGTGTCCTATTATCTAATTGATTATAATATTCTCCAAAGATTTTAAATTGTGTACCATAATACAGATTTAATCCTTTCTCACGAGTATTATCAAAAATCAATTCTCCTTTCAATCCGCCCCAATTAATTGTAAAATTATTTTGTTGCAAACTATTTATGTCTGTGGCAAGATATACATGTTTTTCATTTTTATAGCTGACAGTTCCTTTTATGCTAAAAACAGGGTTAAAAGGCCATTTAAGAATATAATAAATTCCATTCATGTGGTTGCGCATCAACAGACCATCCGCATTCGTTTCATCAATGGTTTGTCGGTGAAAAACAATTTCTTTATCCAATCTTTTTTTCAAATTACTGAAACTGACGATGTATTCGTTATCAACCAAGTCAGGTGAAATTTTAATCCCACCTGATATTCTATAATCTTCAAACAGGTCAATAGCGCCAAGTTTGAGAAATATATTCAATCCTGAATTAGCAAAAGAATTTAATGGAGACGCCGTAGAACCTGATGAGTTGGCAGATTGGTTTTGCGAACCAGTGAAAGGTTGATACGTATAATTCAAATAACTGAAATCTAATTGCCCTACAAATTTGTCAATGGAATATTCAACTTCCGCATCTTCAAGACGAGGAAGATTGAATAATTTTTGTTTTGCTAACCGTGAAGTATCAGATTTAACAAGGGTATCGTGCTTTTCTGCTTTTATTTTATTTTGTTTTATTTCTTTTGTTCCAAATGAATAATTATTTATATCAATCTGTGTTTTGGGCTTATTATTATCAGGCGTTTTGGTTTGTTGCGTTTCATTTGAAAGACTTTTTTTCTGTTTCTTCGCTTGTTTTGCTTTGCGAAGCGATTCGGTCGTATTTTCATCTGTTCCTGATTTTACTTGATTTGCTAATGAAATCAAATTATTCATGTAAACAGTATTGTTGAGATTTAATGGCTTCAAAGTATTGATTTTTCCAAGCGGACGAACATACATGTAAAATTTATCTTTGGATTGTATGATTTCAGCTTTCTTATTTGCCTGCGGACAGATATCCTGCTCTATAATTGCATTTGTAAAATCAGTGACAGGATATGATGAAGTGAAATATCTGTAGTGCATGGACGTATCAATAAAGCTGATTGTGCTGTCGGAGTAAGCAATATATCTGTTCCGAATGCCATTCTGGTCGCTGAGGTAAGTGATATTTGAATTGTCAAATTCCGCTGGAGATGATTCGTTGGCAAGCGGCGTGTTTGTTAATCTTCGTAAAACTTTATTTTTTTCACTGTATTTGTATAAAAATAAATCGGTGGTTTTGGGAATAGAAGCCGGTTCTACATTCATTACTGTTTTATCCGGCAGAAGTGTATCAGAAGTTCTGTCGGAACAAAAAATAATATTTTTTGAATGACCGGTAAAACAAGGATCCAAGTCATCATAAATATCATTGGTAATTTGTTCAAGTGAATGTGACGCACGATTGTATACAAAAATATCTGATTGTCCGTCTTTGATAGCTGATAATGCCAATAAGTGTCCATCTTGCGAATAAGAAAAACTCAACACTTTGTCCAAATCAAACAAACGAAATTTATCCAATGTCTTTGATTGAACTGTGTAGTAATACAACCAGAGCTTTCCTTTGTTTTCATTGATGATTGTAAGTATTTCTCCTGTCGGATTCCATCCAATCAATGGATTGGAATAATCAATTTTTTCATCAATTTTGTATCCACCTTTTAATATTTTCTTCCTTTTCCTTGAAGCTGAATCCTGTATTTTGACTTTGTATTTGCCATTATTAAACAAAACATAAGCAAACAAAGAACTATCAGGACATATTTTCAATCGTGTATATAGTCTTTTGCGTTTAATTTTTTGAATTAATCCAACGGAATCAGGCTGCATCCTATCTGCATCATAGGCTGTGTATTCCGTTTTGTAATAATCCAGCCATTCATCAATAATTTCTTTATATGAACGATTTAAAACATAAAGAAAACCGCTTTCAATATTTTTTGTAATTTTTGTAAGATAAATAATATTTGGGATGACTGATTTGCCGTATTTATCAGCAATAAATCTCCAAATGGAATGCCCTGCGTAAACTGCATCCATACCTTCAAACCGGTTAAATTTTTTGTATCTTCCTGATAAAATTCCATTCTTCACCGTATTGTCCATTTCAGTACTCCAACTGTTTGATAAATATGAAACATATCCTTTGATGAACCAATCAGGGAAGGTCAACATCGCTGAATTTTTATAAACAGAAAACATTTTATTTCCATACAGCATCTTGTTGAGAATAACATTAGCAATGCCTGCTGAGATTTGTTCTTCAAAGTTTTTATAATTTCCATTAAAATAAAGAATGACTTTATTGCCGACAATATGCGCAACACCACCAATGTTGTAACTATCATCGCTGCTCAGCCCGATATTACTTTGTTTCAGGTCAGACAGTTTATTGAAAATGACAAACTGAATATTTTTATCAATGGAATAATCCATTTCTTTTTCCATCTCTTTTAGCCTTTTTTCAGCATATTGAGCAGTGTAGATCGCAAGATTTTTCCCGCCTTGATAGAAAAAAGTTTCAAAACGTTTGTAACGATAAAACATCCAGAAACGATCATCAAACTGAATTCTGCTTTTGCCAAATGTCATGGTTGAACCATTGTAGAACTGGGCGTTCAAGCGATTAGGAATGGATAGAAATAAAGAAGCTACTACCACAGAAAAAATATAAAACCACTTTCTGCGGATTAAAATTGAATTTATTGAATTTGCAGGAATGATAACTCTTTTCACCCTTTAAAAATAAGATGCTAAATTAAAATAAATTTTTGGGTTTCTTATTGTTGGTTCTTCATTTTATCTTTTGTCGTTTTTAAATATTATTTTTGCAGAATATTAAATAATATCAAATGATTACTCTGAAAAATTTTATTTTTAATGATTATCAGGTTAACACCTATTTGCTTTTTGATGAAAGTAATGAATGTATTATTATTGATGCGGCTTGTACTGCTGAAATAGAAAAGGAACAATTGTCCGATTTTATCGAATCAAAAAAATTAAATGTCATTGCTCAATATGATACACATTGTCATATTGATCATATTTTGGGAAATAATTTTGTGAAAGAAAAATATCACATTGAGCTTGGGGTGCATGAAGACAGCCAACTTCTTCTGAACAGTGCTTCATATTATGCAGATTATTTAGGGTTCAAGTTAGATAAGGTTGTAGAACCATCTATTTTTTTGAAAGATGGAGATATAATAAAATTTGGAAATTCCGTTTTGGAAGTTCTTTATACACCTGGTCATGCAGCCGGAAGTCTTTGTTTTTACAGCAAAGAACAGAGTTTTGTTTTTACCGGCGATGTGCTTTTTCAAGGTTCTATCGGAAGAACCGATTTGCCAACAGGAAATTTTCAAACGCTCATCAATAGCATTAAAACAAAGCTTCTCGTTTTAGATGATAAAACCATTGTTTATCCAGGTCATGGTCCATCCACATCTATTGGATTTGAAAAAAAGAATAATCAATTTTTGTGAAATGCATGACAATTTCTACATATATCAAATGAAAAATATATTTAAATCTGATTTCGCATTTTTTATTTTCATTTGCAATAGAATTTCAAATTCTTCGTACTGATATGATTATATTTTTTTAAAAATGACTTTCCTTAAAATTGCACTAATTTCTTTTCTGATTATTTTTCTTGAAACAAGTGTTTGCGCACAATACAACATTGGAGCATATATTACAAATGCAAAAAAAGATATTGCTGAAAATAAATTTGCTGATGCAATTGATAAGCTGAATACGTGCGTGAATATTGATCCTGATAACTGCGAAGCTTATTTTTATAGAGGATTTTGCAAATATTCTCTGGCTGATAATTTAGGCGCTGAAACTGATTTTACAATGACGCTAACTCATATCACTCCATTTTTTTATGATGCATATTATTACAGATCCATTGTTAGATATGGATTAGGAAATTATACTGGCACGATTGAAGATTTAAATAAAGTTATTAAAAAACAAGAAAGTAATCCGCAACTTTATATTGAAAGGGCATTTGCTTTGCTGGCAAATAATAATTACAATGCAGCAATCAACGACTGCAAAAAAACGTTGAGTTTAGGTGTGATGAGCGATAACGTTTATATGTGCAAAGCTGCATGTGAAGAAGCTCTTGTGGATTATGAAAATGCACTTTTAGATTATAACAAAGCAATTAAAATTGATCCAAAGGCGCAAAACACCTATGTGCGACGTGGGATTACAAAGTTTAAAATGGGAAAATTTAATGATGCAATTGATGATTATAATTATGCAATAAAACTTGATTCAGCAAGTACGTTTGCTTATTACAACCGTGCTGAAGCTGAAAATAAATTAAATGATTTAAAAAAAGCATTGAACGATTACAATATCGTGATAAAATTTGAACCTCGAAATTCGTATGCGTATTTCAATCGTGCTGTGCTGTACGCCGATTTGCAAAAATACAAACCTGCTATTGAAGATTTTAACAAAGTATTAATACTTAATCCGAATAATATTAAAGCGCTTTTTAATCGCGCTAAACTCAAGCAAAATGTGAAAGATTATAAAGGAGCCATTAGCGATTATGATAAAATCATTGAACTATATCCTTATTTCACGGAAGCATATTACAATCGTTCACAAATTAAGTCCACGTTAAATGATTTTAAAGGTGCAAAAAAAGATATTGAAACAGGCAACATAATGAGCGATCTTTTGCATTCTAAAAGCTATGCACAATTGAACAGTGATTCAATATTGCTGGAGAAATTATCTTATTTAAGCGCCGATTTTAATAGCTCTTCTGAAATAAAACGTGATACAATCAATATCAATTTTAAACCAATATTTTTCATTACTGAAAATACTGGAAACAAATGCAAAACAAATTATTTCACAATTCTTTTAGATAATTTCAATCGAAAATTTGGGCAAAATCTTTGTTTGAAAAACAGTTTAACTGAAAATTATGATTCTATTGTAATGCACTCTGCATCGCAGACAGAAGGTGCTACTAAAAAAGAATCATTATTAATTTTAGCAATTCAAAAATCAAACATGCAATTGTTCAACGAGGCGAATGATATGCTTAACAAAATAATTTCTGAAGACAGTCTGAATGCCATCGCTTATTTTGTTCGTGGTGTAAATACTTGCCGTTTAATCGAAACGATGAACAATACGGCAACCCCTTATTTTATTACAAATCCCAAACAAAATATTTTTAAAAATGAAAGACATGAAAAATGTCAATCAGCATTATCAGATTTTACAAAAACGCTGACATTAGCATCTGGCTTTGCTTTTGCCTATTATAATCGGGCATATGTTAAATGTCTTTTAGATGATTTCAATGGTGCGCTTTATGATTATGAGCAAGCATTTAAAAAAAATTCAGAATTTGCAGATGCTTATTATAATTACGGATATATTCTTTATCATTTGAATATGAAGCAAGCGGCTTGTCAGAACTTCAGCAAAGCCGGTGAATTGGGGCTTACAGAAGCATTTTCATTTATAAAAAAATATTGTGGTTCATTTAAATAATTTCTAAAATTCAATTTAGAAATTAAAAAATGTATTTTTATATTTTAATTTAATAATTCTAAAAATAATTTTATGCAATTAATGAAAGCCATTCGGGTAAGCGCGCCTGGCGCTGACTTTGAGCTAGTTCAGATTGAAATTCCTGAACCAAGAGAGAATGAAGTTTTAATAAAAGTTGAAGCGTGTGGAATTTGTCATGGCGATGCAATTGCTAAAGAAGGACATTTTCCGGGCATTAAATATCCAATCATTCCCGGTCATGAAGTTGTTGGTATTGTTGAAAAAAAAGGATCAATGATTTCCGGTTGGAAAGTTGGACAACGCGTTGGTGTTGGCTGGCATGGCGGACATTGCAATCAATGCAGTGCTTGTCGTAAAGGAAATTTTGGTGCATGTGAAAATTCGTTAACTACGGGCATACATCTTGATGGTGGCTATGCTGAATATATGATTGCTCGCCCTGAAGCAATTGTTAGTATTCCTGATGAGTTGAGTGCTGTGGATGCTGCGCCATTGCTGTGTGCCGGACGAACAACTTTTGGTGCATTGCAGCAAAGCGGTGCTAAAGGCGGCGACCTTGTTGCCATTCATGGGTTGGGAGGATTGGGACATCTTGCCGTTCAATATGCAGTAAAATTAGGGTTTAAAACAGTTGTATTATCTCGTGGCAAAGACAAGGAAGAGCTTGCTTACAAATTGGGTGCACATGTTTATATTGATACTGAAACCGGTGAAGCGGCTAAACAATTAATGAAAATGGGTGGTGCACGGGTTATTCTTTGCACAGCTCCAAATGGGAAAGCTATTTCTGATTTAATTCCTGGACTTGGTCGCAACGGACAAGCAATTATTGTTACCGGCGCAAGAGATATGATGCAGATTCCGCCAATGCTTCTTTTGGGCGGAGAACGCTCTGTTAAAGGATTTGTGAGTGGAAATATTGAAGATACAATTCGTTTTAGTGTACTCACAAAAGTTATTCCAATGATTGAAGTATTTCCTTTGGAACAAGCAAAATTGGCGTATGAAAAAATGATGTCTGCAAAAGTACATTTCAGATCTGTGTTGAAAATGTGAAATTAGTTATATATAAAAAATAATATATATTCAGGAGGTAATTATGAATGAACTGTTAAAACTCATTAAAGAAAGGCAGTCTGTCAGAATGCCTTATGACACTGAACGTCCAATAGCTAAACAGGATGTATTAAAAATTCTTGAAGCAGCAAGTTGGGCGCCAACAGCGCATAATATGCAGAATTTTGAAATAATTGTTGTTGATGATGAAAAACTTCTTCATTCGATTGCAAATATTAAACGCCCGATTTCAGAGGGTTTTATTCGTGAAAATTATCAGCAATTATCTTTTTCAGAAGAAGAATTAATCAAAAAGAAAACAGGCATTATGGGAACAATGTTTCCGCCAGCTTGGAGAAATCCTGATTTTAATTTGAAAAACTTTAATGAAAAAGAAATTGCATCCATGCAAAGACCTTTTCCTGCTTGTCCTCTCATGTTGATTGTGATTTATGATCCAAGTAAAAAAGCGCCTGCATCAGAAGGAGATTTTTTAGGTGCAATAAGTTTAGGATGTGTCATGGAGAACATGTGGCTTATGGCGAATTCACTGGGCATTAGCTTGCATATTATAAGTTCACTTAGTTCTGAAATTATTGAAAAAGAAGTTAAAAAAACACTTCAAATTCCAAAAAATTTAAAGATTGCTTTTTCTTGTCGTTTAGGTTATCCGATTTCAACGCCGGGAAAATATTTAAGAGTTCGTCGTGATGTAAATGAATTCACACATCATAATAAATTTGGCAGCAAAGGGTTGGAATAATTGAATACATTAGAGTAATTTATATATTAAAATTGTCAATTTTATTTCATTTTTTTTAAAGCCGTTTTTATTTTATGAGAAAAAGTTTTTTCTTTTTTTTAATATTATTTTTATCTGCACATATCTTTGCCCAAGTTACTCTAAGCGGCAGAGTGATTGATAAGTATTCCGGTGATTCTTTAACAGGAGCTACAGTTTATATTCCCGATTTAAAAACAGGAGCCGTTACCGATAACGGAGGATTTTATAAAATTGAAAATCTTCCGAAAATTAAGGTTCTTGTTCAAGTTAGTTTTATTGGATACAAAACAATTATTGAAACAATAAATCTTTCGACAACTATTACTAAAAATTTTGTTTTAGAAATGGCTGTTAAAGAAATGAATGCTGTAGTGATTACAGGGTCTTCAAAAGCATCGGAAATAAAAGACAATCCTGTACCCATTATCACTATTGACAAAAAACAAATGGATCAGAATATCAATACCAATGCCATTGATGCGCTTACAAAATTACCCGGAGTGAATGCTGTTACAACCGGTCCGAATATTTCAAAACCATTTATTCGCGGATTAGGATATAACAGAATTCTTACACTTTATGATGGCGTCAGGCAGGAAGGACAACAGTGGGGCGATGAACATGGAATTGAGGTTGATGAATATTCAATTGATCGAGTAGAAGTTTTAAAAGGTCCGGCAAGCTTGATTTACGGTTCAGATGCATTAGCCGGCGTTGTAAATTTAATGCTTGAAACTCCTGTTCCAAATGGAACGATTAAAGGAAATCTATTAACGAATTACCAAACAAATAATGGTCTTTGTGGCGTTTCTGGCTCGTTGGCAGGCAATAAAAACGGATTTATCTGGAGCGGAAGAATATCTCATAAACAAGCAACAAATTATACTAACAAATATGATGGTCGTGTGTTCGGCACGGCATTTAATGAATCGGATGCAAGCGCTAATATTGGATTAAATAAAAGATGGGGATATTCACATCTTAATTTTACTCTTTATGATAATTTACAGAAAATCCCTGATGGAAGCCGTGATTCAATTACACGCAAATTCACTAAACAAATCACTGAAGCCGATACTTTCAGACCGATTGTTTCTGATAAAGAATTACGTTCTTATAAAATAGAACCTTTGCATCAGCATATTCAACACTACAGGATTTATTCTTCAAATATATTTATTGTTGGTGATGGAAAATTAGGATTGACACTGGGCTATCAGCAAAGTATACGACGTGAATTCAGCCATACGCAGGCTACAGACATTGCCGGATTGTATCTCAACTTGAAAACATTTCAATATGATTTAAAATATTATTTACCCGAAATAAAAGGCTGGGAAACGACGATTGGCGTGAATGGAACTTATCAAACCAATACGAATGAAGGAACAGAATTTATAATTCCTGATTATCATCAATTCGATATTGGAACTTTTTTTACTATAAAAAAATCTTTTAAAAAGCTTGATGTGAGCGGCGGTGTTCGTTATGATAATCGTTTTTTTAATAATTCGGAAATGTACATCCGGAAAAATTCTACGACGGGTTTTGATGAGCAGGTTCAAACACCTGATACGGCAGGCGCTTCGCATGTATTCAAAAATTACAAACATACTTTTTCAGGAATTACTGGAAGTATTGGAGCTACATATAGTTTATCAAATAAAATAGTTTTAAAAATAAATGTGGCGCGCGGATTCAGAGCGCCGAATATCTCTGAAATATCAGCCAATGGCGTGCATCCGGGAACAAACATGTATCAAATAGGAAATTCAAATTTTAATCCTGAATTTAATTTGCAGGAAGATGCAGGATTTTTTTACTCTACAAACCATGTCGCCGTAAGCGTGGAGGTTTTTAATAATAATATTTCAAATTATATTTATAATGAAAAAGTATTGAATCATCTTCATCAAGATTCGGTCATCATAAAAGGAAATGAAACTTTTAAATATCAACAATCACAAGCGCAATTGTATGGAGGTGAAGCGAGCATTGACATTCATCCGCATCCATTGGATTGGCTGCATTTTGAAAATTCTGTTTCAGTTGTTTATGCCATCAATAAAGGCACTTCGAATGACAGTGCAAAATATCTTCCATTCATTCCGCCTGTGCATACGCTTTCTGAATTGCGCGCTGATATAAAAAAGAAATACAAACATTTTTCTTCTTTGTATTTTAAAATAGAAATGGAACATTATGCAAAGCAAAACAGAGCATTTCTGGCATACAATACTGAAACCGTAACGCCCGGATATACCTTATTTAATGCAGGTTTTGGGACAGATATAATTAATCAATCAGGAAAAGTATTATTTACCATTCACATTTCTTGTAATAATCTAACAGAAGTTGCCTATCAATCAAATATGAGTCGTTTAAAATATTTTGAACAATATCCTGTGAATTGGACCGGTAGAAGCGGGATTTACAACATGGGGCGAAATATCAGTTTTAAACTTGTGATTCCTTTGGATTTCAAAAATTTAAAAAAATAAAATCATATTGTAAAAATCTATTTGCAAAATTGATATTTTGAGATAGCCTTTAAATATTTTATCTTTGCCAAAAATTAAGATTCAATGGCTTTACACTGCGGCATTATAGGACTGACTAATTCTGGTAAAACAACATTATTTAATTGTATATCAAACACACGGGCGCAAGCCAGCCGATATGCGTTCAGCGCAAGCAAATCGAATGTAGGCATTGTGAATGTGCCTGACCCACGATTTAATGAAATTGACAAATTTATTAAGTCTGCGAAAATTATTCCTACATCCATTGAAATTGTTGATATTCCCGGACTTGCCAAAGGAGCCAGCAAAGGCGAAGGAATTGGCAATACATTTCTTGCTGATATTCGAAATACAGATGCACTCATTCACGTACTCAGATGCTTTGATGATGAAACATTGCCGCATATTGAAGGTTCTATAGATCCCGTGCGTGATAAGGAATTGGTAGAATTTGAACTACAACTGAAAGACCTTGAATCAGTAAATAAAAAACTTCAACGTTTCGAAAAGCTAATAAAATCAGGCGATAAAGATGCAAAAAAAGGAATTGAAGTTTTAACAATTTTCAAAAAACATCTTGAAGATATGCAACCGGTAAGAACAGCGCCGGTTCACGGAGATGATAGAAAATTTATTAATGATTTAGCCCTTTTGACTGACAAATCTGTAATTTATGTTTGCAATGTGGATGATAAATCAGCAGTTACAGGCAATCATTATGTTGAGAAATTAAAAGAAGCTGTGAAAGATGAAAATACAGAAACGCTGGTAATTGCTGCTCGTCTCGAAGCTGAAATAGCTGAGTTTGATAATGAAGACGACCGCAAAGCTTTTCTGAATGATGCAGGATTGGATGAACCTGGCGTAAATAAGTTAGTTCGTTCAGCATACAAATTATTACAACTTACAACATTTTTTACAGCCGGACCAAAAGAAATAAGAGCATGGACTATTCATACCGGAATGACAGCGCCGCAAGCTGCCGGTGTTATTCATAGCGATTTAGAACGTGGATTCATTCGCGCAGAAGTGATGCACTACAATGACTTTATAGAGTTGGGTTCAGAACATGCTTGTAAAGAAAAAGGCAAATTTCATATTGAAGGAAAAAATTATGTTGTGCAAGACGGTGATATTATAAATATCCGTTTTAATGTTTAAATAAATTATTTTTATGATTGTATTGAGTTTAACTGAAGCTATTGCCAATTGGGCTGTTTCATTCATGGAGATGACAGGCTATTTTAGTGTAACAATATTAATGGCTCTTGAAAGTATGATTGCGCCTGTGCCTAGCGAAGCAGTAATGCCTTTTGCAGGATTTCTTGTTGAACAAGGAAAATTTACTTGGACTGGCGTGATATTTTTCAGTACCTTAGGCAGTATTATTGGTTCGCTTATATCCTATTATGTCGGCTCTTTGGGCGGAAGAGCATTGGTTTTGAGGTTTGGGAAATATCTTTTGCTCGACAAACATCATCTTGATTTAACAGAAAATTATTTTAATAAAAAAGGCGATATTACCATATTTATCAGTCGTTTCATTCCTGTTGTTCGTCATCTTATTTCTATTCCTGCGGGTATTGCGAAGATGAATATATGGAAATTTTCATTATATACAATTATTGGCGCTGGTTTATGGAATGCTTTTCTAACGTGGGTTGGATATATTTTAAAAGATCATTGGGATGCTCTTTTGAAAAGCCAATGGAAACATTTGATGGATGTATTTTTTGTAGGTATTATTGTTTTGATATTTGGTTATTTTGTATATAAATTAATACAGGATAAGAAAAAAAGATCTGCAAACAACTAATTTTATTTAGATAAAATTATATCGGCCTCGTAGTTCAATGGATAGAACATCAGACTTCGGATCTGATTGTTGGGGGTTCGAGTCCCTCCGAGGTCACAATGAATTAATATTGAGTTAATAATTCATCGCCTATTATTTTACGGATATTATTGAGGAAAAATACTAAAATTACAACGTAATTTTAGTAAAATAGGCAATGCGATAAATTTTATTAGACAGCTTAATTTATCTTAATTTTTAAGATATAATGCAAATTATCACTTTTTACATTTCGAATAAAATACCTTTTTCTATCAATAAATTATATCTAGCTTTATCAAATTTATATAAGGTTGGGTTTTTGTGATTGACACCGTTTTTCTTTTCATCAAGTTTTATCAAAATATTCATATGTAATATTTTTCTTCTGAAATTTGGTTTATCAAATTTAACATTCCAAATAGCTTCATATAATTTTTGTAGTTGTGATAATGTGAATTTTGCTGGTAATAATTCAAATCCAATAGGTTCATATTTTATCTTTTTTTTCAAACTCTTAAGAGTTTCTTCCACTAGTCGATTATGATCATAAATTAAATCTGGAATTTTAGTTACATTAAACCATTTAGTTTCACCAGAATCTGGTCCTAAATGAATTTTGAATTTTTTTGTTTGTACAAGCGCTTTATAAACAATAGTTACTGCTCTTCCATAAGGACTATCAATACATCTGTCAACTTCTCCAAAAGCTTGCAATTGTTCCATGTAAAAATTTTCAACCCCTGTAAAATCTTTTAATATTCTTTTAGATGCGTCATCTATTCCTTCGTTATAGCGTACAAATCCTCCTGGCAAAGCCCATTGATCTTTAAATGGAGATGAAAGACGTTTGTATAATAAAACTTCTAGTTCGCCTTTTTCAAGCCCTAAAATTACACAATCGACGGATAATGCTTTTATAAAATTTTCGGAATTTAAATCTATCATATTATTGGAAATATATAAAGTGTTTTCAATTTTATTTTATTAATAAAAACATGATAGTCAATTTGACTATATCATTTTTAATTTTTTTTTTTAATGATATTCTAAACTTTTTTTAATTGGAGACTGTTTAAAACAAAATGATAAATTGTCTTTGAAAAAGACATTAAAAGTATTAAAATGTTTTCAAAGATATAGATTATTTAATAATTATTTTTTGTAGATATTTTTTATTATTATTAAATAATTTCAAGATATATATCCCTTTACTGAGTTGTTCAACAGGTATATCGTAGGTGAATGTGTTTTCATTCAATTGTTTTAAATCGCTAAATACCAATCGTCCGGTAATATCTAATAGTTGAATATACATTTTTTCGATTGTCGAACTATTGATGGTAATATAAATTTTCCCATTATAATAATAAGCTTTATACGAATCAGAAATAGACGAATTGCAATTAGCATTTGATATATTGAAGATTTCTTTCTGCCCATTATAATCAACTTGAGTGAGGCGGTAATATTGATTTCCGGGCAACGGTTCATTGTCGTTAAATGAATAATTGAGCATTTTATTGCTGTTGCCTGCGCCTTTTATGTGAGCTAATGGAATAAAATTTTTGGCATCAATGCTTTTTTCAAGTATAAAATAATCGTTATTTGTTTCTGTTGCGGTTGCCCAGTTTATTTTAACAGAACCATCCATACAAAAAGCATTAAAAGAAATGAGTTTAACAGGAAGCAATGCAAAATTATACTCATCAGCGCCTATGTCATATGCAGCACCAAGGGGGCGAGATTCATTATCAATATCGTCTGTAACACTAATTGTTACACCTGCATTAAATGCAGGTGAGAGGTTGGAGGCTAAATGCAAATCACCGCTAGTAGGTGTTTTGTATAAAGGATCAGGTTCCAAACTATTAACATCACCACCAGTAGCATCCTGCCAATCGGAAAGTATTTTGGGAAAACTAGGATAATACGCACAATATGTGTATACTTGATCGAGATGATAATAAATATTATAATCAATTGATGAAGGTGGGTCAACGAAAACATATGTTACATAAATACAATAATTTTTATTTGATGATGTACCAGTCCCATAGGTGTGAAAAATATTGTTTGTAATGTCCATATTATCAAGCATTCCTTTGAAACAATATTTTTTACAATAAAAAGAATTATTATATAAATTAGTATAATTATTACCTGCTTGAGAAATACCATTCTGGAAATTGGCTATAAAATTATTTACTATTAAATTATTATTATTAGGACCTGATTGAAAATATATTCCATTCAATGGCTCTAAATTAGAACCATTTACCCCATTGATTTTATTTTTAGAAATAGTGTTGTAACTGTGTGTAGCTCCCTGAAAATAAATACCAGATCCGCCAGTATTAGTTTGTGAAATTGTATTACCGGAAATCGTATTGTTGTTGCTTGAAGTGTTAAAATGTATTGCACCGCCTGAACTAATGTTAGATGAAATAGCACAATTTAAAATTTGAATATATTGAGGACTAGTCC
>Ga0209697_10000322_pt1 | contig 77581 bp, 55 predicted proteins | sample AliMusrvi5mmetaG_FD_184115 | JGI IMG/M metagenome (GOLD analysis project Ga0209697, IMG submission 184115) | Freshwater lake bacterial and archeal communities from Alinen Mustajarvi, Finland, to study Microbial Dark Matter (Phase II) - Alinen... | ecosystem: Environmental > Aquatic > Freshwater...
TACCAGTGGCGCTACAACCGGCGCTTCGACCTAGCCAGCCTCCTGCCACGCCTACTTTACGCCGCCGCCAGAACTCCGCCCATGCCCATCAAGCTCCTCTATTTGGCTGAGAATGCTTGGTAATCAGAAAGAACTTTTGCTCCCTCCAAAACGCGAAGCGTTTTGGAGGCGTGCTACACGACCGGCAGGTAACGGACCTTAGCCCCCTCCTGGGCGCCTCCGGGTTCGATCCAGGCGCAGGCGTCGGCTTGGGCGAGGGTGACGAGATCCGCGGAGCCTTTGCCGTGCAGAGGCTCCAGGCGGCCTTCCACGAGGCGGCAAGGGTGGAGCAGGGGGCGATCCCCCTTATGCTTCACGGGGGCATCCAGGCGTGCGCGGCGCCAGGGATCGGGGAACGCGCGGCCTTCCAGGCGGGCCAGGGCCACGGGCAGGAAGAGCTGGGCGTTGATGTAGGCGGAGACGGGGTTGCCGGGGAGGCCCAGCACCAGCAGGTCCCCCAGCAGGGCCGCCAGCATGGGCTTGCCGGGCTTGAGGCGGATCTTGTGGAAGAGCAGGGTGGCGCCCAGATCCTTCAGCACGGCGGGCAGGTGGTCGTGCTCGCCCATGCTCACGCCGCCAGAGGTGAGCAGTATGCGGATGTTCCCGGGCTCGCGCAGGGCGTGGGCCAGGGTCGGGGGATCGTCCGGCAGGGCGGGGCGCAGTTCCACCTCGGCGCCCATGGCCTGGGCCAAGGCCGCCAGCATGGGGCCGTTGGAGTCGCGGATCTGATAGGGGGCCGGGTGGGCCACCAACTCATTGCCCGTGGAGGCCACAGCCACGCGGATGCGCGCGCCCAGCGGTAGCGCCCGGCCCTCCTGGGCCATGAGGGCCCGGCGGGCGGCGTTGAGCGGCGTGCCACCCGGCAGCAGCAGGTCTCCAGCCCGGGCCTGCACTCCCTGTGGCCGCACATGGTCGCCGGCCTCGGCCAGGATCAGAGGGCGGACCGAGTCCCCTTCCACATCCAACTGCTCCACGGGCACGATGGCATCGGCACCCTGGGGCAGGGCGGCCCCGGTCATGATGCGCACGGCGGTGCCCGGCAAGACCGTGAAGGCGGCCGGGTCATCCCCGGCGAAGAGGGTGCCCAGCAGGCGCCGCGGCGCACGGCCCTCGGCACTGCGCAGGGCCACCCCGTCCATGGAGGCGCGGGCCGTGGCCGGGTCGTCGCGCTCGGCCCGCAGCTCCGCCAGCGCGGGCGCAGGCAGCGCCTCCCAGAGCCGTTGCAGCGCCTCCTCCAGGGGAAGCAGGTCCGGGTGATCGCAGCTCATGGCCATGCCTCGATCCTACCCCGGCCCAGGGGAGGTTCCGGCTCAGGCGTGCCGAAGGGGGCGGATTTCCGTGTCCTTGCCGTGCCGGAAGCCGATGATCTGCAGATCCCGGATGGTGGCCTCGGTCATGGAGCTGGCGACCTGCTTCTTCACGGCGCTCCAGGCCTCGTGCAGCGGGCAGGGATGGTCGCAGTTGCAGGAGGGGAACCCCATGATGCAGCCTTCCAGCGAGTCCGGGCCTTCCATGGCCGTGACCACCTCACCCACCGTGATGTGGTGCGAGGCGCGGGTGAGACGGAAGCCGCCCTTGGGGCCGCGCACGGATTCCAGGATGTCGGCCTGCACAAGACCCTGGAGGATCTTGGCGAGGTAGGGGCCTGGCAATTCCAGGCGCGCGGCCAGGTCCTTGGCCAGACTGTAGGTCCCATCCTCGGGAAGGGCCGCGAGTGCGCGGAGTGCGTAGCCGGTGGCGGTCGAGAAGAGCATATTCGGATCCTTTAGTTGCCCCAGCATCGTGGCGAAGTGCGGTGCCGTCCACCCCTTTTTTGACCAACATCAGCATTGGTAATTCTTACAATATCTAAATTAGGGCCCTCCAAAGCAGCAACAGGCCCGCGGCGCTGAGTCCGCCCTCTCTCCAACCCAGAGACTTTGCAGGAATTGCCCGAAAGGGCATCGCGGCGCGTACATAGAGCAGTAAGGTCCATAATGTCCAGATTTTTCCAGCGGTTCCAAGGCTTGCCAGCAGCATCGTGGAGCCAATGAACAGTAGGCCGTGGAGCAGGTGGACGGGAATATTCCGTTGCTGAAGTTCCGCGGCGGGGAGTTGGTGGGCCTGGCCAAGCCTGCGGCGCACGTGCGCCAGGTTCGCCCCGCCCACCAGGGTGATGAAGAGCCAGGCGCGGCCCGCTTCCCATAGGCTGCTGCCTCCGGCCACGAGCATGGTGGCCGCCAATCCCGCAAAGGCGCCCTGGGCGGCAAGCTCCACCCACAGCGAGCGCACCGCGCGCTGCTGGTCCGCCCAGAGGGCCAGGAATACCAGGGGGCTGAGGCAGGCCAGGGGAATCAGGATCTGCGGACCCGCAAGCCAGAGGGCTCCCAGGCCGAGGGTGCCGGCCAGTCCGGTGAAGAGGACCAGGGCGCGGAGCTGGGCGTCGCACTGACCACTCAGCACCCGGCGCAGGGGTGGCCGGGCCAGGAACAGGGTCAGGGCCGCCAGGCCCAGGAGCAGACCGGCCCAGGTCGGTCGCAACAGCAGACCCAGCACCAGGGGAAAGCCCAGCATGAACCAACTGCCGTGCTCGGGCGGGAGCAGGGTGCGCCAGGGGGGGAGGACTCGGTTCATTTCGGCTTCCTTTGTCCGAAATATAGTCTGCGCCCCTTTCGGCCCTGTGGCCATGCGTCGGGTCACATTTCGGTCGCGATGACCCGCAGGCCCTCCAAGGCTTCTTCCATGGTGAGGAAGAGGGGCAGGCCCGCGTCGCGCAGGCCCTGGCGGTAATCGTCGTAGAGGGGACCGCCCTCCACGGCCACGCCCACCCACTTGCCGCTATTCAGGGCCAGGGTCTTCAGGGCCGCGGCGAAGGCGTCGTAGGCTTCGGGATTCACGGTGTCCAGGCGCTTGGTGAGGGGCACCAGGCCCACCACCACCACATCCGCCTCGGTGCCCAGCAGCAGTTCCACGGCGGCCAGGTAGGCGGCCTCATCGGCCATGGGGGTGAGGTCCAGGGGCAGGCGAGCGCTGACCAGGCCGGTGAGCTGGTGGGCCGCGATGGTGACCGTGAGGGCAGCGGTCTCGGCCTCGCTGAGCCGTGAGCCCCGGAAGGGCCCTGTGAGCAGGTCTGCCGAGGCCACGGACTCAAAGCCCGCATTGGTCATGATGGCCACGGCCTGGGGTCGGCCCTTGGGGTAGGCCCCCAGCCAGGCCAAAGCGGCGTCGAAGGCCTCGATGCGCTCAGCCAGCAGGACGCCCGCCCGTCGCAGCAGGCTGGCCTGGAGGGCATGGTCCCCGGCCAGGGCGCCGGTGTGGCTGCTGGCGGCGGCCATGCCTTCCTGGCTGCGGCCCCCCTTATAGAGGAGGACCCGGCGCCCGGTGGCGCACAGATCCCTGGCGGCCTGGGCCGTGGCCTGCAGGTCCCCGGGAGCGAAGCCCTCCAGGTAGGCGCCAACCACCTGCACGGCCGGATCCGAGCCGAAGCCCCGCAGGAAGTCCGAGCAGCGCAGGTCCATCTGGTTGCCAATGGCCACGGCGGCCCGCAGACCCAGCTCTGTGCGGCGGCTCAGGCGGGTGATGAGGAAGGCGCCGCTCTGGCTCAACAGGGCCACGTGGCCGGGCTTGGCGCGGAGGGGCAGCTTCTCCTCGGGGATGAAGAGCGTGTTGAGGCCTAGGTCGGGGCTGAAGAGGCCGAGGCCGTTGGGCCCCACCAGGGCGGGCGTCCACTGGCCCGCTCGCCGGTGCTGCTCCAGGCAGGCCACCAGGCGCTGGCCCAGGCCTTCTGTGTCGGCCCCATCGCCTAGGCCGCCGGCCACTAGGTAGACCACCGTGGCGCCGCCACCCTGGCGGCAGAGCTGCTCCACGGCCTCCAGGGTCTGGGGGGCGGGCAGGGAGAGGATGAGCTGGTCCGTGGGTGCCGCGGCGAGTTGGGCCACGGAGTCCAGGCAGGGGAGGCCCAGGAATTCCGTGCTGCCAGGCTTGATGAGGCGCAGGGCGCCGCTCGGCAGCTGCGAGGTCTGGATGTTCTCAAGGATGATGCGGCCCACGGTGCCCGGGCGGCTGGAGATCCCGGCCAGAACGAGGCTGCGTGGGCTCAGCAGCGCCTGGTACCAAGTGGGATCCGGTGGAACGACAGCCGGGGACTGGGTGCCGCCCAGCGTACCCACGCCATCCAGGACTGTGGGCAGGCCCTCACTATCCAGTACCACGGGGTTCAGCTCCAGCAATGTGACCCCCTCGGCTTCCAGGGTGGCTACGGCGCGCCAGAGCCCCTGGAGGAAGGTCAGGACCTTCGCTTCGTCCGTGAGGGACGTGGTGCCCCGCTGGTGGCCCAGCCAGGTGCGACCCAGCCAGTGCTCACGCAGCTCCGCCAGGGCCTGCTCCGGGGTGGTGAAGGCGATGGGCCAGAGCAGCGGCGGGGCCAGGGCCGCCCAGGCGTCCGCCTGGAGGCCGCCGATGCCGCAGACCGCGAGCCAGCCGGCGTCAGGATCCCGCTTGAGGGACACAAGGGCCTCCGTGGGCAGGCCAGACAGCTTCTGGAAGGCGACCTTCTCGCAGACCAGGCCGCCAATCCAGGGATGCTCAGGCACCCGGGCCTGCATGGCGGCGGCCTCCGCTTCCAGGGCCGCCCGGTCGAAGGGGCCGAAGTGCACGGCGCCGCGATCGGACTTGTGCCAGAGCTGGTCCGCGATGCCCTTGAGGACGATGGGCTCACCAGGGCTGAAGGGGAGCGGGCCTTTACCCCGAAGCTCACCGTCGATGAATCCGTGGCGGGGTACCCGCAGGCCTGCGGCGGCGAGCAGGCCGTAGGCCCGCCCCTCGTGGAGGAATCCAGAGGTGCTCTGCATGTCAGACTCCCACAGTGGCCTGGACCAGGCCCTGCCCGGCCTCGAAGGCCTCGATGTTCTTTTCGATGACGCGCTGGCCCTTGGCCTCGAAGCGCTGGGTGATGACTTCGCGCCAGATGCCATCGGCCACAGGCAGGAACTTGGAGGCCATGCCCAGGAGGGCCATGCCGCCGGCCTGCTTGTGACTGAGGCGCCGGGCCAGGTCCTCGGTGTCCACCAGGTGGCAGCCGCGCACGGCCTTCAGGGCCCCGTAGACCTGTTCCAGGGGGGGGTAGCCCTCCATGTCGCTCTGGGGCTCCTCCGAGACCACCAGGTGGCCGTTCATCTTGAGCATGGCCACGTAGCGCAGAGCCTCCAGGGGCTCCAGGGCGATGAGCAGGTCGGCGCAGCCTTCGTCGATGATGGGGGAGCTCAGGGGCACCTCGGCGAAGCAGACCATGGCGTGGACACTGCCGCCCCGCTGGCTCATGCCGTGGATCTCGGATTGCAGGGCGTGGAAGCCGCTGCGACGGAGGGCCTCCAGGACGATCTGGGCCAGGGAGAGGACACCCTGGCCGCCCACGCCGCAGAGGACGATGCCGTGAATGCGGGCTGAGGTCATGAGTGGCTCTCCTGGCAGGCGGCCAGCGCGGTGCAGGCCTTCAATTCACGGTCGTGGTCCCGGAGCACGCCGCGGCGCAGGGATTGGATGCACTCGCGCCGGAAGACCAGCACGGAGGGGCCCGGGTGCCGCAGGGCGGCCTCCAGGGCCTGGACATTGGCCTCGTGCTGCCGGGGCAGGGGGGTGAGCACCTGGAGCTGGGCTTCGGGGATGCCCAGACCAAGCACCATGCGCTCCACCTGGTCCAGGGCCATGCTGGGCTGCTGGCCGGTCATGCCCACCACCCGGTTGTCCAGGATGAGGACGGTGACGTTGGCGCCGGAGGCCGCAGCCGTGAGCAGGGCGGGCATGCCGCTGTGGCCGAAGGTGGAGTCCCCGATGACGGCCACGGAGGGGGACTGGCCCGCCAGGGCGGCGCCTGCGGCCATGCTGATGCTGGCGCCCATCTCCACCACCGCATGGATGGCGTTCATGGGCTCCTGGGCCGCCAGGGTGTAGCAGCCGATATCGCCGAAGACGCGGGCGTCCGTGGCGCCCACGTTCTTGAGCGCCTCCCGCAGGGCCTCGAAGGCGTCCGTGTGGCCGCAACCCTCGCAAAGGCGGGGCGCACGCAGGGGCAGCTGCAGGTCCGAGGCGGCTTTGGCTTCGGCAGTCTTGAGGCCCAGGGCCTCCTTCAGGAGGCGGGGCGTCAGCTCGCCGGTGCGGGGCAGGGCGCCGTCCAGCTTGCCGTGGATGGCGACGTTGCCGCGCAGGAAGGTCAGCCGCTCCTCCAGGACCGGGTAGGCCTCCTCGAAGACGAAGATTTCGTCCACCTGGGCCAAGAGGTCCTTCTCCAGGGAGGGCTCCATGGGATAGGCGGCGATCTCCAGGCGGGGGAGGCTGAGTAGTTCCGGGTATTCCAGGCTCAGCTGCTCGAAGTAGGCGCGGCCCATGCCCGCCAGGGCCACGCCCCGGCGCGAGGTGCCCGGGATGAGGCGGTTCAGGGGGGCCACCTGCTGGGCCATGAGGGGCAGCTTGGCCAGGAGGTCCAGGTAGCGGCGGCGGGCGTTGGACGGGATGAGTACCCAGTCCTGGATGGTGTCCTGGGGCGCGACGCCCAGGCCCGTGGGGGTCAGCACATCCCGGCGGGCCATGAGGCCGCGGCAGTGGGCCAGGCGGGTGACCACGCGGATCATGACGGGAACCTGGAGGCTCTCGGAGAGCTCGAAGGCCCGCCAGGTGAAGTCGTAGCATTCCTGGACGGTGCTGGGCTCCAGCACCGGCAGCCAGGCGAACTTGGCCAGGCGGCGGCTGTCCTGCTCGTTCTGGCTGCTGTGCATGCCCGGGTCGTCCGCCACCAGGAGGACCAGACCACCCCGAACTCCAGTGAGAGCAGAGTTGGCATAGGCGTCCATGGCCACGTTCAGGCCCACGTGCTTCATGGTCACCAGGCTGCGGTGCCCGGCGTAGCTCATGCCCAGGGCCAGGTCGTAGGCCACCTTCTCATTGGCGGCCCATTGGGCCACCCGGCCCGCAGGCTCGGCGTGGATCATGGCCTCGACATACTCGAAGCCCTCAGTAGAAGGAGTGCCGGGATACCCGAAGGCCCCCTTGATGCCAGCGTCGAAGGCGGCACAACCCACCGCTTCAACGCCCAACGCCAGGCTGGTCTGTGCCATGCGAATCTCCCACCTTGTCAAGAACAAGGATTATGGTGGGCGCGGTCAGTGGCACGGATCACACGGGGCATCCAGGACCCGGTGTGTGCCCCCCATCACAGGCCTCCGAGGCAGGGGGGGGGAAGGGGCTGATTTCCGGGAACCTTTTCCAGTGCCCCAAGTCACAACTCTGTACCGAAATTCTTTATTCAAATATTACAATATTTATTTTTATGCATGTTTTATACCATTATTGAAAAATACAAATTTATTGAAATTACATATTTGAGTGAATGAGTATCAATGTCACGGACGAAGCGATGCCGAATCTAAACAACCATGCGGTAATGAATTTCCCCCTATTCACGCTATTGAGGTCGGCTTTGTTCGGGCCTACTGTCGTTCCAGACCCGAGGATCACCTAACCCGGTTTTGATCTTTTGCACGACCGATGGGAACAGACGTCGGAATCACATTCATTCGTCTTCTAGATCAACCAAACGCAGCACGAATTGCGAGACGAGGCGAACCATGAAACGACACACCCAAGTGGCGGTGCTAGCCACCCTGATGTCAGCGAGCGCCTGGGGCCAGGAGGTCAGCCTGTATGGGACGACCATGGCGCAGATGTGGAAGCAGGAGACACTAGGCTTCAACAAGGCGACGGCGACCTACACGCCTGCAACCCAGTTTTTGGGCATCGACGCGACGAGCCTGGGCTCGAGCAACCTGTCGCTGCATCTGGCGGGTTGGGGCAAGACGGACCTCTCCGATGCGAGTTCCTTCGACGGAACGAAGTCGGCGGGCTACCTGAACACAGGCTACCTGCAGTATCAGTTCGCCCAGGCCAATGCCGAGATCAAGGCCGGCCGCTTCACCATCAACCAGACGACCGGCTGGGAGCAGGTGGACGGTGTGAGTGCGCGGACCGATCTGAGGAACGGCTTCGCGATTTCCGCCTTCGCCGGCAAGCCGGTGCTCTACAAGACGGTGGACCCTACCTCGCAGTCCAACTATGACTTCCAGCGGGACATGATTTTCGGATCACGGTTGAGCTGGCGGAATGCGTCCTTCGGCGAGCTGGGCCTGTCCTACCTGCAGGACGGCACGAAGGCGGCCAAGGATCTGACGATTCCCCTGAATGTGGACTACACCCGCAAGCAGCTGGGCGTGGACGTGCTGTTCGCCCCCACCAGCAGCTTCGACCTGCGCGGCAAGACGGTGGCGGATGTGCGGAACGAGCGGACCAACATCGCCGAGCACGACTACACGGCGTCGGTGAAGCTGGGTAACGGGATCACGCTGTCGGGGAACTTCGCCGAGCGGAACTTCCTTTACTATTTCGCTGGCACCAACCTGCCCTCCCTGTTCCGCCCTGACGAGAACGACATGTTCCGCGGCTTCGGCTTCAAGGCGAGCTGGATCACGGCGGCCAATGTGGTGCTGGTGGCGGACTACAAGCACACCCACCGCGAGAGCTTCGGTGATACGAACCGGGCCGGTGGCGAAGCGCGCTGGGCTTTCAGTGATCGCGCGGTGATGTTCGGCTTCAGCGGACACGTGGTGAACGCGACGGACACGATGTTCGTGGATCCCGCGAGTCCCTCCAAGAGCCTGAGCCACCGGGAAGGTCGGGGCTGGGTGATGCTGATGAAGGGCAAGGTCACGGCCAGCCTGGACGGAATCCTGCAGCGCTACGACGAGGGCAATCCTTACTTGGCCGGGCTGAAGAGTGTGTATGAAGTGGTGGGTTCCCTGGGCTACCAGGCGAGCGCGAATGTGAAAGTGTCCGGGGACCTCAGTTACGGCAGCACACCCGTCGCGAAGCACGAGACGCGCGGATTGCTGCGGGCCGAGTATCGCTTCGGCATGGCTAGCAAGGGAGGTCGCTAATGGCCCGGAAGAGCATTGCACTGAAGGTCCTCGGGATCGTGCTGGGACTCGGCGCGCTGATGGCGTGCAGCCTGGTGTCTCCAGAGGCGAGCTTCGCGCGGACGCACCCCCAGGAACTGGGCGCGGGTCGTCCCTCCTGCTCGGAATGCCACACGACGGACGTGAGCAAGGGTGCGCTGAAGCCCTACGCGTCCTTCGACCACACGCCGACTTTCGTCAAGGACCACAAGTTCCAGGCGAACCAGGATGCGAACACCTGCGCGGCTTGCCACGCGCAGTCCTTCTGTGTGGACTGCCACGGCGGCAAGGTGCCGATGAAGCCTTCGTTGAAGCTGAGCGATCGTCCTGACCGCGAGACGCCGCACCGGGGTGACTTCATGACGCTGCACCGGATGGAGGGAAAGATGGACCCCTCCAGCTGCTACGCGTGCCACGGGCGTGCGAACAACGACAAGTGCCGCGCGTGCCATCGGTAGGAACCAGAGAAGACTCGAAGGGGAACATCATGAGCAGAACAAAATGGATGGCGGCGAGTTGCTTCGCGATGGTGCTGGCGCTGGTCGGACTTGGCTGTTCGGGCAAGGCTGGGAGCGCGGTGCCGCTGAGCGCGGTGACGGGTCAGCACCCGACGACCTGGCTGGCGGATCACTGGGCAGGTTTCGTGCAGATGCCGGACCAGTGCCGGACCTGCCACGGCTCGACCTCGGACCCTGCGTCGACGGGAGGCATTTCGAAGGTGAGTTGCTTCAGCTGCCACACGAAGGGTGTGGAGCATCCCGGGAACTGGGCTGATGCCGCACAGCACGGCGCCCTGGGCGCAGAGCTGGCGCCGGTGGCGAACGTGGTGGGCGTGCCCCCCGCGATGGCAGGCTTCGCGCACTGCTCGAAGTGCCACGGTTCGACCTATGACAACGGCCCGGCGGTCTCCTGCAAGAGCTGCCACACGAAGGCGCCGCACCCTGACAAGCCCTGGATCGCCAGCAGCACGAAGGCGACCAGCCACGTGAATACGGACCTGGGGAATGCCACTGAGTGCGCGAAGTGCCACACGGCTGGTGCGAACTCGCACATCAAGCCCCTGGTCACCCCGCCCGCTGGCACCACCCCCGGCTGCTTCAACAACACCCTCTGCCACGGCATGGGCATCCCCGCCGGCGCCTGAAACAGAGCCAGCACACAGACTGACCAAGGAGGTGCGCTATCGAGAGCCAAGAGATACGCACTGACACCCCCCCCAACCAAATCCCTCAACCCCGCTTCACCACCTCAATTCAAGGAGCACGGACCATGAAGCAAAGACCTCTCAAACAGCTCTGCGGGCTCATCGCCACCGCAGCGATCGCGCTCGTGCTGATCGGTTGTAACGGGAAGGCCGGCCAGAACGGCATGGACGGCACGAACGGCACCAACGGCACGAACGGGACCAACGGCACCAACGGCACCAATGGTGCTCAGGGAGTCGTCACCCTCAACGCTGCTGCCCTCACCCCTGACGAGTGGGCCGCCCTGCACCTGGTGGGCACCGTCCAGAGCGTGGCTGTTTCCGCCACCTCCGGCAAGCCCGTGGTGAAGTTCACGGTCACCGACAACAACGGCATGCCCGTCGTTGGCCTGGCCAAGTTCACCACCAAGGCCGCGACGGACGTGTACACCAAGTACGCCAACTTCGCGTTCACCATCGCCAAGCTCATTCCCGGCGCCAACGGCAGCCCCAGCTACTGGGTGAACTACTGCGTCAACAGTGTCCCGTCCCAGACGGCCACTGGCACCGCCGTGGCCGCCATCCCTGGTAAGCCCAGCACCGACAACCAGGGCACCCTGGTTGACAACAACGACGGCACCTACTCCTACACCTTCTACCGCGACATCACGGCCGTTCAGGCCTTCCTTGATGGCTACACGGGCTACGATGCTGCTGGCTTGGCCACCGGCAAGAACTTCCGCGCCGACCTCGGCGACGTGACCTTCGCTCCCGCCCTGACCCACCGCCTGGTGATCCAGCTCGGCGGCAACGCCCGCGGCACCAGCACCAATACCTCCGACGGTTCCAACACCGGCATCCTGGCCGTGCCCATCGGTGGCCCCACCAACGCCATCTACGACTTCATCCCCGCCACCGGCAAGCCTGTTGCCGCCACGGATACCCAGCGCCAGATCGTCGACATCGACGCCTGCAACCGCTGCCACACCAAGCTCGGGCCCCACGGTGGCTCGCGCATCGACACCCAGTACTGCGTGATCTGCCACACCGATCAGCGCAAGTACGGCAACGTCGAAGCCACCACCACCCCCGTCGTGCCTGTCACCAGCCCCTTCGGTGGCTACTCCGGTTCCACCAGCCGCATCAACGGTCTGGCAGCTGGCAACCTGGTGGCCTTCCTGCACCGCCTGCACATGGGCGAAGAGCTGAGCAAGACTGGTTACAACTACGGTGGCCTCCTCTTCAACGATGTCACTTACCCCCAGCACATCGGCAACTGCGAGATGTGCCACACCGGCACCGCCACTTCGCCTTATGTCCAGGCCCAGGGCGACAACTGGAAGAACGTCCCCAGCCGCCTGGCTTGCGGCGCCTGCCACGACAGCGTCAACTTCGTCACCGGCGTCAACCACGGTGATGGCGCCCTCAACGGCGGTCCCCAGTTGGACGACAAGAGCTGCGTGAATTGCCATGCCGCCGGCGCCGTCGACGTCGTGCACACCCCCGTCGCCGGCCCTGACCTCACCAACGGTGGCCTGACCGTCGCCCAGGGTGGCGTCGCTTCCAACACTCACACCAACGCGTCCTTCGTGGCCGCCGACATGAACAACCTGCCTGCGGGCGCCCACTGGTTCAAGTGGGACATCAAGTCGGTCACCGTTAGCTCCACGACGCACCTCCCGACCTGGGTCTTCCGCTTCCTGCAGGACGGCACCACGCCTGTGGTCTTCAACACCTTCACCGCCAATCAGACTCCTGCGTCTGAGATGATGACCGGCTACGTCGGTGGCCCCAACCTCTACCTGGCCTTCTCGGTTCCTCAGGACGGCATCCTCAAGCCCGCCGACTGGAACTCCAGCGTCAGCGGCAACCTCCGCAAGCTCTGGCGCGGTGGCATCGCCGGCTCCACCTTCACTGGCCCCGACGCCAACGGCTACTACACGGCCACCCTCGGTGGTGTCACTGTGCCCTCCAACGCCACCAACATGACCGGCGGCATCGGCTACTTCTACGGTGTGGTCGCCGCCGGCACGACCGGTGACGGCGCCACCGATGCTCTCCAACTCACCCAGACCAACCTGGCTGCCTATCCCTTCAACTTCGCCACCCTCGGCGGTGTGAAGACTGCGGCTCCTTACCAGGGCGGCCTGTGCGTCCCCAACCCCAACATGTACATGGCGGTTGGCAGCACCACCCAGAATGCTTCGCCCCGCCGTGCCATCGTCGCCACTGCCAAGTGCAATGAGTGCCACCTGAACCTGGGTGTCTTCACCGCCAGCGTGTTCCATGATGGCCAGCGCAACGACGCCCCCACCTGCACCTTCTGCCACAACGTCAACGGCGTGGACGCTGGTTGGGGCTACAACATCAAGGAAGTGGTGCACTCCATCCACTCCGGTTCCAAGCGCACCACCCCCTACACCTGGCAGTCGGCCCACACCTACTGGGATGTGACCTACCCCGCCATCCTCAACAACTGCGAAGCCTGCCACGTGGCCGGTTCCTATGACTTCAGCGCCAGCGCCAGCACCAGCGCTGTCCCGAACCTCCTCTGGACGACCATCGCCACCGGCACCATGAGTGCGACCGGCATCAAGCTGACCGATCCCACGCTCTATGACGCGACGAAGACCTATATCTCCCCCTTCGTCACGGCTGGTGTGAACTACGGCCAGGGCCTCCAGATCAACAGCACGACGGCTGCCAAGACCACGACCACCTGGAATGGCGTTGTCACCCCGATCGCGATCGGCGGAACGCTCGAGCCCGAGCCGACCTCCCTCGTCAACTCCCCGATCACCTCCGCTTGCTACGCCTGCCATGACACTGCGATCGCCAAGGCTCACATGCTCGGCAATGGCGGTTCCATCGGTGTGGCCCGCAGCACCGTCACCACTGCGGTGGCCGGTGTCACCACGGTGCCCATCGTCCAGAACGAGCAGTGCTTGATCTGCCACGGCAATGGCAAGGTTGCGGACATCCGCGCCATGCACATGACCTGGAAGTAACAGCCCCACCCTGGGACCCGGTTCGCCGGGTCCCGCGGATCACCACCTAAGAGGGACCCGGACGCCTCCTGGCAACCGGGTCCCTCTTTTCATGTGATTGGATGAAATGGAATCCGCCACTCCTCCAGATAATTCATCAAATCAACAATTGGGAAACACTACGCCCCGAAGGCCAGCCGGTCCACAGGAGCAGTGGCAAGCGTCACAACTATGTCGATCAGATGATGTGTCAGTCATTTGATGATTCATGGGTCGTGAAAACTGAATACCTCTTGGTTGAAATTCCAAGTATTGACCAATAGGTGCATAGATGGATCAAGTCGAGAAAATTTGTCCCGGCATTCCTTGCTCTGGTTGGGGAGAGGGGCGGTTCACTTGTGCTTTCGCGCTCTTGAGGTCGGTTAAGTACGACTCTACTGTCGATTGAGTCCCTGAGGATCAGTTATTCCAAGTTGTCAGGCCGATGCTCCCAGCGGGAAGGATGAGTCGAGGCCGGTCCAAGTGCCCCAAGCCCATAAAAATTGCTAAGCGATGGCTGAAAACTAGTTTTTGCAACGAATTGCGAGACGAGGCGAACCATGAAACGACACACCCAAGTGGCGGTGCTAGCCACCCTGATGTCAGCGAGCGCCTGGGGCCAGGAGGTCAGCCTGTATGGGACGACCATGGCGCAGATGTGGAAGCAGGAGACACTAGGCTTCAACAAGGCGACGGCGACCTACACGCCTGCAACCCAGTTTTTGGGCATCGACGCGACGAGCCTGGGCTCGAGCAACCTGTCGCTGCATCTGGCGGGTTGGGGCAAGACGGACCTCTCCGATGCGAGTTCCTTCGACGGAACGAAGTCGGCGGGCTACCTGAACACAGGCTACCTGCAGTATCAGTTCGCCCAGGCCAATGCCGAGATCAAGGCCGGCCGCTTCACCATCAACCAGACGACCGGCTGGGAGCAGGTGGACGGTGTGAGTGCGCGGACCGATCTGAGGAACGGCTTCGCGATTTCCGCCTTCGCCGGCAAGCCGGTGCTCTACAAGACGGTGGACCCTACCTCGCAGTCCAACTATGACTTCCAGCGGGACATGATTTTCGGATCACGGTTGAGCTGGCGGAATGCGTCCTTCGGCGAGCTGGGCCTGTCCTACCTGCAGGACGGCACGAAGGCGGCCAAGGATCTGACGATTCCCCTGAATGTGGACTACACCCGCAAGCAGCTGGGCGTGGACGTGCTGTTCGCCCCCACCAGCAGCTTCGACCTGCGCGGCAAGACGGTGGCGGATGTGCGGAACGAGCGGACCAACATCGCCGAGCACGACTACACGGCGTCGGTGAAGCTGGGTAACGGGATCACGCTGTCGGGGAACTTCGCCGAGCGGAACTTCCTTTACTATTTCGCTGGCACCAACCTGCCCTCCCTGTTCCGCCCTGACGAGAACGACATGTTCCGCGGCTTCGGCTTCAAGGCGAGCTGGATCACGGCGGCCAATGTGGTGCTGGTGGCGGACTACAAGCACACCCACCGCGAGAGCTTCGGTGATACGAACCGGGCCGGTGGCGAAGCGCGCTGGGCTTTCAGTGATCGCGCGGTGATGTTCGGCTTCAGCGGACACGTGGTGAACGCGACGGACACGATGTTCGTGGATCCCGCGAGTCCCTCCAAGAGCCTGAGCCACCGGGAAGGTCGGGGCTGGGTGATGCTGATGAAGGGCAAGGTCACGGCCAGCCTGGACGGAATCCTGCAGCGCTACGACGAGGGCAATCCTTACTTGGCCGGGCTGAAGAGTGTGTATGAAGTGGTGGGTTCCCTGGGCTACCAGGCGAGCGCGAATGTGAAAGTGTCCGGGGACCTCAGTTACGGCAGCACACCCGTCGCGAAGCACGAGACGCGCGGATTGCTGCGGGCCGAGTATCGCTTCGGCATGGCTAGCAAGGGAGGTCGCTAATGGCCCGGAAGAGCATTGCACTGAAGGTCCTCGGGATCGTGCTGGGACTCGGCGCGCTGATGGCGTGCAGCCTGGTGTCTCCAGAGGCGAGCTTCGCGCGGACGCACCCCCAGGAACTGGGCGCGGGTCGTCCCTCCTGCTCGGAATGCCACACGACGGACGTGAGCAAGGGTGCGCTGAAGCCCTACGCGTCCTTCGACCACACGCCGACTTTCGTCAAGGACCACAAGTTCCAGGCGAACCAGGATGCGAACACCTGCGCGGCTTGCCACGCGCAGTCCTTCTGTGTGGACTGCCACGGCGGCAAGGTGCCGATGAAGCCTTCGTTGAAGCTGAGCGATCGTCCTGACCGCGAGACGCCGCACCGGGGTGACTTCATGACGCTGCACCGGATGGAGGGAAAGATGGACCCCTCCAGCTGCTACGCGTGCCACGGGCGTGCGAACAACGACAAGTGCCGCGCGTGCCATCGGTAGGAACCAGAGAAGACTCGAAGGGGAACATCATGAGCAGAACAAAATGGATGGCGGCGAGTTGCTTCGCGATGGTGCTGGCGCTGGTCGGACTTGGCTGTTCGGGCAAGGCTGGGAGCGCGGTGCCGCTGAGCGCGGTGACGGGTCAGCACCCGACGACCTGGCTGGCGGATCACTGGGCAGGTTTCGTGCAGATGCCGGACCAGTGCCGGACCTGCCACGGCTCGACCTCGGACCCTGCGTCGACGGGAGGCATTTCGAAGGTGAGTTGCTTCAGCTGCCACACGAAGGGTGTGGAGCATCCCGGGAACTGGGCTGATGCCGCACAGCACGGCGCCCTGGGCGCAGAGCTGGCGCCGGTGGCGAACGTGGTGGGCGTGCCCCCCGCGATGGCAGGCTTCGCGCACTGCTCGAAGTGCCACGGTTCGACCTATGACAACGGCCCGGCGGTCTCCTGCAAGAGCTGCCACACGAAGGCGCCGCACCCTGACAAGCCCTGGATCGCCAGCAGCACGAAGGCGACCAGCCACGTGAATACGGACCTGGGGAATGCCACTGAGTGCGCGAAGTGCCACACGGCTGGTGCGAACTCGCACATCAAGCCCCTGGTCACCCCGCCCGCTGGCACCACCCCCGGCTGCTTCAACAACACCCTCTGCCACGGCATGGGCATCCCCGCCGGCGCCTGAAACAGAGCCAGCACACAGACTGACCAAGGAGGTGCGCTATCGAGAGCCAAGAGATACGCACTGACACCCCCCCGAACCAAATCCCTCAACCCCGCTTCACCACCTCAATTCAAGGAGCACGGACCATGAAGCAAAGACCTCTCAAACAGCTCTGCGGGCTCATCGCCACCGCAGCGATCGCCCTCGTGCTGATCGGTTGTAACGGGAAGGCCGGCCAGACGGGCCTCAATGGTGCCAATGGCACCAATGGCACGAATGGCACGAATGGCACGAACGGCACGAACGGCACCAACGGTTCGGTTAGCCTCAACGTGGCGAGCCTCACCGCGGACGAGTGGGCGAACCTGCACCTGACGGGCAGCGTCCAGAGCGTGGCCGTTTCCGCCACCTCTGGCAAGCCCGTGGTGAACTTCACCGTGACGGACCAGTTCGGGATGCCCATCACGGGCCTGGCCTCCTTCACCACCAAGACCGCCACCAACCTGGTCCCCAGCTACGCCAACGTGGCCTTTACCCTGGCCAAGTTGGTTCCCGGAACCAACGGCAGTCCCAGCAAGTGGGTGAACTACTGCGTCACCTCCATGCCCAGCACCACCACTGCCGCCGTCCCCACCGGCCCCAGCACCGACAACACCGGCACCCTGGTGGACAATGGTGATGGCACCTACAAGTACACCTTCTATCGCGATATCACCACCACTCAGGCTTTCCTGGATGCCTACACGGGCTATGACGCCCCGACCCTCGCCACCGGGAAGAACTTCCGCGCTGACCTCGGCGATGTGAGCTTCGCTCCCGCCCTCACCCACCGTCTGGCGATTCAGATCGGCGGCAAGGCCCGCGGCACGAACACCAACACGCCTGACGGCTCCAACACCGGCATCGCCGAAGTGGACATGGCGAACCCCGCCAACCTCGTCTACGACTTCATCCCCGCCACCGGCAAGCCCGTGGCCGCCACGGACGCCCAGCGCCGCATCGTGGACATCTCTGCGTGCAACAGCTGCCACTCGCACCTGGCCGTGCACGGCGCCGGGGTCCGTGTGGACACCCTGTATTGCGTGACCTGCCACACCGACCAGCGCAAGTACGGCGCCGCCGAGGCTGCCTCCGGTGCCGCTGCCACTCCGGCCACCACCTACACCGGTACCACCAGTCGCATCAACGGCCTAGCCACGGTGGACTTCCCCAACTTCATCCACCAGATCCACATGGGCGATGAGCTGACCAAGACCGGCTACAACATCGGCGGCCTCCTCTTCAACAACGTCGCCTTCCCCCAGCAGAAGAACTGCGTCAAGTGCCACACCGGCGCCAACGCGAACACGCCCCAGGGCGACAACTGGATGAACGTGCCCAGCCGCCGCGCCTGCGGTGCCTGCCACGACGGCACGAACTTCGTGACCGGCGTGAACCACGGTGATGGCGCCCTCAACGGCGGCCCCCAGCTGGACGATAAGAACTGCTTGAACTGCCACGCGCCCGCCGCCGTGGCCACGGTCCACACATGGAACGACAAGACGACCCTCAACACCACCACCCCCGTGGGCGTCGGCAATTTCAGCTACGACATCAAGAGCGTGACGCTGAATGCCAGCAACCAGCCCATCATCACCTTCCGCATCAGCCTGAACGGCACGCCCGTCACTTCTTTCGCCACGCTCAACATGGTGAACAATGTGGCCAACGGTCGCACCGTTGCGGATCCGGCTTACCAGCCCATTCCGAACTACATCTCCGGCCCCACCCTCGCGGTGGTCTACGGCGTGCCCCAGGACGGCATCACCACCCCCGCCGACTGGAATGCCACCTCCAGCGTCTCCCTCACCAGCCTGCTGGTGCCCGCTGGCAAGCCCACCAAGACCGGCACCCTGACTGGCCCTGATGCCAGCGGCTACTGGACGGCCACCATCACCGGTGACCTGCTCGGTCAGGCCACTGCCTACACCGGTTGGGTGGCACCTGTCACCACGCCGGCCACGACCTACAGTGCGCTTGCGGCCACCCCCATCACCGTGCCTGCCACGGCCCAGAAGGTCACGGCCTGGATCTATGGTTCCTTCACCCAGGTGAACCTGCCCACCTACGCCTTCACGGCCCAGAACGTCGGCGTTTACCCCAATGTCTCCGCCATCGGCGGCCTACTCCGTCCCGCGCCGGCCAAGTCCGTCGTGCTCAGTGGCACGCTGCCCGCCGGCTTCACGACCACGGCTGCTTCGGCCCGCCGCGTGGTGGTGGACACCAACAAGTGCAACGCCTGCCACGACCAGCTTGGGACCAGTCCCAACTTCCACGGCGGCCTGGCGGCCTACTCCGCCACTGGCGGCGCGGTGGGCTCTGGCCCCCGCAACGACGCGACCATGTGCTCCATCTGCCATAACGTGAACCGCAACAACACGGGCTGGTCCGTGAATGCCAGCACCTTCGTCCACGGCATCCACGGTGGAGGCAAGCGCACCATGCCCTACACCTGGCAGGGCACGGCGGCCACGGCCACCACGCCCGAGCACGATTACGGCAAGCTGCTCTACCCCGGTGTGCTCAACAACTGCGAGCAGTGCCATGTGGCGGGTTCCTATGACTTCAGCAACAGCACGAACGCTGCGGCCCTGCCGAACCTGCTTTGGACCACCAATGCCGCGGGCAAGATCAACGGGAAAGCCCTGGACACCGTCGCGGATCCCCGCACCGGCACCATCCTGACCAGCTACCCCTCCTACGTCGCGAACGGCACTCCCCTCGTCACCAACGGCACCACCTACGGCGCGAACTTCAGCTTCACGCCTGCCACGGGTGTGACCGTCCAGGCCACCGCCGGCAGTCTGGTCAGCTCGCCCATCACGGCGGCCTGCGCCTCCTGCCATGACAGCTCCCCGGCGACCGCCCACATGACGAACAATGGCGGCACCTTCTTCGGTGCCCGCACGGCCCAGGGCGTCCTGCCTACGGCCGTTGAGCAGTGCCTGCTCTGCCACGGCAACGGGAAGGTCGCGGACATCCGCGCCGTCCACATGCCCAAGTAAGCCTTAAGGCGCGGGGTCTGGCTTGCCGGACCCCGCTGCCGACGTTCGACAAAGGGGACCCGGGTGCTTCGGCGGCCGGGTCCCTTCTCCATGCAGGTGGCATGGTTGACACACTCGCTGAAAAGGCCTGAAAATAGAACCTGGCATTTTGAGGTAAATCATGAATAAAAAATTAGTTAGAATCGCCCTGACCTTCGCCTTCGGGCTCCTGATGGCCGGTGGCCTCCGGGCCCAGGATGAGGCGCCTGCCGCACCCAGGAAGCCCATCTCCAAGGGGGCCCAGGAGGCCAAGGCCAAGAAGGTCGCTGCCAAGGCCAAGGCCAAGGCGGAGGAGCGGGCCAAGGCTCTCAGCCTCAACACGGCCACCAAGGACCAGCTCAAGCAGCTGCCGGGACTCACCCCGGCCCAGGTGGACGCCATCGTGGCCAAGCGTCCCTACCACTCCAAGGCGGACCTGGTGGTGAAGGGCATTATCACCGCGGAACAGTACCGGGCCATCAGCAAGAACATCGCCATCAAGTAGCCCAGATAGCCCTGAAACTCCGACCTCAGGCCCCCGCTCCAGCGGGGACCTGACTTTTTTGCCCAGCAATGGTGACGTAGATCACAAGGGTGGTTGACCGAATAGATTACCGGAGCATCTTCATTTATAAGACTTGTTACAGCAGGTTCTATCAGGGGGATTCCATGCTTCCACTGTCCCAGACCACGGGTTATGCGGTGCGAGCTTTGCGGTGCCTTCAGGAACCGGGCGGCCACCCGATGCTGGTGGAGGAGGTCGCGGAGTTCACCGGGATCCCCAGATCCTACTTATCCAAGCTGATCCACAAGCTCGCCAAGAAGGGGCTGGTGGTGGCCCGGCGCGGTCACCATGGCGGCGTGGTCCTGGCCCGGCCCGCCACGGAGATCACCCTGGAAGACCTCTCCGAGGCCATCGACGGGGTCGCCTGGCGCAAGCGGTGCCTCATGGGCCTCATGGGCTGCACCTCCGAGAATCCCTGCGTGCTGCACCACTTCTGGGAAGAAACCCTGGAGCAGATCCTGGCCCGGCTCCGCTCTGTGAGTCTGGCCGACTTGGCCCAGAACTACGACCCGGGTGTAGACCGCTTCCGCGAAAGCCACGGGATGCTCGCCTCGGCTTCGGGCCCGGCCCATTCGGAGATGGTGGAGCATTAGGTCCACACCATCCTGGGGGTTCCCCTCGCGGCGCATGCACCGCGAGGACCTATGGACGCACTGCGCGCCCAGCCAAGGCCCCCCGCGCTCGAGGGCTAACGGCCTAAGCTTGAACTGAAGAGGCCGCCCTGGGGCGGCCTCTTCCATTGGGGAGCTAGAATAGCTAGACCTTCTTGACCGCGGGCTTCTTGGCTGCGGCAGGCTTCTTCGCAGCGGGCTTGGCGGCCTTCTTAACCCGGGGCTTGAGCTTCTTCTCGGGCAGGGCATCGGCGAGACGCCAGGTGCGACTGTTCTGCTCGAAGGTGCGGATCTCCTCGAGGGAGATGTCCTTCAGGCAGCGGTGGATGTGGTCGCGCTCGGCCTTCCAGAAGGTGTGGGAGGGGCAGGCCCGCTCGTCCGTGCAGTCCTTGAAACCCAGCAGGCACTGGTTCCGCCATTCGGAGCCGTCCACGGCCTCGGCGATAAGGTCCAGGGTGATCTCCTTGGCCGCCAAGGACAGCACCACGCCGCCCTTGTTGCCGCGCTTGGCCATCACGAGGCCCACCTTGGCGAGCTTGTGGATCATCTTGGAGAGGTAGGGGCGGGGGAAGCCCGTGCGGGCCGCCACATCCACTACCAGAGTGGGCTTGCCGCCTGGATCTTCAAGGCAGCTCATGGCCAAGACCGCATAACCGGAGGACTGGGACAGTGGGAGCATGGGCACCTGCGTTGAAATGGGGGGATTGGACGTTCCAAATAATAGACGATCTTGAGGTCAAACACATCCAAAGAGTCGGAAATTGGATAATTTAAAAAAATCCCCGGTCACCCGGGGATTTTTGCCGTGGACTGGGTTGTTCAGGGCTTCCAGCCGTTCAGGATCCGCATGTAGTTCGCGCGGGTGAAGGCCTGGGGGTTCGGAGACTTCAGCAGGCTCATGCTGCCCCGGGCCTGGGCCAGGGATTCGTACTCGTGCTCTTCCAGCCACTCGGCCATGGTGGTGCGGGCCTGGGCCAGGCGCTCGGGGCCGTGGATAAGGAGGGCGGAGACCATCTGCACGGCGTCTGCACCGGCCATGACGGCCTTGAGGGCGCCGATGCCGTCGTGGACACCACCGGTGACCGCGAGGCTGCCCTTGACGTGTCCGTGAAGCACCGCGAGCCAGCGAAGGCGCAGGAGCAGGTCCGAGGGGCTGGAGAGTTGGAGGGTGGGCTCGGCCAGCAGGTCCTCGATGTTGATGTCGGGCTGGAAGAAGCGGTTGAAGAGCACGAGACCGTCGGCGCCCGCCGCTTCCAGTTCCACGGCGAAGTGGGCCAGGGCGGAGAAGAAGGGCGAGAGCTTCACGGACACAGGGATCGACACTTCAGTCTTCACGGCCTTCACGATGTCGAGGGTGCGCTTCTCGACGTCGGCGGTGCTCTCTTTGGCATCTGTGGGGATGTAGTAGACGTTGAGTTCCAGCGCGTCGGCGCCGGCATCCTGCATGAGCTTGCCGTGGTGCAGCCAGCCTGCGGGGGTGATGCCGTTGAGAGAGGCGATGACGGGGACGGAGACAGCCGCCTTCACCCGCTGGATCTGCTCCAGGTACTTCTCGGGGCCGAGGCGGAACTCGTCGGGCTTGGGGAAGTAGGAGATGGCCTCGGCACTGTTATGCGCATGCAGCTCCATGTCCATGATGGTGCCCAGCTCTTCGCGGGTGATCTGCTCTTCGAAGAGGGAGTGCATCACGATAGCGGAGGCGCCAGCGTCTTCAAGGCGCTTGACCATGCCCATGTCATCGACCATGGGCGAGGCGCCCGCAATCAGGGGGTGGGCGAGCTGGAGGCCGAGGTAGGTGGTGGAGAGGTTCATGGAGTCACCCGTCCCTTCACTTGGCGGTCACGGACAGCTTGGCCAGCTGTTCGTAGACGGAGTAACGATTGGTGACGTCGAGCTGGGCCTGATCCAGGAGGTGCTTGAAGCGCTCAGGGTTCTGCTGCTCGATCATGCGGTAGCGGGTCTCGTTGCGGACGTAGGTCCCCAGGGGGATCTTCGGCGCGGGGGAGTCCATCTGGAGGGGCGCTTCACCCTTCTCGAGGCGGCGGGGGTCGAAGCGGAACAGCGGCCAGTGTCCGGAGTCCACAGCCAGCTTCTGCTGGTCGCAGCCGTGGGAGAGATCGTAGCCGTGGGCGATGCAGTGGCTGTAGGCCAGGATGAGGCTGGGGCCGTTGTAGGACTCGGCTTCCTGGAAGGCCTTCACCGTCTGCGCGTCGCGGAAGCCGAAGGCGACCTTGGCCACGTAGATGCCGCCATAGGTCATGGCGATCATGCTGATGTCCTTCTTGGGCATGCTCTTGCCGGCTGTGGCGAACTTGGCGCCGGCGCCCATGGGGGTGGACTTGGAGGCCTGACCACCGGTGTTCGAGTAGACCTCAGTGTCGAGGACCAGGACATTCACGTTGCGCCCGGAGGCGAGGACGTGGTCAAGGCCGCCGTAGCCGATGTCGTAGGCCCAGCCGTCACCACCGACGATCCAGACACTCTTGTTGACCAGGTAGTCGGCCACATCGTAGAGCATCTTGGCTTCGGGCTTCTTGCTGTGGGCCAGCTTCTGCTTAAGGGTCTCGACCCGCTCGCGCTGGGCCTTGATGCCGGCTTCCGTCGTCTGGTCAGCGGTGGCCAGGCCAGCCACCAGTTCGTCGCCCAACTCGGAACTGAGGCGGTGCATCAGTTCGAGGCCGAACTCCTGGTGCTTGTCCACGGAGAGGCGCATGCCCAGACCGAACTCGGCATTGTCCTCGAAGAGGCTGTTGGCCCAGGCGGGACCGCGACCATCCTTGTTGGTGGTGTAGGGCGTGGTGGGCAGGTTGCCGCCGTAGATGCTGGAGCAGCCCGTGGCGTTGGCGATGAGGGTGCGGTCGCCGAATAGCTGGGTGAGCAGCTTGACGTAGGGGGTCTCGCCGCAGCCGGAGCAGGCGCCGCTGTATTCGAAGAGGGGCTCGAGGAACTGGGTCCCCTTCACGTCCATCTTCACCGTGGTGCGATCCACCTCAGGCAGATCGAGGAAGAAGTTGTAGTTGGCGACTTCGGCATCGCGGATGGGCGCCTGGGCGACCATGTCGATGGCCTTGTGCTTGGGGTTGCTCTTGTCCTTGGCGGGGCAGACTTCCACACAGAGGGTGCAGCCGGTGCAGTCCTCGGGGGCCACCTGGATGGTGTACTTCTGGCCCTTGTACTCGGCGCCCTTGTAGTCCACGGACTTGTAGGTGCCGGGCGCGCCTGCCAGCTCAGAGGGCTGGTAGACCTTCGCGCGGATGGCGGCGTGGGGGCAGGCCAGCACACACTTGTTGCACTGGATGCAGATGCCGCTGTCCCACTCGGGGATCTCCAGGGCGATGTTGCGCTTCTCCCACTTGGTGGTGCCTGTGGGCCAGGTGCCATCGATGGGGAAGGCGCTGACGGGAAGCAGGTCGCCCTTGCCCTCCATCATGACGGCCGTGACGCGCTGAACGAAGTCGGGAGCCTCCGTGGAAACCGTGGGGGGCCGCACGCGGGTGGAGCTGACGACGGTGGGCACTTCCACTTCGTAGAGGTGGGCCAGGGTCTCGTCCACGGCCAGGAAGTTCTGCTTGACGACAGCGTCGCCCTTCTTGCCGTAGGTCTTCTTGATGGCGTGCTTGATGTGGTCGATGGCCTCTTCGCGGGGCAGGACGCCGCTGATGGCGAAGAAGCAGGTCTGCATGATGGTGTTGATGCGGACGCCCATGCCGGTGTTCTTGGCGACCTCATAGGCATCGATCACGTAGAACTTGAGCTTCTTCGCGACGATGGCCTCCTGCACTTCCTGGGGCAGGGTCTCCCACACGTTCTCCCGGTTGTGGGGTGTGTTCAGGAGGAAGGTGGCGCCGGGACCGGCGGCCTCGAGCATTTCGTATTTCTCGAGGAAGCTGGTCTGGTGGCAGGCGATGAAGTTGGCCTTGGTCACCAGGTAGGCGCTCTTGATGGGCCGGGGGCCGAAGCGCAGGTGGCTGATGGTGATGGCGCCGGACTTCTTGGAGTCATAGACGAAGTAGCCCTGGCCGTAGTTCGGGGTCTCCTCGGCGATGATCTTGATGGAGTTCTTGTTGGCACCCACGGTGCCGTCAGCGCCGAGGCCGTAGAAGAGGGCGCGGGTGACGTCCGCCGGCTCCACATCGAAGTCAGCGTTGTAGGTCAGCGAGCTATGGCTGATGTCATCCATGATGCCCACGGTGAAGTGGTTCTTGGGCGTGGGCTTGGCCAGGTTCTCGTAGATGGCCTGGACCATGGCCGGGGTGAACTCCTTGGAGGAGAGGCCGTAGCGGCCGCCCACCACGATGGGATCCAGCTTGGTGTGGCTCTCTTCGCGACCTTCGCGCAGGGCGGCGATGACGTCCAGGTGCATGGGATCTGCGGGGGAGCCGGGCTCCTTGCAGCGGTCCATGACGGCGATTTTCTTGACGGAGGCAGGCAGGGCGCGGACGAACTCTTCGATGGCGAAGGGCCGGTAGAGGCGCACCTTGAGGACGCCGACCTTCTCACCCTGCTTGACGGCCCAGTCCACGTACTCGTGGGTGGTGTCGCAGCCGGAGCCCATGATCACCACGACGCGCTCGGCCTCGGGGTGGCCGTAGTAGTCGTAGAGGCGGTACTGGCGGCCGGTCAGGGCGGCGAAGCGGTCCATCTCCTGCTGCACGATGGCCGGGAAGGCCTTGTAGTAGGGGGTGCAGGCTTCGCGGGCCTGGAAGAAGGTGTCGGGGTTCTGGGCGGTGCCGCGGATGACCGGATGGTCGGGCGTCAGAGCCATCTTGCGGAAGTCGGCCACCAGCTCGTCGGGGACCATGTGGCGCAGGTCGCCGTCCGTGAGGATCTCGATCTTGGCGACTTCGTGGCTGGTGCGGAAGCCGTCGAAGAAGTGCATGATGGGCACCCGGCTGCGCAGGGTGGCCGAGTGGCAGATGGCCGCGAAGTCATGGGCGTGCTGGACGCTCTCGGAGGAGAGCATGGCAAAGCCGGTCATGCGACAGGACATCACGTCCGAGTGGTCGCCGAAGATGCTGAGGGCGTGGGCGGCCAGGGTGCGGGCCGTGACGTGCATGCAGAAGGGCGTCAGTTCACCGGCGATCTTGTACATGTTGGGGATCATCAGCAGCAGGCCCTGGGACGCCGTGAAGGTCGTCGTGAGGCTGCCGGCCTGCAGGGCGCCGTGGACCGCGCCAGCGGCGCCGCCCTCGGACTGCATCTCGATCACCGAGGGGATGGTCTTCCAGACATTGGTCTTCCCCTGGGAGCTCCACTCATCCGCCCACTCGCCCATGTTGGAGGAGGGCGTGATGGGGTAGATGGCGATGACCTCGCTGAGGCGATGGGCCACCGAGGCGGTGGCCTCGTTCCCATCAAGGGTTTTCATCACACGCTGGCTCATGGTTCGCTCCTTCCGGTGGCCTTTGGGGCGTCCGGTCATGGGGATCAAGGCAGAACACATCCCGAAGGATTATGATACGCGATCAGTGGGTCACATTCGTCACAATGGTCCAGTGGTCAGACCGCCGCCAAGGGGGCTCCGGAGAGGCGGGCATGGATGGCTGCCGCCGCCCGGCGTCCCTGACCCATGGCCAGGATGACCGTGGCGCCGCCGGTGATGACATCGCCACCGGCGTAGACGCCTGGCAGGGAGGTTTCGCCGGTTTCGTTGTCAACCACAACAACACCCCCCTTGAGGGTCCGGAGGCCCTTGTCGGTCATGGCGATGAGGGGGTTCACGTCGAAGCCCAGGGCCACGATGAGGGTCTCGCAGGGGATCATGATCCGCTCGTCCGTCATCTTGGGGCTGCGCCGGCCATCGGGACCGGGCTCGCCCAGCTCCATGACGGCGCACTCGGCGTGGGTCATCCAGCCCTTCTCATTGCCGTGGAGCTGCACGGGCGTGGTGAGGAACTTGAACTCGACGCCCTCCTCGTGGGCGTGCTCGAGCTCTTCCTTGCGGGCCGTGGATTCCTTCACGGTGCGGCGGTAGACCACGGTGACGTACTCGGCGCCCATGCGGCGGGCGGCCCGGGCTGCGTCCATGGCGGTGTTGCCGGCGCCCACGATGATGACGTTCTTCCCGACGGTGACGGGGGTGCCGTACTCGGGGAACAGGTCGGCGCGCATGAGGTTGACGCGGGTGAGGAACTCATTGGCGGTGTAGACGCCCTTAAATTCTTCGCCGGGGATGCCCATCATTTTGGGGAGGCCGGCGCCGGTGCCCATGAAGAGGGCATCGTTCTCCTTGCGGAGATCCTCCAGGGTCATGCTGCGGCCCACCAGGGTGTTCATGACGAACTTCACGCCCAGGCCGCGGAGGGTGGAGACTTCCTGGTCCACGATCTTGTTGGGCAGGCGGAACTCAGGGATGCCGTAGAGCATCACGCCGCCGGGCTTGTGGAAGGCGTCGTAGACGGTGACGGTGTGGCCCTTCTTGACCAGCTCACCGGCCACGGTGAGGCCTGCCGGGCCCGCACCGATGACGGCCACCTTCTTGCCGGTGGGGGGCTCGACGGGGGGCAACTCTGAGGAGCCGAGCATGGAGTCAGCGGCGAAGCGCTCCAGGCGACCGATGGAGACAGGATCACCCTTGATGCCCACCACGCACTTGATCTCGCACTGCTTCTCCTGGGGGCAGACCCGGCCGCAGACGGAGCCCAGGGAAGAGCTCTCCTTGATGACGCGGGCGGCGGCCTGCGGATCGCCATTGACGATCTGCTGGAGGAAGGCCGGAATGTTGATGCTCACCGGGCAGCCGTCGATGCAGGCAGGGTGCTTGCACATGATGCAGCGGGCGGCCTCCAGCTTGGCCTGCTCGGCGGAAAGGCCGAGGCTCACCTCGTCGAAGTTGCACACGCGCAGGGCGGGAGGCTGGCAGGCCATCTCCTGGCGGGGGATCTTCATCTTCTGGCTGGGCTTGATGGCGCCTAGGTCCAGGTTCTTCCAGTCCAGGTCCGTGACCGGGGGGTTCAGATACTTGGAGTAGTCCACAGGACCCGTGGCCGCCACGCGACCGATCTTGCAGTCGGTGGGATCGCACTGCTCCTCAGTCTTGTACCAGTCCTGGCGGTTGCGGAGCATGTTGAAGTCGACCTTGTGGCCGTCGAAGTCCGGGCCGTCGAAGCAGGCAAACTTGACCTCGCCGCCCACGCTCACACGGCAGCCGCCGCACATGCCCGTGCCGTCCACCATGATGGCGTTGAGGCTCACCAGGGTGAAGATGCCGTGGGGCTTCGTGAGGTCCGAGACAGCGCGCATCATGGGCAGGGGGCCCACGGCCACCACTTCCGCCACGGGTTCGCGGGCGATGATGTCCTTGAGGGCGTCGGTCACCAGGCCCTTGCGGCCCAGGGTGCCATCATCCGTGGTGACGATCAGCTCGGCCGAGGCCGCGCCCAGTTCGTCCGCCAGGAGTACGCGCTCCTTGTTGCGGCCGCCCAGAATGGTGATGACCCGGCGGCCCTGGGAGTGGAGCAGTTCCGCGGCGGGCAGGATGGCGGCAGAGCCGTAGCCCCCGGCCATGAGGACGATGGTGCCCTCCTCCACCAGCTCTGTGGGGGTGCCCATGGGGCCGGCCACAGCGTAGAGGCGGTCCCCGGCGCTGAGCTTGCCCATGGCCTGGGTGGTGGAGCCGACTTCCTGCATGATGAAGTGGATGTAGCCCTTACGGGCATCGCCGCCGGCCAGGGTGAGGGGGATGCGCTCGCTCTCGGGGAAGGGCGCCACCATGAAGAACTGGCCGGGCTTGCGGCCGCGGGCCACCTGGGGGGCCTGGACGATGAAGGACCAGGTCTCCGGGGCGATGAGCTTCTTCTCGAGGATGAGGTAGCCGTCCTGGGTCTCGTCATCGGAGCAGTAAAGGGACTTGCCCTTGAGCAGGGGCAGCATGAGCTGCTCTTCCGCGTCGATGTGGTCGCGGATGAGGTCAACCAGACGTTGGCCCAGCATGGTCAGGGAGCGGGGGGCGCGGACCTGGCCCTCGTTGATTTCCGAGAGCAGCTGCAGGGTCAGATCCCACATCTGGCGGTGGTCGTCATGGAGGCGCTGGTAGAGGTTCTCAGCCCCCAGTTCCTCGAGCAGGGGGAAGAGCTCCCGCTCCTCCGCCTCATTGTGGGGACGCAGGACCTCATAGATCCACTTCGCACCCTTGTCCACCGCCTGCCAGTCCGAAGTCCCGAGGGCCCCCGCCATCAGGGTCAGCCGATTAAGGGCCTCCTCATGGGTGACATGCCAGTTGGGGGTGGGCAGGTTGCCGGAACTGATCGACTTTGTGGCCGAGTCGGACATGGACGCCTCCAGAATCTGTCCAGCATGAGGCGTCCTGGCACTGATTTCTCTGTTTAAAAACCTATTGTGGAACAGTTGTGATCCATGGCACAGGAGCCTGTTATCGCAAGGACTTAGCATCGATTAATCGAATTACTAAATGCGCATTAAATGTTGAATTTATCCCCGGGTTCCCGGAGCAGATCCCGCACGCGGTTGACCAGCTCCTTGATGCGGAAGGGCTTCTGGAGGAAGCCGTCCGGTGGCAGGTCCGCCAGGGATTCCAGAGACTCCCGCTGGGTGTAACCGCTGGTGAGGAGCACCTTCACATTGGGCGCCAGGTCCCGGATGAGGCGGAAGGCTTCCGCACCCCCCATGCGGGGCATGGTCATGTCCAGGAGGACCAGGTCCACGGCTTGCCCGGCCTGGAAGAGCTCCACGGCCTCCAGCCCATCCCTGGCTTCCAGCACCTTGAACCCGGAAGCCTCTAGGGCGCTTCGGGCCAGATCCCGGATGATGCCCTCGTCGTCCACCACGAGGATGGTGCCGGTCATGCGCTGCTCGGATTCGGGCCGGGTCGTCGGCATGGTCACTGTGACGTCGCCAGCCGGGAAGAGCAGGATGAAGGTGGTGCCCTTGCCGGGGAGGCTCTCCACCCGGATGCCCGCCCGGTGACCGCGCACGATGCCCAGCATGGCGGACAGGCCCAGGCCGCGACCCGTGAACTTGGTGGTGAAGAAGGGGTCGAAGATGCGACCGATGGTTTCGGCATCCATGCCGCAGCCGTCGTCCTCCACCTCTAGGCGCACATAGGTTCCGGGTTCCAGCACCTGGCCCGGGAAGGTGGCCACCAGGTCCGCCTTCGTGTAGGTCAGGCACCGAGTCCGCAGGCTCACGGTGCCGGTCTTGTCCCCGATGGCCTCCGAGGCGTTGATCACCAGGTTCATGACCACCTGCTGGACCTGGGCGCTGTCCGCCTCCACCGGGGGCAGGTCCGGCTGCAGGTCCGTGCGGATGGCCACCTTCTTGGAGATGGACACAGAGAGCAGGTCGCCCATTTCGAGGATGATCTGGTTGAGGTCCAGGGGGCGGATGGCGAAGTGGGCCTTGCCCGCATAGGCCAGGAGCTGGCGGGCCAGGTCTGAGCCCCGCTGGGTGGTGGCCTCGATGCGCTGGAGGGCGACCCGCAGTTGCACATTGTCCTGGGCGAGGCTCAGGGCCACCTCGGTATTGCCGAGGATGGCGGTGAGCAGGTTGTTGAAGTCATGGGCGATTCCGCCGGACAGCACGCCAAGGCTCTCGAGCTTCTGCGCCTGGCGCAGGGCGTCCTCGGCCTGGCGCCGCTCGGTCACGTCGTCCGCGAGGAAGATGGCGCCGATGAAGCGCCCCTGCTCGTCCTTCAGGGCTGTGTTGTACCAGTCACATTGGATGCGCTCACCGGTCCGGGTGACGTTCTCCATGCTGGTGCGGTTGCCGACCTCGTTCTGGCGGAGAACGAGGCGGCGCACCGTGACGTCGTTCTGACTGTCCGGCGGCTGGAGCATGCGCGGATCCTTGCCCAGCGCCTCCTCGCGGGTGTAGCCAAAGATCCGCTCGGCAGCGTTATTCCACTCCCGAATGCGGAAATCCGCATCCGTTTCCACCACAGCCAGGGGTGTGTAGAGCAGGTGGCTGCGGTTCCGTTGCAGGGCTTCGTGCAGGGAGGCGGTCATGGTCTCCGCCACCCGCAGGGCATGGAGGCGTCGCCCAACCTGGGACCAGACCAGGGCTGCCAGGCAGAGGCTGATGCTGATGCCGCCAACCAGGATGGTCCCGGCCATGCCCCGGCCCTCCACGTTGTAGAAGTTGGGCTTGATGGCATAGCGTACCTGCCAACTGCGCCCGGCGATGTCGATCCCCCGTTGGGTGTTGGCACTGGCGCCCTTGGGCCAGCCCGGACTGGTATAGAGCCGCTGGGGACCCTGACTGGCGTAGCTGTCCACCAGCTCGATGGCGACTCCGTCATCCTCGCCCCGGAGGAGATCCTCCATCATGGGTTGGATGAGGATGCCTGCGGATACCCAGCCGACCAGGGACTCGCGGCGGCTGGCGGCATCGGTGGGGTTCCCGGCGAAGACTGGCGTGTGGATGGTCACGGCCTCATGCCGTTCACCCGAAATCGAGAAGTAGACCAGGCCCGAGAGGGTGGGCAGGCCCGTCTCCGCGGCTCGTTCTGAGGCCATGCGCTGGGTGTGGCTGGTGCCCACATCCAGTCCCAGGGTTTGGATGGCGCTGGGGCCCGGCTCGCAGAGCTCGATGATGAGCCGGTCACCCGACTGGCTGGGTACTTCGCTGGGCCTGGGATCGGCGGCGGCCAGGTGATAGCGGCCCACCAGTTGTTCCCGGGCACCCATGAAGGTGTCCAATTCGCTCTTGGGAACACGCCGGATGAAGGCCAGGCTGGTCACCCCCGGGTGGTGGGTGGACAGATCCAATCGGCCCACATACTCCCGCCAGAGGGCAGGGGAGGGGTGCTCCGCGCCCTGGGCGAAGAACCCCAGGGCGCCGCGAGTGAGGTCTTCGTAGCGTCCCAGCCGGTTCTTGAGGTTCAGTTGGACCCGCCCCACGACCCGCTCCAGGCGGGCCTGGTCTCGCTGGCCCTGCTGTCGGAGGGCGGCCAGCCAAGTAAGCACACTGAGACCCAGGCAGGCCACCAGGACCACCAGGGTGAGGAGCCAGGGGCCGCGCTGGCGGCCCTGATCGAAGGGCTTGAAATGGGGGAGCAATGACATGGGGATTCGCGGGGAACGAACCCATGGTAGCGATGTTTCCCCCTATGAGGGTTGGGGATCACCGGCGGGCGGGCTGTGGTGGGCTAGTATGGAGTTCCACCCGGAGGCCCCACGTTGGAACTGCTCGAGGAATTCCTGCCCTATGCCAAGGGCTGCCTGAAGCACGTCTCGGAGCGGGCGCGCCTCGAGGTCATCCTGGGCCAGTGGGCCGCCAAGTGGACCGGAAAGCAGCGGCTCTTCGACTATTCCCGCAGCCATCACGGTGCTTTCCTGCACTTCAACCAGCTCATGGGCGGCAAGTGGGTCCAGGCCTTCACCTTCGTGGCCACGCGCCGGGAGGGGGTCTGCCTGCGGGGGCCCGAGCCGGATCGGGATCGCAAGGCCCACAAGTTTCGCCACAATCCGCTTGATGCGGCCCCCCTCGATGCCCTCTTCGAGGCCTGGTCCCTGCACCCCGAGGCCCGGCCCTGCGGCCACGCAGTGGAGTTCTTCCTGGAGGAGACCCCGGACGAGGTCTGGGCGGCCTGCCTGGCCGAGGTCCTGGTCCACCTGGGCAAGTGATCCTTGCGCCTGTCATTCAAATAGGGCAGAGTTTCAGAACCATGAGCACCTCGGCCCGCTTCTTTTTCTTTAGCTTTCGCACCTCGGGTGCGAGGGTAAGCGGCGTCTAGATCCCACCGCTTCCGCCATCGCCCCCGAGACCTCACGGCTCGGGGGCTTTCGTTTGGAGACCCCATGACCCCCTCCGACCTCTCCAGCCTTCGGCAGGCCATCGATGCCGTGGATGATCAGGTGCTGGCCCTGTTGAACCACCGGGCCGGTCTGGCCGCAGAGGTGGGCCGCCTCAAGGCCGTCTCGGCGCCGGAGGCGCCCTTTCATGTGCCTCGTCGGGAGCGGGAGGTGCTGGCCCGCCTGGAGGCCGCCAACCCTGGCCCCTTCCCCTCGGCGGCGGTGCGGACGGTCTTCCAGGAGGTCATGAGCGCCTGTCTCAGCCTGGAGAAGCCGTTGCGGGTGGCCTTCCTGGGGCCCGAGGGCACCTTCACGCATCTGGCGGCCCGGCAGCAGTTCGGCGGCTCCAGCCAGGCGCTGCCCCAAGGCACCATAGCGGCCGTGTTCCAGGCCGTGGAGCGCCAGCGGGCGGACTACGGCGTGGTGCCCGTGGAGAACGCCACCGAGGGGGCCGTGGAGTCCACCTTGGACGCCTTCCTGGATAGCCCCGTCCGCATCTGCGCCGAGATCCTCCTGCCCGTCGACCAGGCCCTGCTGCTGCGCCCGGACTTGGACCTGGGCTCCGTGCGCCGGGTCTATTCCCACCCCCAGGCCCTGGGCCAGTGCCGCCGCTGGCTGGAGACAAACCTGCCCCACGCGGACCGGGTGGAGGCCCCCTCGACGTCTGAAGCCGCCCGCCTGGCCCGGGAGGACGCCGAAGGCGCCGCCGTGGCCTCGGAGATGGCCGCGGAGCTCTTCGGCCTCAAGGTGGCCGAGACCAAGATCCAGGACCTGGCCGCCAATGCCACCCGCTTCATCGTGCTGGGACCCAAGGCCTCGGAGCCCACGGGCCGGGACCGCACCACCCTGCTGGCCATGGCCCAGGACGGGCCCGGCGCCCTGTTGCGCCTGCTGGAGCCCCTGGCCCGGCGGGGCCTGAACCTGAGCCGCATCCAGAGCCGGCCCACCCGCCGCAAGCTCTGGGAGTACGCCTTCTTCCTGGATGTCGAGGGCCACGAAGCCGATCCGCTCATGGCCGAGGCCCTGACCGATCTGCGAGACGCTTGTGCCTCCCTCAAGGTGCTGGGGAGCTACCCCCAGGCCACCATGCAGCCCCTTGCCGAAGGTGCGAAATGACCGTCGCGATCCCGACCTGGACCCCAGACAGCTGGAAGTCCCACCGTGCGGCCCAGCAGCCCACCTACCGCGACCCGCAGGCGCTGCAGACGGTGCTGACCGAGCTGGGCGAACTGCCCCCCCTGGTGGTGGCCGAGGAGATTGATCACCTGAACGGCCTGTTGGCAGAGGCCGTCGCGGGCAAGCGCTTCCTGCTCCAAGGCGGGGACTGCGCCGAGGCCTTCGGCGACTGCCGGGGCGGGCTCATCCAGGACAAGCTGCGGGTGCTGCTCCAGATGTCCGTGCTCATCACCCACGGCGGGCGCACCGGCGTCATCCACCTGGGGCGTATCGCAGGCCAGTATGCCAAGCCCCGCAGCGGCATGACCGAAGTGGTCGATGGCCGCGAAGTGCCGGTCTACCGCGGCGACCTGATCAATGGCCTGGACCCCGGGCAGCGGGAGGCGGATCCCAAGCGGCTCATGGAGGCCTATCACCGCTCGGCCGTGACCCTCAACCACCTGCGGGCCCTGGTGGATGGTGGCTTCGCCGACCTGCACCACCCGGAGCACTGGGACCTGCCCTGGAGTCGGGAGGATGCGGGTCACTACCTGGAGACCCTGGATCAGGTGCGGGCCTCCCTGGACTTCGTCCAGCGCTTGGGCGGCCTGCCCGAGAACCTCCGCACCGGTGAGCTGTTCACCAGCCACGAGGCCCTGCACCTGCCCTTCGAGACGGCCCTGACCCGCTGGGTGCCGGACAAGGGCGCCCACTACAACCTGGGCGCCCACTTCCTGTGGATCGGCGAGCGGACCCGCCAGCTGGACGGCGCCCACCTGGAATACATCCGGGGTCTCGCCAACCCCATCGGCCTCAAGGTGGGCGCCACCATGAGCCCCGACGAACTGAAACAGGTGCTGGCCAAGCTGGACCCCCAGCGGGTGCCGGGGCGGCTGACCCTCATCACCCGCTTCGGCGCCGGCAAAGCGGCGGCGGTGCTGCCGGGCCTGGTGGAGGCCGCCCGGGCCGAGGGCCATCCCGTACTCTGGAGTAGCGACCCCATGCACGGCAACGGCCGCACCACGCCCGGAGGCCTCAAGACCCGCTTCTTCGGGGACATCCTCCAGGAGCTGCAGGAGGTCGCGGAACTGCACCGGACCCTGGGCTCCCGCCTGGGGGCCGTCCACTTCGAGCTGACGGGCGAGCCCGTGACCGAGTGCACCGGCGGCGTCGAGGGCCTGGTGGAGGCGGACCTCCTGCGGGCCTACAAGAGCGGCTGCGACCCCCGCCTCAACCGTAGCCAGAGCCTGGAGATGGCCTTCCTCCTGGCCAAGATGATCCGGGAGGGGTAGGGAGCTTAGACCTTCCCTCAACTTGTGGCCCCCGGTGCCGAAAAAGGGGGGGTGGGGTTGCGATGACCCCGGCCCGGAGTTTGCTAACAATAATCAATACGGTCAAATATTAGGCATTTTCCGCTATCGTGCGTAGGTAACATTAGGCTCGGCACCATATTCCGATCTCCGGGGGTAGTTTATGAATCAAGGGAAGCTTGGGCTCCTTGGTCTGGTATTCGCGGCAGCGCTCCTGGGGCCCCTGGGTTGCGGTGGGGGAGGCTCCTCCTCCGGGGGCAACAACTCCCTGCCCCAGACCAGCATCCCGCCGACGGCCAGCTTCGACAGCTGGACGCCCAATGACGCGTCCCTCCTTCAGTACAAGGTCTATACATTCAACGCCAGCGCCACGGACCCCAACATCGGCGGGTCCATCACCCAGTTCCAGTGGGACATGGGCGATGGCACGGTCACGACGACCCCCGTGGTCCTGGCCGGGGGCAAGGCCACGACCACCTATGCCTATGCCTACGTGACCGCGGGCACCCCCACCCTGAAGGTCCTGGCCAAGAACGCCGCGGGCCTGTCCTCCCCGGCCATCTCCAAGGCCTTCACCGTGACGGCCTCCCCCTCGCCCCTGACGGTGGCCTTTACTTCGCCCACCACCGCCACGACCCTCAATCCCTCCATCGGCGGCAGCGTTTCCATCACCTTCAGCGTGAGCGTGGTGAACACGGGCACGGGCACCATCAGTGCCAGCGGGATCCTTCTGGATCCAGGCGACCCCACGGCCACGGTCCTCACGCCCACGAGCCTGGGCGGCGGCATCTGGAACATCGTTGCCACCTACCCGGCCGCTGCCCTCACCGGGACCCGCACGGTCACCCCCACGGTCAAGGTCAGCGACTCCAACGGCATTAGCAGTGACCTAGTCACGGGCGTGGCCATCACCGTCCGTACCGTCTCCTCCATCGACAATGCTCCGGTGGTCGATATGGTGCCCACGCCGAAGATTATTGCCGGTACCAACGCCACTTACCAAAACGTGGCCATCGACTTCAAAGCCACGGCGACGGATCCCGATGGTGACACCCTCTCCTACACGTGGACCTTCGGGGACACCGCTGGCAGCGGGGATGTGACGGCCACCCAGGACGCCGCCGCCCTCAGCCAGACCCACACCTACGCCAAGGCCGGGGTCTATCCCGTGACCTTCACGGCCAACGATGGCCGGGGGGCCGTGGGCATCAAATCGATCACAAAGAACCTGAATATCCTCGCCAACGGAGCCCCGACACTCACTGTGACCCAGGCTCCGACTAGCCCAATCTATGCCAACGTGCCCATCACCTTTGCGGCCACAGTGTCGGATCCGGACGGCGATGTGCCCACCCTCAGTTGGGACTTCGGTGACGGCTCAGTTGTTGTCACGGGCCCCAGCCCCATGGTGCACAGTTTCGCCGCAGCCGGTTCCACCACCGTGAAGGTGACCGCTGATGATGCCAAGGGCGGCGTGACCAGCTGGACCAACACCCTGAACGTCCTCCTGAACCGGCCACCGGTCAGCCAGGTCACCACCCCCGTGGCAAGCCTGTTCCAGAACAAGGTCTACACCTTTACCGCCACGGCCACCGATCCCGATACCGCCGATACCATCACCCAGTTCCAGTGGGATTTCGGTGATGGCACCGCCATCCAGACTTCCGCCACGGGCACCACCACCCACACCTACGCCTCCACTTTCAGCGGCAACGCCAAGGTGGCCGTGCGCTCCGTGGACAACCACGGCAGCACCGGCGACTTTTCCCCTGCTGTGGTGTTCCCGGTCACCGCAACCTCGCTTCCTGTGAGCAACTTCCTGAATCCTGCCGGAGCCGCCACCTACAATACGGAAACCGGCGCTGCGGGTGTGACCATCGCCTACATCGTCTCCGCGACGAACCCCAACGGGACGGGCTTCCTGCCGCTCTCTGCCCTGACCTTCAGCACCGGCGAGGCTGCGGCCACAGCCACGATCCTCAGTTCCGTCGCCAATGGCGATGGCACATACACTTACCAGGTCCAGTACAAACCCACGGCTGCCGTAGGTACTCGCAGCGTGACCCCCAGCCTGATCACCACGGACCTGCAGGGCATCACGGGGCTCCTCAAGTCGGGCGGCCCGGTGACCATCAACACCCAGGCCTCCAACAACCCACCCGTTGTGACCTTCACCTCGGCCTCGACTCCCTCGGCGGGCACCAATGCCAGCTGGCAGGGGGTACCGTTCACCTTCTCGGGCACGGCCACGGATGCCGACAATGATCCCATGACCTACACCGTGACCTTCGGTGATGCCGGCGCTGTCGGGGACATCAGCACCACGCCTGTGGCAACCGGCGGTGCCATCACCGCCACGCACACCTACGCCGCAGCGGGTGTCTACACGGCCAAGCTGACCGTGAGCGATGGCCGCACCAACGGCATCAAGAGCATCACGCTGAACATGAACGTGCAGGCCAATGCCGCCCCCGTGGTGACCGTGGCCAATGCGCCCGCAGGCAGCAGCCAATACGCCAACGTGCCCGTGACTTTCACGGCCACCGTGACCGATGCCAATGGGGACGTGCCCACCCTCACCTGGAATTTCGGGGATGGCTCGGCCCTGGTGACCGGCCAGAATCCCGTGACCCACAGTTTCGCGGCCGCCGGATCGACGACCGTCAAGGCCATCGCCGACGATGGCAAGGGCGGTGTGACGACCACCAACGTGGCCCTGACCATCTTGCCGAACCTGCCCCCGGTCTCGAGCCTGACCACCCCCACGGCCAGCCTGTTCCAGAATAAGGCCTACACCTTCACAGCCACGGCCACCGATCCCAATGCTGGCGACACCATCAGCCAGTACCAGTGGGACTTCGGCGATGCCACGGCCATCCAGACCACGGTCGCTGCCACCACCACCCACAGCTATGCCTCGACCTTCACGGGCAACGCCTCAGTGAAAGTGCGCGCCACGGACAACCATGGCAGCACCGGCGACTGGAGCCCCGCCGTGGTGTTCCCTGTGGTGGCCACACCTCTGCCGGCGGTCACTTTCCTGACCCCGTCCGCCACCTCGCTCAACCTGGATCTGAGCCCGGCCAGCGTCACCCAGACGTTCACCTTCTCGGCGACCAATCCCCGGGCGGGCACTGTCCCTCTCACCATCCACTTCGATACCAATGATGCCCTGGGCACCGCAGGCGCGGTCAGCTACTCGGCCGGCACCTACAGTGTCACCGTCACCTACACAGGAGCTGCCGCAGCGGGGACCCGGACCTCTACTCCCTCCGCCTATGCCACCGACTCCCTGGGCATCGTGGGCCTGCCTGCGAATGGCCCGCTTATGACCCTCAAGACCCTGGGAACCAACCACGCCCCCAGCATTGTCATCACGAACCCGGCCTCGCCCACGGCTTCTGCCTACACCTCAAAGCCGATCTCCCTTGGCTTCACGTTGAATGACCCTGACAATGATCCAGTCTCCTACACCGTGGCGTGGGGGGATGGATTCACGGATCCCCAGGCAACACCCACGGGGGATTTCGTTGCCGGCGTGGCCGTCTCACTCAACCATACCTATGCAGATACGTTCACAGGACCGGCGACCATCACGGTGACCGCCACGGACAACCGCTCATCTAATTTCCAGGCGGTTCCCCAGACCCGCGCCTTCACGGTGGTTTTCAATACCCTTCCCACTGCAGTCATTAACTCGCCCCAGGATAGTGGGTCCGCGCCCACAGGTTATACGCCGACGACCCTGCCTGCCGGCACGGTGGTGGTGCCTCTGAACGGGAAGCTTACCTTCGCGGGGACTTCGACTCCGCCCGCGAGCCAGGACGCGGTTACGTCCTCCTGGACCTTCCCCGGCGGCACCCCCAGTTCTGCGTCTGTGGATGCACCGGGAGATGTGATTTTCACGGGAACGCCCGGGGTCATCACTTCGAATACCGTGACCTACACCGTGACGGATGCCTTTGGTCGGAAGGCCATTCAGCATAAGACTGTGCTGGTGGATGGCATCAACACTCAGCTGTTCAACCTCTCCTTCCAATACCGCCTGAAGAGCGACAACAACGGGACGCCCACCCTGGCCACCGCAGTGACGAGCTCCAATGGCCTGGGGGCACTGGTTCAGATCTACCAGGACGGCCAGTCCAACAGCTATGCGGTGCAGAACCAGGCACAGCTCCTGGGGGCCCAGGCCGTGGTGGACATCCCTGTCCGTTCGGACCTGCCCTTCTACATCAAGGTTCCTGGTTTCGGCAACGACACCACATCGTATCTGATGCGCATTCCCAATGCGCCGACCGGAGCCTACGCCGATGCCTCTCTGGTGGCCACCCCCACGGCTGATTCCAGGTTCTATTTCAAGAACAATGCGGCACCCTATGACCCGACCCTTCAGATCGTGACGGCCCAGGGCTTCGCCACGGAGACGTCGGCCGCCCCCCAGCGCCGGCTGGATGGCTATACGGATCTAGTCATTGGTACCACCCCTCTGAACGAGCGTTGGCTGGATCGGCTGTCTGTCCCAATCCCCAATGTGATTCCTCCGGCTGGCGATCCCTCTATGCCCTTCCAGTGGATCCAAAGTTCAAATGCAGCTGGGCCACTCTTCGGGATTCCTGCCTACCAGGAGTTTGCGGAATGGCCCATTCTGATCCTTTCACAGGGCACCATCACTCTTGCTGAGACACCTGCTGATGCGACTTCGGCCGCCGGCTCCCACACGGACCTGGGCTTCGTCCTGGATTACCCCACCTACACGGTCACCCCGCCCAAGAGTGACACCTTCGCTGCGTTCAGCCTGCAGGCAACCCGGGTGCCCGGCGGCGTGACGGATCCCTATCACATGTCCCCCGTTTGGCAGACTCCTTATGTCAATCCCTCCACACCCTTTGCCGAATTTACCGACACCTACTCAGATACCCACGCGGGGCTGAATCCAACCAAGGTGGGTGCCGGGCAGTCTACCTTCCTGCAGAACCTGATTAACGGGAACCCCGGCAGCACCCAACTCACGGGCGGCATAGGCAGTGTGCCCATGCCCTACGACTCCAATGACCCCAACCGGACTCCGGTGGCGGGTGTCTTCGGGACTCGCACCTACTCGGGTATCAGGAGCGTGTTCTCCTATTCCGAATACCTCTGGTCCACAGTCTGGGCCCGCCCCCTGGTGCTCAACAGTGCGCGGCCTTCCTTTGGTTATGCCACGGCACTTAATACATTTAACTGGTTCCGGTACAGCAATCCTGGGGCCTGGCCCAACATGTCGGGCATCACTCCTGATAACAGCGCCTTCAATCTGACGGCAAGAGGGGGGGGGGCCTTTGACGGCCAGGCTCCAGTGGCCGTTGGCGGGGGCGTTGCTCCTGCCACTGGTGTGGGGCGCTTCTTCTGGACGGCCTACACCCCCAGCTATACCGGGGATGCCAACCAGGGGATCGCCATCAGCCGCACCTGGCTGTCCGATGATTCGACGAAGCAGATCCCAACAGCCTTCCCGCTCGCTTCGCCCATGGGTGATGCCACTGTCGCCTTCGGCATGATGACCCCCCAGGACACCATCGTTGACAAGCGTGGCCGTACTGCCACGGGCGCCCTCAATGGCAACAACCTCGGTGGGTATCGGGTCACCTGGTACAACCCCACCAAGGATGCCAGCGGCAATCCTGTGCCCCCTGATTTCTGGGTGGTGGAACTCTCCAATGGCACCACGAAAACCCACTTCATGCTGCCGGCCAACTACCCTGCCGCCCAGAGCACCTCGAATCTGATCCTCACGGATGCGCGGACCTACCTGCCCTCTGGAAATATCCCAACGGCTGGTCCCAACCTCACGGTTGCACCCTTCGATCAGGTTGGACCGGGCTACTGCTGGTTTGATATCCCAGTGGAACTGCGCCCCACGGCGGGCGTCACCTTGATGGTCTTTGGCGTGAAATCGATCCTGAAGAACCATGCTGTTGCCAATGCACGGCCCCTGAACCGCCCGGACTGGATGGACGCCATCAAGACGGCGACCGCAACCATCAAGGTCCTCTCCACCAACAGCACCACCCTGGACCTCTCCTACGCCCACAAGATTCCCTTCAACTACGACTGGGATATCGTGGTGGTCAACGGTCCCTCTACCTATGTGGCACCCTGATCATCCATGACCAACCCTTGCTCTACCCTGTTCTCGGGGTGCCCTTTCTGGGCACCCCGAACTTGAATCCGTCCTAGGAGGACCCGTGAAATCCATCAGCATTCTGGCTGCGATCCTCGCCACTGGCGCGCTGTCTGCCCAGGGGCGGCCCGATGAACTGAGCGCGCGGGTCATTCTGTTCGGCGAGAATACCCAGACTTCCAGCGTCCAGATGGGTCCTGGTGCGAGTGACCAGGCCAACCGCCAGACGGGGCCTGGCATCCGCATCATGGGTCAGCTGGGCGACGAGTCTCGCTGGAACTGGGAGCTGGGCGGCCGTTTCTCCAGCTCCGCCCACATGGTCACCAACCGTGACATCGCCACGCCTCCTGCCACGCCCAACATCCTCAATGCCACCCAGGTGAAGGTCAACTACAGCTACTGGCTGCTGGGCGCGGCCTACATGCTGCCCCTTGGGTCGGCGGCGGACCTGGGCCTGCACCTGGAGGGCCGGGGCGAGACCATCAACCCCAAGGGCCAATACTCCACGACCAATGGCGGGTCGGGCTTCATTGATGCCCACTCCGTCTACTTCCGCCCCTGGGCGCGCCTCAGCCTTGAGGTCAAGATCCCCGTTGGCGGCACGCGCTTCCTGGTGGGTGCCGATGTCGCCGGGGCCCTCATCAAGACCAAGCAGCATGCCATCGTGCCCATGTCCCAGCTGGACAGCAACACCCTGAACTCAATGGCCCCCACCAGTTCCTTCTCGTTCTTCGGCGGGTTCCAGTTCTAGGCGATTCCCCGGAAAGGCGCCATGCGCCGACGCGACAAGGTCTTCGTGGCCGTGGCCTGGGCCGCCCTCTTGGGAGGGCTGGCCTGGGCCATGGCCACGCAGTTCCGCTGGGTCCAGGAGGCCAAGCCCATCCAGCTCCCGAAGCCCGCCAAGGGGCCGGAAGCCAAGGACGGCAAGGATGAAGAGGGGGGCGGTCCGCCCGCCTCCGCCACGGGCGTGGTGGGCAGCGTCAGCGACGACACCCGGGCCTCCATGGCCAAGGGCCTGGGGCGGAAGCCGCCCAAGTCCGCACCGGGGCCCGCACCGAAGCCCTGAGCTGAGGCCTACTGGCCCAGGCTCCAGGCCATCTGGTTACGGTAGTCGGTGACGAATTTCTTCTGCTCCGCAGAGTAGTTGCAGCCGCCCCCGGCGCTGGTCGGGCCGATGGCCACCAGGCCCAGGTCGATGTTGGCCGGGAAGGCGGCCAGGGTCTGATCCACGGCCTCCTGGGCGCTGAGCCCCTTGGCCAGCAGGTCGTAGGTGCCCTTGGCCACCAGGTGGCGGATGATGTCCTCGCCATTGCCCGTGCAGGCCACGGCGCCCTTGGGGCCCGCATAGATGCCCGCGCCGAACATGGGGACGTCGCCCACCCGACCGTAGAAGGTGATGGTGGTGCCCCCGGTGCTGATGGCGGCGGCGAAGCGACCTTGGGCGTCGCGGCTCACGCAGCCCACGGTGTCCGGGCTGCCCAGGGCTTCTTTCAGGGGCGTGGGGAAGTTCCAGCCCTGCTTCCAGTCGTAGTTCTTCCAGGCCTGGAGCTGGCGGGGATCGGTGCCCTTAAGGATCGATTGGACCCGCTGGAAGCGCGCCCTATTCTCGGGGCAGGTGGGGTCGTAGTCCGGGAAGCCCATGGCCCGGGCGAAGCGGGTGGCCCCCTCGCCCACGATGAGGAGGTGGGGTGTGGTCATGACCTTCTGGGCCACCAGCACGGGGTTCTTCACCCGCTCGATGGCGGCCACGGCGCCGAAGCCCCCGCTCTCGCCGTCCATGCAGGCGGCGTCCATCTGGATGGTCTTGCCGTCCAGGCGGATGTTGGCGCCGGTGCCGGCGTTGAAGCGAGGATCGTCCTCCAGCACCACCACCGCCGCCAGGGCACCATCCAGTGCGTTGGCGCCCGAACGCAGCACCGCCATGGCCTTGGCCGCGGCCTTGTCGGTGCCGTCCATGCGGGCCCGGGGGCTGCCGGCGCCGCCGTGGACCACGACGAGGGGCGGGGCGGCGGGAGGTTCTGCGGAAGGTGCGGCCGCGAGGCCGATGGTGAGGGCAAGGCCGAGCAGGGCGTTCAGGCTGGTCATGGGCTTCCTTGGGCTATCCGCCGATGTGGGACATCTCGATCTTGGGCAGGCCCGGCGTGTCGGAGCGGCGCAGTTCCGAGTAGCGGTCCTCGCGGCGGTGCCAGTGGGAGGCCAGCAGGGCGGCGACATCGGCATCGCTGTGGCCGCTGCGGAGGAAGCCCTTGAGGTCCAGGCCCTGGCCCGCAAAGAGGCAGGTGTAGAGGTGGCCGTCGGCGGAGAGCCGGGCCCGGTCGCAGCCACGGCAGAAGGGCGCCGTCACCGAGGCGATGAGGCCAACTTCACCCTTGCCGTCACGGTAGCGCCACTCCCGAGCCACGTCGCCTTCCTTGGGCGGCAGGGGCTCCAGGGGCCAACGGGCGTGGATTCGGCGGTGGATCTCATCGGCCGGGATCACAGCATCCAGACGCCAGCCATTGGTGGTGCCCACATCCATGAACTCGATGAAGCGGAGGATGTGGCCCTGCTCCCGGGCGAAGTCGGCCAGATCCAGGATCTCGTCCTCGTTCACGCCCCGTTGCAGCACGCAGTTCAGCTTGATGGGGCCAAACCCTGCGGCCCGGGCAGCCTCCAGGCCCTCGAGGACCCGGGACAAGGGCAGGTCCGTGTCGCTGAGTTTTTGGAACCGCTCTGGCCGCAGCGTGTCCAGGCTCACCGTGAGTCGGCGCAGGCCCGCCCGGCGCAGGGCCGGGGCCAGCTCCGGCAGCAGGACGCCATTGCTGGTGAGGGCCAGGTCCTGAAGGCCGGGCAGGGGCGCCAGCATCTGGACTAGGTCGGGCAGCTCCCGGCGGAGCAGGGGCTCGCCGCCCGTGAGGCGGAGCTTGGTCACGCCCAGGCCGGTGAAGATGCCTGCCAGACGCGTGACCTCCTCGAAGCTGAGCAGGGCCTCGCGGGGGAGGAAGGCGTAGTCCGGGCCGAAGACCTCCCGGGGCATGCAGTAGCCGCAACGAAAGTTGCAGCGGTCCGTGACCGACATGCGGAGGGCCTTGAGGGGGCGGCCGAGGGTGTCGCGCAGTTCCATATCTCTCCAGCATAAATCCCATTCCTGCGTCACAATGGATTGTTTGGATGGACTTGAAGATATGGGCTTTTTTGATCGATTTCTCACACGCGCCGAGGCGGCGCCCCTGCCGGAACTGAACGTTCTGTTGGAGGCTCGCGGTTTAGGGACTGATCTGCCTGGACTGGCAGCCCTGGTGCCAACTTTCGAACTGCACCGCAAGGCTGAGGAGCGGGAGGCCTGGGTGGCCGCCGTGGCGGAGCTGCAGGCAGCGGGCCTGCCTCTGCCGGAGTCCTGGATCGATGCCCAGGATCACCTGCTGCCCGAGCTGGTGCCCACCTGGCAGGCCGAGCGGGACGGCTTCTGGAACCGCAGCTTCATCGAGGGCCTCAGCCAGCGTATCCGCGTGGGCTCCCAGCCCATGCCCAGTGCCTGGCTCACCCTCTGGGACCAGTCCGCTGACGAGGTCATGGGCCTGGCCCTGGACCACCTGAGCCACCGCAGCGAAGGCAGCTTCGAGCGCCTGCCCTCGGGCATCTACCGCTCTCCTTGGCGGGACGGCCTGGATGCGGCGCGCCTGCTCTTGCCCGAGATCTGGCATGGCCTCTTCAAGGATCAGCATCCCTTCCTGGCCATCCCCACCGCCGACACCCTGCTGGCCACGCCCCAGATCCTCCTGCCCAAGCTGATGGATGAGGTGGGCCGCAGCATCCAGGCCGGCGCCAAGCCCTTGCAGTTGGCCGTGCTGGAGCGCATCGACGACCAGCTCATGACCGCCCGGCTCCAGGATCCCCATCCCATGTCCGCCACCCAGCGGGAACTCAAGCACATGGACCTCATGGAGGCCCTGCGCCAGCAGGAGCAGGCCCTGGATCCCGCCCTGGGTCGCCCGGCCACCGTGGCCATGCTGAAGACCAGCCAGGGTAAGCCCATGACCCTGGCCGTGTGGAACGAGGGTACCCCGGTGTTGCTGCCGGAGACGGACCTCATCGGCTTCACCCGGGCCAGCGGCGAGCCCCTGGGCATCTACGCCCGCCAGACCCTGCCCCGCATCCACGAGATGCGCGGCCAGACCGTGGACATCTGGGGGCCTCGGCGCACCCGCTTCGAGACCTTCCCCAGCCTGGAGCAGATCTCCCGCCTGGAGCAGTTCGCCACCGCTGAGCAGATGAAGAATCTGGCTGCCCAGGGCGCCGGAAAACCCGGTGGCCAGCGCCCCGGCGGACCCAGTGGTGCACCTTCTGGAGGCCCGCAGTTCAACGCCCAGGGTGGGTTGCCCAGGCACCTGCAGGGCGCCGGATTAGGCGTGCAGGACTCGGAGTAGTTTGGGAACTAGACATGGAACAGGACGGAAGGCGCGGGACCAACGCGCCGACATTCCACTTCCTTCCAATTCCTTTCCTTCCCGGGGAAAGCGCGATGAACCCCAAGAACAAACCAAAGCAAGCCGGGGATAAACGGGGATATGTGGGATGAAAACCAGCCTTGTCCTATCCCCGTGCATCCCCGCCATCCCCGGCAAATAAAAGAAGGTTCATCGCGGCATGAGGGATGGGCAGAGAACCTTTGAAGGCTGGAAGATTCTCTGGTGGCCCGTGGCGTAAAAGCAACCGCCCCATGTAATCGGTGTTCATCAGCTTTTATCGGTGGGCATCGGTGTTCTGGCCTTGTCTTGATCCTAGTCTTCCCCCAAAAAACAGCGGCGGCCCTTGGGGGACCGCCGCCGTCTGCCGACCCCTTCCAAGGGCGCGCAGCTTGCGAAACTGATTTGGTTTAGACGGTCGCGGCCACGCGCAGGCCCAGGCGCTCGCGGATGAGGCCTTCGACCTCGTCAGCCAGTTCTGGGTTGTCGTTGAAGAGCTTCTTCACGTTCTCGGCGCCCTGGCCCAGACGGCTGTCCTTGTAGCTGTACCAGGAACCGCTCTTCTGGATGATCTCCAGCTGGGTGCCCAGCTCCACCAGCTCGCTGGTGCGGCTGATGCCCTCGCCATACATGATGTCGAAGGTGGCGACCTTGAGGGGCGGGGCGACCTTGTTCTTCACGACCTTGACCTTGGTCTTCTTGCCGATGACGGAGGAATCCTCGTCCTTGGCGGCCACCAGGGGGTCGTTGGTGTTGCCCTTGATGCTCTGGATGCTGCGCACGTCGAGCCGCACGGAAGCGTAGAACTTGAGCGCGTTGCCGCCGGTGGTGGTCTCGGGGCTGCCGAACATGACGCCGATCTTCATGCGGATCTGGTTGATGAAGACCACGCAGGTGTGGGTCTTGCTGATGGTGCCGGTCATCTTGCGGAGGGCCTGGCTCATGAGACGGGCCTGGAGGCCCACATGGCTGTCGCCCATCTCGCCGTCGATTTCGGCCTTGGGCACCAGGGCGGCCACGGAGTCCACCACGATGATGTCCAGGGCGCCGCTGCGCACCAGCTGGTCGCAGATCTCCAGGGCCTGTTCGCCGCTGTCCGGCTGGCTGATGAAGAGGTTCTCCACATCCACGCCCAGTTTCTTGGCGTACTCGGGGTCCAGGGCGTGCTCGGCGTCGATGTAGGCGGCCAAGCCGCCCTTTTTCTGGGCCTGGGCCACCATGTGCAGGGCCAGGGTGGTCTTGCCGCTGGCTTCAGGGCCATAGACTTCCACCACGCGGCCCTTGGGCACGCCGCCCACGCCCAGGGCGGAGTCCAGGGCGATGGAGCCGGTGCTGATGACCTCGATGCCCTCGGCGGGGCTCATGCGGTCGCCCAGCTTCATGATGGAGCCCTTGCCGAAGGCCCGCTCAATGTCGGCCACGGTCCGGGCGAGGGCTTTCAGTCGGTCGTCTTGCTCGTTCGCGGCCACGGGGTCCTCCAGATGGATGTGTTCAGGATGATTCAAAAAGCGAAAAAAACAAGAAATCTTTTTCCGGGGGGCTCCTCAAAACCGACCCCCCAATTCTTGGACAGAGACCCCTTCCCACCGAAGAGGAAAGTGCATGCCGATGGAATCCTCCCTCTCCCCAGTCCCTGATGACCTCGCCTCACTGCGGGTGGAGCTGGCCTCTGCCCGGGCGGAAGCTGATCGTTTCAAGGCACTTCTGGGTGATCTCAAAGAGGTTGTCTTCCAGATCGACCGCCAGGGCCAGTGGGCCTTCCTCAACCCGGCCTGGGTGGAGCTGACCGGCTACAGCGTCGAGGAGCGCCTGGGCTGCCCTTTTCTGGACTCGCTACTGCCTGCGGACAACGCCCGTTACCTGAACCTGCTCACCTACGCCGTGGACACGGGCCAGGCGGTCTTCGAGGGCGAGTTCCGGGTGCCCACCAAGACCGGCGACGTGAAGTGGGTGGAGACCCACCAGCGCATCGCCTACGACGGGTCCGGCATGGTGCTGGGGGTCTCGGGCACCCTCAACGACATCACGGACCGGAAACACTCAGAGATCGTCCTCCGCATGGCCACCAGCCGCCTGCGAGCTCTGATCGAGAACATGCAGGCAGGCATCCTGGTGGAGACCGAGGGGCGTCGAATCGCTCTGCTCAACGAGACCTTCTGCCAGATGTTCCAGGTGCCGGTGCCGGCCCACGTCCTGGTGGAGGGTGAGAGCCGTGACCTGCTGGAGGAGTGCCTGCCCCTCATGCTGGACCCGGCCACGTTCCTCATCCGCCAGGATGAGGTGGCCTCGGCCCGCAGCACGGTGCTGGGCGATGAGATTGCCCTGGTGGACGGGCGCATCCTCTCCCGCGACTTTGTGCCCATCCTGGTGGGCGAAGAGTATCTGGGCCACCTCTGGCAGTACCACGACATCACAGAGCGTCGCTGGGCCGAGATCAAGCTGGAGGAGGCTGCCCGTGAGCTGGCCCTGGCCCGGGACCGGGCTCTGGAGCTGTCGGGCCTCAAGAGTGAGTTCCTGGCCAACATGAGCCACGAGATCCGCACGCCCATGAACGGCATCATCGGCATGACCGGCCTGCTGTTGGACACGCCCCTGGGCGAGGAGCAGCGCCAGTACGCCGAGACGGTCCGCTCCTGTGGCGAGGCCCTGCTCACCCTCATCAACGACATCCTGGACTTCTCCAAGATCGAGGCGGGGAAGCTCGTCTTCGAAACCCTGGACTTCGACCTCCTGTCGGTGGTGGAGGATGTGCAGGCCGTGCTGGGTGTGAAAGCCCAGGCCAAGGGTGTGGAACTGGGCATCTTCGTGGATCCGGCTACGCCCCTGGCCGTGGCTGGAGATCCCACGCGGGTGCGGCAGATCCTCACCAACCTCATGGACAACGCCCTCAAGTTCACTCACGAGGGCTCCGTGGAAGTGCGCCTCCGGCCCGAGGTGGTGGAGGCGGACTACACGCTGGTGCGCGTGGAGATCAACGACACGGGCATCGGCATGAAGCCCGAGGTGGTTGAGCGGCTCTTCTCCTCCTTCTTCCAGGGCGACAGCTCCACCACCCGCAAGTACGGTGGCACGGGGCTGGGCCTCACCATCTGCAAGCGCCTGGCCGAGCTCATGGGCGGCGACACCGGCGTCAGCAGCGTCTACGGCCGAGGCAGCAGCTTCTGGTTCACCATGCGCCTCGGTGTGCGTGGGGTGCCGGTCCCGGTGCCGCCGGTCCAGCGCACCCTGCTGCTGGCGGGCCTCTCCACCGAAGTCACCCGCATGGCCACGGGGCAGCTGGAGGCCTGGGGCCTGCAGTCAGCCACGGTACCGACCGAGGATCCTGCTCCCTGGCTGGCCCGACAGGCCGGTCCCGGTGTCATCATCCTGGCTTCGTCCGAAATGCTGGACACGGTCCTGGAGGTCGCCGGAGAAGCCACCGTGGTGCTGGTGAGCCCCCTCTACCGGCCCGAGCTGCGGGAGGCGGCCCTGCGCAAGGGGGTCCAGACCCACCTCACGCTGCCCCTGCGCCCGAGCCACCTGCGGAACCTCATCGACCCCAAGGATCCCACCAAGGTGGGCTCCGCCTCGGAGGTGGCCGTGCTGTCCGCCGACGGGCCCACCCAGGTGCGCGTACTGCTGGCTGAGGACAACCTGGTGAATCAGAAGGTGGCCATGATCATGCTGCAGAAGCTGGGTCTGGAGGCTGACGTGGTGGCCAATGGCCTGGAGGCCCTGGACGCCTTGGTGGGAGTGGCCTACGACCTGGTAATCATGGACTGCCAGATGCCCGAGATGGACGGCTTCGAGGCCACCCAGCGCATCCGGGAGCGGGAGCGGGGCACCCGCCGCATCCCCATCGTGGCCATGACCGCCAACGCCATGGTGGGCGATCGGGAACAGTGTCTGGAAGCGGGCATGGACGACCACATTCCCAAGCCGGTCCGCATGGAAGAGCTGAAGCGCATCCTCTCTCGCTGGCTGCCGGCGGGAGCCATGCCGGACACGGGTAGGGGGGCTTGATGGCGCGCAGCAGCGGCATCCTCGAGGACGCCACGGCAATCCGCATGGCCCTGCAAAGGCTTTGTGCTGCCGGGGCCACGCTGGAAGTGGCCTACAAATCCCAGCGGGCTGCCTTCCCCATCCTCACGGAGGACGGGGATCGCCTGGCCTTCCGCATGGCCTTCGAGGACATGGGGGCCTGGGGCCTGAAGGTCGGCGAGAACCTCGCGGTCAAGCTGAAGGACCGGGGTCTGGATTACGAATGCGTGATCGCCCAGGTGGGCCAGGACACCATCGAGGGGGTGGAGGCCTGCCTGGCCAACATCCCGCGAGTCCTGCGCCGCTCGGACATGCACCGTCTGGCGGACTTCATCCCCGATCATCTGCACGCCCCGGCCCACGCCGCGACCTTCACCAATTCCCGCAATGCGCTCCTCGACGGCACCGTCCAGAGCTTCGGCGAGGAGGGCCTGGAGCTGGTCCTGCGCAATACCAAGCAGGACATCCGGGAGTTGCTGCGCATGGGGGAGGAGTCCCTGCTGGACATCCCCCTGGACCACGGCCTGCGCCTCCAGGCGCCCACCACCGTGGCCTACTTCGGCGACAACCTCGTGGGCCTGCGCTTCACCAAACAGGCGGATCCCAAGGTCCTGGACCGGTACCGCACCTGGGTGCAGGACCAGCAGGTCCTCCAGGCCCAGCAGGACAAGGAAGAGTTCTCCCCCCGCGGCTTCCAGGAGGCCACAGCCCGCATCAACCGCGCCGCGGCCCTGCCCACAGTGAAGGTGCTGGTGGACCGCGAGCCCATGCTCCTGCTCCTCAGCGAAAAGGAGGAGTTCGCCCGGCGTCTGGCCGAGGCCCTCAGCCGCAAGTTTGGGCTCGCCTGGCTGGACCACATCAAGGGGCCGGTGAAGACCCAGCTCAAGGACATCGGCGTGGGGGACACGGGGTGGGGTCGCGTAAGCATGGTGCTCATCCACAACCAGCTGCGTTTGGCCAGCCCCCTGGAGCTGAGCAAGCAACTGACTGATTCCGAAGGCTGCCCCGTGCCCATCATCCTTGTGGGCACCGAGGAGGATGAGGAGAAGAAGCGCCACCACGCCATGACCATGGGCGCCGTGGACTACGTGGCCGTGGAGCCCTTCCGCATCCTCGCCATCCTGCGGCGGCTGGATGAGACACGGAAGCTCTTCTACGGGGCCTGAGTCAGCGGAGGGACACGTCCCGCCCACGCCAGTGGTTCACGCCGCGCAGGCGGTCGCCGAGGGCCCAGGCGGTGCCGGTGGCAAAGACCAGGATGTTGAGGGGCCAGAGCGCCCAGAGCAGGTCCATGGGGCGGCCGCTGAGGCGCTGCTGCACATCGCCGGAGAGGGCGGGCACCAGCAGCCAGAGCAGCAGAGCCAACACCGGGTGTCCGGCGAAAGGCAGCCAGAGCGGCGCCAGCCCGACCCCCAAGGCGCAGGGGATGAGCGGGGGGAGGAGCCACCAGCCGGGCAGGGCGGCGGCGTTCTTTCGCATGGCACGCACCAGCTCGCCCAGGCCGTGGTACATGCGCAGGTGCAGATCAGGACCGCCGCAGGCCACGCGGTTCGTGAAGCCTGCAGCTTTTACACGCCGGGCCAGCATCATGTCGTCGATGGCCTCCAGGGGTGCTGCGGCGTGGGCCCCTGAGGCCTCATAGACCTCGCGGCGCACCAGCGTGAAGGCACCCACGCCACAGAAGGCCAGCCGGCGGGGATTGGGTACCTGGTGGGGCGGAACCAGGACCAGGAAGGCCGAGGCCGCCAGCGGGAGCACCAGGCGTTCGGCGGGGCCGACGGCGTCGATGGCGGGTAGCAGGGCCAGGATGTCCGTAGGCTGGGCCAGGGCGAAAGCCAGGGCACGACGCAACAAGGAAGGCGAGGCATGCACATCCCCGTCGGCGAAGAGCAGCCACTGGGCCGCCTTGGCTTCCGGTTGGCGGGAGGCCAGGTCCAGGGCATGGTTCTTCCCCAGCCACCCAGGCGGCAGCTCCTCGTTGCGCAGCACGCGCAGACGCCCGGGATGGGCGGCCTCGCGCTGGCGGAGCAGCTCCGAGCTGCCATCGGTGGACCCGTCATCCACCACCAGGATCCGCAGGTTCGGATAGTCCTGGGCCAGCCAGGAGTCGAGGGCCGGGCCCACCTCCAGCACCTCATCGCGTACGGGGATGCAGAGGCAGATGGACGGCAACTCATCGGGCAGGGCCGGGTCGGGTTCCAGCTGGGGCAGGCGATCCCAGTGCCGGCGCAGCAGGATCAGTCCCAGGAGGATCAGGGTCGTGGAGCCCCAGGCGGCATAGGTCAGGAAGCTCATTCGTTCCGCGTGCCCTGGAAGGCGACCACCGTCGCCACCAGAGCGGGGACCACCAGGGCGGCCTGGCCCGTGGTTTCTGCCAGGAAGACCACGGGGGTGATGAGGTTCCGGTGAACCGCTCCGGTGAAGGCGCTGGATCCCACCAGCACGAACAGACCCGGCTGGCCCAGGCCGGCCCAGCTGTCGAAGGCCGCACCGATGGCGGCCCCCATGGCCACGGAGGGGAGCCAGGTCCCGCCCACCCCGGCGCCCGCAAACGTGAGCGCCGTGGCCAGAAGCTTCAGCACCAGGAAGGCGAGGGCCTGGGCGGGCAGCACCCCGCCCTTGAGCAAGTGGGAGACGAGATCCAATCCGCCCCCCTGGGTGATGGCCAGACCCGGGCAGAGCCAGGCGCCGGGTAGGGCTAGGAAGACCAGGCCCAGCCCCGCCAAGGCACCGCGCAGGGGCAGGGGCAGGACCCGGAGGTGCTGCCGACCCAGGCGAAGCAGCCGGCGGAAGATCGAGGCCCCTAGGGCGCAGGCAAGGCCGAGGGGCAGGGCCCAGAACACCTCTCGAGCCCGGAGCTGGAAGAGGGCGGGCACGCCCAACAGGGGCGCCGGGCCCCGCAGGGCGATGAAGGCAAGATAGCCCGAAGCGGAGGCCACCAGGGCTGGAGCCGCCTGGGCTGCGGTGAGCTCACCCTCATGCTCCACAGCCAGCAGGGCGCCCGACAGCGGGGCCCGGAACACGGCCGCCAGGGCCGCGGCGGAACCCGAGGTCACCACGACGCCCGGTTGGGCCAGGAGGCGCCTCAACTGGGGCCAGTGGCGCGCAAGATGCCGAAGCCACTGGTGGAACTGCGCTCCCACCGCAGCGCCGAGCCACTTGGCGGGACCCTCGATGCCTGCGCTCCCGCCAAAGCCGATGGTCAGGATGCAGGCAAGGGCCTTGCCGCAGGTGGGCCAGAAGCGGAAGGTCGCCAGAGGGTGGGTCTTGGCCTGTACGAGGTCCTTGACCAGCGAGACCTCACCCAACCCTGAAATCCATAGCCAGATCCCCGTGAGGCTGAGACCCATCAGGGGCATGAGTATCAGGGCGGCGGCCTTCCAGCTCTGGAGCGCCAGGTGCCCCTCAAGCCTTTCCAAGCCCGACAGGGCAAGGGCCACCACCAGGCCGATGGCGGCGCCCATGGGCAGCACGGCCAAGGCCAGGCGCCGCGCTTGGGCCACCATCCGGAGGCTGCGCAGTCGAGAGGGCAACGCAAGCGGGTGCCCCTGGGATCTGCGGTCAGGCTTCGACGCACCAGTCATGGACCCAGTGTGTGGGACCACCACCAGGGCTGTCCAGGAAGCAGTCCCCGGTTGGATGCTTAAATGAGAGCACCCACCGCGTCTGGAGTCCCATGCCCTTCGCCCTGCTCATGCACGATCCCCTGGCTGGGAGCCTCATGCTGCTGGCCCTGCTCTGGCTATCGGCGAAGGTGGGCGGGGAGCTGGCCCTGCGCCTGCGCCTGCCTGCGGTCACCGGCGAACTGGCCGTGGGCCTCGTCCTGGCGGGGCTGCACAAGGCCTGGCCCGGTTTCCCGGAGGTGGCAGCCTCGCCGGGCATGGAGCTGCTGGGGGGGCTGGGCGTGGTGGTGCTCATGTTCGCTGTGGGACTGGAGTCCACGGTGCCCCAGATGCTGAGGGTGGGCATGGCCTCCCTGCGGGTGGCCGTCATCGGCGTGGTGCTGCCCATGGCCGCGGGCCTGGCCGGGGCCTGGCTCCTGCTGCCCAAGGGCACGCCCTTCGTGCTGGACCTCTTCATCGGCGCCTGCCTGTGCGCCACCAGCATCGGCATTTCGGCGCAGGTGCTGCGGGAACAGGGGGCGGGGGATTCCGTCGCAGGGCGCATCATCTTGGGCGCCGCTGTGGTGGATGATGTGCTTGGGCTGTTGGTGCTGGTGGCTGTGTCCGGCTGGGTGGCAGCCGCCTCCGGCTCTGGAGGCGCGGGTCCGGCGCTGACGCGCACCCTGTTGCTGGCTCTGGGCTTCCTGGCGGCGGCCTTCACTCTGGGTCGCTGGGGTACGCCCCATCTCTTCCGTCTCGCCAACCGCTTCCGCAGCGAGCAACTCCTGCTGCCTCTGGGGCTGGGCTTCGCCTTCCTGCTGGCTTGGCTGGGCAACCTGGCGGGTCTGGCCTCCATCGTGGGCGCCTACGCGGCGGGCCTCATCCTGGAGCCCGCGCACATCGAGGATCTGGAGCGCAGGGAGCAGCACACGCTGGAAGAATTGGTGCGGCCCCTGGTGACGGTGCTGTCTCCGTTGTTCTTTGTACTCATGGGCGCCAAGGTGGATCCCATCGCCCTGTTCCAGCCCGCCACCCTGGGCTTCGCCGCCGTTCTGGCCCTGCTGGGCGTGGCCGGGAAGTACCTGGCAGGCTATGGGGCCGGGCGGGGCCAGCAGGTGCCTGTGGTGGGCTGGGGCATGGTGCCCCGGGGTGAGGTGGGCCTCATCTTCGTGGCGGCTGGCGCCCAGCTCCAGTGGCAGGGCGCCCCGCTCCTCACCCCGGCCATCCAGGCGGGCATCATCGGCGCCCTGCTGCTCACCACCGTGGCCGGACCCCTCGGGTTGGGGTGGGCCCTGGGCAGGGCGAAGCGGGGCTGAGGGGCTAGTTCACAGGCAGCTCTGGCACCAGCGATTCCACGAAGGTGGCCTCGACGCGGAAGACCTCGCGGATGAGGGGGGCCGTGAGCACGTCGTGGGGCCCGCCGTTGCCCACGAGGCGGCCGCCGTCCAGCACCAGCACGCGGTCGAAGCGGTAGGCGGCGCGGAGGTCGTGGAGGGTCACCACCACGGTGCCGCCCGCAGTGGCCAGGCGGCGGGCCAGGCGCATGACCTCCAGAGCGTGACGCACGTCCAGTTGGGCCACGGGCTCGTCCCACAGTTGTATCGGAGCGCCTGTGGCCAGGGCCCGAGCCAGGCCCACCCGGTGGCGTTCTCCGCCGGACAGCTGGGTGGCTGGGCGCTCAGCCAGGTGGCCCAGATCCAGTTCCGCCAATGCCTGAGCCACGCCGCTGAGATCATCCCCCCAGGCGAAGCGCCCCTGGGCCACCACCTCCCGCACCGGGAAGGCGAACTCGAAGAGGGCCTCCTGGGCCACCCAGGCCAGGCGCCGTCCCCGCTCCATGACGGCCACCTGCGACAGCGGTTGTCCACTCCACTGCACGACCCCCTCGCAGGGCAGCAGTCCCGCCAGGGCTTGGAGCAGCGTGGACTTGCCGGCCCCGTTGGGGCCTACCACGGCCACCAGCTCCCCAGGCCCCAGGTCCAGGGACACCTCTGTCAGGCGGCCGGGGACCGTGAGGGCGCGAGCGTGGAGGGCAGGAGACTTCATCGCGCCCTCCTCAACAGCCACAGGAAGAACGGCCCCCCGATGAGCGAGGTGACGACACCGAGACGGAGGCCGATGGGGAAGGTGCGGGTCACGAGGTCGCAGGCCAGGAGGAAGCTGGCGCCGCCCAGCATGGAGTAGGGCAGGAGGCGCCGGTGGTCAGGGCCGAAGGTCAGGCGCAGCATCTGGGGAACCACCAGGCCGACGAAGCCGACGATGCCCGCCACGGCGGTGGCGATGGCCGTGAGGATGGTGGACAGCAGGATGAGCTGCCAGCGGAGGCGGCGCACATCCACGCCCAGGCTTTGGGCGCTTTGCTCGCCGAGGCTGAGCAGGTTCATGGCGCGGCCCAGGGGCAGCAGGAGCAGGCAGGCCACAGTGATGAGCGGAACGCCCATCCACACGTGCTCCCAGCTGCGACTTTCCAGCCCGCCCATGAGCCAGAAGAGGATCTGGGCGTTCACCTCGAAGTGGCCAGCGGTGAGGGTGAGCAGGAAGCTGGTGCCGGCGCCCAGGAGGGCGTTGAGGGCCACACCGGAAAGCAGCAGCCGTTCGGCGCCGGCGCCCCGCTGAGCCAGGATGAGCACGGCCCCCGTGGCGGCGAAGGCGCCCAGGATGGAGGCCAGGGGCAGCAGCCAGAGGCTGGCGGCGGCGAAGCCCAGGGCCGGGCCCAGGGCCAGCACGGCCACGGCGCCCAGGGCCCCGCCGCTGCTGACGCCCAGGAGGCCGGGGCTGGCCAGGGGGTTGCGGAAGAAGGCCTGCATCACCACGCCGCTGGCGCTGAGCGCCGCGCCCACGGCCACGCCCACCAGGGCCCGGGGCAGCCGGAAGTCGCGGACCACCGTTCGGGCAATCTCATCGCCGCCGCTACCGCTGAGCGCGCCCAGCACTTGACTGAAGGAGAGCCGCAGTTCCCCGAAGGCCAACGAAGCCAGAAAGGTGAGCACCAGCAGCGCCACCAGGATGGGAACCGCAAAGCGGGACCTCATGGCTGGCACCACAGAGAAAAAGGAAAAGATTCAGCCACAAAGAACACAAAGGGCACAAAGAAAAGCCGGGTGCTGAACCCAGTCCTCTTTGTGCTCTTTGTGTTCTTTGTGGCCATAGTATTTTCTTTTTGTAGTTTTCAGTTTTAGCGTTCTTTCGCGCCTTTAGCGGTTTCTTTTCCTTCGCGGTCTATCTGAACCGTTCTGGGTGCAGCGCTCGGGCGAGGGTTTCGTAGCCGTCGATGCGGTGGTGGGAGAGGCTGGACATCAGGGGGCCGGGGACCACCACCACGTGGCCGGCCTTGAGGGCGGGCAGGGCGCGGTAGTGGGGGATGCCGCTGAGGTGTTCGCGGATACCCGCTTCCTCGCCCGAGGCCACGAGTACCTCCACGTTCCAGGTGAGCAGCTTCTCAGTGGGGGTCGGGGCGTGCCCCTTCAGGCCCGCTTCGGCAGCCACATTGAGGGCCCCAGCGTGATCGCAGAGATCCTGGAAGGTGGTGCCACTACCGGAGGTGAAGGGGAAACTCCCGGCGCTGAGGACACGCGTGGGTCGCAGGCCCTTGAGCCTGGCTGCCAGCGCGTCCACGCGGGTCCGGCAGCGGCTGATGAGGGCCTGGGCGCGGGCCTCCTGCCCGAGTTCACGACCCAGGATCCCCAGGCTCGTATAGACGTCCTCCAGGCTTTCGAAGTGGTCCAGCACCACCAGACGCACGCCTGAGCGCCGCAGCAGGGTGAGGGTTTCCGGGCGGGTGAAGCTGGCGGCAAGCACCAGGTCGGGGCGGAAGCGCAGCACACTTTCGGCATCGCTGTCCTTGATGGCGGGAAAGGCCTCGGCCTCGGCGGCCACGGGGCTGAAGCGCGTGTCCCTGGCGATGTGGCTGAGGGCCGCGATCTGACCCGGATCCGCCAGGGCCAGCAGCAGCTCATCCGTGCCCACCGATTGACTCACGACCCGCATGGGCCGCGCCGCCGACAATGGCAGCGCAGTGATGGCTAAGAAAAGAAAACTTCTCACCACCAAGGCACCAAGAGCGCCAAGAAAGAAGAAAGCCCTTTGTTCTTTCTTCCTTGGTGTCTTGGTGTCTTGGTGGTGATCTCTTGTCTTTCTGGATTGGATGAGGCCCATCACCACCTCCAGGTGGCGGCAAGGGACACCCGGGGGCCGGCGGCGGGGAAGCCGTAGACTAGGGCGGCGTCGCCGTTGGTGTCGTAGCGCCCGCGCAGCCAGTCCTGCACGCCCTGTCGGGGCTGCAGCAGGTGCTCGCCGCGCAGGGTCAGGCTGAGGCCAGGGAGAGGTTCGTGGGAGAGCCCGACGCTGAGGTCCCGGAAGGGGTGGCCCGTGGAGAGCACCTGGTAGGTGGTGTCGCTCAGGTCATAGCGGGAGCCCACCTGGTCCAGGCGCAGATCCGCCCGCCAGGCCTTGGTCTGGACGAAGGCCGAGGCCGCCGCCGTGAAGAAGGGGTGTCGCACGATGGCCGAATTCTGCTGACCGAAGGCCTGCCCGGGCGTGTTGTGGTCCAGGTCCCGGGTCTCCTGGCTGTGGAGGATGAGGTCCCAGCCGTAGGCGAGGTCCGTACCGCCGCGCCAGCCCAGGGCGCCCTCCAGGCTCTGGGCGCGGATACGGCCCTGGTTTGTGTAGTGGGAGGTGAAGAGGGGCGGGTAGGCGAAGCTGGTGTCGTAGACGTAGGCCAGCAGATCCTGGATGGTGGTGCGCTGGGCCTCCAGGCGGTAATCCCAGTGCTCGGCCAGCAGGCCCGTGGCGCCCAGCTGCACCGTGCGGCTGCGCTCTGGCATGATGGCATAGGCTTTCCGGTCCTGGCTTTCGGCCTGGGCGTTGAGGGCGAACTCAGTGGTGTTGGGCATGCGGAAGCCCTGCCCGGCGCTGAGGTAGAGCCGCAGCTCCGGGCGCAGCACCCAGTTCAGACCCGTGCGCCAGGTGCCCGCCTCGGCACTGCCGGCGCGGCTGCGCTGGCCGGTGTCCGAGCGGTCCAGGTCGCGGTGACCGGCGTCCCGGCGCAGGCCCGCCACCCAGTCCAGCCCCTCCGCCAGGGTCCAGCGGCTTTCCAGGGCCGCGGCCAGGTCGTGGCCCTCACCCCGGTAGCGCACGGCGGCATAGGTGTTCGGGTCGAAATAATTCCGGGCATGGCTGGTGTCTTCAAGTCCCTCCAAGCGACCCGAAAGGCGAAAGCTGGTGGCCGGGGTCCAGTGCAGGGTGAACTGGTCTTCCACGCGCCGGAAGTCCCGGTCCGTCTGCTGGCGCAGAGGACCATTGGGATCGCCGGATAGCCCGGACAGGGCCTGGAGTGTGTCCTCCAGCACGAGGTTCGGGGCCAGGGTCCAGCGCAAGCTGGCGCCCCAGGACTCCTGGCGGTCGCGGGATTCGCGGCCCGGCTGGTAGGCGCGGACCGCTGGGTAGCCGGTGGTGGTGAAGGGCACGGCGGTGTTCTGGCCACTGTTGCGGTAGAAGCCCGTGAGTTCGGCTTCGCCCAGCTTTGTCCCCAGGCGCAGGAAGCCCCCGGACTGGTGGAACTCGGCACCCGGGAAGGTGCTGCCCTGTTTCAGGGCCTCGGCCCCGGCGGCGATCCAGCTCTGGCCCTTGGTGAATTGGGTCTGGGCGGTGGCACCCACCTGACCGTCGGTGCCCAGCTTCAGGCCCACCTGGCCGTGGCTGCCTTCGGCCCCGTGCCCGAGGCTGCTGAGCGAGATGACGCCGCCGATGGCGTCACTGCCGTAGAGCACGGAAGAAGGCCCCAGCACCAGTTCCACCCGGGCGATGCCGACCAGGCTGAGGGCCCCCAGATCGGGGCTGATGGCCGTGGGGTTGTTGAGGCGCAGGCCGTCCAGCAGCACCACCACGTTTTTGCTGAGCGTGCCGTTGAGGAAGGCCGAGGCCTGGCTCCCGGCGCCGCCGGTGCCCATGACGGCACCGGGTTGCAGCACTTCCAGCAACTCCGCCAGGGTGCGGCTGCCCAGGCGGGCCAGCTCTTCGGCCTCCACGACGCGCACGGGGGCCGGGGTGCGGGTGACCACCACGGGCTGGGCCTCGGCGCTCACGGTGACCGTGGCCGCCAGGGGCTTGCCATCCGGCTCGCCAGTGGCGGCGGAAAGGGCGGACACGGCCGCCAGAGAAAAGAGAATCCGGGAATGACCCATCATGCCTCCACGCATGAAGTCGTGGAAGCGGGGCGGATTTCCTGAGGGGAAACCATGGCCCTGCCCGTGCCCACGACGGGGGGTGAGGTGGTGGACCGGTCTCCGGGCTCGCACGCGACAGGGGCCTTTCAGCTCCCCTCAGACCTTCCCAGGAAAACCCCAGTGGTCTGAGCTTTAAGTCTCACGCCGGACTGGCTTGGCGTGGTGCATACCGTTGCGGGGCAGCGCAGGATTCAAACCTGCTTCCCGAACATCCAACACAGGAATGTAAGAACCCCAGAGAACCACAACGGGGGAACCCCAGGCAAGTAGAATGGTTCTATGCGAGCACCCATCGGCATCATCGGCGGCAGCGGTCTCTACCGGATGGAGGGCCTGGCTCTCGACCGGGCCGTGGAGGTGGTGACCCCCTTCGGGGAGCCCTCGGGTCCGGTCCACCTGGGCAGCCTGGATGGGGCCCCCGTAGCCTTTCTCGCCCGCCACGGGGAGGGGCATCGTTTTACGCCCAGCGAGGTGAACTACCGAGCCAACATCTGGGCCCTGAAGTCCCTGGGCGTCGAGCGGCTGATCAGCGTTTCGGCGGTGGGCAGCCTCCAGTCCCGCCACCGGCCCGGTGAGCTGCGCCTTGTGGGTCAGTTCATCGACAAGACCCGGCACCGGCATGACACCTTCTTCGGAGAGGGGCTGGTGGCCCACGTGAGCTTCGCGGAGCCCACCTGTGCCCACGTCGCTGATGCCCTGCTGGCCGCGGGCCGCGCGCTGGCCCTGCCCCTCGAGGGCGATTCGCTTTACGTGTGCATGGAGGGGCCAGCCTTCTCCACGCGCGCCGAAAGCCGCCTGCACCAGAGCTGGGGTGCGGATCTCATCGGCATGACCCAGGTGACCGAGGCCCGCCTGGCCCGGGAGGCCGAGCTCTGCTACGCCTGCATCGCCCTGGTGACGGACTACGATGCCTGGCGCGAGGAGGAGGCCGGTGTGGATGCCACCTCAGTGCTGGAGGTCATGCACGCCAACGTGGACAAGGCCCAGGCCCTGCTTCGGCAAGTGATACCCGGGCTCTCTACCGCGCCGCGGTCCTGCGCCTGCGGGGAAGCCCTCAAGGCGGCGCTCTTCACGGCGCCCGAGCTGGTGCCGGCCGCAGCGCGGGCCCGGCTGGACCTGCTGCTGGCCAAGTACGGATTCGGCGTGGGGGACTGATGGCACTCCCGGTTCCAAGCCCCAAGCTCCAGGCGCTGCTGAAGGACTTCCAGCAGATCGCCAGCATGTCGGGCTACCTGAACCATGCCTTTGATCCCCCTCAGCTGCGGCTCTTCTTCACCCTCTACGGGCGCGTCATGACGGTCTCTCCGGCCGAGGCACTGGCCATCTCCCCCCGCCTGCAGGGCTGGTGTGAAGAGCTGTCCAATCGCCTGCGCGAGGGCAGCTCAGGCACCATCCTCCAGCCCCAGGTGCAGGTCAGCGCACCCCTGACCATGCCGGATGGGCGGGACTACATCGTGGCGACCCTCACCTTTGCCACGAAGGTGACTGAGACCTCGTACCTTCGTATCCGAACGGCGATCCTGGCGGCCTATCAGGATGCGGTGCGGATGCGGGAGGCGGGCTTTCCGGCGCTGCCCGCAGGCGAGCCCAGTGCAAGCCCGGTCGTCGAACCAAGCCCGGCCCCTGTCGCTCAGCCTGCCGTTGACCCCCCGGCCAGCCCTGCCGACGGCTGGCTGCTGTGAGCCCGGAAGCCGGGGGCCCCGTTTCGGACCTGACCCTGCTGCTCCGCTCGTTGGAGCCAGAGCTGCATCCGGGTGTGTACGTGTTTGCGGTGCTGCCTGCGGGCCGGGAGCTGGGCTCCCTGCCGGTGGTGGCGACCTTCCTTGAACGGGAGGGCCTCACGGTGGTGGTGGAGGAGGGGGCCGCGCAGCAGGCGGGCCTGTCGAGCCTGTTTCGGGCGGCCTGGATCACCCTGACCGTGCATTCGGACCTGGAGGCCGTGGGCCTGACGGCTGCCTTCTCGGGCGCCCTGGCCCACGCAGGCATCAGTTGCAACGTCCTCGCCGGGGCCTACCACGACCACCTCTTCGTGCCCGTGGCACGGGCCCAGGAGGCCCTGGGTCTGCTGCGGAACTTGGGGCGACAATAGGTCATCTGGACGGATCGATATGGGTCCCATCGTTGGTTAGGATGAAGGCCACCCCCCAGGGTCAGCTTCAGGAGTTTTATGCGGGTTCGCTGCGAGCAGTTGGTCGAAGAATTGGGTTACCTCTTTCACCGGACCCGGGGCGAGCTGCAGGTGTGCGTGAACCAGGCTGTGCCCCCCGAGCGAGCCAGCGCCAACAGCCTGGTCTTCGCCGGGGACGCGGCCATGCTGTCGCTGGCCTTGGAGCGGGGCGCTGGGGCCGTGGTGCTGCCCCTGAAGTTGGAGGCCGCCATTCCCGCAGACGCCACCGCCACCTTCCTGTTTGCCAAGAACCTGAAGCTGGCCATGGCCCACATCCTCCAGCGCTACTTCGATGAGGCCCGGGCCAAGTTCCGCCAGGCCCAGCCCATCGATCCCCGGGCCTTTGTGGCCCCGGACGCCACGGTGGAAGCAGGCGCCATCATCGCCGCCGGGGCCTATGTCGGTGCCCGGGCCTTCATCGGCAAGGGGGCGCTCATCGGCCCCGGTTGTGTCATCGAGGAGGAGGCCCGCGTGGGTGCCGATTCCCTGCTGCACGCCCTGGTCTTCCTGGGACGGCGCTGCGAGGTGGGTGAGCGCTGCGAGATCCACCCCCACACCACCATCGGCTGCGATGGCTATGCCTACGCCCAGGACGAGCAGAACCATCATCACAAGGTGCCCCAGCTGGGCATCGTCGTGGTGGAGGACGATGTTGAGATCCAGTCCAACTGCGCCATTGACCGTGCCGCCTTCGATGTCACCCGCATTGGCCGCGGCACCAAGATCGACAACCTCTGTCACATCGCCCACAACTGCCGGGTGGGCGAGCATGTGCTGCTCACGGGGGGCTTCTTCATGGCGGGCTCCAGCAGCGTGGGCGATCACTGCATGACCGGTGGCCGCACCACCCTCACAGACCACGTGGACGTCTGTGCCGGTGTGCAGCTGGGCGGCCTCAGCGCCGTCACCAAGGATGTCACCGAGCCCGGCGCCTACAGCGGCTACCCCCTGCAGCCCATGAAAAAATTCCTCCGCACGACCAGCAGCCTCGCCCACCTGCCTGACATGCGCAAGCGCCTGGCGGACCTGGAGCGGAAACTGGAGGCCCTGGTGGCCGCCCAGGTCGCCCCTTGAGGCGAGTCGCCGCCCTTCCCGCTGTGCTGGCTTTGCTGGGCGGGGCCAGTGCTTGGTCCGCCCCTGCCCCGCTGCCGTTCAGGGTCTCGCCCGTGCCCGGGGGCGTGGTCGTGGTTCCCATCCAGGGCGGGAAGGAGGCCCCCAAGGCGACCTACCATGGCGAGCCCCTGCTGGTGCGTCGCGGCGGGTCGGGCTGGGTGGCCGTGGTGGGCATCCCGCTCAGCGCCAAGCCTGGGCCGGATGCGGTGGAAGTGGAGGGCCGTTCGGTGGCCTTCACGGTGCAGCCCAAGCGCTACCCGGAGCAGCGCATCCGCCTGGAGAACAAGCACCAGGTCAACCCAGACCCGACGGATGAGGTCCGCATCGCCAAGGAGCAGGCCCTCATTGGACCGGCCTGGAAGGCCTGGCCTGAAGGCCTGGTGCCCACACTCGGCTTCCGCCAGCCCACACCGGGCGGGCTCACCAGCTCCTTTGGCCTGCGCCGCGTATTCAACGGCGAGCCCCGGGCGCCCCACTCGGGCCTGGATATCAAGGCCCCTTCTGGCCAGGCCGTGCGCGCCCCGGCGGCGGGCACCGTGGTGCTCACAGGCAACTTCTTCTTCAGCGGCAACGCGGTGTTCCTGGCCCATGGCGAAGGCGTGGTGAGCCTCCTATGCCACCTCTCTAAGATCGCCGTGAAGGAGGGCCAGGTGCTCAAGGCCGGGGACCTCGTGGGCGAGGTGGGGAAGACCGGGCGTGCCACGGGTCCGCACCTGCACTGGTCCCTGAGCCTCAACAATGCGCGGGTGGATCCAAGGCTGTTCCTGAAACCCTAGGGAACTGGTGCCAACTGGCTGAAAGAAATTCGGGCAGCTGGGAAGTGTGAATTTATATTTGATCCAGTCATCCTTTTTCGAGATCTTCCCATGTGGCCCGTCGCACGCGTGTTCTGCTTGGCGATTCCCTTGACCCTCGCAGGGACGGAACCCGCCTTGGAACGGATCCAGTCGATCCAGCTGGGGCTGGAGTCCAATCCGGCGGGGTTGGAGCTGCTTTGGAGTCGCTCCCTGCGGAAGACCCTGGCCTGGCGCAGCCCGGGCGAATCCTGGGCCTCGCTGGAGGGTGGCATGGTGATGGCCCTCACTCCCGCCTTAGGCAGGGTGGGACTTTTCGGTGAGTGGCAGCCTCTGCCGGTGCTGATCCTGAGGGCGGAGGCTGACCAGTTGCGCTATACGGGGCAGCATGGCGGGGTGCTCTCGTTCGAGCGCAGCAGCCTGCCTTTCGGGCAGCCGGTGCTCGACGCTCGGCGGGGCGACGAGGAATCCGCCTCGGCGCGGCGGGTTCAGGCTCAGGCGACGCTCCAGTACCGGGCGGGGCCGCTGGTCTTTCGGGCACCCCTGAACCTGGTCTGGACCCGAAATGCCGGACGGGGTCCCTGGTTCTATGATCCTCAGTACGACACCCTCCTGCGTGACGGCGACCGTTTGCAGGACACTTCCCTGCAGGTGGGGTGGGCCGGAGGGACTGGCCTAGGCGAATTCGTCGTGGGGCCGTCCTACGAGGTCACTCGCACGAGGGAGGCGGGTCTGGAGCGGCGACGGGCGGGCCTATTCGGTCTCCTTCGCCGTGCCAGTCCAGCAGGGTGGCTCGTCGAGCCGTATCTCGCCTTCCAGGTGGGGCGAGATCTCCGGGACCCCAACCGGCGGGGCCAGATCAATACCCAGTTGGCACTGGGTGGCCGATTCTAGGCGGCCCGCTGCCCCTTGGTCTGCACGAGGATCACGCCCAGGATGGAAACGACGCCGCCCACCAAGGTGAGCAGGGAGGGCACCTCGCCCAGCCAGAGCCAGGCGATGAAGCAGGCCAGCACTGGGGACAGGTAGAGGAAGCTGGAGAGCAACGAGGCGGGCAGCCGGGCCAGGGCATAGTTCCACAGCACGTAGGCGATGGCGGCCGGGAAGATGCCCAGGTAGACCACGGCGAGGGTGGCGGAGGGCGCCGCCGTGGGCAGCCGGCGCAGCAGGCCCGGCAGGAAGACGAGCATGGGCAGGGTGCCCGCCCAGATGGAGTAGCAGGTGAACTCAATGGCCTTGTAGCTGCGCAGGCTCTGCTTGGACAGGATGGAATAGCCGGCTGCCACGAAGGCGGCCAGCAAGATGAGCAGGGCGCCAGGTGTGAAGTGCAGGCCCCGCCCGCCGCTGAGGGCGATGAGAGAGACGCCCCCGAAGGCCAGGGAGACGCCGCCCCAGCCGAGCGGGGTCAGGCGCTCCTTCAGAAAGACCATGGACAGCAGGGCCGTGAATACGGGGCCTGCGGAGATGAGCAGTGAGGCGGCTCCGGCATTGACGGTCACCTCGCCGTAGTTGAGGGCCAAGTGGTAGATGGTGATGCCCAGGCAGCCTGCCAGGCCCAGGCGGGGCAGATCGGCCCGTTCCGGCAGGCGCATGCGGGTGATGAGGGCGAAGAGGCCCAGGACGATGGAGGCCGTGCCAAAGCGGAGCAGGGCCAGCTGGCCGGGGGCGTAGCCGTCCGGCCCCAAGGTTCCATCCGGGCCCAGGCGCAGGCCCGCGCGGATGCCCGCAAAGGCTGAGGCCCACAGCAGCAACACACCGGCGATGGCCAGCCAGGTTCTGGGTTCACGTTTCCAAGTCATTGCTTTAACGATAGCAGTGGGAGCGATTTGTCTCGGAAGCCACCCATGGTTGTGCGACTCCGGTCAGAATAAACAGGCGTTTTTCCGAGGTGTTCCCATGATTCTCAGGCTGTCCGAGTTGGTCCCTGAATCCAAGCGCGATATCCGAGGCGGCACCGGCTTGGCCGAGGGCGTGGACCTGCTGAAGCTCGGCGACATGGATGGCATCCTCAGCATGGGACGCATGACCCTGGAACCTGGCACCACCATCGGTGAGCACGCGCACCCCAATACCGAGGATCTCTACCTCATCCTCGAGGGCCATGGCAGGGGGGTGCTCAATGGTGAGTCCTTCCCCCTCGGCCCCGGCGACCTCTTCCTGGTGAAGGCGGGAGGCAGCCATGGGCTCATCAACGATTCCAAGGAGCCGCTCACCTTCCTGGGCCTCCTCACACGGCAGGCCGCGCAGGCCTGAACTCCGTCGGTGTTCGTTCCATTGAAAGGATCTCCCATGCGCCGTTTCGCCCTGGCCGCCCTTCCCGCCTTGCTCATCGCGGCCCCGGCGCCGCCTGCCGCAGCCGCGAAGGGGGCCTTCCCGTTCAAGATCCACCAGAAGACCCTGCCCAATGGGTTGCGAGTGGTGGTGATCCCTACCGGCATGCCCAACCTGGTGAGCCTGCAGATCCCGGTCAGCACTGGTTCCCGCAACGAGGTGGAGCCGGGCAGGTCAGGCTTCGCCCACTTCTTTGAGCACATGATGTTCCGGGGCACGCCCAGTACCACGCCAGAGCAGTGGAATGCCCAGTTGCAGAAGAGCGGGGCCAGCCAGAACGCCTTCACCAGTGACGACCTCACCAACTATCACACGCTCTTCGCCAAGGAGGATCTGGAGACCTGGCTCCGCCTGGAGGCAGACCGCTTTCAGCACCTGAGCTACAGCGAGGCGGCCTTCAAGACCGAGTCCCGGGCAGTGCTGGGCGAGTACAACAAGAACGCGGCGAACCCCGTGGGCAAGCTCTTCGAGGTCCAGCGCGAGGCTGCCTACACCACCCACACCTACAAGCACACCACCATGGGCTTCCTCCGGGACATCGAGGACATGCCCAACCAGTACGCCTACTCAAAGCAGTTCTTCCAGCGCTGGTACAAACCCGAGAACGTCACGGTGATCCTCACGGGTGATGTGGATCCAGTCCGGACGTTTGCCTTGGTCGAGAAGCACTTCGGGGCCTGGCAGCGGGGCACCGCCAAGCCGCCCGTGATTCCCGCAGAACCTGAGGCGACGGGCCCCGTGACGACGCACGTGGCCTGGGAGACGCCCACGTTGCCCTGGATGACCGTGGCCTTTCATACGCCCGCCCACTTCAGCACCCGGGACAAGGCCGCCAGCGCCCTGGAATTCGCCGCCACGGAGCTGTTCGGAGAGCGCTCGGAACTCTACCAGCGCCTGGTGGTGAAGGAGCAGAAGGTGGACCAGCTCTTCAGCACCGGTGGCGAGGCCAAGGATCCGGGTCTCTTCACCATTGGCACCCGGCTGAAGGACAGTGCTGACCTGGCCTACGTGCGGGACCTCACCCTGGACACCTGCGCCAAGGCCGTGGCCCTGCCGTTCAGTGCCACCAAGTTGGAGGAGGCCAAGATCGAGGCCCGGCTGGCCTTCCAGCGGAGCCTGGATTCCACCAACACCATCGCATCTGTTGTGGCCCGGCTGACCAGCTACGATCGGGATCCCGAAGCCGTGAACAAGGTCCTGGCCCTCCACGAGACCATCACGGTCGAGGATCTCGCCCGCATCGCCCAGGCCACCTTCAAGGACCGGGCCCGGGTCATCACCACCCTGGCCCACGGAGCCTTGCCTGAGAACCTGCAGGCCCCCTTCCAGGGCGTGGACGCCCGGGCAGCCCAGCTGGCCACCCTGCCGGACCTGCCCCTGCTGGAGGAACCCAACCCTGCTTCGCCCCTGGTCAACGTGCGCGTGGCTTTCCGGGTTGGGTCGCTGCACGATCCCAAGGGCAAGGAGGGCCTGGCCCAGCTCACGGCCTCCCTCATCACCAACGCGGCCACCCAGCAGCGCAGCCTGCCAGAGCTGACCAAGGCCTATGGCGCCACCGGCGGCCGGCTGGGGAGTCTGGTGGACAAGGAGCGCACCAGCTTCACGCTGAACGTGCCGCGGCTCAAGGCCACCGAGGCCCTGGAGCTGATGCTGGAGCAACTCAGCCAGGCGGGCTTCAAGCCCGAGGATTTCCGGCGCCTCAAGACCCAGCAGCAGAACGCCCTCAAGGTCGGGTTGAAGGCGAACAACGACGAGGAGCTGGGCAAGGTGGCCCTGGAGGCGCGCATGTATGCGGGGCCCCTGGGGACGCCGGTGCTGGGCACCGAGAGCGGCCTGGAGGCCATCACCCTGGAGGACGTCCAGAGCTTTGCCCGCACCTATTACACCCGCTCGCGCCTGAACCTGGGGCTGGGGGGCGGCTTCGAGCCCAGCCACAAGGCCGCGCTGCTGCGGGGCCTGGGCCGCTTGCCCGATACGGCGGCTCCCAAGGTGATGGTGAGCGAGGCAGAGCACCTGGACCGCAGCCATCTGCAGATCATCAGCAAAGACACGCGCGCCACGGCCATCTCCATCGGCCTGCCCCTGCGGGAGCGCGGCCCCAAGGGCGAGCTGCTGGACGCCCGGGTGAATCGGGCGCATCCGGACTTCCCGGCCCTGTGGATCGCCACCAGCCACCTGGGGCAGCACCGGGACAGCACTGGGGTGCTCTACCAGCGCCTGCGGGAACTCCGCGGCCTCAACTATGGGAACTACGCCTACCTGGAGGCCTTCCCCAACGGCATGTTCCAGTTCCAGCCCAACCCCGGCGTGGCGCGCACCTACAACCACTGGCAGGTGTGGATCCGCCCCGTGCCCCCAGCCAGCGCCGCCTTCGCCATCAAGGGGGCCCTCTTCGAGTTGGACAAGTTGATCAAGCAGGGCCTCAGTGAGGGGGAATTCCAGGCGGCCCGCACCTTCCTGGTGAAGTTCATGGACCACCTCACGGATACCGGCGCCAAGCGCCTGGGCCACGACATGGACAACGCCGCCTTCGGCCTCGGTCCCTACGCCGGGACCATGAAGGAACGCCTGGCCAAGGTCAGCCGGGAGGATGTGAACCGCGTCATCCACAAGTACCTGCGCACCACGGCCCTGGACTTGGTGGTCATCACCAAGGATGCGGCGGTCTTCCAGCAGGAGCTCCTGGCAGATGCCAGCCCCCTCCCGGTCTACACCGCACCCAAGCCGGAGCTGGCGGCCGAGGACGAGGCCATCCGCCATTTCAAGCTGGACCTGGATCCCAAGGACATCATGGTGGTGCCGGTGGGGGAGTTGTTTAAGTAGGGGCGTCATCCTTCGTTGCGCAGGCTCAGGAAGTCCCCGCTGCACAGGGACTTTCTGAGTCAGAACAAGCAGGGGAGCGGCACTCAGGCCCTCAGCAGGTGCGCCCGCAGGGCGGCGCTGGCGCGGGCGCGGTGGCTGAGGGTGTGCTTGAGGGCTGCGGGCAGCTCGCCGAAGGTCTGGTCGTAGCCGTCGGGGATGAAGATGGGGTCGTAGCCGAAGCCACCCTCGCCGCGGTGTTCGAAGGCCAGGCTGCCCTCCACGGCACCGCTGAAGGTGTGGGGTTCGCCCTTGGCGGGCACCAGGGCCAGGACGCACACGAAGCGGGCCGCCCGGTCGGCGCCCTCGGGCAGCATGGCCAGGAGGCGGCGGTTCTTGGCGGGGTAGTCCGGCAGGTCCGCGGCGAAGCGGGCGCTGAGCACGCCGGGGCCGCCCCAGAGGGCGTCCACACAGAGGCCCGAATCATCGGCCAGGGCGCCGTCCACGGGCTCGCGCCCCTGCTCCCGCCACCAGGCCAGGGCGCCTTCGGCCTTCTGCAGGGCGTTGTCATGGAAGAAGGCGCCGGTCTCCGGCAGCTCCGGCGCTTCCGACGGCCAGAGCACGAAGTCGAATTCCGGCAGCAGCGCCGAGAACTCCCGGAGCTTGCCAGCGTTGCGGGAGGCGAGGAGTAGCTTCAGCATGGGAATCCACCAGATTGAAAAAAGCTAACCGCAGAGAGCGCAGAGGGCGCAAAGGAAAAGCACGCCGACCGCTGAGAACGCTGAGAATGCGCAGGAAAACAGTCGGCCACAGAGAAAGACTTGGGCCCCTCTGCGCTCTCAGCGTCCTCTGCGGTTAAATCACCGATGGGTGCTTCCTCGCAAAAGGGAAGAAAGCCCATTGCCCCTCTGCGCTCTCCGCATTCATTGCGGTGAAACAACCGATGGTTGCCGACTCGCCGCTCGTTCAGCACCCGATGACCTCGGTGTACCAGCTGCGGGCACGCTCGGGGCTCATGGGGCCGTGGACCAGGGCGCGGCCATCGGCGAAGAGGGTGATCTCGTCGGCGCCCTCCTGGCCCCGCAGCATCAGGCCCGCCAGCTTCCAGGGGCTGTGGGTGCGGGTCTCCAGGCGGACCTTGAGCTGGGCCAGGTCCAGCTTCCCGGGCGGGTTCACGCGGATCTGCACGCCCTCCAGGCCACAGAGGGGGCTGGCCTTGAGGGTCCAGCGGGCATCCAGGAATTCTGTGATCTTCTGGGTGCAGAAGACGCAGCGAGTCTTGGGCGGCTTCAGGAACTGGCGCTCGTCCTGCCAGAAGTCGAAGCGGGCGAGATCGGCCTGCGGGGTCTTGCCGCTGAGGATTTTAAGGGCCTCCAAGGCCGCCCAGCTCCCGATGATCCCCACGGTGGGGCCCAGCACGCCAGCGCTGTCGCAGGTGTCCACGTCGCCGCCCGCGGGGGGCTCCTCGATGAGGCAGCGAAGGCAGGGGGTGTGGGGCGGATGGAGCGGCCAGACCAGGCCCTCGCCACCAATAGCGCCTGCGTAGATCCAGGGGGTGCCCGTGAGGATGGCCACATCGTTGATGAGGAAGCGGGCCTCGAAGTTGTCGGTGCCGTCACAGATGAGGTCGAAGCCCGAAAGCAGCTCCCGCGCATTGCCGCTGGTGAGGTCCGCCACCACGGGCACCAGCTCGATGCTGGAGTTGGCTTTGCGGAGCTGGGCCACGGCCACGTCGGCCTTGGGGCGGCCCAGGTCCGACTCGTCGTAGAGCAGCTGGCGCTGGAGGTTGGACAGCTCCACCAGGTCCCGGTCGATGAGGGTCAGGTGCCCCACGCCCGCCCGGGCCAACCAGGGCGCGATGACCGAGCCCGTGGCGCCAAGCCCGAGCACCGCCACCCGCTTCGTACGCAGCCCCGCGTCAGCCTCGCGGCCGAGAAAGATGCGCTGCTTCGAGTAGCGGTCAAGGGGCATGGCCATCCCCCCAGAATACCCGGCGCGGCTTTTCTGCAGCTCCTACCAACTGCAAATCGGCGCCCGAATGGGCGCCGATTTGCATGGCTTGATATTGGTGCGTGAAGGACCTGACGCTTAGTTGCCGGCCTGGCCAGACTCGGCCATGGCCTTCTCATACTCGGCCTGGAGGCGGCCGGCGTCGGAGATGGCGAACTTGTAGACGTATTCAAAGCGGTCGGCACCCTTGGTGAGGGCGATGATCACTTCGTAGACGCCTTCGCTGGTCACTTCGAAGGGGCTGGCGATGACGTTGAAGGTGCCTTCCTTGGCGCCATCGGGGATCTGCACGTCGCTGTCCCGGATCACGTCCTTGCGGTCGCCGGTGGGGCTCACGATGGAGAAGCCGAACTTGAACTGGCCGTCCATGCGGGAGAAGCGGGTGTAGAAGCACACCTTGGGCAGGGTGAAGGGGACCTGGGGCACCACGATGTGGTGGTCGTACAGGCCCATCAGCGAGGTCTTCCCGCCTACTTCCTGACGGATGTCGTCGCAAAGCAGCGTGAATTCGTGCTTGGGGGCCTTGATCTGGACTTCTTGCATGGGGGGCTCCGAAAGAGGGGGCATCCTTGGGTGAAGGGAAAGTTTACCCTTGAAGTGGGCCCCTTCCAACCACGCGTTGTGGGGAGGTCGCAGGAGGAAGCATGAAACGTTGGGTGTGGGTGCTCTTGATTGCCCTGGGTCTGCAGGCCCAAGAGGCCCGGATTCAGATCCTTGGAACCACGGACCTGCACGGGCACGTGCTGGCGCAGGACACCTATAGTTTGCAGCCCGCGAGCCAAGGCTGGGCAAAGGTCACAACCCTCATCCGCCAACAGAAGGCCCTGAACCCCAACACCATCCTGGTGGATTGCGGCGACACCCTCCAGGGCGAGCCCATCAATTACGTGTGCAATGTCCTGCACCGGGAACTGCCGGAGCCCAGCATCGCCATCATGAACTCCCTGGGCTACGCCGCCATGGCCTTGGGCAACCATGACTTCGACTTCGGTCTACCCGTCTTGCGGGCAGCGGAGAAGCAGGCCACTTTCCCCCTGCTTTCGGCCAACAGCCAGGATGCCAAGGGCAAGGCCGGCTTCCCCACGCACGTGGTGGTGATGGTCGCCGGGGTGCGGGTGGCCATCGTGGGGTTCACCACCCCCGGAGTGCCGAGCATGACCGAGCCTGGCAACTACGCGGGCCTGGCCTTCAAGGACATCGTCGCCGTGGCCAAGGTTCTGGTGCCCCAGCTGCGGTCCAAGGAGAAGGCCGACGTGGTCATCGCCATCATGCACTCGGGGCTGGGCGATCTGAACGGCCATGAGGGTGACGAGAACGCCGCCCTGCGTCTGGCGGACCAGGTGCCCGGGTTGGATGCCATTCTCACGGGCCACACCCACATTGCAGTCCAGACCCAGCACAAGGGCATCCCCATCCTTCAGGCCCAGGTCTTCGGACGGGCCCTGGCCGTGGTGGATCTGACTCTGCGCTACGACCAGGGTCACTGGCGGGTGGCGACCAACAGCGGCCGGTTGCTGAAGGTGGATGACCAGACTGCGGCGGACCCCGAGGTGGTTCAGCTCACCCGCACCCAGCGGGCGGCCACAGAGGCCTACCTGGACACAGCCGCCACCAACCTGCTGGTGGACCTGGACAGCCGCTGGTCACGCATGGAGGACACGCCCCTCATGCAGCTGCTGCACCAGGTGCAACGCCAGGCCACGGGCGCCCAGCTCTCGGCGGCATCCTGCCCCGGGACCCGGCTCTTCATCCCGAAAGGGCCCACCAGCATCCGCCAGTTCTGGGCCCTCTCGTCCTACGAGAGCCAGGTGGCCCGCATCCGCATCACCGGCGACCAGCTCAAGCGCTACCTGGAGCACGCGGCCAGGCACTACACCTACAGCTGGGAGCCGGAGCTCTACCAGAAGGACGTCCCCTTCTACAACTTCGACGTGGTGGACGGCGTGAGCTATGCCCTGAACCTGGGCAAGCCCGTGGGCAGCCGGGTCCAGAACCTCAGCTTCCAGGGGCGGCCCGTGAAGCCTGAGCAGCCCTTCACCCTGGCCATCAGCACCTACCGCCTGCGGGGTGGAGGCGGCTACCTGGCGGCCATGGGCTTCAAGGGCGAAGCCGATCTGATCTCCAAAGCCAGCCTGCGCAACCTGCTCTTCGACTACGTACTGAGCCGCCCCAGCCTCAACCCCACGGCCACCCAGACATGGCGAACCATCCCCTACCTGGACCGGGAGCGCGTGCAGAATCTGGCGCGCTGAGACCAGCTTCTACTTCAGTTTCACCAGCAAAAGCCCGCCTTTGGGGCTCACGAAGACCGCGTCAGAATCCAGGACACCGATGAGGATGTGAGTCTCGTCCAGCCCTGTGGGGAAGAATTCCACCCGGGAGCGGCTGAGGTCGATGCGGGCTAGGGCCAGGCCGGTAGTGGTTTCCCGTAGGGCGGCGGGAATCTGACTGGCCTTCAGAGCCGCCAGGACGATGCTCTTGCCGGGCCAGGTGACGATGGGGCCGCGATCGGTGGGGGAGCCTTCCAGGGCCGGGGCCGGCTGGCCGCTGGGCAGCATCAGGGCCGTCTCCCGCAGCTTCTTGCCGGTATCGCCATCTATGACCGAGAGGTTCAGCGAAGGGCCATCGGCCATGGCCACGAGGCCCTGGTCGTCCGTGACCACCGGGCGGCGGAAGCGAGGGGAAGTATCGCTGTTCCGGGTGGGCTTGGCCCCGAAGGACCAGAGCAGGTTGCCTTTGAAGTCGCGCTTCTCCAGGTAGGGCTCGACAGTGCGGTAGGAGAGCACAAAGCCCTTCACGTCCCAGCAGAGGTCACCCACTTCGGCGGGCAGCTTCAGGGTGGTGACGATGCGGCCAGTGCGATCCAGTTGGGTGAGCGTGGTGCCGCTGACCACCCAGGCGTCATTGCGGGGATCCAGCAGCCAGCGCTCGGGGCTGCCCTCCAGCTTGGTCAGGGGCACGTTGCCCATGAGGCCACCGTCCCGCATCCAGGTGTACAGCGTCCGCGTGGCGGGATCGGCGAAGGTGAAGGAGTCGTCCTTGTCCTGCTTGGCCCAGCTGGTCGCCTTGGTCGCAGCATCCCAGCCCTGAGCGCTGAGATTCAGGCTGGACAGTGCAAGAAAAGCCCCCAGCAGGGAAGCGCGGATAGGGGTTGTCCTCACAGAGTCCTCAAGAAAGGTCCAATGCCAACAGGGGTTGGACCAACCATAGGAATTCTGGACCTATTTCGCAAGGCAATACTTACAAAGCCTTGGCGAATTCCCGAATGCGAATTTCCAAAAGGTGGGGGCTGAGGCCCTCATCTTCCAGCAGCAGCTTGGGATCCCCATGGGAGACCAGATGGTCAGGTACCGCGCAGCGGAGCAGGGGGCGCAGGAGGCGCGCATCGGCCAGAGCCTCGGCCACAGCCCCGCTGAAGCCACCCGGATCGCAGCCTTCCTCCAGGGTGACGACGCCCCGGCAGCGGGCGGCCCACTCCAGCAGCAGGGGCGCATCCAGAGGCTTCACGAAGCGGGCATTGAGGACGGCGCAGGAGAGGCCCTCCGCTTGTAGCTTGTCGGCCAGCTTCAGGGCGGGATCCACCATGGAGCCCAGGGCGCAGAGCAGGAGATCGCTGCCTTCGCGCAGCAGCTCGCCCTTGCCGATGGGCAGGGCCGTGAGCGGTTCCTCCATCACCACGCCCAGGCCGTTGCCGCGGGGGTAGCGGATGGCGGCGGGATGCCCGCAGTAGACGGCGGTCATGATCATGCGCCGCAGCTCGTTCTCGTCCTTGGGGGCCATGAGGATGATGTTGGGCAGGCAGCGCAGGAAGGCCAGATCATACAGGCCGTGGTGGGTGGGGCCGTCGGCGCCGACGATGCCGGCCCGATCCAGGCCGAACGTCACGGGCAGATCCTGGATGCAGACATCGTGGGCCACCTGGTCGAAGCCACGCTGGAGGAAGGTGCTGTAGATGGCCGCGACCGGGCGCATGCCCTGGGCCGCCAGGCCCGCGGCAAAGGTGACGGCGTGCTGCTCGGCGATGCCCACATCGAAGCACCGCTCCGGGAAAGCCTTCTGGAAGAGGTTCATCCCCGTGCCATCCAGCATGGCCGCCGTGATGCCCACGATCTTGTCGTCGGTCTTGGCCAGCTCCACGAGGGTCTTGCCGAACACCGTGGTGTAGCTGGGGGCGGCAGGCTTCAGGGGATCCACCACGACCTTGATGATCTCGCCGGCCTCGGCGTCGAAGGCCGTGACGCCGTGCCACTTCAGGGGATCCTGGACGGCGGGTTCATAGCCGTAGCCCTTCTTGGTCTGTACGTGCAGCAGTACGGGACCGTCCTTCATCTTCTCCCGGGCCTCCAGGAGGGCCTTGGAGGTGGCATTCACATCGTGGCCGTTCACGGGGCCCAGGTAGCGGAAGCCCAGATCCTCGAAGAGGAGGCCCGGCACCATGAGCCGCTTGAAGCTGTCTTCGCTCCAGCGGGCGGCCTTGGCCACGCCCTTGCTGACGGATTCCAGGGGGATGGCCTTGATGGCGTGTTCGATGCGGTCCCGCCAGCGGTGGTAGTACTGGCCCGACATGATCTGGTTGAGGTAGCCCTGGAGCGAACCCACGTTGGGGTTGATGCTCATGTCGTTGTCGTTGAGGATCACCAGGAAGTTCTTGGTCTGGAGGTAGCCCGCCTGGTTGAGGGCCTCGAAGGCCATGCCGGCGGTCATGGAACCATCGCCGATGACGGCGATGCAGGTGTGGTCCTGGTTCTGCAGATCCCGCGCCTTGGCCATGCCCAGGGCCGCGGAGATGCTGGTGCTGGCGTGGCCGGCGCCGAAGTGGTCGTAGGGGCTCTCGTCCCGTTTGAGGAAGCCCGAAAGGCCATGATGCTGGCGCAGGGTCGGGAAGCGCTTCATCCGGCCCGTGAGGATCTTGTGGGGATAGGCCTGGTGGCCCACGTCCCAGATGATCCGGTCCTTGAGGAAGTCGAAGTGGTGGAACAGGGCCACGGTCAGCTCGACGGTGCCGAGGTTGGAGCTGAAGTGACCGCCCGTCTCGGACACGGAGGCGATGAGGAAGGCACGCACCTCCAGGGCCAGGTCTTCCAGCTGACTGGGGGTGAAATGCTTCACCTGCTGGGGCGCCGCCAGGGAGTCCAGGAGGGGGTAGGGGCTGATGGGGGTCGTCACGCGGCTACCTACTTGGCCCGCTGGGCCAGATACCGCGCCCAGGCTGCCAAGGAATTCCGGTTGGGTAGGATTGCTAGCTGACATAGGGCGGTCTCGGTTGCCTCGGCGAGGGCTGTGCGGGCGCCCTCCAAGCCGAGGAGAGAGGGGTAGGTGATCTTACCCCTGCCTGCGTCTTTTCCGGTCCGTTTGCCCAGGGCCGCGTCTGTGGCGGTGGCATCCAGGATGTCGTCCTGGATCTGGAACGCCAGGCCGATGGCTTCACCATAGGCCCTCAGAGCCTGGCGTTCCGCCCCCGAGGCACCCCCCAGCACGGCCCCGATTTCCAGGGAGCAGCGGAGCAGGGCACCGGTCTTCAGGCGGTGGATGAGGCGGAGGTGGTCCAGGTCGTAGGTCTTGATCTGCTCACCCTCAAGGTCCAGAGCCTGGCCTCCGGCCATGCCGCGCCAGCCAGCGCCTTCGGCCAGCAGGGTCAGGGCCTCGGCCCGGCGGATGGGGTCCAGATCCGAGGCAGCCAGCACGCCGAAGGCCTCGGTCAGCAGGGCGTCGCCCGCGAGGATGGCGTGGCCCTCGCCAAAGACCTTGTGGTTGGTGGGGCGGCCCCGGCGCAGGTCGTCGTCATCCATGGCCGGCAGGTCGTCGTGGATGAGGGAGTAGGTGTGGACGTATTCCAGGGCCAGGGCCCCGGGCAGGGCCTGGGCCGCGCTGCCACCCACGGCCTCTGCGGCCAGGAGGCAGAGCACCGGGCGCACCCGTTTGCCACCGGCCTCCAGGCTGTAGCGCACGGCCTCAGCCAAACGCAGGGCCTCGCCGCCCTGGAAGGGCCGGACCAGCTCCGCATCCAGCAGGGGCAGGAGGCGCTGGAGGTCTGCCTGAACCTGGGTCTCGGCTCCGCTCATCGGGAGCCTTTGGGCTCGTCCAGGGGCTCGGCCCGATACTCGCCACCCAGGCCGGCCTTGAGGACTTCCACCCGGCGCTGGGCCTCGGCGAGCTGCTTCTGTAGACCCTGGCTCAGCTGGACGCCCTCCTCGAAGCGGGCCAGACCCTCCTCCAGGCTGAGGTTGCCGGACTCCAGCTGCTGGACCAAGGCCTCCAGCCGGTCAAGACCATCATCAAAGGAGGGTTGGGCGCTCATGGGGAATCCAGGGGAAGGGGCCCCGGAGGGCCCCGACCAGTCTAGCTCAGTGCTTGCCCTTCAGCTCCTTGCCGCCATCCTTCAGGGCGTAGTCCGCAGGCAGCACCCAGGTGGCATCGGGGATCGGGGCCGTGGACACGGCTGTGGCTTCGGTGATCATGTCCATGCCCATGAGCCCGGAGACGTGGGTGCGGAGGGAAACGCCCTTGAGCCGGGCCATCTCCTCATACATTCGCTTGAAGAGCAGGCCGGCCTGGCCGGGCATGCGGTTCAGCATGGACATGGCCTTGCCGTAGTCCCTGATGGGCATCTGGAGGGTTGGGTCCAGGCTGATCTCCTGGACCATCTTCCCCAGGGTGATCCGGACCTTCTTGCAGGGGCGGCCCATGACCGTGTCGGGCCCCAGTTGCTCCACTTTCACATCAGCGATGTCGCCGAACATCATCTTCGTGACCATCTCGGGCATGCCGGCCATCTGGTCCTCCAGGGCCTGCATGGCCTCCTGCATGTCCTTGAAGGTCAGCCTGGTGACCACCTTCTTCCCGTGATCGATGGTGTAGATGACCTCCTGGCCGTAGTCCACAAAGCTGTCGATCTTGGTACCCGCCTGGTTGAGGCGCATTTTGGTGGCGCTGAGGTATTGCACCTGGGTGCTGTCCTTGGCGAAGGCCCCCTTGCCCTTGACCTGGCTGTGGATGGTGAGGTCCGCTGCCAGCAGGTTGGCGGCCGAAAAAAGTAGGATAAAGGCTGCCTGACTACCAAGCATTCTCAGCCAAATAGAGGAACTTGATGGGCATGGGCGGAGTTCTGGCGGCGGCGTGAAGTAGGCGTGGTAGAAGGCTGGCCAGGTCGAAACGACGATTGTAGCGCCACTGG